>Ga0316217_10002234_pt1 | contig 23601 bp, 14 predicted proteins | sample 1anoAmetaG_FD_203633 | JGI IMG/M metagenome (GOLD analysis project Ga0316217, IMG submission 203633) | Freshwater microbial communities from Trout Bog Lake, Wisconsin, USA - 1anoA | ecosystem: Environmental > Aquatic > Freshwater > Lake > Hypolimnion/Profundal zone | place: USA: Wisconsin...
TTCCCGCCGGTCCGCGCCGCGCCGGTCCTGGACATACGCGAAGACGCTCATCATCCCCACGGTCAGAAGCACCACCAGGGCGACCGCGATGCTCAGTTTCAGGGACAGGGACCGCCGGATTTTCTGAACGGGGCGGATCAGCACCTTCCCCCCTGCGCCACCCCAAGGGCAGGGTCGAAGGCCAGTTCCAGGGTGCTTGAAATCATGCGTGCGTCTCGGCGATGGTTGGAAGATTCAACATTCTACGCCATCGTTCAGACAAACCGGCACTCCCCGGTTTCTTTCAGCAATTCTTCGAAGAGCCTGCTGGGAAGGCCGGACTTCTCCTCCGCCGTTCCGGCGCCTGCAGAGCAGGGAGAGGCCTCCGCGGAATGGCGCGCCGCCGCATCGATGGCCTTCCGTATGCCCGGAATGGTCATCTCCTCCGGAAAAGCGGTCCGGTAGCCCCTCAGGGCCTCGTGGAAAGCCTTGGAGGCGCCGGTTGCGCGGCCCTGCTCATCGCCGTCGACCAGGCCAAGGAAGGCATGAAGCCCGGCGTGGGCCCCCACCAGGAGCTGCCAGGCTTTCTCTTCGCCAATGGTTTCCTCTGGGTGTTCCAGGGTGAAGGTCGTGTCGAGCGCGGCGATCCGGGCCACGAGGCCCAGGCGTTGGGCGCGCTCTCCACAGGAGCCGCATGCCTGCGCGGCCAGATCGGCCTGGCGCTCATCCCCGAGACCGCGGTAGAGCCGGGCAAGGTAGCCGCTGGCCATGACGGCCTGGGCGGTCCACGAATCCACTGCTTCGGTGAGGGAGGTGTCTGTCATTGGGATGGGAACCATAGGAATCTGTTGATTATGAACCAATTTCAGTTTGGTGAAAGAGTCGCGCCATGTTCAGGATCCAGCCGGTTGCGCAAACGTGAAGAAGAAGGCAGCCCCTTTGCCCGGTTCGGCTTCCGCCCAGATTCTTCCGCCGTGCCGTTCAATGATCCGCTTGACGATGGCCAGGCCGATACCGGTTCCCTCGAACTCCGTTTCAGGATGAAGGCGCTGGAACGCGCTGAACAGTTTTCCGGCATGAGCCATGTCGAAGCCGGCGCCATTGTCACGGATGAAGAAGGTCCTCTCCCCTCGGGAGGAACCGGTTTCGCCCACCTCGACCCTGGGTTCCCGGCATTTGGAGGTGTACTTCCAGGCGTTGCCCAACAGGTTCTCCAGCACCACCTGCATCAGGTGGCGGTCACCCTGCAACAGCATCCCCGGCTGGATGGACACCTCGACCCTGCGCCCCGGGTTGAGATCGGCAAGATTGCCCGCGACCCGTTGACACAGCCTGGACAGGTCACAGTCCGCCACCGTCAGCTCGCTGCGGTTGGTTTTGGACAATTTCAGCAGGTCATCGATGAGATTGGACATGCGCTGGGCGCCCAGGTGGATCCGGGACAGGTAGTGCTTGCCGTCCTCGTCCAGTCTGTCGCGATAGTCCTCCAGCAGGGCCCGGCTGAACCCATCGATGCTCCGGAGCGGCGCGCGGAGGTCATGGGACACGGAATAGCTGAACGCTTCCATCTCCTTGTTGGTCGCCTCCAGCTGGGCAGTGCGTTCGATCACCCGCTTCTCGAGTTCCTCGTTCATGCGGAGGATCCTGAGCTCGGCTTCCATGCGCTCGGAAATGTCCCGGATGATGGAGAGGTTGTACGGCCTGCCGCCGATTTCCATCAAGGAGGAGGACAGGAGGCCCATGAAGATGCTTCCGTCCTTGCGCCGCAGGAGGGCCTCGAACTCGAGGTCCTCCCCGTGCGCTTTCAGTCTGGCGATGTGCCGCTCGCGGTTCTCCTGGCTCACCCAGGTGCCCAGGTCGCCCGGAAGGGTGGAATGGCCGATCAGTTCCTCACGGGCATAACCGAACATTTTCAGGTAGTTCCGGTTGACCTCCACCTGGACCCCGGTGTCCAGGTGGGTGAGGTCGATCGCGTCCGGGCTCAGGTGGTAGATATTGGCGAACTTCTGCTCCGACACCCGAAGCGAATCTTCGTTCTGCTTGCGCTCGGCGATATCGCGGGTCACGCCCAGGAATCCGATGAACCGGCCCCGTTGGTCGAGCATCGAGGTGACCGTCACTTCGGTCCACACCGAGCTGCCGTCCTTGCGCTGCAGTTCGAATTCACCCCGGAATCCTGGAAACGGCCTGCCGGAAGTCGCGCAGTCGGTGCCGGACTGGAACGCTTCTCTGACGTCAGCGACATAAGCGGGCGGCAGCAGATCGAAAATAGGCCTGGCCATGACTTCGGCGGGGGTATAGCCGCGCAGCCGTTCAACCGAGGGGCTCATGTAGGTGAAACGCCCCTGGAGATCCATGGTCCAGATCACGTCGATGGCGTTGTCAGCGAGAAACCGGTGGCGTTCCTCACTGATCTGGAGGGTCTTGTGGGCCAGGACCATCGCGCTGACGTCATGGAAGCAGATCAGCGCCCCGCCCCCCGGCAGGGCTTCCGCGGAAACCTCGAGCCAGAGGGCGCTGCCGTCCGCCCGGTTCCACCCCATGGTCTTCCGGCGCTCCGCCGCTCCGGTCCTCAGCGCCACCAGCCCAGGGAAATCCTCAGCCGGTATCGCCACGCCATCGGCATCGAACAGGGTCGACCAGGGTCCGGGCAGTCGGCAGGAGAGAAGCGTTTCCCGGTCCATGCCCAGGATTTCCGCCGCGGCCGGATTCAGCTCGAGGTAGCGGCCCCCGGCATCGGCCAGCATCACCCCCTGGGTCATGGCGTCCAGGAGGGGGGTCCAGCCTTGCCGCGCAGCACTGTCCGGTGGATCCAGGGGATTGGGAATTGGACTGCTCATGGATCCACCCACCGCGATGGTCTATTGAAGTTGGCAATAAACGAATGTAGCACAAGAACATTCGCCGATCTCCCTTCTGGCGGCCACCCCCCTGCCCTATGGCTCCTCTATGCCGGATGGCAAGAACGCAGGGGTGTCGAGGGCGGCGAAGCGGTCAACCAAGGGTGTTGATGTAAAATTCATTAAAAAATCTTTTACCAATAAAAATTTTCCGTTGACTGAAAAAAACAGGCTATCCTGGTTGCATGGAGGTGATTCTATGAACGTCAACTTTGGTGCCATCAAAGTGGCCGCGGAAGGATACCGGGCGGACATGGCCAGATTCCTGCGGGACATGATCGCGATTCCTTCCGAATCCTGTCAGGAGGAAAAGGTCGTGAAGCGGATCGCGGCCGAGATGGAGAAACTGGGCTACGACAAGGTCGAGATCGACGGCCTTGGCAACGTCATCGGCTGGATGGGCACCGGCGACAAGATCATCGCCATCGACTCCCATATTGACACCGTCGGCATCGGCAATATCAAGAACTGGGACCAGGATCCCTATGAAGGCTACGAAACGGACGAAGTGATCTACGGCCGCGGCGGTTCCGACCAGGAAGGCGGCATGGCTTCCGCCACCTATGGCGCCAAGATCATGAAGGATTTGGGGATCATTCCCGACGGCTACAAGATCATGGTGGTGGGCACCGTCCAGGAAGAAGACTGCGACGGCATGTGCTGGCAGTACATCTACAACAAGAGCAAGATCGTCCCCGAATTCGTCATCTCCACCGAACCCACCGACGGCGGCATCTACCGCGGCCACCGTGGCCGCATGGAGATCCGGGTCGACGTCAAGGGCGTCTCCTGCCATGGTTCCGCCCCGGAACGCGGCGACAACGCGATCTACAAGATGGCGGATATCCTCCAGGACGTCAGGGCCCTGAACGAGAACAACGCCGAAGAAGGCACCCGGATCAAGGGCCTCGTCAAGATGCTCGATCCCCGGCACAACCCCGACCATTTCGAAGACGCCCGGTTCCTGGGGCGCGGCACCTGCACCACTTCCGAGATCTTCTTCACCTCCCCCTCCCGCTGCGCCGTGGCCGACTCCTGCGCCGTCTCCATCGACCGGCGCATGACCGCGGGCGAAACCTACCAGTCCTGCCTGAAGGAAATCGAGGACCTGCCCGCCGTGAAGAAGTACGGCGACGACGTCAAGGTCTCCATGTATTGGTATGACAGGCCTTCGTGGACCGGCGAAGTGTACAAGACCGAGTGCTTCTTCCCGACCTGGATCAACAAGGAATCCGCCGCCCACGTCCAGGCGCTGGTCGATGCCCATCACCAGCTGTGGGGCGACCGGAGACTGTCTCCCGCCGACGAGATCGCCAAGTCCACCCGGGTGGGCCGGCCCCTGACCGACAAGTGGACCTTCTCCACCAACGGCGTCTCCATCCAGGGCCGCTACGGCATCCCCTGCGTCGGTTTCGGCCCCGGCGCCGAATCCCAGGCGCACGCGCCCAACGAAATCACCTGGAAGAGCGACCTGGTGGTCTGCGCGGCCCTGTATGCGGCGGTTCCCGCCCTCTACAAGCCCGAGAACCGGGTCACTGAGGCCGAGTTCCGCCAGGCCCTCACCGGCAACGATATCCGCTAGTCACTGATGGCGGTTTCCAGCCGCATGCACAACCAGGATCAGGCCGAAGCCTGATCCTGGTTTTCCGTACCCGGAGCGCCTGTCCGGCGCCGCGGTTCAATAGGTCAGATATCCCATCCCGTAGCCCTGGATTGATTGACTTTATATCAAACCATGGGGTCTTGAGGTCTATTTAGGTTGAATTTATGACAATTTGGACGACAATCGTCTCATCTTCCCGTTCCCGAGGATGTTTGCCATGTCGCTGCCCCCCCGTCAAGGCCTCTACGACCCCGCCTTCGAGCATGACGCCTGCGGACTGGGCTTCGTCGCCACCCTGCGCCAGCAGGCCACCCATGCCATCGTAAGCCAGGGACTGGAGATCCTGGAGCACCTCACCCACCGGGGCGCGGCCGGCAGCGACCCGCTCACCGGGGACGGGGCCGGCATCCTGATGCAGATCCCGCACCGTCTGTTCGAGGAGGAGCTGGCGGCGGAAGGGATCCGCCTGCCGGCTCCGGGCGACTACGCGGTGGCCATGTGCTTCTTCGCCCCGGACCCGGCCGGCTGCCGCCACCACATGGCGGTGCTGGAAGCGGCGGTCATGCACCACGGCCAGGAGATCATCGGCTGGCGCACCCCCCCGGTGCAGGCCGGCGCCCTGGGGCCTTCGGCCCGGGACTCCATGCCCTCCTTCCGCCAGCTGATCATCGGCCGCACCTGCTCCCCGGAGACCTTCGAGCGGGTGCTCTGCATCATCCGCAAGCGGGCCGGCCGGAGCGCGCAGTTCGGGGACTTCTACGTCTGCTCTTGCTCCTCCCGCACCATCGTCTACAAGGGCCTGATGCTGGCCGAGCAGCTGGCCGCGTTCTACCCGGACCTGGCCGACCCCCGCACCGAAAGCCGGCTGGCCCTGGTCCATTCCCGGTTCTCCACCAACACCTTCCCGTCCTGGAAGCGGGCCCATCCCTACCGCCTGCTGGCGCACAACGGCGAGATCAACACCCTGCGCGCCAACCTGGCCTGGATGTCGGCCCGGGAATCCATGCTCCGGAGCGATGCCTTCAGCCGGGACGTGCTGGAGGATTTCCGTCCCATCGCCCGGCCGGACGCCTCTGACTCCCAGGCCCTGGACCAGGTGGCCGACTTCCTGCGCCTGGCCGGCGGCCGCAGCCTGCCCCACGTGATGATGATGCTGGTGCCCGAAGCGTGGAGCCAGGATCCGGACATGTCCGCCGAGAAGAAGGCCTTCTACGAGTACCACGGGCACCTGCTGGAACCCTGGGACGGGCCCGCCGCCCTGGCCTTCACCGACGGCCGGCTGATCGGCGCCACCCTCGACCGCAACGGCCTGCGCCCGGCCAAGTGGGTGGTGACCACCGACGGCCTGGTGGTGATGGCCAGCGAATTCGGCGTCCTGGATATCGATCCCGCCCGGATCCAGCAGAAGGGCCGGCTCCAGCCCGGGAAGATGTTCCTGGTCGACACCGAGGAGGGCCGGATGGTCTCGGACGAGGAGATCAAGCATCAGGTGGCCTGTGAAAAGCCGTACGCGGAGTGGCTGGCCCAGCAGAAGATCAGCCTGGCCTCCCTGCCCCCGGCGCCGGTGCAGAACCCGGTCCAGCCGGAGCAGCTGCCGGTGCTGCAGAACGCCTTCGGCTACACCGAAGAGGACCTGCGCCTGGTGCTCGGCCCCATGGCGGTGGGCGGCGAGGAGCCGGTGGGCTCCATGGGCATCGACATCCCCCTGGCGGTGCTGTCCGAAAAGCCGCAGCTGCTGTTCCGCTACTTCAAGCAGCACTTCGCCCAGGTGACCAACCCGCCCATCGACCCGCTCCGGGAGGAGATCGTGATGTCGCTGGTGAGCTGCGTGGGCGGCGAAGGCAACCTGCTCGAGTCGTCCGCCCGCCAGTGCCGGATGCTGGAACTGGCCCACCCGTTCCTGACCAACGAGAACCTCGCCAAGCTCAGGCGCAACCACCTGCCGGACTTCCGCTGCGTCACCCTGCCCACGCTGTTCCAGGTCGGCGGCGACCCCGAGCGGGTCCTGTACGAGGCCATCCGCAACCTCTGCCGTTCGGCCAGCCGGGCCATCGCCGACGGGTTCAGCATCCTGGTGCTCAGCGACCGGGGCGTCGACGAGACCCGCGCGGCCATCCCCAGTCTGCTGGCCACCGCCGCCGTGCACCACCACCTGATCCGGGAAGGCACCCGGGTCCGGGCCGGACTCGTGGTGGAATCGGGCGAGCCCCGGGAAGTGGCGCACATGGCCCTGCTGCTGGGCTACGGCGCCGGAGCGGTCAACCCCTGGCTGGCCCTGGAGACCATCGGCGACCTCTGCGCCCAGAACCAGCTGCCGGGCGATCCCGCCCCGGACCGGGCGGTCAAGAACTACATCAAGGCGCTCAAGAAGGGTCTGCTCAAGACCATGGCCAAGATGGGCATCAGCACCCTGGCCAGCTACCAGGGCGCGCAGATCTTCGAGGCCATCGGCATCGACCAGTTCGTCATCGACGAGTACCTCACCGGCACCGCCTCCCGGGTCCGCGGGGTGGGCCTGGGCCACCTGGCCGGGGAGGCCCTGGCCCGGCACCGGCTGGCGTTCAGCCCGGACCCGCCCGAAGTGCTGGAGCAGGGCGGCCACCTGCAGTTCCGGGTCAACGGCGAGCGGCACCTGTGGAACCCCGGGACCATCGCCAGCCTGCAGAAGGCGGTGCGCCTGGAGGACGCCGGCAGCTACGCCGAGTTCGCCCGGCTCATGAACGACCATGGGGAATTCCCGTCGGCCCTGCGCGGGCTGTGGGACCTAGTCCCGGCCGGCGCGCCGGTGCCCCTGGAGGAGGTGGAGCCGGCCGCGGAACTGGTCAGGCGCTTCGCCAGCGGCGCCATGTCGTTCGGCAGCATCTCCAAGGAGGCCCACGAGAACATGGCCATCGCCATGAACCGCATGGGCGGCCGCTCCAATACCGGCGAAGGCGGCGAGGACCCGGCCCGGTTCATCCCGGACGCCGACGGCAGCTCCCGCCGCAGCGCCATCAAGCAGGTGGCCTCGGGCCGGTTCGGGGTCACCGCCGAGTACCTGGTGGAGGCCGACGAGATCCAGATCAAGATGGCCCAGGGCGCCAAGCCCGGCGAAGGCGGCCAGCTGCCAGGGCGCAAGGTGGACGCCACCATCGCCCGGGTGCGGCACAGCATGCCCGGGGTGACCCTGATCTCCCCGCCGCCGCACCACGACATCTACTCCATCGAGGACCTGGCCCAGCTCATCTTCGACCTGAAGAACGTCAACCCCCTGGCCCGGATCAGCGTGAAGCTGGTGTCCGAGGCGGGGGTGGGCACCGTGGCCGCCGGGGTGGTCAAGGCCCACGCCGACGTGGTGCTCATCAGCGGCGACAGCGGCGGCACCGGGGCCTCGCCGCTCACCGCCATCCACCATTCCGGCGTGCCCTGGGAGCTGGGCCTGGCTGAGGCGCATCAGGTGCTGGTGCTCAACGGCCTGCGCAACCGCGCGGTCCTGCAGACCGACGGCAAGCTCAACACCGGCCGGGACGTGGCCATCGCCGCCCTGCTGGGGGCCGAGGAGTTCGGCTTCGCCACCGCGCCCCTGGTGGCCTCGGGCTGCATCATGATGCGCAAGTGCCACCTGAACACCTGCCCGGTGGGGGTGGCCACCCAGGACCCGGTCCTGCGGGCCCGGTTCGCCGGCACGCCCGAGCACGTGATCCGCTACTTCTTCTACGTCGCCGAGGAACTGCGCGGGATCATGGCCGGCCTGGGCTTCCGGACCCTGAAGGCCATGGTCGGCCGTTCCGACTGCCTGGCGCCGCGCAAGCAGGGGCTCAACCCCAAGGCGCGCAAGGTGGACACCTCGGAGATCCTCTATCGGCCGGCCCGGGCCGGGGTGGACCCCGGGTCCTGCGTGATCAGCCAGGACCACAAGCTGGAAGGGGTGCTGGACCACGCCATCATCGCCCAGGCCCGGCCCGCGCTGGAGGAGGGCCGGCCGGTGGTGATCGAGACCGCCATCCGCAACAGCGACCGGGCCACCGGAGCCATGCTCAGCGGGCAGGTCGCCCGCCGATACCGCTCGGCCGGCCTGCCCGCGGACACCATCCGCATCCTGGCCAAGGGCAGCGCCGGCCAGAGCTTCGGCGCCTTCGCCTCGCCGGGCATGACCCTGGAGCTGACCGGCGACGCCAACGACTATGTGGGCAAGGGCCTCTGCGGCGGGATCATCACTGTCCGCCCGCCCGCCGGTTCGCCTTTCCAGGCCCACGAACAGGTCATCGTCGGCAATGTGGTGCTCTACGGCGCCACCTCCGGCCGCGCCTTCTTCAACGGCCGGGCCGGTGAGCGCTTCGCCATCCGCAACAGCGGCGCGGTGACGGTGGTGGAGGGCGTGGGCGACCACGGCTGCGAGTACATGACCGGCGGCCAGGTGCTGGTGCTGGGTCCGGTGGGCCGCAACTTCGCCGCCGGCATGAGCGGCGGCCTGGCCTACGTGTTCGACGAGGACGGCGGCTTCGGCGCCCGCTGCAACAAGGAGATGGTCGAACTGATGGCCCTGGACGGGGAGGACGCCGCCACCGTCAGGGCCCTGCTGGCCGAACACGCGGTGCGGACCGGCAGTCCCAGGGCCGCGGCCATCCTGGCCGGCTGGGACGGCCTGGCCGCCCGGTTCGTGAAGGTCTTCCCCAGCGAGTACCGCCGGGCCCTGGAGGCCGCCAGCGCGCCGGCCACCAACGCGCTGCCCATTTCGGAACTCTCGCCGCCGGACCCGGGCGACCTGCCGGCGCCGGAACTGGCCGCCGACGAGGAGGTGCGGTAATGGGCAACATCCGCGGATTCCTTGATATCGAGCGTGCCGAGCACCTCCGGCGGCCGGTGCCGGAGCGCATCCTGGACTGGCGCGAATTCGATCTGCTGCCCCGGGGGACGGCGCTCCAGGACCAGGCGGCCCGCTGCATGGAGTGCGGCATCCCCTTCTGCCACACCGGCTGCCCCCTGGGCAACGTGATCCCCGAGTTCAACGACCACATCTACAAGGACCACCCCGAGCGGGCCCTGGCCATCCTGCACTCCACCAACAACTTCCCGGAATTCACCGGGCGGGTCTGCCCGGCGCCCTGCGAAGCCGCCTGCACCCTCAACCTGGACGAGCGCCCGGTCACCATCAAGGACATCGAGCGCAGCATCATCGACCAGGCCTGGGCCGACGGGCGGGTGCTGCCGCGGATCCCCAGCGTGCGCACCGGCAGGCAGGTGGCGGTGGTCGGTTCCGGCCCGGCGGGCCTGGCCGCGGCCCAGGTACTGGCGCGCAAGGGCCATTCCGTGACGGTGTTCGAGCAGGCCGACCGGATCGGCGGGCTGCTCCGCTACGGCATCCCGGACTTCAAGCTGGAGAAGCACCTCATCGACCGCCGGGTGGCCCAGATGGAAGCCGAAGGGGTCGCCTTCCGCACCGGGGTGCGGGCCGGCGCGGACCTGACCGGCGCCGAGCTGCGCGGCCGGTTCGACGCGCTGGTACTCTGCTGCGGGGCCCGCAGGCCCCGGGACCTGCCCCTGCCCGGCCGCCATCTGGAGGGCGTGCACTTCGCCATGGCCTTCCTGGAGCAGGCCAACCGCCGGGTGGCGGGCGACCGGGTCCCGGACCAGGGGGCCATCCTGGCCGGCGGCAGGCAGGTGGTGGTCATCGGCGGCGGCGACACCGGCTCCGACTGCATGGGCACCTCGATCCGCCAGGGCGCCGGCGCCCTGCTCCAGATCGAGCTGCTGCCCAGGCCGCCTGAACGGCGCCAGGGCCCGGACCTCTGGCCGGCCTGGCCGCAGATCCTGCGCACCTCCTCGTCCCAGGAGGAAGGCGGCAGCCGGGACTGGGGGATCATGAGCACGGCGTTCCTGGACGACGGCCAGGGCCGCCTGCGCGCCATCCGGGCGGTGCGGGTGGGCCCGGCGCCCGGCTTCATCCCGGTCCCGGGGTCCGAGTTCGAGATCCCCTGCGACCTGGCCCTGCTGGCCATGGGCTTCACCGGCTCAGAACCGGGCGGCCTGCTGGAGCAGCTGGGGATCGAGCTGGACGCCCGCGGCAATGTGCCGGTCCGGGGGTTCCGCACCCCGGTGGCCGGCGTGTTCGCCGCCGGCGACCAGGCCCGCGGCCAGAGTCTGGTGGTCCACGCCATCAACGAAGGCCGCAAGGCCGCCGCCGCCGTGCACCAGTATCTCGGACAGCCGGCCGGAGCCTGACGGTCAGGCCTCCGGCTGCATCAGGATGCAGGAGACGAAGTGGTCGGGGGTGACCTCGACCGCTTCGGGATCCGCGGTCTTGCAGGCTTCGGTGCAGAAATCGCAGCGCTTGGCGAACCGGCATCCGGGCTTGACGTTGATCGGATTGCTCACCTCGCCCCGGAGGATCACGAAGTCCTTGTCCCGGGTGGAGAGGTCGGGGATGGGGATGGCGCTCAGCAGCGCCTTGGTGTAGGGGTGCTGGGGATTGGCGAACAGTTCGTCCGAGCTCGCCATCTCCACGCACTTCCCCAGGTACATCACCATGATCTTGTTGGAGATGTGCTTGACGACGCTCATGTCGTGGGTGATGAACATGTAGGTCAGGCCCAGTTCCTCTTCGAGGTCCATGAGCAGATTGAGGATCTGCGCCTGGATCGACACGTCCAGGGCGGAGACCGGCTCGTCGCAGACGATGAACTTCGGGTTGAGCGACAGCGCCCGGGCGATGCCGACCCGCTGGCGGCGCCCGCCGTCCAGTTCGTGCGGATAGGAATTGGCGTAGCGGCTGGCCAGGCCCACCAGGTCCATGAGTGTGGCGGCCCGGTTGTAGGTCTCCGCCCGGGTCCTGTACTGGCGGTGGATGAACATGTACTCGGCGATGACCTCGATGACCGACTTGCGGGGATCGAGGCTGGAATAGGGGTCCTGGAAGATGATCTGCAGATCCTTCCGCAGCTCGCGCATCTTGCCGCCGCCCAGCTTCATGATGTTGCGCCCGTTGTAGAGGATCTCGCCGGAGGTCGGCTCGATCAGCCGGATGACCGAGCGGCCCAGGGTGGATTTGCCGCAGCCGGACTCGCCCACGACGCCGACCGTCTCCTGGGGATAGATCTTGAGGTTGATGCCGTCCACGGCGTGCAGCCTGGCCCCGCCCTGGAGCTTGAAGAGCTTCCTGAGGTTGCTGATCTCGATCAGCGGCGTCCGGGTGTCGAGGGTGCTCATTTGTTCTCCCCGAAGAGATGGCAGAGGATGGAGTGGGTCCCTTCCGTCGCTTTTTCCGGGTGCTTCTGCAGACAGAGCGCTGAGCGGTACCCGCAGCGCTCCTCGAAAGCGCAGCCCTTGGGCAGGTTCGATGGGTCGGGCATCAGGCCCGGAATGGGGGTGAGCCGGGTGGCCCGGGAGGTCAGGCTCGGGATGGAGCCGAACAGGCCTTCGGTGTAGGGGTGGTGCCGCCGGCCGAGGAACAGGTCCTCCACGGTGCCCGACTCCACGATCTCCCCGGCATACATCACCGCCACGTCGTCGCAGGTCTTGGCGACGATGCCCAGGTTGTGGGTGATCATCAGCATCGAGGTGCCCAGGCGGTTGCGCAGTTCCTTGATCATGGTGAGGACCTGGGCCTGGATGGTCACGTCCAGGGCCGTGGTCGGCTCGTCGGCGATCAGCAGAACCGGTTCGCAGGCCAGGGCCATGGCGATGACCACGCGCTGCTTCATGCCGCCGGAGAACTGGTGCGGATACTCGCCCTTCCGGGAGGCCTGGATGCCCACCATGCCCAGCATGGCGTCGACCCTGCGCTCGACCTCGGCCTTGGCGATGCCATAGCTGTGCAGCAGGATCGCCTCGGCGATCTGTTCGCCCACGGTCATGACCGGGTTGAGGCTGGTCATGGGGTCCTGGAACACCATGGCGATCTTGTCGCCCCGGATCGCGTGGATCTGGCCTTCGTTCATCGCCAGGATGTCCTGGCCGTCGAATTCGATCGAGCCCTTGAGGACCCTGCCGGTGTTGCTCGGCAGCAGCCGGAGGATGCTCAGCGCCGTGGTGGTCTTGCCCGCCCCGGTCTCGCCGACCAGGCCCAGGGTCTTGCCTTTGCCGATCCGCAGATCGATCCCGTTCACCGCCGCGACGGTCTCCAGGTCGGTCTTGTAGATGACCCACAGATCCTTGATTTCCAGAATCGTTTCGCTCATGTGCCTACAGTCCTCTGCTTGCAAAGATCATGATTTCAGATGGGGATCCAGGGCATCCCGGAGCCCGTCGCCGATCAGGTTCACCGAAGTGGCGCAGAGCACGATGGCCAGGGCGGGGAAGAACATCAGGTAGGGGGCGGCGCGCATGTACTCGCGGGCGTCGGCCAGCAGGAGGCCCCACTCGGGCGCCGGCGGAGGCATGCCCAGGCCCAGGAAGCTCAGGGTCGATTCGTAGAGGATGATCTTCGCCACATTGAGCGTCGTGTTGACGATGATCACCCCCATCGCGTTGGGCAGGATGTGGGTGATGATGATCCGCGCGCTGCTCGAGCCGCCGGCCCGGGCGGCCTCCACGTAGTCGAGCTCCGCCAGGTTGAGCACCGCCGAGCGCACCAGCCGCACGTAGTTGGTGAAGTAGGCGAGGGTGAGGGCCAGCAGCAGGTTGACGAAGCCGGCGCCCAGGGCGAACACCACGGCCATGGTGAACAGGATGTCCGGGATGGACATGAAGATGTCCAGGGTGCGCATGATCAGGCTGTCGGTCTTGCCGCCGAAATAGCCGGCGATGGCGCCCAGGGCGCTGCCCACGACGCAGGAGGAGATGGTGGCGAGGATGGCGATGGTCAGGGAGGTCCGGCCGCCGTGGACGATGCGCGCGAACATGTCGCGGCCGAAGGCGTCGGTCCCCAGGAGGTGGCTGAATGATGGACCCTGCAGCTTGATGGCGAAATCCTGCTGGGTCGCCTTGGCGTAGGGAACGATGAAATCGGCGAACAGCAGCAGCAGGAGGATGAAGGTCAGGATCACCAGGCCGGCGACGGCGCCCTTGCTCTTGCGGAACCTGCGCCAGACCTCCTTGGCCTGGCTCTGCTTCTTGAACACCTGGACCCCAGGCTTTGCGGAGGTGACGCTTTCCATGGCCCTACCCTTTCGTTCTTGCATACTTGGCCCGTATCCGGGGATCGATCAGTGCGTAGATCAGGTCGACGATGAGCATGACGATGGTGAAGCAGATCGCGATCAGGATGGTGCCGGCGATGATCACGGGCTCGTCCTTGTAGGCGATGCGGTCGACGATCAGGCTGCCGATCCCGGGGATGGAGAACAGCTTCTCCGCCACCACGGCGCCGGCGATCAGGCTGCCCAGGCTCAGGCCGATATTGGTGATCACCGGCAGGAGGGCGTTCTTGAGCGCGTGCTTCCAGATGACCACCCGCTCGGAGGCGCCCTTGGCGCGGGCGGTGCGGACGTAGTCCTGGCGGATCGATTCGAGCATGGAAGACTTGGTGAACCGGAGGTTCATCGCCGCCGGCGGGATGGAGATGGCCAGGGCCGGCATGATGTAGTGCTTCCAGGTATCGATGCCGTAGGAAGGCAGCACGTTCAGCTTCAGGGAGAAGTAGAAGAGCAGGACCATGCCCAGCACGAAGGCCGGGACGGCCGCCAGCAGGAAGGCCATGAGCGAGGGTATGGTGTCCCACAGCGAATACTGCTTCACCGCGGCGTAGATGCCCAGGGGGATGCCCATGGCGGCCGCCAGGAAGACCCCCAGGAAGGCCAGCTTGATGGTGACGATGTAGCGCGGCCAGATCTCGTCGAACACCGACTGCTTGGTGAAGTAGGACGTGCCGAAATCCTGGTGCACGACCATGTTCTCCACGTAGTTCACGTACTTCTTGGTGAACGGCAGGTCGTAGCCCAGCTGGTGGTTGAGGGAGTCCACGTCGACCTGCGGCGCGGAGGCCCCGAGCAGGGCCCGGGCCGGATCGCCCGGGGTGAAGTTCATCGTCAGCAGGATGATGAAGACCACGCCCAGAATGGTGGGGATGAGGAAGAGCACTCTTTTGATGACGTACCTGTACATCTACCGGCTCCGTTGAATGGGCCACGACGAAGGATCCAGGCATCCCCGCGCGGTGGGCGCGCGGGGATACCTGTTCCGCTGCTCTGGGAAATCAGCCAATACGCTTGCCCGACTTATCCTTTTTTGGTGAAGGTCCTGATCTTGTAGTAGGTGGGAACGGGTTGGCCGATGCCGATGTTCTTGGACCAGACGATGCCGACCGGACGGTGCAGGCAAGGCAGGATGGTCGCCGTGTCCATCACCATGGACCAGAGCTTGGTGTAGTAGCCGCGGCGCTTGGGGATGTCCGCGGTGGAGGCGCCCAGGTCGACGAGCTTCTCCATTTCCTGCCAGTTGAAGGGGCCGCCCTGGTACTTGACCACATACATGCCCTTGGATTCGCTGTGCACCTGCTGGCGGATGTTGTTGAAGTCGTAGTTCATGGAGTCGGCGAAGATGCAGATGTCGTAATCCTGGGCGTAGAGCTTGGGCGTGACGAACGAGGCTTCCATCACCTTCACCGCGGCGTTGATCCCCACCGCGGAGAGGTTGGCCTGGAGCACCTGGGCCATCTTGGCGTTGTTGGAGGTGGAGGCGCCGTAGGTCATGATGGTGCCCACATCCACGCCCTTGGGATAGCCGGCTTCGGCCAGCAGCTTCTTCGCCGTGGCGGGATTGTAGGGATAGGTCTGGAAGCCGCTCACCGGCGAAGTGGCCACGTATTCGGAAGGCATGTACTGGGTGGCCTCGGTGCCGTAGCCGTCGCAGACCGCGCTGTTGATGTCCTTCTTGTTGACGGCGTAGAAGATCGCCTCGCGGACCTTGAGATTGGCGAGCTCCTTCCTGGGGGAGGCGTAGTTGATCGCCATGAACATGATGTTGTTGCCCTTGATCAGCTTGCTGTTTTCCCCGGCGACCTTGGAGAGGTCCTTCCAGGCCGACAGCGGCACATCCTCGAAGTAGTCCAGCTCATGGTTCTGGTAGGCGATGAGGGCCGAGGTATCGTCGGGGATCACGATGTACTCGACTTCCTTGATGGCGGGAGCCCCTCTCCAGTAGCCCTTGAACGCCTCCAGCTTGACGCCGGTGGAGATGTTGTAGCTGGTCACATAGTAGGCGCCCGTGCCGGCCTTGTGCGGAATGGTCCCGTACTTCGCGCCCTGGCTCGTCACTTCCTTCTCGCTCTCGATCTTGACCGAGAAGAAGGTGTGGGCGATCGGGGCATAGGGAGCCTTCAGGGTGATCTTGACGGTGCCGGCGTTCACGGCGGCGACGTCGGCGATCGGGGAGGTCAGGTAGTTGAACCGGGGGTTCTTCATCGCCCGCTTGTAGCTGAACACCACGTCGGAGGCCTTGAGCGGCTCGCCGTTCTGGAACTTGACGCCGGGCTGCAGGGTGATGGTGTAGACCAGCCCGTTCTTGCTCAGGTCCGCCTTCTTGGCCAGTTCCAGGTAGTAGCCGTTCTTGGCCTCGTCCATGCCGTAGAGGCCTTCGAACATCTGGTGCCAGATCTTCATGTCGCGGGTGCTGGTGGTCTGCTCCCAGTCAAGGGAGGACAGCGAAGCGACCGTCCGGAACTTGATCGGCTTGTCCTGGGCCCAGGTGGGAACGGAACCGGCGGCCACCACAAGGGCCATCAGTCCTAGACCTAACGATTTCCTGTTCATTGGGACCTCCTTGGTCGGGATGGAATGTTCTGTTTTGCTTGATGACTATTGGCTTTATCGACTTCTTGAACAAGGACCGATATTGGGCTTCCGGCGACGGAGGGCGGATCAAAGCGCGACCGTGGTCTCCTGGAGGCAGATGCCTTCCTTCTCCAGTTCCGCCAGGCAGGGGTCATACAGCTCCGGCAGGGTCGGCAGCACCAGGCCGTGGCCGGGGATCCGGCCCTCCAGGAACAGCCTGGCCACGATCGCCGGCGGCAGGCCGGTGGTGCGGGCGATGGAGGAATCGCCGCCGGGGATGCCGAAATCGATCAGGGTGGAGGTGTGGCGCTCGCGCCGGCCATCCGGGAAGGTGGCGGTGACCTCGTCCTTGAGGATGATCAGGTCCCGCTCGCCGGGTTCGAAGTAGAGCTTCTCGCCGTACAGCGCCCGCACCACGTCGCGGCTGCAGGCCACGCCGGCGGGCAGCGGCCGGTCTTCCAGGAAGCCCAGCCACTTCAGGCGCATGTAGATGGCCGAGGAGGGCTTGAGGCCGAGCCGGGCGCACAGGGCCTGATCGGCGTCGGCGCCCTTCTCGGTTTCCCCTTCGGGGATACGCGAGACGTGCTGATTTTTGGCGGCGCCGCACTTGCGGGCGGTGAAGGCGCGGAAGCTGAGCCCGGCCAGATCCTCGGGCTCCTGGCTGAACAGGCCGAGGGCGTTCATGGCGACGATGGTCTCGCACCAGCCGCCGTAGCGGATGGTGCCGCGGTAGATGCTGCTCGCCTCGGGGATGTGGTAGGTGTCCAGGTACGGCAGCGAGTCGGCGTTGGCGTAGACCTCGTACCAGCCCATCCCCTCCACTTCCTCCAGATGGACGTGCTCGTAGGTGGCGCCTTCCAGCCATTCCACCACCTTGCCGGCGTCCATGATCCTGGCGTTGCGCCGGGAGGCCCCGATCAGGCTTTCGGGCGCCCAGGACAGCTTGTAGCCCATGGGGTTGGTGTTGGCTTCGGCGCTGGGGATGGCGCCGCAGATGGACTTGAACGATTCCACCTTGCCGCCCTTGGCGTGGATCTGGTTGATGGTCCGGGCCGCGGACATGTGGTCGATGCCGGGGTCGACCCCCAGTTCGATGAGCCAGGTGAGCCCGGCCTGCCGGAGCCGGGGTTCCATGGCCCGGATGGTGGCGTCGGAGTAGGACGGGAACATCAGGTTGACCCCGGCTTCCAGGCAGGCCTCGGCCACCCTGTTGCGGAATTCGGCAGGAAGCAGGCTCATGACCAGGTCCGGCTTCCGGGCGGTGATGAAGCCGGCCAGATCCTCGGGCAAGGTCTGGTGCAGGGTGGTGGTGCGGGGATGGCTGCCGGTGACCCGGTCCAGGTTTTCCCGGGAGGCCTCGACGATGGTCAGTTCCAGCCAATCGTATTTCTGCAGATACTGCACGCAGGGCCGGGCGATGCGGCCAGCCCCCAGGATGAGCAACTGTTTCATGCTGAAACCTCCATGAACGATGACTAGGTGAGGCGCAGGAGCAGACCTTCATAGGTCACGAGCACGTGCTGCTCCATCAGCCGGCGCGCGTCCTCCGAGTCGTGGCGGACGATCGCATCGAAGATCTTCTGGTGGTATTCCACCGTCCGGGACACCGGCGGCGACTGCCGCTGGTGCTGGTAGAAGTTGTCGAAGAAGAAGATGTAGGCGTTCGAGCGCCAGAACGCGTGCCGGCAGTAGCGCTCGAAGTAGGGGTTCTGGGACATCCGGGCGATGCCCATGTGGAACATCTCGTTGGTGTCGGAGAACTGTTCCTTGCTGTCCTGCTGGAGTCCGTCGTTCTGTTCGTCCAGGACCCGGCCCAGTTCGGCGATCTCCTCGGGGCTGGCGTTCCGGGCCGCCGCCGCGGCGGTCTGGCCCTCGATGATCTGCCGGGCGTAGAACACCTTCCGGGCATCCTCGGCGGAAGGCAGCGGGATCCTGCAGCCCATCTTCTTGCGCTTCTCCAGGAAGCCTTCGGCCACCAGCCGGCCCAGGGCGGTGGCCACCGGGGTCCGGCTGAAGCCCAGCCGCTCGGCCAGTTCGGTCTCCAGCAGCACGTCGCCGGGGCGGAACTGGCCGGCCAGGATCATCCGGATGATGGCCCGGTAGGCGGCATCGCCCATGTTCAAGGGGGGCTGGATTGGCGGCATACGGAAATCCTCGGGCCGGGAGGTACCGGCCACAGCGTGGTTGGTCATCTGCCGGCCGCGGAAGCCGCGCACCGGTCCTGCCGGCGTCGCTGGTCCCAGGGGCAAGGGGCTTTCCCCGCGGCCGGAGACCGCCTGGGGACTACCGTATGGATCCGTGCATGAATGAACGAGTGCCTGAATGTATGTATTCAAACTACAACCTGGGCGAGCCCTGTCAAGCAAATAATTGAAGAAACTCAATGGTGCTCGGGTTTTCCAGACGTTCCGGCATCTCCGCAATGAAAAAACATTGATGCATACATCGATCCATGCAAAAACCTGAACCAGTCGGTTATCCGCACCGGGACGTAACCGAGGCAATGGCCCAGCCGTGTCCCAGGCATTTCAGCCGGACCCCGGCCCAGGTCAGGCGTCCTGGGCCGGGACGATCGCGAACTGGGCCAGCTTGGCCCGGATCTCCTCCATGTTGAACGGCTTGGAGATGACTGCCAGCCTGGTCTGCCTGAGGCTGTCCCAGTTCTCGATGTCAGGTTGGCCGGAGGAGATCAGGATCGGCAGATCCGGGTAGCGGCTCCGGATCGCCGTCATGGTCTGGACCCCGTCCATGCCGGGCATGTTCAGGTCCAGGATGACCAGATCGGGAAGTTCCCCGCCGGGCAGGTGCTCGAGGACTTCCCCGCCCCCGGCGAACACCTTCACCTGGCGCACCCCGGCCCGCTTGAGCATCCGGGTCATCAGGAACCGGACATCTTCGTCGTCATCCACCAGGAACACCTTCATGAGGCTGAGGGCGGGCGCGGCGGCTTCGGGGGGATCGACCTGGAGCGGAGCGGGGATCCGGGGGAACCGCAGCCGCACGCGGGTGCCCTGCCCCGGTTCGCTGGCGATATCGAGGGTGCCCCCGTGGGCCTTGATCACCCCGTAGGCCATGCTCAAGCCCAGTCCGGTGCCCTGCCCCACTTCCTTGGTGGTGTAGAAGGGTTCCAGCGCGTGGGCCAGGACCTCCGGCGTCATGCCGGTGCCGTTGTCCTCGACCGTGACCTCCACCTGGCCCCATTCCAGGACGGCCGTCCGGAACGTCAGGGTTCCTCCGTCCGGCATGGCGTCCAGCGAATTGATGCCGAGATGGACGAGGACATGGTTGATGTCGCCGGCATGGCCGATGATCCACAACGGCTCGCCGGTCAGCGCCACGACGATCCCGGCCCGGCTCCGCGCGGTGCTGGTCAGGAGCGCGCAGACCTCCTGGATCAGCGCGTTCAGCTCCATGGGAGCCTGGGCGGCCAGGGTCGGCTGGGCGAAGTGGATGAGCGACTTCACCACTTCCCGCCCGCGCAGGCAGACCTTGCCGACGGTGCGGTAGGTTTCCCGGTCCGCCGGGTCGGTGGTGAGATCCTCGCGCAGGGACGCCGCGCCCATGGCGATGGCCAGGACGTTGTTGAGGTTGTGGGCGACGCCGGCCACCAGCCGGCCCAGGCTTTCCATCTTCTGGGACTGGTCCAGCTGCAGCTGCAGCTCGGCCCGTTCCCGTTCGCCCTGCTTGTGCTCGGTGATGTCCTGCATGGATCCGAACAGGCCGATGGTCTTGCCCGTGGAGTCCAGGTGCGGATAGCCCCGGGCGAGGCACACCCGGGTTTCCCCGGTTGGCAGCTGGACGCGCATTTCCATTTGATAGGACGTGCCCGCCTGCAGCGCGATCTCGACCTGGCGCTGCAGCCGGCCGTAGTCCTCGGCCTGGAAGAAGCTGGCCATTTCCGCGAAGGACGGGGCCCCCATGGCGGGGTCCCTGCGGACGATATGGAAAAGCTCGTCCGACCACTTCACCGCGCCGGTCGCCGCGTCCCATTCCCAGCTGCCGATATGGGATAGGCCCTCGGTCCGTTCCAGCATGGTCTGCTTCCTGGCCAGGGATTCGACCGCGTGCCTGTGTTGGATGATTTCCTGGCGGAACCGTTCGTCACTGGCTTTCAGGGATTCATGGGTGGCGCGCAGCCGGCGATGGGTGGCCGACAGCCAGGCGAAAGCGCCCATGAACCCGAAAAAGGCCAGGCCGTGGATGATCCCGGCCCAGACCTGGAAGAAAGGGCGGCTGTAGGGGTGGCCGGAGAGCAGGTCGACGTAGATCCAGGTCACCAGCGCCAGGGAGGCGCTCAGACTGCCGCTGCGGTAGCCGCCGTGCCAGGTGGCCAGGCCGATCGGCAGCAGATAGAAAGGGGTGAAATCCAGCTCGTAGCTGGTCAATCCGTCGACGGTCGCGATCGCCACCAGCAGGACCCCGCTGAGCACCAGGGCCAGGTTGTACCATTTGCGGTCAAGCACTTTCCATTCCATGCTCATGCCTCGCCCCCTGGATCGGGAAGGGTGAAGAAGAAGGACGCGCCCTCGCCGGGCTTGGCTTCCGCCCAGATCCGTCCGCCGTGCCGGTGGATGATCCGCTGGACGATGGTGAGCCCGATGCCGGTGCCTTCGAAATCGGCAGCCTGGTGCAGGCGCTGGAAGGCATTGAACAATCGGTCGGCATGGGCCATGTCGAAACCCGCGCCGTTGTCCCGGATGAAGAAGATCCTTTCCCCGCCCGGGGCGACGGACCCGCCGAATTCGATCCGCGGGTCCCGGCGCTTGGACGTGAATTTCCAGGCATTGCCCAGGAGGTTCTCCAGCACGACCCGGATCAGGTGCTGATCGGCCCGCGCCCGCAGCTCCGGCTGGATGGACACCTCGACCCCGGAATCCGGGTTGGCCCGGGCCAGTTCGTCCAACACGCTCCGGGCCAGGCCGGACAATTCCACCTCGACCCGGCGGAGTTCGGCGCGGCCGGTCTTGGACAGTTCCAGAAGGTCTTCGATGAGCTCACCCATGCGCTGCGTGCCCAGGCGGATGCGGCTGAGATACTGCCTGCCGGCGGCGTCCAGCTGATCCTGGCAGTCCTCCAGCAGGGCCTGGCTCAGGCCGTCGATGCTGCGCAGCGGCGCGCGCAGATCATGGGACACCGAGTAGCTGAAGGCTTCCATCTCCCGGTTGGCGGCCTCGAGCTGGGCCGTCCGCTCGTTGACGCGCTGCTCCAGGTTCTCGTTCAGGCCGGAGATGACGGTGATGCCTTCGCTGGCGCGCTCGAACTGGATCCGGTAGCGCTCTTCGCTTTCCCGCAGGGCCGTCTCGACCTCCTGGCGGATGCCGATCTCCTGCAGAAGCTGCCACTGCTTCTCCCTGAGCGCCCCGACCATCAGCCCCATGCCGATGGCGGTGCCCAGGATGGCGATGGTGGCAAAGCCATAGGGCGCCCACCAGCTCATCCGGTTGAACGGGTAGGTCAGCGTGCTCACCCCCTGCAGCCACATCATCCAGGCCAGGACGGTGAAATCCCAGCTGGGATTCTTCCTGTGGATTTCCCAAAGGTGGTAGCCGGACAGGGCGAAGATGACGCCCCCGGCGAGGTGGTCAGGCAGGGCGATCCAGGGGAGAGGGATGCCGGCGGCTTGCGCGTAGATGGTCCAGACGATCAGGAGCGCGGGCAAAGCCAGAAAGGTTCTTCTGAAGGGCTTGGGGTGGACATAAGCCCGGATGCCGAGCCACATGAACGTAATGAACAAAATATATAATATATTCCCGATGGTTTCGAGGTCGGGCGTTCCGCAGGCCGTCAGGAATTGGATGAAAACCCTGAAGCCGTTGGCCCCATAAGCCAGGCCCAATAACACGTATGAAATGTTCGTATTCTTGAATTTGATATCCTTTGATAACCCCAACAGGAAAATGGAAATGATGAAAGATACCAGGCTGGTAAAGGCCATCGATGTGGTTGCTGAAAAATGGATCATGGTCGACCACCCAGTCCAGGACCTGCTGAAGCAAACCGCAAACCGGGCAAAAGCAATGGGACCCGGGACACTTGGCCTTTTTCGAAACTAATTGTCATGGGGCAATGAATGAATTTATCACCATTGAACGGATTTCGGCCGGCGCCGTCAAGGTCTACCCCAGGGCCCGGGGCGCTGCGCCGGCGAACTGTGCCAGCCTGGCCTCGATCTCATCCAGGGTGAAGGGCTTGGAGATGATGCCCACGCCGGGCCGGTTGAAGCAGTCCAGCGCCTCCAGGTCGGGCTGGCCGGAGGAGATGAGGACGGGCAGTTCCGGGTCCAGGTCGCGGATCCGTTCCAGGGTCTGGGTCCCGTTCATCCCGGGCATGTTCTGGTCAAGGATGACCAGGCCGGGACGGGCTCCGGTCCGGAGCGCTTCGAGCACCTCCTCGCCACCGGCAAAGGTGCTCACCTGGCGCGCGCCCGCCTTCCGGAGCATCCGGGTCATCAGGAATCTCACATCCTCATCATCGTCGACCAGGAACACGGTGAGGATCGCCGGCGCGGGTCCGGGGGCCAGAACGGGTCCGGCGGGAACCGGGGCGGGAATCCGGGGCAGGCGGATCTTCACCGTGGTGCCCTGGCCGGGCTGGCTGGAGATCTCGATGCCGCCCCCGTGCGCCTTGACGACCCCGTAGACCATGCTCAGGCCGAGCCCCGTCCCCTTGTCCACCTCCTTGGTGGTGTAGAAGGGCTCCAGCACATGGGCGAGGTGCTCGGCAGCGATGCCGGCCCCGTCATCCTCGACGGCGACCTCCACCTGGTCCCCTGCCGCCAGGCTGGTGCGGAAGGTGAGCGTGCCTCCGCAGGGCATGGCGTCCAGGGCGTTGAGGCAGAGGTTCATCAGGGCGTGGTTGATGCTCCCGGCATCCCCGCTCACCCAGAAGGGCCCCGCGGCGAACGCCTCGATGATCGCCACCCGGTTCCGGGTGGTGCTTTCCATGAGCGCGCACACCTCCCGGATGAGCGCATGCAGCTCGAACGGGGCCTCGCTGGAAAGGCCGGGCCTGGCGAAGCGGACCAGCGACTTCACCACCTCCCGCCCGCGCCGGCAGGCGTTCTCGATGAGCTGGAAGGCTTCCCCGGCGCCGGCGCCGGGCTCCGAGCCCTGCATGGAAGCGGTGCCCAGGATGATGGCCAGCACGTTGTTGAGGTTGTGGGCCACCCCCGCCGCCAGGATGCCCAGGCTTTCCAGCTTCTGGGCCTGCTGCAGGCGGGCGTTGAGGCTGCGCTCCTGTTCCTCGGCCCGTTTGAGTTCGGTGATATCCACGCTCATGGAGATGAGCAGTTTCTGGCCGCCTACCACGATGGTCTCTCCCGAGAACAGGCATGGCACCGGCTTCCCATCCCGGGTGTGCATCTGGAATTCGATGTTGCCGGCAGCCTCTCCGCTCCCGGAGAGTCCGACCAGCCTTTCCCGCTCGGCCGGGC
>Ga0316217_10002235_pt1 | contig 23596 bp, 15 predicted proteins | sample 1anoAmetaG_FD_203633 | JGI IMG/M metagenome (GOLD analysis project Ga0316217, IMG submission 203633) | Freshwater microbial communities from Trout Bog Lake, Wisconsin, USA - 1anoA | ecosystem: Environmental > Aquatic > Freshwater > Lake > Hypolimnion/Profundal zone | place: USA: Wisconsin...
GTCGATTTCGGCCTCACCGAAATGGGCCATCACTTCGTTTTGAATCAGAATCAGATTTTTCAGTTTCATACGGGTTCAGTTTAGGGGTGTGGGTTGGACATTTGCTGACCAAGTAGAAATTATTTCGGGAGTATGTAGATAACGCAAACGAGCCACCGCACCGGCATTGCGGATGGTTTGGATCACACAAACGCTCGAAGTTTTCGGTCAACAAGCTTCAGAATCTCTGCTTGAGATTCCAATTTGCGTTATCTACATACTCCCGAATTATTTTCACACCAATCCGCACTCCGCGCATTATTGCGCCGGCGCTGGATACAGCGGCAGGATCTCCGCAAAGGTAAAACTCACCCGGAACAGACGCACATTCTCCCCACCGCCCGTGGCCACACCGTCAAGTCGTGGCACAAACTCGTAGTCCGTGTCCCATTGTTCCGGCTGCGGATAATTCCCGCCGTTCTGGTCGCCTGTCAGTAATGCCCGTTGCGCCATCGCCCAAGCCTGCGCGGTGGCCAGCGTCCCCGCCGTCACGCTTCCCGTCACGGTTCGGCTGCCCGGCTCGATGCCGCTCGGCTGCGGAATGCTCACCCCGCCGCTGCCATCCGTGTTGAACGGCAGATTCTGCACCGCCCAGCGCGTGCCCGAATAGACCACCTTCTCGCTCAACTTCATTTCATTCACTCCTGCCTGCCCCGTCACCCGCCCCACAAACTCCTCCTCGAAATCCAGCTTCAAGGTCACGTCATTCGTGCCATCCGTTTGCCGGTCTTCCGCACGCCGGCTGCGCACGCTCACGCCGAAATTCAGCGCCGCCAGCAGCGCCGTCACTGCCGCATCGGCCGTTGGCCGGTCCATCGCGTAACAACTGCCCTGCACCGCCGTGCGCATCTCGAGCATCAGAAAATCCCGCGTCACTTCCACCGCATACTTGATACCCACTTCCCCCTCAAGCTTCGGCGTGAACACCTGCAAATGAAACTCGAACTTCAAATGTTGGGTGTTGAAGGCCGAGGTTGACGCCGCTTGCGCGCCGCCGGCATTCCACTGTTGCCCCGCTCCCAAACCAGCGCCTTGTTGCTGCGCCTGGTTCTGGCTTTGCGCCACGCCCGTCTGTTCGCTGTGAATCAACCGGCCCGCGTACAACGCCCGCACCTGCGCCGCATATACCGACTGCGCCGTGGCCGTATCGCGCGCCGCCACAAACCCCACGCAAGTCTCCACATCCGCCCCGAAGTTATCCCGGTTCACCGTGCTGGTCATTTCCAGATAGGTCCGGTTCGCGCCCAGCTTGCTCTGGTATTCGTAGCTGAACGTGATCCGCACAAACTCCAGCGCGCTATTCTGCGTCACCTGCCGCTGCTCGAAACTCACTTCGCTTCGCAGCAAGAACGCCGTGCTGTCGATCTTGGTTTCCTGGTTCGCCCCAAGTTGCTGCGCCTTGGCCAGCGCCGTCGCATACGCCGCGTCCGCCGTGGGCCCGGTGGCCGTCACCGACCCCGCATAAGTCGTCAGCAACGTCTGCGTGGGAATGTCCTCGCGCGCGTCCAGGCGCATCGTGAATCCCACCAGCGTCCCCTGAATGCGCCGGCGATATTCCTCGTTGAAACTCAATTGGATGAACGTCGTCCCGTCCGCCGCATCCGTCACGCCCGACCCGGTTGGGAACGTCGTCTTGTCACCATTGGCGTAAATGCTTTGCGCGTTGGACTCGCTGCGCAACTGTTGCCCCATCGTCCAGCCGTAGCTGGTCAGCACGGCTGTCCGGAGCGAATTCAACTTGGCCACCGCCAAGGCTTGCGTCGGCGCCTCAATCTTCCCGGCGAACGTCAGGAACTCATCGCCCGACTCGAGCTCCTGCCGGTCGGCCACCGTGAAGTCCGTCGTGGCATAACCGCCTTCATTCGGAAACACGCTGTACGAGGCGCTCAGGCTCCAATCAATCCCCGTCTCCGCCTGATTGATTTGCGCCTGGAAATCGTCCACGCGCACCACCTGCTGGAAGTACGGTGTCTGGCCCGTCAACCCATACGTCAGCGTGCCGTCCGCATTATTGACTTCTTTTTTCAACTGCGAAATCAGCGCCAGCATCCCCGCCCGCGTCCCGTTTGCCACAATCGTGCCGCTGGCCTCCACGCTCCCCGTCGCGTGGCGCCGCTGCGAACGCAGGTCATTGAACCGCTGCGCGCTGTAATGGTCGCGCCAATGGCTCACATTGCCAAAGGCCCGCAACGTCCCGCCGTTCGACGCCTTGAACGTCATCACCTGATTGTCGGCCTTCCAACCCCGCCAACTCAGACTGAAGTTCAACTCAATGAACGTGTCGCCATCCAGCGTGCTCAAATTGTTGCTCGTGACATCGTTCGTCAACTGTTGCGACCCCTTGCCGTAACCCTGCTGCGCCGGCACCGTCTTCGCCAGCGCTGTCAGCTTGGCCTGCGCCATGGCCAGCGTGGCCGCCTGGATCTTCCCCGTCAGCGCCAGCGAGGTCTCACCCGTGAAATTGTCCCGCGTGGCTACTTGGAAATCGGTAATGGTGTAATTGTTTTCATCCGGGAAGAGCGTGTAGGCTGCGCTCAGACTCCAGTCAATTCCCGTCTCCGCCTGATTGATTTCCGCCGTGAACTCGGTCACGCGCACCATTTGCGAGAAATCCCCGTACTTCAACACGTCCTGGGGCACGTTCACCGCCGCCTTCATCGCCCGCTGGACGGACAGCAACTGCGCCCGCCGGTCCGCCAGACTCAGGCTTAGGTCACCATTCCAGGTGCCTGCGGCTTCAATGATGTCCCAAGCCCGCTCGCGCATCGGACGCAGCGGGTTAAACCGCGAGATGTTCACCCGGTCGCGCCAGGTCCGCACGTTTCCCAGCGACACCGCCGGATTGGTGCCAAACGTGGCCGCCTGGTTCGACTTCTTCCACTTGCGATACTCGACGTTGAAACTCAACTCCGTGAAGGTCGCGCCGTCCGCGTCATCGTCAATCAACTGTGGCGTGGCGTTCATCAGCAGGATTTGGCCGCCGGTATATTTCCGGTCAGTCAACTGCTGTTGCAATATCGCGCTCAGCTTCGCGCGCGCCGCCGTCTCGTCCTGGGCCTGAATCCGGCCGGCAATGGTCAGGTGAATCTCGCCCGTGAAATTGTCCTGCTCGGCCACCGTGTATTCCGCCGTCGCATAGCTGGCCAGGTTCGGGAAGAGGATGTAATCCGCCGACAGGCTCCATTCAATCCCCGTCTCGGCCTGATTGATTTGCGCCGAGAAGCTGTTCACCCGCACCGCCTGCTCCCACTCCCCATACACCAGCGTCAGTTCATCCACGCCCGCCACTTCGGCCTTCAATGCCTGCGCCATCAACAGCAACTGCGCTCGCCGGTCCACCACCGGCTGGATGGCCAGGCCGAGGTTCGGCTCGTCTGGCACCAGCACGCCGGCGGCCTCGATGATCCCGGTGGTCCGCTCGCGGTGGGGACGCAGCGCGTTGAACCGCGTCGTGTCCACCCGGTCCAGCCATTTGTTCACGTTGCCCAACGCCAAGGGGTCCGCCGACAACCCCTGAATCGTCGCCGCCAGGTTCGTCGCCTCCCACTTCCGCCACGCCCCGCTGAAGGTCATCTCGGTGAACGTGTCGCCGTCTTCGTTGGCGCTGATCTGGTTTGGCGTGGTGACCAGGCCCAATGGTTGCCCGGCCAGATACTCATTGTCCGTCAAAACTTGCTTGATGATGGCTTGCAGCTTCGCCTGCGCCGCCACCACGTCCTGCGCCTGGATTTTGCCCGCGACTTGCAAATGCAACTCGCCAGTGTAATTGTTCGTTTCCTCGACCGTGAACTCGGCCGTCGCATAATCCGATTCGTTCGGAAAGAGCGTGTAGGTTCCGCTCAGGCTCCAGTCAATCCCCGTCTCGGCTTGATTGATTTCCGCCGTGAACTCGGTCACGCGCACCAGTTGCGAGAAATCCCCGTATTTCAACACGTCCTGTGGCACGTTCACCGCCGCCTTCATCGCCCGCTGGACAGACAGCAACTGCGCCCGCCGATCCGCCAGACTCAGGCTCAGGTCGCCATTCCATGTGCCCGCAGCTTCGATGATGTCCCAAGCCCGCTCGCGCATCGGGCGCAGCGGATTAAACCGCGAGATGTTCACCCGGTCGCGCCACGTCCGCACGTTGCCCAGCGACACTGCCGGATTGGCGCCAAACGTGGCCGTCTGGTTCGACTTCTTCCACTTGCGATACTCGACGTTGAAACTCAATTCCGTGAACGTCGCGCCGTCCGCATCATCGTCAATCAACTGCGGCGTGGCGTTCATCACCAGGATTTGGCCGCCAGTATATTTCCGGTCGGTCAACTGCTGTTGCAGTATCGCGCTCAGCTTCGCGCGCGCCGCCGTCTCATCCTGGGCCTGAATCCGGCCGGCAATGGTCAGGTGGACCTCGCCCGTGAAATTGTCCTGCTCGGCCACCGTGTATTCCGCCGTCGCATAGCTGGCCAGGTTCGGGAAGAGGATGTAATCCGCCGTCAGGCTCCATTCAATCCCCGTCTCGGCCTGATTGATTTGCGCCGCGAAGCTATTCACGCGCACCACCTGCTCCCAATCCCCAAACACCAGCGTCAGTTCATCCACGCCCGCCACTTCGTTTTTCAGGGCCTGCGCCATCAGCAGCAATTGCGCCCGCCGGTTCGCCATCGGCAGCGATTCATCCGGAATGAGAACGCCGGCGGCCTCGATGATCCCGGTGGTCCGCTCGCGGTGAGGACGCAGCGCGTTGAACCGCGTCGTGTCCACCCGGTCCAGCCACTTGTTCACGTTGCCCAGCGCCAAGGGGTCCGACGACGACCCCCGAATGGTCGCCGCCAGATTTGTCGCCTCCCACTTCCGCCACGCCCCGCTGAAGGTCATCTCAGTAAATGTGTCGCCGTCTTCGTTGGCGCTGATCTGGTTCGGCGTGGTGACCAGGCTCAACGGTTGCCCGGCCAGATACCCATTGTCCGTCAGCACTTGCGCGATGATGGCTTGCAGCTTCGCCTGCGCTGCCGCCACGTCCTGCGCCTGGATTTTACCCGCGACTTGCAAATGCAATTCGCCGGTGTAATTGTTCGTTTCCTCGACCGTGAACTCGGCCGTCGCGTAATCTGATTCGTTCGGAAAGAGCGTGTACGAGCACGTGAACGACCAGTCCAGCGCGTTGATGAGCTGGTTCAGGTTGCAAGAGAATTCCTCGATACGCACCATGCCGCTGAACACACTGCCGCCCGCCCCGAACTGCAACAAGCCCTCCGCGCTGTTCATCTGCTCGACGAGCTGCGCCGCCTGCACCGAAAGGGCCGTGCGCCGGTCGGCCAGCGCCTGCGTCGTGTCGCCAAAGGTTTGCCCTTCGACGCGGATTTTACCGTGGCTTTCGCGCCGCTGCTTGTGCAGCGTCGAAAACCGTTCCGTGCTGGCCGAGTGCTGCCAGCGATTCACCACGTCAAATGAGTACGTTGAGCCGGAAGCCTCCTTATTGAAAGTAAGGGGCAAATTGTTCTTCGCGCCGCCGGGCACCTGCTCGTAATACTCGAACACCAGATGCAGCGTCTGATGATACTGGCCCCATTCGTCCGGCAGATCGTCGCTGACCAACACCGCCGTCTGGTTCACATAATCCACGCCAACGGCATCGTTGGTCCATTGCAGGTTGGCATTGGGCAGCACTATGGCCGTCCTCAAGGACTGCACTGCGGCGTAATTCTCGTCGTAGGTCCGCTGGAACAAATCCAGCGCCACCTCCAGCCGCACCTTGGCCCGCTGGGTCTGCTCGCCTCCCTCCAGCTCGCGCGACTGCTTGATGGTGACCTCGCCCAGCGAGGTAATGTCAAAACTGTTGTACAATAATTTCATCCTCTATCCTCTCTTCTCTATCCTCTATCCTCGTCACTGCTTGCCCGGATACCAGCCGCCTTGCTGTCCCGGTGGCGTAAAATTCAGAGTGGGTGTCTGCCGGAATAGCGTGTCCACCCGTCCGGCCAAGCCTTCAAATGCCGCTTGCAGGCGCCCGCTGCTGGCCGCCAGCGAATCCAGCGCCGCCGCCGCGCTGCGGACCGCCGCATCGTTACCACCGCCATTGCCGCCGTTGGATTGGTAGCCGCCGACGTGAGGAGGAGATATTGGCATGTGCATTGTCGGCACTGTTCCCGTAGCGGCGGTCTGATGACCGCCGCCATCTCTGCCCTGTGGTCTCGTAGTCCGTGGTCCTGTAATCCCCAGTGGCCTGCCTTCGAGGCTGTGAGTCCTGCCACTGTCGTAGGGCAGTCCCGTCGCCGGATTGATGGGCGTTCGCTTCCAGCGAGCCGCGTCGGCCTCGCGCTGCCGCGCCGCATTCCGTTCCGCCGTAGCCTTTTCCCGCGCTTTGTCCCGCCCTTCCGAGGCGCTGATCTTCTCATCCAACGCCGCCATGTGCGCGTCGAAGGCCTGCCGCGACCGCGCCGCCGCCTCGCGCCGGGCTGCCATCTGCCGCTCGAAATCGCCGTCCACTTTCGGGTTGTCACTCTGCGCCTGCAATAGCGCCGACTGATGGGCGGACACCTGTTGGTGTATCGCATCATCCCCGACCGTCGCCCGATGAATGTCCCGCAGGTTGCCGTAGATTCGCGCCGCGTCGCCAATCACCATCCCCGACACCGCCCCGATGCCCGCGCCAAGCGGACCCCCGCGCGCGCCGGCCACCGCCCCGCCCGCCGCATCGCTGAACAGGCCGAACGCCGCTCCGCCGTAGGTATCGCTGTGGCGCAACGCGGGGTTTATCTTCCCGCCCAACCAGTTCAAACCGCCGGTCACGCCGGCTCCCGCCACGCCATGCGCGAGGTTCATCCCCAGGCCAGCCCAACTCGCCGGATTGGACATGAATCCGCGCGCCGCCGTCCAGCCGCGCGACAACCAATTTTCACCGGCTTGCGAGGCATTATTGACCGCCGCGCTAAACGAAGTACCGCGCGGACTCCAAGGTGCCGTCGTCGTGCCCCGGCCAGGCGACCACGCCGGCAGCGAGCGTTCATGCGCCGCCGCTTGCCGCGCTGCATCGCCCGGCGACCAGCCGCCCAGCCAGCGTTCCTGCGTTGGAATCCGCATAGTATTCATTCCATGCCCAAACTCATCCAACGGGATCCCCGCCGGCCGATAAACGCCACCACCCGGCGGCAGCCGCGAGCGGGCAAACTCGGTTTTGAAGCGCGCACCGAGATTATCATGCGCGCGATCGAACAGATCCTCAAAGGTCAACGATCCTCTGGCCGCATAGCCAGTGGGAGCGCCACCAACCGCCCCCCGCCCCGGTTCCCAGGCAGGGAGCCACCGCTCATTCGTCGGAATTCGCATTTGTGCGGCTTGCTTCTGGCTGATCACGTACTCGCCCTTATGCACCAAGCCCGCGATTTCGTTGGGGTTCCCGTCGCCCGTGTAGCCGCCTTCCGCGAAGCCCGGAAGCTGACCACGTTCCCGCAACAGCCGCATCATGTCAGGATTCATCCCGGTCAACTGCCCGACGTCCTGCCGCATCCCCGGACTCATCATGAACAACTGGCCCATGCTCACGCCGCCCTGCGATGCCACGCGGAACGCGGCCAGCTTCCGCAACATCTCCGCCGGGCCGCTGCCAAAGAAGCTCCGCGCAAATTCCCGGTTCTGATCAATCGCCAACTGCGCGATTTCCTTTTCCACGTCCGCCGCCCGCTGCCGCAACGCCAGTTGATTCTCGTACAGCAGCATGTTGTCCTTGGCCAGCCGGCCTTGAAGTTCCGCGTGCTGCAATTCATTGCCCTGCGTTGCGGCCAACTGTGCTTCCGTCCGCGCAATGTCCTTCGTCAATTCAGCGCGCTGGTTCAACAGTTTGTCCGCTTCGGTCAACCCGAACCCGGCCGCCTGGTGGCTCAGTTCTGCCCCGAAGATCCCCCGCTGCATCGCCGTCAGTGTTTCCGCCTGCGGCTGCCGCGCCTGTGCTCCCGCCAGGTCCGCCTGCAGGGCCTTGTATTGCTCATTCAATCGCGCATAGGTCGCCCCCGCCTCCGGTTGCAGCTTGCCCAAGCCGCCTTCACGCTCTGCAAAGTCGTCGCGCGCTTTCTTGGCGGCCTCGACTTGCGCCGTCAACGCCCCGATGTCCTGCGCCAGCTCTTGCGCCGGCGTGTGCGCCGACACCATTTTGAACGACCGCTCGATCCCCGCCTGCAAACCCTCTTGCGTCTTCAAGACGTCGAGATACTTCTGTTGCGTGACCTGGACGTTCTCCACCGAGCCCTGCAATTCCTCCCAGGCCGCCGTGTTATCCTGAATATCCTCCTTGGCCTTCTCAAGCTCCCGGTTGAGTTCGCTTTGACGCTTCGTTTCATCGGTGGTTAGCTTCCCTTTCTTCTCCAGCGCGGCCAACTCCGCCTCCATGTTCCCCTGGTTCTGCTTCAGCTCCTCGCCCCGCCGCGTGATGATGTCCCCCTTCGCTTGGAACGCCTTTGCTCCCATTCCCTTCACCAGTGCCAGCGCCGCCGGTTGGTTGCTCTGCCAGGTGTTCAGGAAGCCTGCGGCGGCGGCGTCCCCGCCCGGCATGCCCCGCATGATTGCCGCAAACGCGCTCGCGTCATGCTGCGTCATGGACCCGTTCTCCAGCTTCTGCCGGGCAATCCCCATCGCCTGTCCTTGCAATGCCGACGCATTCGCCCGCCGTTTCAAGTCGTCCATCCGCTTCGCAAAGTCCGCCTGCCCCGGCAACGCGTCCGCATCGTGCGCGTAATTATATATCTCGAACAACCCTGGCGTGCTCCGTTTGAACGGCGACCACGGAAGATTCTGCCCGCTTAAGGTTCCCAAGCTGGTGACCGCCGCGTCATAAAACCGCCCGATCCCACTCCCTTGATTCAAGAATGCCTCAATGCGCTGGCGGTCATTCATGCCCTGGTATGGCTGCGGCCCTAATTTCTCCAGGAAGGGGTAGTGATCCGCCATCCACCCAACCCAAGGATATGCCTCCCTCGGGCTGGCGATATCGTGCATCACGTTTTTGGCAAAGGCCGCCGTAAAAGAGCCCTTGCTCAACAGGCTGGTGCTCATCAGCAACCGGTCGTATTCGGCATGCAACCCCGCCACGTTCGCCTTCAGCGTGTCCAGAATCCGCGCATTCGCCTCTTGCGCGCTGTTGAGCGAGAGTTGTTCGTCAATCGCCAGCTTGAGGATTTGCGGATATTCCTGAATCACGATGGGCACACGCGCGGCATTGAAGCGGCCACCCAGCAATCCGGCCAGCGCCTGCTGGCTCCGCGAGCCGCGCTCGCCCTTTCCCAGCGTCCCCCAAATTCCCGACAGTTCGCCCAGGATTTGGCCCGCCGGCTTCTGTTCGAGATTGTTCCCCAACGCCTCGACATGGAACTTCTCACGCAACTGCTGTTGCACGTCACTCTTGTTCAACTCCTGGAAAATGTATTTCAGCGCGTTGCCGGTGGTCGCGCCGGTTTGGCCCGTGGCGCCCACCAGCACACCCAGCATGCCTTGCAATTCCGCCAGGCTCACCCCCGCCACCTTCGCCGCCGCCGCGCTCCGGTCCAGCCCCGTGAACATTTCTTCGAGCGTCACGTTGTACTTCAACGTGGTGTTCACCAAGCCGCTCAGCGTGCCATCGAGATCGTTCGCCTCCAGATGGTAAATATGCATCAGGCTCTGCAACTGCTTGGTCGTCTCGCCCATGTGCATGTTGGCAATGTTCGCCGCGACCGCGCTCACCCGCACTTCCTCGTTAATCTCCTTCCGGTCCCCGCCCAGGCGTGCCCAGGCCACCGCGCTCTCCATCGCCTCGCTGGTCTGCCGCCCTTGCGCCCCCGCCAGCCTGATAATGTCCATCGTCAGCTCTTGCGACGTGCCGCCCACCTTGCGGAAGACGACGTCCAAATGCGCCATCTCCATGCCCGTCTGTTCGAGGCGCTTGAGACTGTAATTGGCCAACTCCGCCGACTTGTAGAGCACCATCACTGCCGCCGACCACGAACTCACTTTGATGAGATTGGCTAGCATGTTCTCGCCGCTCAATCCCTCGATGGCGTTTTGCAGCCGCGTCTGCGGCGTGCGCGTGCTGGCGCCCTTCTTCAAGCGCGCCGTGGCGCCGCCAGTCCCGTCGTAATCCATCCGGGCCACATAACCATACCCACCCTCGTCGAAGGCGTAGCGCCGGCTCGACACCTGATTGGTCAGCAGGTCCCGGTCCTCCTTGATCAATCGCGCTCCACGGGCAACCAACGCATTCTCGTGCGCCTCCACGTCCTGCTTGCGATTGAGCCGACGCTTCTGTTCGAGCACTTCCAAATCGTCCAAGCCCGCCTGCTTGTCCCACCGCGACAACTGCCGCTGCAACGCCTGATTTGCCTTCTTGGCTAAACGCGCCTTCTCCCTTTCCTCTGGCGTTAATTGCGTCCGCAGACCAGCCTCCGCCTGGTTCTGCTTGTAGTCGACCATCGCCAGATCCGCGCGCTCCTCCTCCTCGGTGCGCCCGATGCGCACGCTCCTACGCGCCAGGTCTGAGCGCGCTTCCTGCGCCAGTTGCCAATGTTGATGCGCCGCCAGTTTTTCGTCCAACTGCCCTTTGAACTCCGCCATCCGGTCCCGGAAACCCAGTTGCGCGTATTCCGGCCGCGACTTGTAATAGGCTCCCGCTTGCGACAAAGCCACGCGGCGCGCCGTGAGCGGGTCGAAGATGTGCAGATGGCGCGCGTACTCATTCGCCAGCGCGTTCAAGCTCTGGTCAAACCCCTTGGCCAGCCGCTCCTGCACCTTCGTCCGCTCCATTTGCGAGGTGCTGTCCCCCTGCGTGGTGGTTGTCACCGTCTTCCCAAGACCCGTCCGCCGCGTGCGCACCACCTTTTCCGGCGTGTCCGTGCCCGGATACGTCGTGCGCTTTTCCTCCACCAGCCCGCCCGACTCATCCACCGACACTGGCTCGGCCATGGTGCCTTTGGTCGCTCCCTTCTTCGCCTTTCCCTCGCCTGCGGGAGCGGGAGAGTTGCCGGGCCGAGGTTCGGCTGGCACGGTAGCGCTGGGTGAGGGTCGCGGGGAAGATCCAGTCTTCGTGGCCTGCTTGACCGCCTGTTGCACCGCCGCCGCCAGGTTCGCCGGCGCCAGGCCCGGAGCTGGCCCGTAACTCGCCACGGTCCCACGCAGAATGGCCCGCAACTCCGCCTCACCCCGTTCATGGTTCGCCAGCGCCGCCCCCGCATAACCCTTTGCCAACACGTCCCTGACCGCCTCGCTGAAATGAAACCCCTTGGGCAGGGGCAGCTTCCGGTCCAACAGACCGCCGCCGAAAAACATGCCCGCCTGCTTCGGGTCCCGAAACTCGCCGCCCCGCGGCCCTTCAAACGGCAGCCAGGCATAAAGTTGCCGGATTTGCTGCCGCCGATTCTCAATGGCCCGCGCCTTGAGCCGGGGATTGTTCTTGATCTCCCGTTCGATCTTAGCGATGGCCTTATGGACTTCGGCAATCATCTGGTCAGCCGTCGCCCGCACGTCCTTCGCCGCTTCCGGCCCGAACCCAAGCTTCCGCGCGATGTTGCCCACCCCCAATCCCCGCATGCCCTTGGAGGCCAGCAACTTCTCCGCGACGTCCTCGTATTGCTTCGCGCTCAGCTTGAACATCGTGCGCGTGCTCAGGCCTGCCAGTTGCGACTGCACGCGCTTGAGCGCCGCACCCAACGCCTCCAGTTTGCGCTGCGCATTGTCGAGCCCGGGCAACGGCACGCTTGGCGCCGTTGCCCGAAACTCTACGTTCTCAATCACCGTGGTATTACCGCTGCTATTTCCCGTCTCGCTCATTTGTCATCTGCCAGGCTGAAGTTCGGCCATTCGTTGTTTCATCGCCCGGAATGTGCTCGCGTCGCGCTCACGGCCTTCTTCCTTCTCGCGCTTTTGCTCCCGATACCAATGGCGGTGCGCTTCCACCTTCGCGTCCGCCAGCACACAAGCAGTCATTCGCGCCCGATGATCCACCGGCTCGGCGTACCAATCGCTGAGCTTCATCTGGCACTTCAACGCCATCCGCACTTCCTGCCACTCCTCGTTGTAGGGTGGCTCGTCAGGCGGAGCATCTTGATCTTTCGGCGGCTGCCACGCGGCCAGCTTCGGCCCCAGCCACGTGGTCAGGTAAAATTTGCCCGCGCGGTCACCTCCGCGTGCAACCCGCCGCCCAAGGCGGTCAACGCAATCAGGTCCAGGATGGCCGGTGCAAACAGGTTCTTCACGTAATTGTGAATCGTCAGCGGGTCCACCAAACCCTTGTTGCCGTCCTGCACTTCCGGACAGCAGTGATACACCGTCAGCGACCGGGCGATGTCCTCGGCTTCCTGGCACAACTTCCGGTATTCCGGGTTCAGCATGTCGTAATCCTGCCGCTCCTTGACATACGGCGGCACCGGCTTGCGCAGGACCGCCCGCCGCTGTTCGTCCACGACCGTCGTGATGCGCCGCACACTGAACCGCACCGGCCGGATTTGGCCCAGCGTGACTTCCACTTGAAACGCACAAACCAAGGGCGTGTCCATGATGGCCCGCAATTCTGCCAGCGTCGTAATGGGCACTGGTGCCTCTGCTGTCTTCTTCTCTTTCTCTTTGCTCATTGTTGTTCTTTTTCTTTTAGCCTGCCCTCCGTAGCCTTTGGCGAAGGAGGGTATCCATGCCTAAACCGCCGAAAATCCAATTGCCGCGACGAAATCACGCATCGCGCATCACGCATCACTCGTCACTTGGGATAGCACAGGATACCGCAGCGTCCCCACACAGGTCACCAATCGCAGCACGTAATCCGTTTCCTGGATGGCCCGCGGCGCGCTCGGCTTGAGCCGGCTCACCCCTTTGGCCCCCAGCGCATGCGTCTCCGCCTTATTGCCCAGCAAGCCGGCCAGCCGATCCGCCGCCAGCTTGCACGCCGCCCGCGCGTTCATCCCGCTGGCCCTCACCCAGAAATTCCACGCCACGCGCTCGTAACACATCTCCTGGCGTTGCCAAGATGATGGCCCGTCCGGCAAGGACTCCCAAGCCGTCCATTTCCGCATGCTTTCGCTCCATACCAGCGTGATGGCGGCCGTTGCCACACCGAGGTTTGGTTCCAGGCCGAGGTTCGACTCCGCCAACGGCTGGGTCACTGCGCTCTGTTGGAAATGCAGCTCCACTTGCGGAAATTGCACATTTGCCACCGCCCCCACGTTGTGCTGCCCACCATCGAAATACCGCGCGAGGAATTCCTGCCAGAGCTTCATCACACTGGTTTCCAACGCATTGGCATCCACCGGCCCATTTTCCAAGGGATTGCTCATAGTTCGCTCCTTACCGCCGCCAACTGTTCTTGGAACTTCCCCGGAAACTCGAGCCGCACCAACGCGCTCCACGCCGCCAGCACCGCCAACAGCCAGGCGTTGATCGTGGCCGCGTTCAGCCGCTTCTCCTGCTGCCGCCGCTGGACATATTCGCTGAGGTGCGGCCACAGCTTCTTCTTGGCCGCCAGTTCCTTCTCGCTCAGGCTGCCATCCGGCGTCAGCATCAGATACCCGACGAAATGCCCGATGTCCTCGTCCGACTTGTCCCAGTCCCGCTGGTCCTTGCGCTTCTCGGTCGCCACCCAGTCGGTCATCATCTGATCGAATTGATTCAGGAAATCCGAGAAGAGCGTCGGCCCGGTGCCAGTTTTGAGCGCCCGCATCTGCAAACCCCGCGCCATCATGAAGTCCTCGATGGCCAGCACCGGCGGCAGGGGATTGCTCATTCGCGCAAAGAAGCCCGTCATGAAGGGGGCCACCATAACGGTCTCAATGAAAGTATTCACGAAGTCCCATTCTGTCGGCTTGGCCAGCGCCCAAAGCGTGCGCTTGGCTTCCTCCTGCAATGGCTTTTCCCATTCGGCCGGCGCCAAGGTGCGCGCCATTGCCCCGCGAATGTCTCGCGGCTTGCGCTTGAGACGGTCAATCACGCCCTGGATGTTGCTTTCCACTTTCATGACCCTCCCAGATTACCAGACCACCCTCGCCAAACCGGGGAACTTCGCAGCCCTGGTAATGCCACCACGCGCCCCACCCGATTCCGGGGGACCCTTGAAGGAAGGAGCGCCAGACGCATAGGCACTTGGATTTGGTCCGAAGTGGGGATATGCTCGGTTTCACAGACGAACCATGACCAAAGCCCTCAATCTCGACCTAAAAAAGCTTCAAGCCCTCGCTTTTGACCGGGCAGAGTGGGCCGCAGATGTACTCCAGCGTTACCATGCTGCCATGGGCAAGCTGAAGGAGGAAGCGGTTCGACCACTCACCAGGCTCTACCAATGGATGTTCGTCCCCATAACCCTCTGGCCGTTTAATATCCAGGATGTGCTGGAGGATTGCCTGACGGCTCTGGAACAGGGGAAACGACTGAACTCACGGCACCGGCTCCTGATTGAACTGCTCCCGGAAACGCCGGACGACACCGTCTGCGCGGCGGTGGCACACCACGAACTTCATGTCCAGAAGGGCACCTACGAAGACCTCGTCAGAACGCAGGCCAAGTACGCCCAGAACGAGCTTGTCATCCGTACCAATCCGGAGCTTCGCAGGCAATGGGCACGCATCAAGGCGGCCTTCAAGGTCCAAGCTTACTGCGATCACAAGGGCGTCATCCGCCGGACCATGACCGCCGAGCGCAATTTGCGCCCGTCGTTTTCTGTCAACGTGCGCCGCCGCGACGACGTTTTTCATGCGGCGTTTGATGCGTTCTGCTTGCGTTGGAATCTCTACGGGATGCAGCACGACGAACCACTCCCGCTCAAACTCGCCGTAAACCTCACGCCCTACGGGACGATGATTCACATCCCGTCCTACTGGTCGTTCGACCCCAAGCGTGACATCCGCTGGGACGCCATCGCCCGCCTCCACCGCGTTCGCGTGCCCAGTCGCCAGGGTCCCGCCCTGGCCGAAGGACTGGCCGAACGGATGAAAGCCGCTGAGAAACTGCACTTTCTCGAAATGGAAGCCCGCCGCCATGGCTTGAAAGGTGAACAAAAACATGAATTTCTCTGCGCCGGTCTTGGCTGGGATCCGCGCACCAGCCCCAAACGCATCAGCCGGCTCCGGGCTGGTAAATAGACGGCTTTCCTGTTTTTGCCAATCCCACCTTGGGACAGCGATTGGGGACATTCAGTTCCTTTGAACTGCAATCAAGACAGGTGCATGATGTGTCAAAAGATCACTGTATGACAAACGCACCTGAATCACTGCAAGCCGTCGGCCACGCGGAACCAGGGTCGGAGCCGGCAATCCAACTCACGGGAAACTCTGATTCACCTCCGAGGATGATTTGCGACCTCGCCGATGCGAATGCCTTCGTTGAAGAATATCGCAAGCCGCACGTGCCAATCATGTCCGCGTTTGGCGGCGGCCGCTTGCATGTGTGCAGGTTTTATGGTTCATGGGACCTGGATCGGATGGTCACTGAGAATGCCGGCAATCTTTTCCGCTCCATCCGTAAGCTTTCCTCCAAAGCCGCCGAAGACACGACGAAAGAATGGGACGATCTCACCTTTCAGTTCGGGCCACGGGCTTTCCTTTATGCGGATAAGGACAGAATCATTGGCTTCGGCGCCAATTCGGCTGAAGCGGAGCGGTTGGTGACCGAGTTTGGCCGGAAATATCGCAAACCCACACCTCCGGTTCCAGATGGCGGGATCTTTTATCTCATTCAGCAGGACGGCGCTGAAATCAAAGCCAAAGAAGTCGCTTTATCTTCCGACACGGTTCTCAAACCTGAAGCCATCGCCCTTCATTACGGCGATGGCAGCGGAGAATGGCATCGGGGGTTTGTCCAGAAACTCCTTGGCCGAACCAGCGGCCTCTCGATTCTTGAGGGACGGCCGGGCACGGGCAAAACCTTTTATCTTCGCCACCTCATGGGTGAGCTTAAGGCGTCGCATCGGTTCTACTTCATCCCGACTTCCACGATGGGCATTCTTTCCCGGCCGGATTTTATCGGCTTCTGGACTGATCAGCGCTGGCATCATGCCAACAAAAAGTTTGTGGTAGTTCTCGAGGATTCCGACGCGGCGCTGATGACGCGCGGCTCCGACAATCGCGAGCAGGTCAGCGCCATCCTGAACCTCTCCGATGGGATGCTTGCGGATTTTCTGCGCCTGCAAATCATCTGCACCATCAATTGTTCCGCCGCGGACATTGATTCGGCCTTGCTGCGACCCGGCCGCCTTATCTGCCATCGGGTCTTTGGCCGGCTCGACCCTGCCCAAGCCGCCCGCCTCGCGGAAAGTCTTGGGCGGAAACTGCCCCAGGCCCGCGATTACTCGCTTGCCGAGGTGTTTGCCGGACAGGAAACGGAAGCAATCAACCGCCCGCGTATTGGGTTTGCGATCTGATTATGCGAATACAAGTGTTCAGCGATCTGCATCTCGAATTTGACCGGTTTAAGCCGGCGATCAAAAAACCTGATGCCGTGGTGTTGGCGGGGGATGTTGACGACGGGTGGGAGGGGTTGAACTGGGCCAAAAAATATTGTCGCCATTGCCCGGTGATTTATGTGCTCGGGAACCACGAGTTCTACCACCGTTCCATCCCGGATTTGACGGAGGCGCTAAAGTGCGAGGCCAGAGGCAGCCAGGTGCACGTGCTGGAGAACGACTCCTTCGTCATTGAGGATTTTGTTTTCCTGGGGTGTACGCTCTGGACGGATTTCCGCCTCTGGCCAGACGCCCGCCAGGCAATGGCTTGCGCGGATCAGGAAATGTCCGATTTTCGATTGATTCAAAAGCAGGGATGGAGTGGTTCGTTTAAGGCCAAGGACTCAGAAAAAATACACGCCGCGTCCGTCCAGTGGTTGAAGCGCGAGATGGCCCGCCATGACCCAGCACGCACCATCGTCGTGACCCATCATGCGCCAAGCCCCCGATCCATTCCGCCGCACCACGCCGGCAACCCGTTGAACGCCGCGTTCGCCTCGGATTTGAACGCACTGATCCGGGCCAGCCGTGTTCCGCTTTGGATTCACGGCCACACGCACCACAATGTGGATTATAAAATCGGGGTGACGCGAATCTACAGCAACCAGCGTGGTTACGCCGGGGAGAGCTTGCCAGGCTTCGAGCCAGGAAAAATGATTGAAATTTTATGAAACACAAAAATCAAATTTTCACCAGTCTCGATTTTGAAACCGCTAACTACTCGCGCGTGAGCATCTGCGCCGCCGGGCTGGCCGTCTTTGAGGATGGCCAATTGACTGAGTCACCATATTGGCTCGTGCGGCCACCCAAACCCTACGGCTGGTTTCGCGAAGACTTAATCGAATGCCATGGCCTGACCCATCTAGATGTTCTGGATGCCCCGGAATTTCCCGCCATTGCGCCAGAATTTCTGGCTCGGCTGAGCCGCGCCGACCTGGTGATCGCGCATAACGCTGCCTTCGACATTGAACATCTCCGCGAAACCCTGGATCATTTCGGGCTGCCCAAACCGGAGTTTGATTATGTGTGTACCTGTCAGCTTGCCCGGCGCGTCTGGCCGGACCTGCCAAACCACCAACTCGGCACCTTGGCGGCGCACATCGGTCACGATTTTAAACACCACCATGCCCAGGCCGATGCTGAAGCCGCTGGGCGCGCGCTGCTGGCAATGATGAATCAGGCAAACGCAAACTCGCCACGCGAGTTGTTGCAAGCGGCGGGTGTGGAAGCGAAGCTATTTGTTGACTGAAAATATAACAACAATTTTTGTCTTGCACCACGGAAGTTTGCCTGAAACGATTCGTAGTGCGGTTAAACAAACAAAAAACATCATGCTGGCTTTAGATGTGGATAAGCATTGTGAGGGAATACCGATGGCATTTGCTAAATACAAATGTGTAGCGCACGATTAATGAATCCGAACACGATACAATCTGACGTGAGACTGGAATGCTGGTCGCTATATGACCTATTCAACCAACCACTCTGCATTCCCCAATATCAGCGGTCCTACTCTTGGCGAAGCAGTCATGTGCAGGACTTGTTGAAAGACACCTTTGAACGCAAAACGGCGTACCTGATGGGGACGGTGATTTTGCATGACAATTGTGGAGTTTTCGACATCGTGGATGGCCAACAACGACTAGTCACGCTCACAGTGCTTTTGCATGTCCTGGGTACGCCTTCAAAATTCCTTCCGCTGCTGGCAGGAAAATTCGACCAAGCTTCTGCCCGAGTCATCCGCAATACGCGCAAGACAATTCTTGAATTTCTGGCCAGCAAGTCTGAGGACGAGAAAGCCTCGTTTCGCAACCGCTTGCTCGCCATTGACGGCACCAAGAATTTACGATTTGCAGTTCTTGTGTTGAGTGGAGAAAAAGCGCTGGACAGAGCCTACACGTTCTTCGACAGTGTCAACAGCAAAGGCAAGGCGCTCAGCGACTTCGACTTGCTCAAGGCCCACCATCTTATGTTCATTCCTCCCCAGCAGGAGGCTTTGGCGGCCGGCCACAATGACGAGTGGCTACGTAGGGACGATTTGCACGCTCATCTTTTCAGCACGACGTTGCGCAGGATACGAATGTGGAGCAGGGGTCAAAAGCGAGACACCAAGCGGGAGCGGCCCGATTACAACGAGTTTTGCTCGCTTGTGGAACCGGAACACGAGACAGACTCGGAGCATTTGTTCAATCGGTACCTGCAGCCCGTCGCTTTCCGCTCATGGCGGCGCGTGGGTAGCAGGGTCGTGCTGAGCATGGATTACCCAGTTCTCGACGGCGAAGCACTGATTCCTACACAAGTCACACAAACAATCGAAGGAGGAGACGCGTTCTTCCTGTATGCCAAACGTTACCACAGACTGTATGAAACGCTATTTGTGGAGATTGGGGGCCGTCTCTCAACGGCGATCTCTTTTATTCGCAGGCTTGCCAGCCACATAGACAACCGCTACCTGCAGGATGCCTTCCGTGCTGTGATGCTGCTGTACGTAGACAAATTTGGTGAAAACAAATTAATTGAGGTCGGGATCTGCACTGAGCGCATCATCTCAGCTTGGAGATGGGAAGCTTGGAGCGTGCGGATTGAAGGGACGCTCGGACATGTGTCTGACAAGCGGCTTATCCCAATCCTTCTGGAATCCGTCAATTCGTTGCACGCCTATTCGCAACTACTTGCGGTGACTCAAACTTTATCCCAAGCGCGCCCGGAGCTTCGGCCCGTTCAGCAGCGCTACTATGCTTCGTTGGCTGGGTTCTACACGCAGGAGAGTTCCAAGATTCTTGACGTGCGGGCTCACTCGCTCGCCAGCTTCTATACTAGTGACGGCAACTAGCGTTTACCAACATGAGCACTGAACCAGTTACTCCATTTTCAATCGGCCTAAAGACGTTTCGTATCCCACTCTATCAAAGGCCTTATGCCTGGGAAGAACCGCAGACGCGTCAACTGCTAGACGATTTATATGAGGCGTTCAAAATTACTCCGGGCGATCACTATCACATTGGCATCCTAAGTGTTGCCGAAACCTCTGATGACAAAGACCGCTACGATTTGATTGACGGTCAGCAGCGGATTACGACGCTCATACTGATAGGCATGGCAGCAAGCAAACACTGTCCCGACTGGTTTAAATTTCGCACTCCGGACCGTCTCGACCTATATGGCCGCTCGGGAGATCAAGACTTCCTGCAAGACGAGCGCAAAACCTATAGCTGCAACCGAAACATGTTGGCGAATTTCAATGTCGCCAATGAGTTTTTTAAGAATGCTGACGCTCCTGAATTCGCAAGATACATTTATGAGCATGCGGCGTTTTTTCTTGCAGAGGTGCCACCTGGCTATTCGCTGATGGACAAGAACCAGCAATTTGTCCGCATGAACAACCGCGGGAAACAATTGGAGAAACATGAGATCCTCATGGATCGTTTGATTCCTCTTATACAGGATACGAATGCAAAGGACAAGGCGTTTTCCGACTGGAATGAGATGGTTAATTCTCTAACAGGCCTCGGGCATGAGAGGAATCATGATCCGCAATCGCTTGAATTAATTCTTAATAAGAACACCGTTGGCGAAACTGGGGAGCCTGACAGCAATGAAGAGGAGATTTTGTCTAGATCAATTATCTCTGTTCCAGAGTTCCTTTTGATCGCACTGGCCCGCTACTGCCGGAAAGATATATCACATAACACGGACAAACTGATCGAAACCTTTTCCGAAATGCTTTTGAATGTTGATATGGTCAATCTTTCTGACAACATTAGTACGTTCATGGGCGTTCTCAGGCGGCAGTTGACTCTTCTACAGAAGTTCTTCATCTTCGTTATCGTTAACAAGGATGGAGGGTATGAACTTGGCGAGTCTTACGACAACGAGGATTTGTCTTTTGATTTCAATGCTGCACCGGATGGCAAAAAGCGCCTGATTGTCGTCCAATCGTTTCTGCATGTCAGCACTTTGCCGCATCACTGGTTGATCCCCGCTTTTGACTGGTGTTCGCAATTCCCAGGCGGCAAAGTCGGCGCGCTAGCGTTCGTCGAGAAACTGGAAGAAATCGACAATAACCTCATTCAGAATCAGACACGCTTCCTGTCTCCGATACGTAAACTGGAATGTATGACTTACCCGAGTGTGAGTCACTATTGGTTTTACCGCCTCGACTACGAGCTATGGAGGCTTTTTGAGCGGAATCAATGGGACGACATAGGGGGCAGGTTAATCAGCGATGATAGAATAAGAAAGCTGGTTCGGGACTTCCGCTTCCGCTCCTGTGGTTCCGTTGAGCATATCATACCACAGAATCCCATCGTCGCACCCCAGGATTCAAAAGCAGATCATTCTTTTGGGAACCTAGCGCTCATTTCGGGATCACGTAATTCTAAATTCAGCAATTCTGGAATTGGAGACAAAAGGGACTTGATTTTAACTTCTGACGACACCGAATCCTTGAAAATGCTACACTTTCTTTGGTGTGATTCAAACGCCCCAAGCGCAGGAGAAGTCATGCACAAAATCCTCATCGAAGCAGTGATCCGGTTCTTGCCTCCAGCATCGTCAGCCTGACGGCTGCATCCTGTTCCCGCCACCCAGCTGGAGCGAACAAAGGCAAACACGCCTAGTATGAGGGTGGCGAGAAGCGCCATCCGCTCGGCGGCAACAAAGGCACGCACGAACCGGCATTGTAACCCGCGCTCCCAGTCGCCAGAGCCTAGCCATTGCTAAGTAGCCACCCGCACCAGCAGCGTGCGGAACAGTTTCTTCCCCTGCACCGTCACATCCCAAGTCTGCGCCAACTTCTCGCCAATCTGCTTGGCCACGTAGGGTTTCCCGTTGACCACGAACACCAGGTCACGCAGCCCGTCAATCGCCACGTTTGGCTCGAAATCCAGAATCAAATCCCCCTCCTCGACTTCGTTGAACTGCTTCACCTGACTGCGCCCCGCCATTGCAATTTGATGCACAAACGCATGGTGCGTCGCCGTCTGCGGCGTGAGCGCGCTCGCCGGCACCGTCCCGTCCACCTGGTCCGGCCTCACCCCCGATGCGATCGCATTCCATTGTAAAACAATCGCCGAGCCATTCTGATGCAGCTCACGCGCAATCTCCGCCTGGATGTCACCAATGTTCAGGTCCATAAATCAGAGGTCAGTTGTCCGTGGTCAGTAGTCTTGTAGTCAGTTCAACGCGTTCCACGCCAGGGCCGTCGCCGCAGACGCGTTGGATTGAATTTGCATCACTGGCTGCCCCTGATACAGGAAAATAAAGGCCAGCTGGACACCCGGCAACGCACCGTCCGACAGCACCCGACACCAGAAGCCCGTCATACTGACCACCGCCAGCGACTGCCCGCCAAGGCAGAACACCAGTTGTGGCAAGCTCGTCGGATACGCATCATGCAGCTCGCCCACCGTCACGCCGCTCACAGTGGTCGCCAGCACTGGCCCACTCGCCCCGTCAAACGTGATGTTGCTTCCGTCCCCTAAAATCGTCGCATGACCGGTCGTCGCTGCCCCATCCGCCAGTGTAAATGATGCCCTACCGGAAGGTGCGTAGTTGTACAAGGGGAAGTAACCATCCGGCCCGTTCCAATACACAGCCGCTGCCGGCGCGGGGACCTCGCCTGGCGTCGTCCAAGCATTGCCCGCATCCGCCACGAAATACTGCGCGGCGAATTCCTGGCCATCCACAAACTCACCCTCGATGGATTGCGGCGCGAAGGACCGCGCGGAGATGGTCACCCCATAGAACGTGCGCCGATGCCAGTTACCCGAATCCTCGTCTGTCCAGACGACTTGCAGCACGTAATTGCCGGCGCCCGGCTGGAAGCCAATCAGGTTGTTCAGTGGCAGCGCCCACACCCGGTCAATCGCGATCTCGTAGGTCGGCGCCAGCGGATGATTCACCGGATACGCTGCGCCGGTCGGCCGCGTCTGCACCGTCAGCCAGCGCTCGCGCACCGACAACCGCTCCGCGACCTGGCCGCTCCAAATCGCGTCGCCAGGCGTGCCGTCGGCCTGCGCCGCGTACAGCGTCACCTGCGCCTCAATCAGATTTAGGACAATGGCGTCATTCATTTATGCCAAGCCCAGGTTACGCCCGCTTCCACTCACCGTTCTGCAAGTACCCACGCCAATGCTCCGTCTGCTCACCCTCCAGAATCCGCAGGCTAGGTGACAACGTGGGTTTAACCCGGTTCCCATCCCACGTCCACCCCTCTTCGCGCTCACCGCGCAAGTGTACCCGCACCGTATGGACCGTCCCACAGCCACATGGACACGTGAACAACAAGTTCCGTGTCAGCGCATCCCACTGCGCGCTACCCGGCGGAAGATCCTCCCGGACGTGCCGCCCACCGCTCATCCGCTCATACCACGCGTCGGCCAACAGCCGCTCCACAAACTTAATCTCCATGGTCTCGTATTCTCGTAGTCTGTATTCCCGTGGTCCTACGTAGTATTGATCTGGATGCCGCCCGTGCCGATGATCGCGGTGGCCACCGGCCCCTCCACCTTCATCTCGGTCATCAAGCCCCAGACGTTGATACCCGCCAGCGAGTTGACCCACGAGTAGTAGGATTGGAACGACACGAGTTGGCAGGGGTTCTCAATGTCGTAGAGGATGTTCTCTAACTCGAACAGGAAGTCCCGCTGATCATTCCGCCGCACCTTCAATCCCCGCGTAGCCCAACTCTCGCCCCGCAACTGCGGCCCCAGCAGCGTCCGCGCGCTCCAGTAGGTCAACCCCGCAAAATCCTTCACCCGCGTCACCGCCGGCAGCACGCTCAATGCGTCCGGACTGATCATGTACCTCGGCCCTATTTTGCCCGTCCGCACCATCGTCCGCAGCACGCCGGCCAGCGCCGCATCCTCAAACTTGAATGGCCGCCGGAAGTCCCCCATGATCGCCCGCACCGGCTCATAGAAGTCCACCAACGCTGAATACGTGGTTGGCGCCAGAAACTCCTCCACCGTGAACCACAACCATCCCTGCGCCGGGAAATACGTCGTGCCGGACCCGCTTGTGACCTGAAATTGCGCCCGATACCGGCCCGGCGTCATCGTGTCCGCCCCGGTCAGCACATACGCCGCCTCGCCTGATGGCGCATCCACAATCACCGCTTGCCGCGTTTGC
>Ga0316217_10002236_pt1 | contig 23585 bp, 21 predicted proteins | sample 1anoAmetaG_FD_203633 | JGI IMG/M metagenome (GOLD analysis project Ga0316217, IMG submission 203633) | Freshwater microbial communities from Trout Bog Lake, Wisconsin, USA - 1anoA | ecosystem: Environmental > Aquatic > Freshwater > Lake > Hypolimnion/Profundal zone | place: USA: Wisconsin...
GCGATGCTGAGCGTCTCGGTCGAGAGCGGCGACCACTCGACGCCGCCCTGGTAGGTCGTGTCGTCGCCGAGGACGGTGACGAGCATCAGGGGGGCGCGGAGGCCGCTCGCGCTGAGCGTCGACGCCACGAGGGCCGCCAGCGGGAGCCCGAGACCGAGCGCGACCTTCTCGCGCCGCTCCCCTCCGCTCCCCAGGAGGCCTCGCGCGGCGAGCTCGAGGCCGTAGGCGCCGACGAGCGTGAGCGCCAGGAGCACGCTCGCGTGGACGTTCGCCCAGAGCGTGATGAGGGGGAGCGTCGCGAGGAGGAAGACCCGGCGACCGCTCCGCTCGTGCTCGCCGAGCAGGGCCAGGAGCGCCGCCAGGATGGGGAGCGTCAGCGTCTCGGGCCGGACGTAGAAGCGGAACACGAGCTCCGCGAGGACGACCGACAGGAGCGCCGCGGACGTCAGCGCCCGCAGCCCGATGCGGGTCATCTCCCGCGCGAGGAGGCCGAACGTCACCGCGAGCGCCGCGCCGCGCAGGAGGTAGCAGCCAGGGTATCCGAGCGCGCGGTAGCTCCCCGCGAGCAGCACCTCGCCCAGCCACGCGTCGGCCCGCTCGGGCGCGCCGAAGGCCGAGTAGGAGAAGACGTCGGTCCGGAGGATCTGGTGGTGGTCGAGCATCCACGCGCCCTGCGCCAGGTGCCCGTGGAGGTCCCCCGAGAACTCGCGGACGAAGCCGACGAGCAGGGAGAGCGCCACGAGGGTGACGAGGGCGACCGCGTCCGTCCACCGGCCACGTGCCGCGCGGAGGGGCGGGGCCTGGGCGGAGGGGAGCTCCGGGGACTCGGGGGTGATCGAGCGCACCGGGGTCAGGCGCCGCTTCGGGGGCCGTGACCGCTGCGCGGCGGCTGCGCCCGGCTCAGGGGCGGACCTTGTGCGCCACGTCGAGGCCGACCGCCGTCAGCGTGCGCGCCCCGCCGACGCCGATCGCGGCGTCGAGCCACCCCTGCGTCGACAGGTACCCCTCGAGATCACGCAGCTCGTCGCCCGAGATGCCGAGGGCGTGCTTGCGCGAGGCCCCCTCGGGGTCGACCGCCGCGCCGGCTTCGAACCCGGACACGTCCGCCATCGCGCGGAGCAGACTCTTCGCCTTGTTGATGTTCAGCATCGTCGGCTTCATGACCACCTCAGAGGGGAGCGTACCTGATGGCGCCCGCCGGGCCACCGGTATGAGCGGGGCGCCCGCCCGCGCCCCTCAGAGGATGAACGTGCGCCGCCCCTCGACGATGACGCGCCGCCGGAGGTGAGCCGCCACCGCGCGCGCGAGGACGACGCGCTCCACGTCCCGTCCGATGCGCACCAGCTCGTCGGGGCTCATCGCGTGGGAGATGCGCGTCACGTCCTGCTCGATGATCGGCCCCTCGTCGAGGTCCTTGGTGGCGTAGTGGGCCGTCGCGCCGATGAGCTTCACGCCGCGCGCGTGCGCCTGGTGGTACGGACGCGCCCCCTGGAACGCCGGCAGGAAGCCGTGGTGAATGTTGATGACGGGGGGCGCGTCGCGGAGAAACTCGTCGCTGAGGACCTGCATGTAGCGCGCGAGGACGACCAGCTCGACGCGGTGCTCGCGGAAGAGCGCCAGCACGCTCGCTTCCTGCGCCGCCTTCGTCGCTGCGGTCACGGGGAGGACGAAGAACGGGAGCCGGAAGGCCTGCGCCGCCTCCTCGAGGGCGGGGTGGTTGCTCACCACCAGCGCGATCTCGCACGGCAGCTCCCCCTGGCGCTGCCGGAGGGCGAGGTCGTAGAGGCACGTCGGGTCCTTCGTCACCATGATGGCGATCCGGGCGACGCGGTCGCCGTACGCGATCGACCACTCCCCCTCGAGCGGCAGGGCGACCTCCTCCCGGAAGGCCCGCTCCATCGCCGCGCGCGCCGCCTCGTCGCTCCCCGCGGGCTCGAGGTCGACGACCAGCCGCATGAAGAAGCGCGGGCCGCGCTCGCCGTGGACGTCGGTGAAGTTGCTCGCGTCGACGATGTTCAGGCCGCGCGCGAAGAAGAAGCCGGACAGCCGCGCGACGAGGCCGGGCTGGTCGCGCGAGGAGAAGAGCAGGGTGGCTTCGTGCCGCGGGGCGATCATGGGCGCGGACTCTAGGCGATCGGGCGGCGGCTCGCCTTATCCCTCCGGCGAGGAGTCCCCGGGGCTAACCTCCCGGGGCCATGAACAAGATGCTCTCGCTCCTCGCCGCCGCCCTCGCCGTCGGCTGCGCGTCGCCGCCCCCCCACGACCCCGCTTCTCCGGCTACCGTGGCGCCGTCGATGACCTGGATCAGCGCGCTCGACCGGGGCTCCCCGCTGGTGGGGAAGATCTGGCAGCCGGCGGCGGGGCGGATGGTCGACGAGCAGGCGGTGTTCGCCGAGCTCGGGCGCGCCGACTTCGTGCTCCTCGGCGAGCAGCACGAGAACCTCGACCACCACCGCCTGCAGGCCGCCGCGGTGGCGGCCGTCGTGCGGGCCGGACGGAAGCCCACCATCACGCTCGAGATGCTCGACCCCGACGACGACGAGGTCATCGCGCGCTACCGGGCCACCGCTCACCCCGACGCGGCCGCGCTCGGCGCGCTGCTCGCGTGGGACAAGCGCGGCTGGTCCCCGTGGACGGCCTACCAGCCGATCGCCGCGACGGCGTTCGAGGCGAACCTCCCGTTCGTGAGCGCCAACCTCCCCTCGAAGGTTGTCCGGGCCGTCGCGCACGGCGGCGTCGCGGCGCTCTCCCCGGAGGAGGTGACCCGGCTCGGGCTCGACGTGCCGTTCGCGCCGGAGCTCGAGGCGTCGCTCGAGGAGGAGCTCCGGGCCTCGCACTGCGGCAAGCTCCCCGAGGCGATGGTCGGCTCGATGGCCCTCGCGCAGCGCGCGCGCGACGGGCAGATGGCCGCGCGGATGCTGGCCCCCGGGACGCCGGCCGTGCTCATCGCCGGCGGGGGGCACGCGCGGACCGATCGCGGCGTCCCGCTGCGCCTGCGCGCCGCGAGGCCGGGGGCGAAGGTGGTCAGCGTCGGCTTCATGGAGGTCGACGCGCGCGAGAGCGACCCGAAGGCGTACGCCTCGCGCTACGGCGTCTCGACCCTGCCGTTCGACTTCGTCTGGTTCACGCCGCGCGCGAACGACGACGACCCCTGCGCGGGGTTCACGATGGGCTCGCACGCCCCGCCGTCCGCCTCACCGCCGGCGGGGAAATGACCGTCACCCCCCCGTCCCGACCCGCGCACGCGCGGCCGTAGCGCCCCCCGGGGGTGGTTGCTAGAACTCCCGGTGCGCCATGCGACCCTCGCTCGTCTCCCTCCCGGTCCTCGCCGGTCTCCTCCTCGCGCAGCCGGTGCTCGCCCACGCGGACGACGCCCCCGTCGCTGTCCCCGCGCCGCCGCCCCCTGCGCCGGTCTACGCGGCGCGCCCCTCGAGGTCGGTCTGGGTCCACGTGAACGCCGACCGCCCCGTCACGCTCGAGGCGCTGGCGCCCGACGAGTCGCGGTGGCTCCGGCTCTGCGTCGCGCCGTGCGACACCGAGGTCCCGCTCGACGCGGCCTTCCGCGTGGTCGACCACGGCATGATGTCGTCGCGGGTCGTCGAGCTCGAGGCCTCGCCGGGCGACCGGGTCGTCCTCGACGTCAACGTGCGGACCAACGCCGAGCACGAGACGGGGGAGGGGCTCCGCATCGCCGGGTGGATCGCCGCGGGGGTCGGGCTCGCGCTCGAGGCGACCGCGCTGGCGGTCGACCCGAGCTCGGCGGCCCAGCCGTACCTCGAGTGGGGGGGGATCGGCGCCGCCGCCGCGACGATCGCCCTCGCCATCAGCGCCTACGTCACGCTCCAGCCGTCGGGGCTCTCGCAGTCGAGCGCCACCCCGGCGCCCGCCCGCGCCGCGCGCGGCCCGAGCCCCTGGACGCGGCTCCCCTCGTGGCGTGAGGCCGAGGGCGTCGTGGCCCCGAAGCCGACGACCGTCCCCCTCTTCTCCGCGACGTTCTGACCGCGCGGCCCTGCTGTCGAGGCGGCCCGTCCTCGCGGAGGGCCGTCAGTGCGCGCCGTTCGCCGCCAGCCAGCGCTCCGCCTCGAGCGCCGCCATGCAGCCAGACCCTGCGGCCGTGACGGCCTGGCGGTAGATGAAGTCCTGCACGTCGCCGGCCGCGAAGACGCCCGGGACGCTCGTCTGCGCCGTGCCGGGGACCGTGCGGATGTAGCCGTTGTCGTGGAGGTCGATCTGCCCGGCGAAGAGGTCGGTGTTCGGGTGGTGGCCGATCGCCACGAAGATGCCCGTCGCCTCGACGAGCCGCTCCTTGCCGGTCACGACGTCCTTCAGGCGCGCCCCCGTCACCTCCCCCTTGCTGACGTCGAGCACCTCGGCGACGACCGAGTTGTAGACCACGCGGATCTTCGGGTTCGACAGGACGCGCGCCTGCATCGTCTTGCTGGCGCGGAAGCTCTCCTTCCTGTGGACCAGCGTGACGGTGCGGCAGATCCCGGAGAGGTACATCGACTCCTCCATGGCCGTGTCCCCCCCGCCGACGACGACGACGTCCTGGTTGCGGAAGAAGGCCCCGTCGCAGACGGCGCAGGCCGACACGCCGCGCCCCTTCAGCGTGTTCTCGCTCTCGATGCCGAGCCACCGCGCCTGCGCGCCGGTCGAGATGATGACCGTCTCCGACGTGTGCAGCGTCATCTCCTCTCCGACCCAGAGGCGGAACGGGCGCGCGGAGAAGTCGACCTTGTTCACGTCCTCCGCCATGAGCTCGGCCCCCTGGCGGAGCGCCTGCTCGCGGACGGCCTTCATCAGCTCGGGGCCCGAGATCTTCTCCGGGAAGCCCGGGAAGTTCTCGACGTCGTTGGTGATCATCAGCTGCCCGCCGGCGATGCCCCCTCGCATGACCCCTTCGAACAGGAGCGGGGCGAGGTTCGCGCGCGCGGCGTAGATGGCGGACGTGAGGCCCGCCGGGCCAGAGCCGATGATGGTGACTTTGCGGGGTGAGTTCGAGGAGGGCGTGGTCATGGGGTTCTCCTGGTTCCCCGCTCGTCGGGCCGGCGTTCACGCCTCCTGACAGGCTCCGCGCGCCCCCTGCTCGAGGCGCCTCAGCGCGGCGGAGAAGTCCGTTCTCTCTGGATCGCGACGCTTGATCGCCCGCCGCCAGGCCCCTCGGGGTCGCGTGGCCAGCTCTGCCGTGCGCGCAAGCTCAGGGGGCGTAGGCGAGCTTGAGGCAGGCGCCGCCCGTCTCCGTGTAGTAGTCGCCGCTGCAGGGGGCGTTGCCGGCCGGGTACCCCTCCACGGTCACCGTGGTCACCTCGCCGGTGGTCTGCCCGCTGCCGCTCGCGCTCGCGCCCTGCACGTGGAAGATCTGCGCGGGGTCGACCTTGAACGAGGTCCCGGTGAGGTTCACCGTCGCCGTGGCGTAGGTCGAGGGGACGCACGAGCGCGCCGAGGCGAACGGCATGGAGTTGTACTGGTGCGTGAACGAGCCGTTGCCGCTCGTCTCGAAGGTGGCTCCGGTGGACGTGGCGAACGTGAGGTCGCTCGTGTCGACGAGCAGGGTGGTCGGGTCGAAGAGGACCTTCGACCAGACGGTCGTGGCCCCCGTCACCTTCCCGGTGACCAGGGTGGCGCAGCCGCCGAGCGGGTAGGTCGAGACGTTCACCGTCGGCACGAGCGTGAGGTAGCTCTTCGAGGAGGAGGCCGTCGTCACGCACCACGCCGTCCACGGCGTCGACGCGGAGTGGTTCAGGTAGAGGGTCGCGCTCTTCTGGCCGACCGGCAGGCTCAGCTCGGCGCAGGTCGCCGGGTAGGTGATGCCCGCGTCGACCCCCGCGTCGACGTGGCCGGCGTCGGTCTGGCCGGCGTCGACGTGGCTGGCATCGGTGTGGCTCGCGTCCGGGTGTCCGGCTTCGGTCGTGACGGCGTCCGCGTGGCTGGCGTCCATCACGCTGGCGTCGGGGCGCGCGGCGTCGACCTCGGCGGCGTCGGCGTGCCCGGCGTCGACGTGCCCGGAGTCCGCGCCCCCCTGCGCGTCCGTGTGGCTGGCGGCGCCGGTGTCCCGCGCCCCCTTTCCGTCGGCGGAGGCCTCCCGGCCACCCGCCTCGGCGCCCGGGCTGAGCTTCGTCGCGTCGCTGCCGCGCCCCGCACCGCTGTCCACCGCCCCCGTCGGGATCTCCCCCACGGCGTCGAGGCCGCACCCCGCGAGGCACGCGACGGCCAGTGACGCCAGGAGACGGGAGTGTCGCACCATCCGACGGATGCTACCTCAACGGCGCGCCGGCCACGACGCGCTACTCGTCGTCCTCTTCTCCGGCCTCGTCTTCGTCGTCGAACGCGAACGCCACCTGCACGGCGACGGCGGCCCTGCGCAGGGTGGTCACGCCGAGCGGGAAGCAGCCGTCCCCGTGCGGCGTCGTGACCACGCAGCCGGACCCCTCGAGCAGGTCGCCGAGCGCCTGCTTGACGGTGCAGTCGTGCACGCGCCGGAGGAACGGGGCGTCCGCGTCGAGCCGCGCCGCGTCCACGATGCTGACCGTCCCGCTGTCCACCCACACGTTGAGCCCGACGGGCGGCACCTCCGCGAACCGACGCCAGAGGTCCCTCGCGAGGGCGACGTGATCCTCGTGCGCGGCCGTCAGCACCTCGATGCTCGCGTAGTGGGAGGTCGGATCGTGGCGTACCCACGCGTGCCAGACCCCCGACTTCGCGCGGAGCCGGTTGGCGAGATCCTGGCGCGTCTCCTTCACGTAGCAGGGGTCGGCGACGACGATGGCGCCGCGCACCGGGAAGGGGCCGATGTAGTGGTAGCCCTTCAGCCGCCCAGGGCCCCCGGCGGGGCCGCGCGGCGCGCCCGTCGCGAGGCGTGGCGAGGTCGCCCGCGGCGGCACGCGACCTCTGGCGGCGGCCTTCGACGAGCCGGTCACGGCGGGCCTCCGGGGCGTCTTCGAGGCTGGCATGGCCTCCGACTCTACGCCGATCCGGCGCGCCTCGCCTTCCGGGCGTACCCGTGGCTAGACTCCGCGCCATGCCGCTCAACCACTACGTGACGCTGGGCCGCTCCGGCCTTCGAGTTAGCCCCCTGTGCCTCGGGGCCATGACCTTCGGCGAAGACCTCGGCTGGGGGGCGAGCGTGAAGGACTCCGAGGCGATCATCGACCGCTTCCTCGACCGTGGAGGGAACTTCATCGACACCGCGAACGTCTACACGTTCGGGCACTCGGAGACGATCATCGGCGACCATATCGGCCGCACGCCCAGCAAGCGCGACCGGGCCGTCATCGCGACCAAGTTCTACGGCAACCTCTTCCCGGGCGACCCCAACGGGGGAGGGGCGGGGAGGAAGTCGCTCGTCGCGGCCTGCCACGAGTCGCTCCGCCGGCTGCAGACCGACTACATCGATCTCCTCTGGATGCACGCGTGGGACCGCCACACGCCCATCGACGAGACGCTCCGCGCGATGGACGACCTCGTGCGGGCCGGCAAGGTGCGCTACCTCGGCTTCTCCGACACGCCGGCCTGGAAGGTGGCGCAGGCGCAGACGCTCGCGCGGACCCACGGCTGGTCGCCGGTCGTGGCGATCCAGGTCGAGTACTCGCTGGCCGAGCGGACGATCGAGGGGGAGCTCGTCCCGATGGCCGAGGAGCTGGGCCTCGGAATCACCCCGTGGTCGCCGCTCAAGGGGGGGATGCTGAGCGGGAAGTACACGCGCGAGAACGCCGGGACGGTGAAGGCCGACCGCGCCTGGGCGATGGGGGCGCTGAACGAGAAGACGTACGCGATCGTCGACGAGCTCATCGCCACCGCCAGGGCGCACGACACCACGCCGGCGCGGGTCGCCCTCTCGTGGGTGCAGTCGCGGCCCGGCGTGACCAGCACCATCATCGGCGTCCGGACGCTCGAGCAGCTCGACCAGAACCTCGGCGCGCTCGACGTCCGCCTCACGGCGGAGGAGACCTCGCGGCTCGACGCCCTCTCGGCGCCAGCGCTCAACTTCCCGGCCGCGTTCCTCGCCCGCGCGGGGAGCTTCATGCACGGCGGGATCACGGTGAACGGCGACACAGCGGGCCCCTCCCCGTTCGCCCCGAGGCCCGACAGCCGGCGGTACTGACCGGCGCGCCTCGCCGCCCGGCGACCGAACGCCGCGGCGCACCCCGCGCCGATCCGGGGTAGAAGGCGGCCCATGACCGAGAGCGCGAGCCCCTCGCCGGCGCAGCCTGTCGCGCCCGCCGCCTTCCCCCGGAGCTTCTGGACGGCCAACGTCACCGAGCTCTTCGAGCGCGGCGCGTACTACGCGATGGCGTCGTTCGTCGTCATCTACTTCGGGCGGCTGGGGATGGGGCGGTACTGGCCGAGCACGCTCAACTCGGTGCTCTGGACGCTCGTCTACTTCCTCCCCATCCTCTCGGGGACGGTGGCCGACCAGGTCGGCTTCAGGAAGGCGCTCCTCGGGGCGTTCGTCCTGCTGACCGGGGGCTACTTCCTGATGGGCTCGCCGGTCTGGTTCGCCGGCGCCACGCTCCTCGAGAAGGCGGGCGACGAGGTGACGACGAAGCCGCTCATCGCGCTGCTCCCCGTCGCGGCCATCCTGCTCATCGGCGTCGGCGGGTCGATCGTCAAGCCGTGCATCTCGGGGACGGTGCAGAAGACCTCGTCCGGGCGAGCGACGCTCGCGTTCGCGATCTTCTACATGGTGATCAACATCGGCTCGCTCGTCGGCCGCGGCGCCTCGTACTACGTCCGGACGCGCTCGAGCCTGACCTACATCTTCGCCGTGTCGATGGCGTGCGCGGCGCTCGCCTTCCTCCTCGTGGCGTTCGTCTACCGGGACCCCGAGGCGGGGCAGGCCGCGGCGGCGCCCCCCCGCCCGCGCAAGTCGCCCGGGCGCGTCCTGCTCGACATGGTCCTCGTCCTCAGGAGCCCCCGCTTCGTCCTCTTCCTCCTGGTGAACGTCGGCTTCACGTTCCTCTACGCGCAGGTCTATAACGTCCTGCCGCTCTACCTCGCGACGGTGCTCGAGAAGAAGCCGGCGGTCGACGTCTACACGATGGCCAACCCGCTCGTGATCGTGAGCTTCCAGCTGCTCGTGACCCGGCTCTTCGGCAAGATGGCGCCGGTCCGGTCGATGGTGGTCGGGACGGTGATCATCGGCTTCGCCATGGTCATCAACGTCGTGCCGCTCTACCTCCCGGGCGGCCCCCGCGCGCTCGGCCCCCTCGGCATCCCCATCGGGTCGCTCTTCGTCGTGGCGACGGTCGCGCTCATCGCCTTCGGCGAGCTCTTCGCGCAGGCGCGGGTGTTCGAGTACATCGGCGCGCTCGCCCCCAAGGGGCAGGAGGGGCTCTTCCTCGGCTACGCGAACCTGCCGATGGCCCTCGGGTCGCTCGCCGGCGGGCCGGTCGGCGCGTACCTGTTCCACGGCGTCATCTGCCGCGGCGCCACCAAGGACGACCTCGGCCTCCTCGTGCTCGACCGCGGCAACGCGACGGCCGGCTGGCTCGTGCTCATGGCCATCGGGTTCGTCTCGGCCGGGGGGCTGTGGCTGTATGACCGGTGGGTGACCGCGGCGTCCACGGCGGGGGCGACCGGCGCGGCGTGACGTCGAGCCGGCCCGCGGTCCGAGCGCGCCGAGGTGGCTGCTCCTGGCGGCGCCCCGCCGCCCCTCAGAGCCCCAGCATCCCCCGCACCTCGGCGATCGGCTTCCCCCCGAAGCGCCGCTTCGCCTCCTCGGCGTTCGCGAAGGAGCGGGTGAACATCCGGTCGACGTAGAGGGTGCCGTCGAGGTGGTCGACCTCGTGCTGGAGGATGCGCGCCGGCCAGCCGCGGACGCGCCACGCGACCGGCGCTCCGCGCTCGTCCGTCGCGGTGACCTCGACCTCGAGGCTGCGGTCGACGAGCCCGACGTACCCCTGCACGCTCAGGCACCCCTCGAAGAAGCTCGCGCGAGCCTCGCCGATCGGTCGCAGCGCAGGGTTCACCAGGACGCGCGGCTCGAAGGCGACGCGCTCGCGCTCCGCCCGCTCCACCGGCGTCAGCCGCTGCATCAGCTCCTCGCGATCCTCGAGCACGATCACCCTGAGCGGCACGCCGATCTGCGGGGCGGCGAGGCCGACGCCCGGGGCCCTGCGCATGGTGTCGACCATCCGCGCGACGAGCGCGGCGAGCTCCGGCGTGCCGAGGCGATCGGCGGGGACTTCGTGGGCGCGGCTCCGGAGCACCGGCGCGCCGACCTGCACGATCTCGGGCCCGGCGGGGGCGGTGACGGGAGCGGGGGGGGCGGACCGGGTCGTCATGGGCTGGGCTCCGTGGCAGCCCGCGGTCAGGAGCGGCAAGAGGCTCGCGAGCAGGAGGGCGGGGGGGAGGGGGCGCATCGGGGGGGGCGAGTCTACCGCGTGCTGCCCCATCAGTCTGACGAGGGCGAACATTGCGACGCCTTAACCTTCGCGCCGCGCGCACGTGGGGCAAACCGGCTTCCTCGCTGGCGCGGACCGGGACACCTCTCCCCGGCACCCTCTCCGCGAGCCTGGCTGACCCGACCTTGCCGAGAGTCTCGCCTGTCACGCGAGTTGCATGGGGCCCGTCCGTCGCCGCCACGTGGGACTGCCCACCTGACGCGTCCGTAACCTGAACCCGAACGGCCGTCGCGACTCCGAGGCTCACCCGTGAAGATCCTGATCCTGGAAGACGACGCGAAGGTCGCCCGCTTCGTGCGGCAGGCGCTGACCGAGGACGGCTACACCGTCGATCTCTGCACGACGGGCAAGGAGGCGATCGACCACGCGATGAGCGGGATCTACAACCTCATCATCCTGGACTGGATGGTCCCGGACGTCGACGGCGTGGCCGCGTGCCGCGAGATCCGCCGCAGCGGCATCGCCGCGCCCATCCTGATGCTGACGGCGCGAGGCGAGATCAAGGAGCGCGTGCTCGGCCTCGACGCCGGCGCCGACGACTACCTCACCAAGCCCTTCGAGCTCGACGAGCTGCTCGCCCGCGTCCGGGCCCTCGTCCGGCGCACGGCGGGGATCGCGCGCCTGAAGTGCGGGGACCTCGAGATCGACAGGATCATCCGACGGGTGACGCTGCTCGGCAAGCCGCTCACGCTCACCTCCCGCGAGTACGCGCTCCTCGTGCGCCTGGCCAACCGGGCGGACCAGACGGTCACGCGCACGGACCTCATCGCGCACGTCTGGGAGACGAGCTTCGACCCCGGCTCGAACCTGGTCGAGGTCCACGTCAGCCGCCTGCGGGAGAAGCTCGGCGCGCACCGGTGGATGATCGAGACCGTCCGCGGGACGGGCTACCGGCTCCGCACGCGCCCGGACGCGCCATGAGCTTCCGGGGCCGGTTCGTCGTCGCCACGTCCGCGGTGAGCCTCCTCACCCTGGGCCTGTCGTTCGGCGCGGTGGACATCGCGGTCAACCACTCGCAGGAGCGACAGCTCGACGAGGCGCTGATCCACGAGGCGCTCGAGGAGGCGCAGGAGGCCGCCGACATCGGCGGTGACCAGCTCGCCATCAGCGACCGCCCCGGCCCTTCGGGCAACGACATCGGCCCCCTGACGAAGTACGGCGCGATCTTCGGCCCGCGCGGCGAGGTGCGCGCGAAGACCGACACCTTCGGCGCGACGCCGCCGGTGCGCCCGCCGGTCGACCAGTCGCTGCGAGACCCCTTCGACATGTGGCACGACGCCGAGCACCTGCGCGCCGTGCTCGTGCCTGTGCCGGGCCATCCAGGGACGACGCTGATGCTCGCCGCCCCCCGGACGGACCTCGACAACGACAAGGTCTTCGCCCACCGCGCGATGCTGATCGTCTTCGCCGTCGCGGTCTTCTGGTCCGCCGCCATCACCACCTGGGTCGTCCGACGCCTGACGCGAGAGCAGCAGGCCATCTCCGCGGTGATGCTGCGCGTCGCGGACGGCGACCTCACGGCCCGGGTCGGCCTGCGATCCCGGGACCGCGAGATCGGCCGACTCGCCGAGAGCGTCGACCACATGGTGGAGCGGCTCGCCCTCCTAGTGGAGTCCCAGCGGCAGTTCATCGCCCACGCGTCCCATGAGCTCCGCTCGCCGCTCACGGCGCTCTACGGGCAGCTCTCGCTGGCGCTGCGCCGGCCGCGCGAGCCGGAGGAGTATCGCCACGCCATCGCCGAGGCGCTGAGCGCCTCCCGGCAGCTGAAGGACCTGGCCGAGGACCTCCTCGGGCTCGCCCGCCTGGGCGTCGACAACCCCCGTCCGCCGCTCACGCGCGTGCCGCTCGCGGACGTCGTGGCCGCGGCGATACGCACGGTCCAGGGCGAGGTGGAGCAGCGCGACGTCGCCCTCCGCGTCGAGGACGACGGCACGTCCGTCCTCGGCACCGAACGCGACCTCGAACGGCTGCTGCGCAACCTCGTCGAGAACGCGGTCCGCCACTCCCCGCGTGGCGGCGAGGTCACGGTGACCGTCACCGGGCAACCCGGGGGCGCGGTCGTCACCGTCACCGACGACGGTCCAGGGGTCGCGGCGGACGACCGTGGCCGCATCTTCGAGCCCTTCTTCCGGGGCGCGCGCGACCGCGCCGCAGAGGAGGGGGGCGCCGGCCTCGGGCTCGCGATCGCGCGCGAGATCGCCCGCCAGCACGGCGGCGACATCCGGCTCGACGACGCCGCCGGACGCGGCGCGCGGTTCCTCGTGACCCTGCAGGCGCACGCGACGGAGAAGCTCCAAGAGCCCGGAGCCTGACGCAGAGTTAACTCTCCAGTCATGCAACACCCAGGTTCTCGAGGCACCGTCGTACGCATGCCCACGACGAACTCCACGAACCTCTCACACAATGCCCAGTTGCGCGCCCCGGACGCCGGGGTTGAGGCCGCGGACGCGCAGCGCACGTCGAGCGTGCTCATCGTCGACGACCACGAGTCGGTCCGGACCGCCCTCGCCTACTCGCTCGAGGAGCTCGGAGACGTGTCGGTCCACGCGGTCTCCTCGCGAGGAGCGCCGCTGTACCGGTACCTCGAGGCGTGCGCGGCGCGACCTGCCGACCTCGCCGTGATCGATCTCGAGCTCCGCGGGGCGAACAGCGTCGCGCTGGCGAAGCTCCTTCGCCGCCACTGCCCGGACATCAAGCTGCTCTTCGTCACGGCGAACCCTGACTCGTGGATGGCCATCGAGGCCCGCGAGACGGGGGCGCCGCTGATCGCGAAGCCGTGGAAGCTCCGCCACCTTCTCGCCGTCGCCGAGGCGCTCCTCGGGCGCGGACCGGCGGAGCCTTACGCGATGTTAACCCCCCCTTCATCCGGGACGTACGGCCCCGAGGCAGGATGGTCGGCATGTGGCAATCGACAGCTCGCACAGTACAGCCGCCTCGCACCAGCCCGGGCCGCGCTCGCGTCCCGTCACGACTTCCGTCAGACCGGAGACCGGCAGGCATGAACACGATCGCTCTCCAGGTGCTGGGCCTCGTCGCGTCCTCGCTCGCCGTGGCCTGCAGCAACGTCGCGGCGAGCCCCGGGGGGTCGAACTACGTCCCGACCGTGGGTGTCCCGGTCATCAACAAGCCGGCGGAGGTGACCCTGACCGCGGACGAGGTCAAGGCGGCGGGGATCCAGACCGTCCCCTTCGCGGAGCGGCCGGTCGAGACCGCCATCCGGGTGGCCGGTCGCGTCGCGTGGGACGACCTGCGCGTGGCACACATCTACTCGCCCGTGACCGGGCGCGTCTCCAAGATCACCGCGGGGCTGGGCGATCGCCTGAAGAAGGGGGCGGCGCTGGCCTCGGTGGTGTCACCGGACATCGGCCAGTGGTCGTCGGACATGGGGAAGGCGAAGGCCGACCTCACCGCCGCCGAGCACGACTACCGGCGCAAGAAGGAGCTGCTCGACCTGAAGGCGGGCTCGCGCTCGGACTACGAGGCCTCCCAGGACACGTTCCGGCAGGCGAAGGCGGAGATGGACCGGGCCCAGCAGAAGATCGCCATGCTCCGAGCCGGAGGGGCGGACTTCGTCTCGCAGAGCTTCTCCTTGACGACGCCGATCGACGGCGAGGTGATCGCGCTGATGGTGAACCCAGGGCTCGAGATCCAGGGGCAGTACACCAACGGCAACACGACCGAGCTGTTCACGGTCGGCGAGCGCGAATCGATGTGGCTCATCAGCGACGTGTACGAGGCCGACCTCGGGCGCGTGGCCCTCGGCGCCAAGGTGACCGTGACCACCCTCGGCTTCCCCGGGAAGGTCTTCGAGGGGAAGGTGGACTGGATCTCGGGGGCGCTCGACGCGTCGACCCGCACGGTCCAGGTCCGCTGCACCCTCGCGAACCCGGAGAAGCTCTTGCGGCCCGACATGTCCGCCACCGGCCACATCGTGGTCCCCGAGAAGACCGCGCTCGCGGTGCCGAGGGCGGCCGTGGTGCATTACGGCGAGCAGCAGGTTGTCTTCGCCGACCTCGGCCCGGGAGAAGGGGCGACGCGCCGCTTCGCGCGCATGCCGGTGAAGGCGGATGAGCGCGTGGAGGGCGACTGGGTCCCTGTCGTGCACGGCCTCGACCGGAGCGCGTCCGTCGTCGCAGCCGGCGCAGCGGCCTTGCAGGAGCGGCTCTAGCCCACGGCCCGATAAGCCCCGGGCCCGGACGGGGGCAGAGGCGTGGCCCCCGAGTGCGAGCGTCACCACCGTCGCTCGCGCTGGTTCCCGCTGCGGGAAGAGAACTGTCTTTCGAAGTCGACGCGGACACGTGCACCCATGAATGCCCACCGAATGACTCCTGATCGCTCCGTCCATGGCGGCGTCTCGCGCGCCGCCACGACGCTGGTCGCCGGCCTCGTGCTCGCGGGGTGTCACTCGAAGGACGTCGCGCGGACCGAAGCGGCCGGCGCCAGCCCTGCGCCTCCGAACGAGGTGTGGATCGCGAAGGAGCGCCTGGCCCTCGCGGACATCGCCCTCGGCAGCGTCGCGCCGCACTCGCTCGGCACGGCCATCGCCGCGAGCGGGCGCGTGACCTTCGACGCCCTGCGGGTGGCGCACGTCTTCTCGCCCGTGACGGGCCGGGTCACCGCGATCCGGGCGAAGCTCGGCGAGCGGGTGACGAAGGGCCAGCTCCTGACCTCCATCGTGTCGCCGGACATGGGGCAGGCGTCCTCCGACCTCAGCAAGGCCGAGGCCGACGTGATCGCCGCGCAGCACGACTACAAGCGCAAGAAGGAGCTCTTCGCGGTGCACGCCGCGTCCGCGGCCGACGTCGAGGCCTCCGAGGACAACTACGGGCGGACGGTCGCCGAGCGGGAGCGGGCGTACCAGAAGGTCAAGCTGCTCCACGCGGGCGCCGGCGACGGGCCGAGCGCAGTCGTGCAGGGCTATCCGCTGACCTCACCCATCGACGGCGAGGTGATCGCGCGCGCGGTGAACCCCGGAGTCGAGGTGCAGGGGCAGTACGGGCTCGGCGGTCAGGTGACCGAGCTCTTCACCATCGGCGAGCTCGACTCCGTATGGCTGCTCGCCGACGTGTTCGAGATGGATCTCTCCCGCGTCCGCATCGGCTCGAAGGTGACGGCCTCGGTCGTGGCGTTCCCGGGGAGGAAGTTCGAGGGGAAGGTGAACTGGATCTCGGGGGGGATCGACCCGACCATGCGCGCCGCGAAGGTGAGGTGCGAGCTGTCGAACCCCGACCGCGCGCTCCGACCGGAGATGTTCGCGACGGTCAACATCGAGGTCGACGCCGCCGATCTGCCGGCGGTGCCCCGCACCGCGGCGATGCACCTCGGCGGCGACATGTTCATCTGGGTCGAGAGCGGGACGACGCAGGACGGGCTGCTCCGGCTCGTGAAGACCAAGGTGAACGCCGACGACTCGTCGGGGGCGCCCTGGGTCGTCCTGCGCGACGGCCCCCCCGCCGGGACACCGATCGTCGCGTCCGGGGGGATCGTGCTGCTCGGAATGCTCTGACCCTGCCGCGTCGGAGATGTCGCTCTGCCCCCTCGCGGGAAAGCCGCGGGCTCGAGGACCGCCTGGGAGTTCCATGATTCAACGACTCGTCGCCGCCGCGCTCCGCTACCCGTTCATCGTGTTCTCGATGCTGCTGCTCCTCATCGGGGGCGGCCTCGTCGCGTACCGAGAGCTGGACATCGAGGCGTATCCGAACCCGTGCCCTCCCCTTGTCGAGGTCATCGTCCAGCCGCCGGGCTGGAGCCCGGACGAGACCGAGCGCTACGTCACCATCCCCCTCGAGGTCGGCCTGTCGGGGATGCAGGGGCTGACGCACATCCGCTCGCAGTCGCTGTTTCAGCTGAGCGACGTGAAGTGCTACTTCGAGTGGGGGACGGACTACTGGGCGGACCGGCAGGAGGTCATCAACCGCCTCGTGCAGGTGGTGCAGCTCCCGAACGGTCTGCAGGGGTCCATCTCCCCGTGGAACGCCATCGGCGAGGTGTTCCGCTACACGCTGCGCGGGCCGGGCTACACCCTGAACGACCTCAAGGCGGTGCAGGACTGGACGATGGAGCGCCAGTGGCATCAGGTGCCGGGGGTCGTGGACGTGACCAGCTACGGCGGCACCGTCAAGGAGTACCACGTGCAGGTCGACCCGTTTCGCCTCAAGGCGCACTCGGTCACGCTCACGCAGGTCACGACCTCGCTCGCCAACGCCAACATCAACGTCGGCGGCGACCGGATGCAGCAGGGGGAGCAGTCGTTCGACGTCCGGGGGATCGGCCTCATCGTCGACGTCCACGACATCGAGGACGTGGTCGTCGCCGAGGGGAGCCAGATCAACACCGTGAACGGCGTCACGGCGCGCGTCGGGACGCCGGTCCGCATCCGCGACATCGCGGACGTCGACATCGGCTACGCCCCGCGGCTCGGCATGGTGGGGAAGGACAACGAGCAGGACATCGTGCAGGGGGTCGTGCTGATGCGCTACGGCGGCGAGACGCCCTTCACGCTCGACGGGGTCTACAAGCGCCTGCAGTACATCCGGGACAACAACATCCTCCCGCCCGGGATGGAGATCATCCCCTACTACGACCGGAACGAGCTCGTTCACCTCACGACGCACACCGTCATGGAAAACGTGCTCACGGGGATGGTCCTCGTGACCGTCGTCCTCTTCCTCTTCCTGGGGAACACGACGGCGTCGATCATCACCGCGATCAACATCCCGCTCGCGCTGCTCGTGGCGTTCGGAGGGCTCGTCTTCACGCACACCTCGGCGAACCTGATCTCCCTCGGGGCCATCGACTTCGGCATCGTCGTCGACTCCACCATCATCATGATGGAGAACATCTTCCGGCACCTCGGCGGCCACGGAAAGGGGACGATGCAGGACCGGATCCTCATGGGGGCCCGGGAGGTCGCCGGCCCGATGACCGTGTCGACGCTCATCATCGGCGTCTCCTTCTTGCCGCTCTTCACGATGACCGGCGTGGCCGGCGTCATCTTCTCCCCGATGGCGCGCACCTACGCGTTCGCCATCAGCGGCGGGATCATCCTGGCGCTGACGCTCACGCCGGTCCTCGCGTCGAGGCTGATGTCCGAGAAGTCGGAGGAGAAGGAGAGCCGGATCATGCACGTGCTGCACCGGCTCTACGACCCGATGTTCGACGCGGCGCTCCGCCGACCCAAGATCGCGGTGGCGCTCCGGCTGATCCCGATCTTCGGCGTCGTGGCGCTCTTCCCGCTGCTGGGCCGCGAGTTCATGCCGAAGCTCGAGGAGGGGAACTTCTGGATCCGGGCGACCCTCCCCATGTCGATCTCGCTCGACCAGTCTGCCAAGTACGTGGCGCGCATGCGCAACATCGTCCGCGGATGCGACCAGAACGAGACCGACTGCACGAAGGAGAAGGCGGAGGCCTCGTACACCAGGGGCGTGGTCACGGCCGTCATCTCCCAGCTCGGTCGCCCGGACGACGGGACGGACGTCACCGGCTTCTTCAATATCGAGCTCTACGCGCCATTCAAGAACTTCGATGAGTGGCCGAAGGGGATGACGAAGGACTCGCTGACCGATCTGATGAACGCCAAGCTCCAGGAGGAGTTCCCTGGCGTCATCTTCAACTTCTCGCAGTACATCAACGACAACGTCCAGGAGGCGACCGCGGGCGTGAAGGGGGAGAACTCGGTCAAGATCTTCGGGCCGGACCTCGCGGCGAACGAGCGCTTCGCCGAGCAGATCGAGGACGTCATGTCGAAGGTCCCCGGCATCACCGACCTCGGGCTGTTCCGGTCGCTCGGTCAGCCGAACATCAAGATCACCCCCGACCGCAAGGCGTGCGCTCGGTACGGGCTGAACACGGGCGACATCAACGCCGTCGTCACCGCGGCGGTCGGCGGCCAGGCGGTCACGCAGGTCTTCGAGGGGGAGAAGCTGTTCAACCTCACGGTTCGCTGGCCCAAGGAGTACCGCAAGTCCGTGGACGCTCTGCGCGAGATCATGGTGGCCACGCCGGACAACAACTACGTCCCGCTCGGGCAGCTCGCGAGCGTCCAGGAGGTCGAGGGGCCGGCGGGGATCTACCGGCAGGACGGGATGCGCTACGCGCCCGTGAAGTTCTCGGTCCGCGGTCGCGACCTCAACGGAGCGATCCGCGACGCGCAGCAGCAGATCGCCCGCAAGGTGAAGCTCCCGTACAACACCCACCTCTCGTGGGAGGGGGAGATCACCGAGCTGCACGAGGCCGAGGGGCGCCTCATGATCATCATCCCGCTCACGCTCGGCCTCATCGCGTTCCTCGTCTACATCGCGGCGGGCAACTGGCTCGACACTCTCATCATCCTCATCGACATCCCGGTCGCCTGCACGGGCGGCGTGCTGGCCCTCCTGATCACCGGGACCCACTTCTCGGTCTCGGCGGCGATGGGCTTCATCTCGGTGTTCGGGATCGCCGTGCAGGACGCGCTCCTCATGGTCAACTACTTCCAGCGCATGCTCGCCGACGGGATGACCGTCGAGCGCGCGGCGCGCGAGGCGGCCGAGAAGCGGTTCCGACCGGTGCTCATGACGACCCTCGTCGCCACGCTCGGCCTCCTGCCCATGGCCCTGTCGCACGGCATCGGCGCGCAGACGCAGCGCCCGCTCGCCATCGTCGTCATCGGCGGGTCGCTGGAGCTCGCCATCCTCACGCGGCTCCTTCAGCCGCCGATGCGGGTCATCGCCTACCGGTGGCTCGAGAGCTGGAAGCAGCGGAGGAACCCGCAACCTCCGTACCGGGGGTCGTTCCCTCCGCCGGCGCCGCCCGTGACGGGCTGACCGCGCCACCCGATGGAAAGGTACCCAGTGGAAGGCAGGAGCATGCATCACACACGTCATGGCAGCACCAGGCGCGCGCCCGCGGCGCTCGGCCTCCTCCTCGCGCTGGCCACGGCGGCCCGAGTCGAGGTCGCGCGCGCCGCCGACAGTCCCGCCTCCGCGCCTGCGAGCCCCCCCGCGGAGCCGGGTACGGCGGAGGTGGTCCCGCCCGCGACGGCGATTCCGATGCTCCTCACGCTCGACGAGGCGATCCACCTCTTTCGCACGCGCGGCCTCGCGCTGCTCATCGCCGACGCGAACACGAAGAGCGCCGAGGGCGTCGTCATGGCGTCGGGGTACGTCCCCAACCCGGTCGTGAGCGCGAGCGTGGGCAACGGGATCACCTACAGCCGGAGCGCGTTCAGCCTGTCGAACTGCCTCCAGAACGGCGCCGTGTGCAACCCGTGGATCTTCAACCTCGGGCTCTCCGACTCGGCGGCCATCGAGGACTCGCTGTCGGGCAAGCGTGACCTGCGCCTCAAGGTGGCGCGCAACGCGCTTGCGGCGGCGAAGATGTCGCGGGCCGACGCGGAGCGCAACCTCGCATTCCAGGTGAAGTCGGCCTACGCCCAGGTCGCCCAGGCGGCGCTGGGCTACAAGTTCGCGAAGGACGTGGCCGAGTCCAACGTCATCACGCTCAAGAAGTTCCAGGACCGGTACCGGACGGGGGCCATCAACCTCGGCGACCTCGCGCGCATCGAGACGCAGAAGTTCGAGTCGGACCAGGCGACCAGCCAGGCGCTCCAGGCGCTGCAGCAGGCCCGGGTGGCGCTGGCCTTCCTCATCGGCGTGCGGGGCGAGATACCCGACTTCGATGTCGACACGAAGGTGCTCGAGTTCTCCGTCCCCGGGCGCATGCGCGACGCCACCGTCCTCGGCCTGCTCCGCACCGCGTTCGACCGGCGGCCGGACCTGCGGGTCTTCGGATACCAGCTCCTGGCCGCGAAGGCGCAGGTCGACCTGACCAGGCGACAGAAGTTCCCCGACATCACGCTGGGGCTCAACTACGCGTGGGGCGGCTTCGGCGGCCTCTCGACCAACGGTCCGATGGGCCCGCAGACGGTGACGGTCGCGCTGTCGGCGCCCATCCCGGTCTTCTATCAGCTGGAGGGCGAGCTCCGTCAGGCCGAGGCGCAGGTCGACGTCAATGCGCTGCAGCACGCGCAGCAGACGGCGCAAGTGGTCAATGACGTGTCGACCGCCTACGCCGGGTTCGCCGCCGCGCGGGAGATGGTCGAGCGCATGGAGGGGCCGCGTCGGCCGACCGGCGGCCTCCTGTCGGACGCGAAGGAGGCGTGGGAGGTGACGGCGCTCCAGTACGAGAAGGGGGCCGCCAGCCTCACCGACTACCTCGACGCCCTGCGGACCTACGTCGCCACCAAGGTCGAGTACTTCGGCGATCTCACGAACTACAGGACGGCCGTCTATCAGCTCGAACAGGCCGTCGCCACGGACTTGCAGTGATGGAAGGCGCGAGAACCATGCAGGACTATCGAGGAGTGCGGACGTGGATGGCAGCGTTCGCCGCGTTCGCCGCGCTCTCCCTGGGAGGCGCGCGCGGCGCCGCAGCCGACGCCGGAGCGGGCGTGGAAGGGGGCGCTCCGAGCCGCGACGCGGGCCCCGAGGTCGACGCCGGGCCCGCGAGCGCCGACGCGGGCTCTGGCTCGAGCGCCGGCGACGCCGCCCAGAGCGCGCCCGCCTTCCTGGGGTTGGCCTGCGACGGGGCCCTCTGCGACACCACGAACAGCGCGGAGGCCGGCGGCTCGTGCACGGCGGCGCGCGCGGGTGGCGGTCCAGGCGCGCCGGGGTGGCCGGTCGCCGTGGCGGCGATCGTCGCGGCGGGGATGACCCGGCGACGTTCGCCGCGCGGCGCGGAGAGAGCGAGGCAATCCCGATGAGCCGGCGGTCGACCCTGTCCAGAGTGGCATTCATGACCGCGACGTCCACGGCGGCGACCCTCTGCGCCGGGACCGTGCGCGCGGCGGAGAGCGCGGACGATCAGCCCGTCGACGTCGTCCTGCACGAGGCCCCGCCCCCGCGTCGGACGGTCTCCATCGAGCTGAACCCCGTGCCGCTGGTCACCATCCACCGGTTGAGCGCGAACGTCGTCATCGTGCCCAGGGACCATCACGCGCTCGTCGTGTCGCCGTTCTACGCGTGGACGACGACCGCGCCGATCTACGTGATGGACGCGCTCGGCAACTCGACCGCGCTGCCCGCCCAGAGCTTCGACGCCCTCGGCGGGGAGCTCGGGTATCGGTACTACTTCGGCCTCGGCGGCCCTCGTGGGCTGTTCCTCGGCCCGTCGCTCCTTCTTGCGTGGGTCAAGGCGGGGGCCCAGGACGGCGCCGACGCGAGCTTCCTGAACTTCGGGCTCGCCGCGGACGTGGGCTACCAGACGCTCGTCGCCGATCGGGTGGCGCTGAGCGCGGGGGTAGGCCTGCAGTACACGGCCACGAGCAAGACCATCCCGGACCAGCAATTCCCGGCCGAGCTCTACGCGAACGCAGGCGTTCGACCGCGGTTCCTGCTGTCGTGCGGCTGGGCGTTCTAGGAAGGGACCGACATGAAGAGGCTCATCCGATCCTTCGCCCTGGCGGCTCTCGTCGCGGGCTGCGCATCCGCGGAGACCGTGGCTCGACCGCCGGCGCCCCCGGTGGACTGGACGCCGGTCGCGCGTCCGGAGGTCGTCGCCGGTCCCCCCCGGGCTACAGCCCGGGAGCGTGGCGCGGCCGACGCCTACGCGGCGGCGCTCAGCGGCCCTTCCTTCGACAAGCTCGGCGCCTTGCTGGACGAGGACGCGCACTTCTCCTTCGCCGGGATGCGGGACGCGCACGGGCGTGAGAAGGTCGTCGCGGCCCACGAGGCGCTCTTCTCCGCGTTCGACGAGCGCCGCGTGTCACCCGGTCGGGTCTGGTTGACCGACGCCTCCCAGATCGTCGAGTGGACGATGACGGGGGTGCAGGCGCGCGACTGGATGGGGGTCACGGCCGCGCGAAGGCCGGTCGTCATCAAGGGGCTGACCCTCCTCTGGACCAGGGACGACGGCTCGGTGAAGGACGTCCACGTCATCTTCGACGAGGAGGTGGTGCGCGTTCAGCTCGGCGCCGGGCACAAGGAGCTCGCGGGGCTCGTTCCCCCGACGGTCGCGTCGGGGCGTCAGGAGTTCGAGCAGGCGCGGACCCCCGAGGAGGCCTCGAACGTGGCCGCGGCCCGCGCGGCGCTCGACGCGCTCGAGGAAGGGAAGGAGGCGGCGTACGCCGCGGCGTTCACCGACGATGTGGAGGTGAACACCCCCGAGCGCGCCCAGCCCTGGCGCGGGGTGGGGGACATGCACGCCTACTTCAAGACCCTCCGTGGCCAGCTGGCGGAGCTCGACACCGCCGTGGACAACGCGTTCGGCGTCGGTCCGTACGTCGTCCTCGAGTACGACGTCGTCGGGACGCAGCGGGGCCCGATCGGGTGGATCCCCATGCAGCACGAGAAGCTGCTCAAGTTCTCGGTGGCCGACGTCATCGAGATGCGCGCGGGGAAGATCGCGCGCGTGTGGCGGTACGAGGACCCGGCGCAGGTCGTCGGACAGCCGTAGACGGTCCCCGGGAGAGCGAGTCGGAATGGATTCCATGGAAGTCGCGCAGCTCGCCGTGAAGGCGGGTCGGTACCTGCCGTTCGGCATGTACGCCGTCCTGGTCATCGTCTCCCGGACGTTCGTGGGCCCCCGCAGCCCGAAGGCCGCCGTGATCATGGGGAGCGGCGCCGCGCTCGGGATGCTCGGCTGGTTGCTCCGGTACTTCGCGAGCAGTCGACCCCGGACCGGTGGCGTGCCCGATGGATGGTATTGATCGAGCATGCGCGCCAGGTCCTTGCTCTGCACGCTCCTGCTCCTCCCGGCCTGCTCGAGCGGCAACCCGTCCGCGTCCCCCCGGCCGGACGCCGCCGTCGCCGGCGCCGACGCCTCGCGTGACGGGGGATCGCGTGACGCTACGACGCGAGACGCCCCGCGGGCCGACGCCGCGGACGCCCCTTCAGCCTTCGACGGCTTCGCGTTCGACGCGGGTGACGCCTTCGTGCCGCTCGCGAGCTGGACCACCCAGGCGACCATCCTCGTCAACGGCTTCGAGGCGGCGGCGGCCGACCAGATCGACTGCCGCACCCAGATCTGCGCGCACAACGAGGACACCGACATGATCGCGTGGAGCGGCGCGATCTACCTGGTCCACCGGACGGCGCGGAGCCAGTCGCTCGGACCGAACAGCGGCCTCCTCGTCTACCGCTCCGTCGACGACGGCGCGACGTTCAAGCAGGTCGCGCGCCTCGACGCGCCGCTGACGCCGATCGA
>Ga0316217_10002237_pt1 | contig 23584 bp, 16 predicted proteins | sample 1anoAmetaG_FD_203633 | JGI IMG/M metagenome (GOLD analysis project Ga0316217, IMG submission 203633) | Freshwater microbial communities from Trout Bog Lake, Wisconsin, USA - 1anoA | ecosystem: Environmental > Aquatic > Freshwater > Lake > Hypolimnion/Profundal zone | place: USA: Wisconsin...
GCAGCACGGCGCGGGCCGGATCGCGAACGGGCTCGTCCGCGACCTGCTGCATGTGGTTCGAGACCAGGGCGATGTCCACATTCGCAATGTCCTGGGCCGCGAGAGCCTGAGCCAGATAAAGCGGGCTATAGAAGCTGCGCTCCAGCGTCGTATCGAGCGGCGCGTCGGTCTTCTCTTGGGTGATTGCCCACAGGTGGAGAATCTTCTTCGGCGAAGGCCCGCTCGCGAATCCATCCGCGATCAGGGCGTCGTAGTCCTCGCGAACGCCGGGGCGAACGGTGTACTCTCCGTTCTTCGATCTCCGATAACTCGAACCCGCGCACACCGGAACTACATTCGTTCCGCCGGCCCGCAGCGTCTTGACGATGCGATCTCCCAGGCCGAGCGAGTCGATGAAGACGATCCAGGAATCGGCTGCGCCGAGTGAACTGGATGCTGCCGGGGCTTGCCGCCACGCGCGGCGATAGAGCCAGTTGTCGGTTTCGTCTGTCGGCGCCGGCGCGGGTGCAGGCGGAAGCGCCGGTGCGGCATGGACCGCATCCGGCTCGATCCAGAAGCTGCGGTGTTCCCAGGGATACGTCGGCAGCGAGACCCGTCGCGCCGAGTCGGGCGCGTGCAGCTTCTTCCAATCCACAGCAGCGCCCGCAACCCAAAGCTGGCCCAGCGTATGCAGTGCAAAACGGAGCGCGGGCTCGTTTTCGCGCGGATGGGGCAGAGACTGAAACACCGCAGTGGCGCGGCCAATCTGTTGCCGGGCCAGGGAAGCCAACGTGTTTCCCGGCCCGACTTCGAGCAGAATGCGGTTGGGATCGGCGGCCAGCACGGACAGGCAATCGGAGAAGCGCACCGTCTGGCGAAGATGGCGCGCCCAGTAGCTCGGGCTCGTCGCTTCCTCCGCTTCGATCCAGGTCCCGCTCACGTTCGAGAGGAAGGGAATCCGCGGAGGCCGCATGGGGATAGCGCGCAGCCGCTCTTCGAAGGCGGCCAGAATGGGGTCCATCATCGCCGAGTGAAAGGCGTGCGAGGTGTGCAGGCGGCGGCATTCCACCGACCGCTCTTGCAGCATCTTCTCGAATGCGGCGATCTCCTCGTGCGGCCCGGAGACCACGCATTGGCGCGGATTGTTGACGGCGGCCAGCGAGAGCGAGCCGCTCAATGGCACTTCGCCGGGCGCCAGAGGCACCGCCAGCATCGAGCCGGAGGGCTGGCTATACATGAGCTGTCCGCGGAAGGCGGTTATCTCCAGCGCCTCTTCGAGCGTGAAGACGCCGGCCAGGCAGGCGGCTACATATTCGCCGATGCTGTGGCCCACCATGGCGGCGGGTACGATGCCCAGCGACATCCACCACTTGGCAAGCGAGTACTCAATCGCGAAGAGCGCGGGCTGCGTGAGCCAGGTCTGGTTGAGCTTTTCCGCCGCGGCGTCCTTCTCCGCTTCCGGAGGGTAGAGCGCCTGGAGCAGATCGATGCCCAGCGGTTGGCGAAGCTGCTGCGCGCAATCGTCGAGCGTCTCGCGGAAGACCGGCTCGTAGTCGTAGATCTCGCGCCCCATCTCGACATACTGAGCGCCTTGCCCGGAGAACAGGAAGACCACGGAGGGTGCGGTTTTCGGCGCGAGTCCGGAGGCGAATTGCTTCGGGCTTTGCTGCGCCAGCGCCAGCACTGCTTCGCGCGTGTCTTCGACAACATGCGCGCGCCGGTAGGGAAAGGCCTGCCGGCCCAGTTGGCAAGTAAAGGCCGCGTCGGCCAATCTTAGTTCGGGATGCTCCTGGAGGTGAGCGGCCAGGTTGGCCAGGCCGCGTTCGCAAGCCTCTTCGGTCTTTGCGGAGATTGTGAGCACCTGGTATGGCCGCGTCTCCACCGGCAATGCGCGCCGCGGCGCTTCTTCGAGGACCACGTGCGCGTTGGTGCCGCCAATACCCAGAGAAGTGACGCCGGCGCGCCGCGGCGCGGCAGCCGTGGGCCAGGCGGTGAGCTGGCTGTTGACGAAGAACGGGCTGTCCTTGAACTCGATGTGTGGATTCGCCTTTTTGAAGTGCAGACTGGCGGGAATCTCGCCGTGCTCCAGCGCCAGCACGGTCTTCATCAGCCCGGCCACGCCAGCGGCGGCGTCCAGGTGGCCGATGCTGGGCTTGAGCGAGCCGATGGCGCAGTAGCCGCTGCGGGAGGTGGACTTGCGGAAGGCCTGGGTGAGCGCGCGCACCTCGATGGGATCGCCCACCACCGTGCCGGTCCCATGGGTCTCCACGTAGGAGATCTCGGCGGCGTCCACGCCGGCAAACTCCAGCGCCTCGGCAATCACTTCGGCCTGGCCGTCGACGCTGGGAGCCATGTAGCCGACCTTGCGGGCGCCGTCGTTGTTGATGGCGGAGCCGAGGATGACGGCGCGGATGCTGTCGCCATCCGCCAGAGCATCCTCAAGACGCCGCAGTACCACCAGCCCCAACCCGCTTCCGAAGACCGTCCCGCTCGAACCGGCGTCGAACGCCCGGCAGCGGCCGTCGCGCGCCAGGATTTCGCCTTCGCGATAGACATATCCGCGTCCGTGGGGGATTTCGATGGTCACGCCGCCGGCCAGGGCCAGGTCGCACTCGTGATTGAGCAGGCTTTGACAGGCCAGATGAACGGCCACCAGCGACGTGGAGCAGGCGGTCTGCACATTGATGCTGGGACCGCGCAGGTCGAGCTGGTAGGAGACGCGCGTGGTCAACACATCCTTGTCGTTGCCGGTCTGCTTCAACTGGAACAAGCCGGTCGATGCGACCAGCCGGCGATTGGCAAGCAGGTTGTGGATCAGGTAGGAGTTCATGCCCGAACCGGCAAAGACTCCGATGGATCCTTCGAACCCGCCCGGGGTGTGGCCCGCGTCTTCCAGCGCCTCCCAGGCGCACTCCAGAAAGTGCCGGTGCTGCGGATCCATGATCGAGGCGTCTCTCGGGCTCAGACCGAAGAAAGATGCGTCGAACAGCGGAAGGTCGCCAAGCACTGAGGCTCTCTTGACGTAATCGGGGCTGGCCAGCTCTTCGGGCGTGACGCCCGCGGCTTTCAGTTCGGCATCGGAAAGATCGCGGATCGACTCGACGCCGTCGTGCAGATTGCGCCAGAACTCGCGCACATTCTGGGCGCCGGGGAAGCGCCCAGCCATGCCGACAATCGCGATTGCGGTGGGGTTCATCTCCTCCCCCTCTAGGTGTGTCTGGCTTGCCGCCGGCGCAGCGCCCGGTCTGATAGCGGGGCGCTGGCTTTGCTCCCGGGAAGGTGCATGGCCAGCGACCTCACGGTGGAAAACTGAAACAGATCGACGATGGGAATCTCGCGTCCCAACTCCTCTTGCAGCCTGGCCTGGACCTCGGCAACGGTCAGGGAATGTGCTCCCAAGTCGAAGAAGTTCTCGTCCAAACCGACGCTGGCCACGCCCAGCGCATCCTGCCATGCGGCGGCCACCATGCGTTCGATCTCGATTGCTGGCCGAACCATGACCTTGCTCATCGCCGGGCTTGGCGGGGGAATCTGAAGCAGCGCCTTGCGATCGACTTTGCCGTTGTCGGTGAGCGGCAGCTCCGGCAGAAATACAAGAGCCGACGGGAGCATGTAGTCGGGCAGTTTCGCCGTCAGAGTTGCACGCAAGGCGGCTGCGGACTCCGGACCGGTGGCGTCGGCCACCAGGTAGGCCACCAATCGCTTGTCGTCGGCTTTGTCTTCGCGCACCACCACCACGGCTTGGCGCACGCCGGGAGACTGCTCCAGCAGGGCTTCGATCTCGCCCGGTTCGATGCGGTGGCCGCGAATCTTCACCTGGTAGTCGGCGCGGCCCAGGAACTCGATGTTTCCATCGGGCAAGCAGCGCGCCAGGTCGCCGGTCCGATACAGCCGCCCGGCGGAGAGCGAGGGAATTGTCAGGAAGCGCGCCTCGGTCAGATCGGGGCGCTTCCAATAGCCGCGCGCCACGCCGTCTCCGCCAAGGAATAGCTCTCCGATTTCGCCCTCTTCCACGGGCTTCAGATGCGCGTCCAGCAAGTACACCTGGGTATTGGCGATGGGACGGCCAATCGGTACGGTGGTTCCTGCCTCTTCCACCGGGTAGGTCGTCGACCAGATGGTGGTCTCCGTGGGTCCGTACATGTTGAAGATCTGGCCGGTAAACACGCGGCGCACCTGGCGGATCAAGGAAGCGGGCACCGCTTCGCCGCCCAGCAGCAGTTGCTTCAACCGCCCCAGCGCGGCGTAGGCGCGCAAGTCCAGCGTCAACATGCGGGCCAGCGAGGGCGTCATTTGCAAGTGCGTCACATTGTGGCGAACGATCTCGTCGGCCAGGACGCCGGTTCCCTGGTCGCCGTGGATCACCACCTTGAATCCGCGGGTCAAAGTCCAGAGCAGCTCCAGCACCGAGATGTCGAACGAGATACTGGTGACCGCCAGCCACACTCCGGGTTCCGATCCAATCGCCCGGTCCATGCCCACGAAAAAGTTGACGATGTTGCCGTTCTCGACCATCACGCCCTTGGGCTTCCCGGTCGAGCCGGAGGTGTACATCACGTAGGCCAGGTTCCGGCTGGTTGCCTGGGAGACAACGGCGGCCGAACTGTCGAGATCAAGCTCGCAGGCCTGCGTGTCCAGTTCGATCGTATGGCTGGCGCTCAGAGGAAGACACGCGCGCAAATTCGAAGTGGTCAGAATCACCGGCATCGCCGAGTCTTCGATCACCCAGGAGAGGCGCTCTTTAGGAAAGCTGGGGTCCAGGGGGACATAGGCTCCGCCCGCCTTCAGAATGGCGAGAAGGCTAATCGCAAGCATCTCCGAGCGGCCCATGGCCACGCCGACCAGCGTCTCCGGTACCACGCCCAGGCTTTGCAGACGCCGAGCCAGGCGATTGGAATCCTCATCGAGTTGCCGGTAGCTCAATTCACGGTTGCCCGCCGCCACCGCAATCGCGTCCGGCGTTTGTGCGCACTGCTGCTCGAAGAGCACGGCGATGGTCAGATCGCGCCGGTATTCCACTTCGGTTTGGTTCAACTCAAGAGGCTGTGCGAGTAACAAGGTGGTTCTCCAGGAACAAGAACTCGATGCCCGTGCCGAGGAAAGTCTCGATGGCCTCGTCGGGTGTGTTGACTATCGGCTGACCTTTGACATTGAAGCTGGTGTTCAACACCATCTGCCGTCCGGTCGTAACTCCAACGGCTTGAAGCAGGGCGTGAAAGTCCGGATTGTCGCTTTTTGAGACAGTTTGCAGGCGGGCGGAGCCGTTGACGTGGGTAATCGCGGGCAGCAGGGACCGGCTTTCAGGGCGCACATCGACCACGCTGATCATGTAGGGCAACTGCGTGCCGGGCGCTACGTCGAACCAGCGATGGGCCTCCTCGGCCGAACAGGCGGGCGCAAAAGGCCGGAAGGCCTCGCGCTTCTTCACCATAGAGTTAATCCGATCGCGCATCTCTGGATGTCCCGGATTGGCCAGGATGCTGCGATTGCCCAGTGCGCGCGGTCCGTATTCCATGCGCCCCCGGTGCCAAGCGATGACCCGTCCGTCTGCAATCAGCCGCGCGGCCGAAGCGCAGACTTCCTCGAATGAATTAAATCGCTGCCATTCTGCCTTGCCGGCAAAGCGCCCAAGGGCGGCTTCGACCTCGGCTTCGGTGGACTGCGGCCCGAGCAGCGGGACCGCCATCCGGCAATTGGGAATCTCCTCGGCAAGCGATGCCCGATAGAGCGCAGCGCCCAGCGCCGTGCCGTCGTCGCCGGCCACGGGCTGCACGTAGACTTTGTCGAAGAGCCCGGAGGTGACCAGCCTTCCATTCGTGGTGCAGTTCAGGGAGACGCCGCCGGCCAGGGCCACGCGCCGCAAGCCCGTCTTCCTGGCGAAGTGCCCGTAGATGTGGAAGACCACCTTCTCCAGGCATTCCTGGAGCGCCGCTGCCACGTCTTCGTGGACCGATGTCACCGGCTCGGCGGGAAGCCGGCGCGGGATCAGGTTCCCGTTCCTCGCGCGTGCGGTTCAGGTGCAGCGCCGGAATGCGAATCGAGCCGTCGTCGCGGAGTTCCACAAGCTGGTCGAAGAACGGGCGGAAGCGCGTGGGGTCGCCATACGGAGCCAGGCCCATGATCTTGTATTCGTCGGAATTGAAATCGAAGCCCAGGTGGAGCGTCACCAGCGAATAGAGAATGCCGATGGAGTCGTTGGCCCCGATCGAGCGCAACTTCTTGAATTCGCCGTCGCGGAAGTGGTAGACGCTCAGGCTTTCCACCTCGCCCATGGCGTCGTTTACCACCACCAGGCACTCGTCCCAGCCCGAGGTGTAAGCCGCGCTGGCCGCGTGCGCCAGATGATGACCGACGGAGAAGACCTTCTCCTCAGGAAAGCCGGGGAGATCGCGATGGATTTGGGCGAGCAGCGCTTCTTTTGAGAAAACCTGGTTGTAGAGGCCAGCGGAGAGTTCGTCTCTCAGGTAAAGTTCGCGATAGGGAGCATAATTGAAGCCGTGCGCGATTTCGTCGATTTCGCCGATCGAGATGCCGGCTTGATCCAGGCAGAATTGAATTGCGCCGATCGGAAAATCGCCGGTGTGCTTCTTTCCGCTGAAGCGTTCCTCTTCCGCCGCAGCCACCAGTTTGCCGTCCACCAGCAGCGCGGCGGCGGCGTCCATTCCCTGGGCAATGCGGTATTCGCGCTCTTCCAAACCAGGCCACGAGGCCTGCTTGAACGGCACGGATTGTTCCAGTCCGCTGATCCCCAAGACCTTCATGGATGCACCCTCCAGAGCGCCGGCCTTAGGCTTCTTGCAATTCGAGAGCTATCCACTTTCCGCGGCTTGCGCTGAATGCTGGACAATCTCTCGTAGCCTTCGTTCTTTCGGCGGCATACTCTGACGACTCAGGGAAATCGTAGCTGGGTACGAGGTTGTGACCAATATCACAAAAGTTGCATGGCGTTCTGTGCTATCGCAATGCCTCCGTGACCATGGGCCGCAGGACGGAGTTGGCGCTCGTTGGCGCGCTCCGCTCCCACAGGTGCAAACGCAAGCTCCGGAGTCCCTTTCCGGGGTGCAAAATCCTGACTCGCGCAGGCAGTTACGGCTGGAACGAACGCTGCTGCCGCGCCACCAAGGCGTCGTGCTCCATCCATTTCACGGCTTTTCGAGGGAAAGATGTGAAATAGATGGGAAACCTCGAAATCGCCCGGCCTTGCTTCCACAGAGCCTGAACCAGGCTTCGGGCGCAGGTTGACGGTTCCAACCAGCGGGTCGGGCGCCTCAATCGTAGAAGTCTGGAGACTTGCGGAGCGATTTCCACTGCTGGCCATCGTGCCCAAAGACGATAAGCTGCGCCTGGACGTTTCGTGCGACCTCCAGCATTTTCCGCGTGCTGGCGCGCAGTTGCTCCAGATTCTCGTCGTACGGCCAGGCTGGGCGATCCGCAGTGAACAGGCTGGCCTTCGGCGCCGCGTCGATGGCCAGCAGTATGGGGCCGGTCCGCGGGAGACGCACCAGCACCGACTGGTGTCCGGTGCAGTGGCCGCTGGTCTCGATCAGCGTCAAGCCGGGCAGCAATTCGGTGTCGCCATCGACCAGACGATAGCGCAGAGCTGGGTGGTCCCAATGCGCACGCGCCGCGGCAAATCTCGCATGGCCGCCGCGGGCCAGCTCGTAGTGGCTGCGCTGCACCACGAATTCTGCATGGTCAAAGGCATCGTGGTACCCGGCATGGTCCACGTCGAAGTGGTACAGACAACAGTATCGATATCGGCCGGCTGCAATCCCAACTCGGCAAGGTGCTCAAGCACGTCCTTCTCGTTTGTGGCGGGCGGGGCTCCCGCCGGCCGCGCGCCGGGAGCCATTCCCGTATCGATCAGGATGTGTCTTCCGTCGCCGGTTGAGATCAGGTAGCATCCCAGAACCATCTCCATTGTGCCGCCCCCGGCCAGCGGAATGGAGGTTTGCGATAACTCTAGAAGGTAGAGCCTTTCCGGGGTCGAGACGGCCGATGTCATGACGATTCCTCCTGTCGCAAAGAACGTTTTGCTCGAATCGATGTCTTGAATGGGCGCAGTTCAGCCGCGCCGTAAAGGGAACAAAGCAGCCGTGAACATTCGCCGCGCAGGCACTGCCGGGCCGCATGGATAACTTGTTCAGAGTCCCCAAAAATAAGTCGCGCCCCACGGCGAGTTTCCGCGGGGGCGCTTCACTATCTCCCGATAAGTATTATATCACAGTTAGCAAGGTTAAATCAAGTTACTTGCCCGGAGAACCACCCTCCCGCAAGCTATGCCAGAGGGCCGCAAAGGCTTCGATCGACAGCGCTTCGGAGCGGGCTTGCAGCGGCACGTTGGCATGGGACAACGCGGCGGCAATGGCCTCGGCAGAGAAGCCGGCGGCGCGCAGGTTGTTGACCAGAGTCTTGCGCTTTTGCGCAAACGCCATGCGCGTGAAGCGCAGAAAGCTCGTCTCTTCGATGCCCAGTTCCGCGATGCGCGGAGCGATGCGCCAGCGAAAGACGGTCGAGTGCACGTCGGGCGGCGGCGTGAAGGCCGACGGCGGCAGCGTGAACAGCTTTTCGACCGGGCCGTAGAGCTGCGCGGTCACCGAGAGCAGGCCGTAATCGCGCGAGCCCGGCTGGGAAGCGATGCGATCGGCGACCTCCCGCTGCACCATGAGGACGGCGCGATCGATGGCGGCATGGCTGGCCGCCAGCTTGAGCACGATCTGCGAGGTGATGCCGTACGGCAGGTTGCCCGCCACCAGCAACCGCTCGCCAGCCGCCGCGGAGGCCGCCGCAAAGTCAAAGCTCAATACATCCTGATTGACAACGGTGACGCGCTCCGGCGGGAACTCGGTGCGCAGGTAGGCGGCCAGACTTGCGTCCAGCTCGATGGCCAGCACATGGGCGGCGCGGGCGGCCAGCGCTCCGGTAATCGCGCCGGCGCCGGGGCCGATCTCCACCACCGTGCGCCCGGAGAGATCGCCCAGGGAGGCGGCAATGCGCTGAATGGCCTCCGTATCGTTGAGAAAGTTCTGACCGAGCTTGGGTTTGGTGGGCATGGGCTTCCTTGATGGTAGACGAACGGCGCGCCTCGGCGTCTTCTGTCCGGAAAGCCGCTCCTGCAAAAAACGTGCCGCAAGATGGGCGTAGTAGACTTTCCCTTTAGTCGGGTTTGCCGGCCAATTGGGCTTGTTCTTCGTCCATCAGGGAGATGACTTCATGCACATTGTCTTTGCCGCTTCGGAGTGTGTTCCATTTGCCAAGACCGGCGGGTTGGCCGACGTAGTGGGAGCGCTGCCGCCCGAACTGGTGAAGCTGGGCCACGAGGTGACCGTCTATCTGCCGCTCTATGCGGGCGTGCAGCGACACATCGAGGGCGAGTGGAAGTACGCGGTTCGCTCCCTCACCATCCCCTTCGAGTACTACAACCGCTTTGTGGGGATCGTGGATGGCGGCGTGCGGGCCGGCGTGCAGTACTATTTCGTCGATTGCCCGGAGTTGTTCGACCGCAAGGAACTCTATGGACCCAAAGGGGGCGACTATCCCAACAATTGGGAACGGTTCGGGCTGTTCTGCCGGGCGGTGCTGGAAGCGTGCAAACAGCTTGGAGTTCCGCAGGTCTTTCACGTCCACGACTGGCAAGCCGCGCTGATTCCCATCTACCTGCGCACGGTCTACAACTCCGACCCGGTGCTCAGCGCCTCGGGCGTGGTGACGACCATTCACAACGCCGGTTACCAGGGCTGGTTCCCGCCGGCGACCATCGAGCGGCTTCTCTTTCCCTGGGAGATCTTCACCATGGACAAGGTGGAGCATTTCGATAACTTCAACTTCCTCAAGGGCGCACTGGTCTATTCCGACATTCTGACCACGGTCAGCCGCAAATATGCCGAGGAGATTCAGACGCCGGAGTTCGGCGAGAAGCTGGACAACGTCTTGCGCGGACGGGCCGCCGACCTGCGCGGCATTTTGAACGGCGTGGACTACGGCAAATGGGACCCGGCCAGCGACGGAAAACTGGCGGCGCACTACACTCCGGAGGATCTGACCGGGAAAAAGGAGTGCCGCGCCGACTTGCTTCATGCCTTTGGATTGCAACATGTGGAGGAGAGCACGCCAGTCATCGGCATCGTCTCGCGCTTTGCCGCCCAGAAGGGCTTCGACCTGGTGGAGCAGATTGCCCCCATGCTGGCGGATCGGGACGTGGCCGTGGTGGCGCTGGGCACGGGCGAGCCGGTCTACGAGAAATTCTTCCGCGATTGGGCGTTCTGGAACAAGGCCCATGTGGCCGTGCAGATTCGCTACGACGATGCACTGGCCCACAAGATCGAGGCCGGGTCGGACATGTTCCTGATGCCCTCGCGGTACGAACCCTGCGGCCTGAACCAGATCTACTCGCTCAAGTACGGGACCGCGCCCATTGTGCGCGCTACCGGCGGTCTGGACGACACCATCGAGGAGTGGAACCCGGAGCAGGGAACCGGTACGGGCTTCAAATTCGAGGGCTACAGCGCCCATGCGCTGATGGCGGCGGTAGACCGGGCGCTGGAGGCCTTCCAGGACAAGGAAGGCTGGACCAGGCTGATGCGCAACGGCATGGCGCGCGACTACAGCTGGGAGCAGCCGGCCCGCGAGTACGCGGCGGTGTATGAGGAAGTGGCAAGAAGGCGGGGGTAAGAACTGCCTGCGGGGAGAAGTGGAGAAGCGCGCTCGCAGGTCGAGCGCCCTTTTCAGGAAGCGGTGTAACTTTCCTCAACTGGCAAAGATGCCCCATAGCGCCGCCGCACCAGCCACATCACCGGCAGCCCCAGCAGAATCAGCGCCGTGCCCATCAGCGAGCCTTGCAGGTTGCTCGCGTAGCTCGATACCAGCACCGCCCCGGCGCAGACGATAAAGATTGCCGGCAACACGGGGTAGCCCCACACCTTGTAGGGGCGCACCGCATCCGGCCTTTTGCGGCGGTAGACGAAGACCGTGGTCGCCGTGAGCATGTAGAAGAGCCACTCGGCAAAGACGGCCAGCTCGAAGAACTGCTGAAAGCGGCGGAGGAAGAGCAGCAATACGGTCGCGAGCAATCCCTGAACCGCCAGCGATGTGGCAGGCGACTGGAAGCGCGGGTGGACATGGGCGAACTGGCGGAAGAAAAGCCGGTCGCGGGCCGCGGCAAAGGGGATGCGCGCGCCGGACATGATCGTTCCGTTGAGGGTGACAAAGATGCTGAGGGCCATGGCCGCGGCCACAAATCCCGCCCCGGCGGGTCCGGCCACCACGGTGAGCGCCGCTACGGCGGGCCGCTCGCTGGCGGCAATCTGCGCGGCGGGAAGAATGTACTGGATAGCGGCGTTGGTGGCCATGAAGAGCGCGCCCACCACGAACAGGCCACCGATCAGCGCAATGGGCAGGCTGCGCTCCGGGCGCTTCACCTCGCCGGCCACCATGGTGAGGTCGTTCCAGCCGTCGTAGGCCCAGAGGGTGGCGATCAGCGCTGCCATGAAGCCGCCAACCCCGCCCACCGCATGGGGCAGGGCGGTGGAGAAGTTAGTCCACGTGCCAGATGGCGACGCAAAGCAGAACCCGGCGACGATGAGGATGAGAATCACTTTGAGGACCGTGAATACCAGCTGAAAATCGCCGGCTTTCTTGATGCCCAGGTAGTTCAGCCCAGTAATCAGCCAGGTGACGGCGATGGCGAAGAGCTGCGAACCCAGCAGCGGAATCGGGCCTCCGATGGCCTGTGCGCTGAGTCCGTTGAAGACCGGGAAGAACTCCAGCGTGCGGGCCAGGCCGATGGTGACGGCGGCGATCGAGGCCGGTTTGGCCACCGCGAACCAGGTCCACATGTAGAGAAACGCGGGCGTGTCGCCGTAGGCGCCGCGCAGGTAGACGTACTCGCCCCCGGCATAGGGCAGCATGGCGCCCAGCTCGGCATAGGTCATGGCGCCAAAGAGCGAGAGCAGCCCGCCGACGATCCAGGCCAGGTAGACCAGCGCGGAAGAGCCGACGTCCTGCATCATCTCCCGCGGGACGAGAAAGATGCCGCTGCCGATGATGGTGCCCACCACGATGGCCGTGGCCTGGCTGACGCCGAGCACGCGGGGTAGGTCGGCGGGAGGGCTTGTTAAAGGCGTTGGGATGGGCCGGTTCATGCGGTGATGTGAGGGTAGCACGAGGCGTTCATCGGCAGAGTGATTGCCGTAGATATAAATAGATATATCGTAATACGTATATATCCAGTTATATGTTTATCTCTCCGGCGCTGGCGAAAGAGAAGAAACCCCGCGAAAGCGCAGCGCCCAATGAACGGCCAAGTCAGGCGGAGACCGTCTCGGGCATGGAGTGTTTGCCGTGGGCAATTCCGGGGTCGGCGGCGACGGGCTTTCGCGGCGTTGAAGCCGCGTGCTTCAGAAACAGCGCGGCAGTGCGGCGGCTGAGGCCGACAGCCCTCTTCAGAGCTTTTTCCGCCATCGCCTCCAGCACAGGCGTCAGGCCGTCCTGCTTGCCGTGGCCGGGAAGAACGCGGCGCGCTGCGAGGGCCAGCGCCTGCCAATCGTGCCACTCGCCGGCGGCTAGATGAATCTTCCGGAATGCGGCGGCCAAGTGCGCCGCCATGGGGTCGCTCGCGGCGGAAATCTCCGCCAGGTAGAGCGCCTGTTTGAGATGTTTGCGGTAGGCGTGCAGGTTGGCGCTGTCCAGGTCGGGGAGTTTGCCGGCCAGTCTGGAGAAAATCTTCAATGCCGCCTGGCCAGTCTCGTGCAGTACCGGGAGCAACTGGGGAGTCAGAGCCGCTTCCATCTCGGCGGTCAGGCGGTTCAACCGCTTGCCGCGGGAATTGAGGAGGGGAATCAGCTTGTCTGTGCCGGTTTGCCGCTGCCGCTTCAAGCGGCCTTCGAGCATTTCTATCTGGCGCAGGCAGCGGGGGCTGAGTTGCGGCTCGCCGTCGCGGGTTCCTTTGAGGGTTTGGCGGAGGCTGTCGAGCCTGGCCAGGAAGACGTCGGCATCGCGCAGCGGTTCAAGCGCCTTGCGCAGTTTCTTTCCCTCTTTGCTCCAGCGCCGGAGGGCGCGCGCGGCGGTCGAGTCCGCGGCCTGCTCCGGCAGGCGATGCGCAAGCCCCACTCGCAGACGCAACGTGAGGCTGCGCAAGGCATGAACGCGCTTCTTGCTGGGCTTGCGGGCGCACTGAGCAAGCAGATCGTGCCACGCCTCAACCTGTTGCTGCCATTCCGGTCGGAGAGACAAATCGGGCTGAATCCCAGGGGAAAGGGAAGACGAATTCACGGACAATTAACCTCTGCTTATCATTCTGCACCCCTCGGCCGAGTTCTTGGGAGCCCATTTTCACCCTGCATCGAGCGATGCCGCGCAGGGTGGCAAGCGCAAGTGGCGAGTCGTGTGACCGGGATCACGTCCGGAGATCTTCGGGCGGGCCTAGCATGTGGGCCTGCAGACGATCCAGGGTGGCACGAGGTGGGATGGTCCGCGAGAATCCCAGTGTGCACAGGCCACGGCGGCCGAGCCACTGGGCGCTTACCCAATCCTCCTTGCGGCGCTCCGAAGCGGATGCTCCCGGCCGTCATGGAGGGGCCGTCCCATGCAAGGACAGTGTTCAAGATGCTCAGCGTCGATCGAATCGGGTTGGAAGTTCTGCCCCCATTGCGGAGCCGTTCGCGCGGTTGAAGGCCCTGTTCAGCCCCCGGAGCGGGTCGAGCCGGAAGTCCACGAAAAATCGTCTCTGCCAGGCGCATTTACCGGATTGCTCTTCGGCATGTTGGCCGTGCCGATCCTGGCAATTGTGGGGACCATGCTCTGCCTCACCGGCCTGGGCGCAATCCTCGGCGTCCCCATGATCCTGGCGGCTGTACTTGCGCCGCTCTTGGGGCCGATCGTCGGCCTGGGCGCGCTGAAAGGCAAATGCCCGTGGTGCGCCATCCCGATCAGCAGCGTGGCCAATAAAAAGGACTTCAACTGCCACGGCTGCGGCAAGCGCATCGCCATCTGCCATCGGGAGTTCGTCAGGGCGGGCTAGCTTCCGAAGCAAGTATCTTGCTGCACGATCCGGTCATTTCTTCGACGAAGAAATGACCGGGATGGAGGGCTGCGATCCTGGGCTCTCCGGCGTTACTGCTCAGGGTTGTCCAACAGAGGAAGCAGATCGCGGCTGCCATGCACCACGCGCTCAATGCGGACTGTTTTCTGGCGAATGCGGAACAGAATTACGTAGTTGGCCACCGTGACAAGCCGTGCCTCGGCGCCGATCTCGGGCCGCAGGCGATAAATCTCTGGATTCTTGGCGATTTCTTTCATCCGTGCGCGCAGCAGACGCAGCATTCTTGCCGCATGGCGCGGACTGTCCTGGGCGATAAAATCCGCGATCTCTTCCAGGTCGCCCGCAACCAGGGGTCACAAGCAGAGCCGCATTATCGCTCCGGCTCCTCGGCCATGCGATCATACTTGGTTCCCAACCGGTCGAAAACAGCGTCGGGGTCGATTCCCTCGGACTCGTCCGCCGTTGACTCCTGCCAGGCCTTGCGCAGACTAGCCAAGCCCTGCGCCCGCAGATTGCGCTTGTGCGTCCAGTCGCGCAGGGCATCGCGGACGACTTCGCTGTTGGAGGCGTATTCGCCGCCGCTCACAGCGCCGCGGATCAACGCGGCCATTTCCGAAGGGAGCGCGATACTCAGCTTTTCGATGGCCGCCATGAAATATCCCCCAGTAGGAATAAATGCTACCACTTTTCAAAACTCCTGGATCGAACGAAGCCTCAGTTGAGATCTGCGTCCTCCCACCTTTGGCTCGACGGGCCGCACGCCGCGCGGCCCGCTTCGTTCAAGGCTTTGCCGAGCCATTCCGGGCTGCCGCGGCCCTCACCAGCGCCTTGAAGGCCTCGGCGTCCACCTGCTCTCCTTCGCGGATGTCGATCGCCCGCCGCGTGTTGCCTTCCAAGCTGGAATTGAACAGACGCGCGGGGTCGGGAATACTGGCCCCGCGCGCGAACGTGAGCTTCACAACCGCCTTGTAGGTCTCCCCGGTGCAGACAATGCCGTGGTGCGACCAGACCGGAGTGCCCCGCCACTTCCACTCCTCGGTTATCTCCGGGTCGGCTTCCAGAATTAACGCCCTCATGCCGGCCAGGGTCTTCCCGCGCCAGTCGCCCAGGTCGGCGATCCGTTGGTCGATGAGCCGGGAAGCGGCTTCTCCGGTTGCCTGCTCTTGGCTGCTCATCTCTTTTCCTCTCCTCTCGCGGAGGCCAAGTCGTTGACCAACAACCGCCTCTTCATGGACGACGATGCCGCTCCGGATCAGTCGATGCGCTCATACGGAAGGTAGACGGGCTCCCAGGCATAGGCGTGCAACTGTTCATTCAGCTCTCCAGGGTCCTCGATCCCGGCCACATCGTCGGCGATGGCTTGCTTTCCCACGGCTTCGCCCACAATCAGGCCCACCTTGCGGGCGTCGCCAACCGGCGGAAGCAGCGGCTTGGTGCTGTCTTCCCGTGCGGGAGAAAGCTGCGCCAGCGCCTTGGCGGCGGCCATGATCATGTTGTCGGTCACCCGCTTGGCCCTGGAGACCAGGATGCCCAGCGCCAATCCTGGGAAGATGAACGAGTTATTGACCTGCGAGATGCGGATCAGGTTGCCGTTCACCTCGACCGGTGGAAAGGGACTTCCGGTTCCCACCACCGCGCGCCCTTCGGTCCAGTGCAGCAGGTCCTGCGGCGCGGCCTCGGAACAGGAGGTAGGGTTGGACATGGGAAAGATAATCGGCCGCTCCACATGGCTGGCCATCTCGCGGACGATCTCCTCGGTGAACGCACCGCCCTGCGCGGAGACGCCGGCCAGGATGGTGATCCGGGCGTTGCGCACCACGTCGAGCAGCGAGATGTCCTCTCCGCCGCTCAGCTTCCAGTCCTGCACTTCCGCTCTCGTGCGGGCAAAGGCTTGCTGGTCGGGCTTGATGCCGCGGCCTCCCTCGATCACCAGCCCATAGCGGTTGAAGCAGTAGATTCTCCCCCGCGCCTCCGCTTCGCTCAGCCCTTCTTCCCGCATGGCGGCAATCAGCAGATTGGAGATGCCCACCCCGGCAGCGCCGGAGCCGAACATGGCGATGGTCTGCTCCTTGAGCGCCGTGCCGGTGGCTTTCACCGCGGCCAGCAGCGTCGCGGTGGTCACGGCGGCGGTTCCCTGAATGTCGTCGTTGAAGGTGCAGAGCCGGTCGCGGTATTTCTCCAGCAGACGCGCCGCGTTGGCGCCGGCAAAATCCTCCCATTGCAGCAGGATGTGCGGCCAGCGGCGCTTCACGGCGGAGACGAACGTGTCCACAAAGTCGTCGTAGGCCTGGCCGCGCACCCGCTTGTGCTGCCAGCCGATGTAGATGGGGTCGTTGAGCAGGGTTTCGTTGTCCGTGCCCACATCGAGCAGCACGGGCAGGCAGTGCTCCGGAGGAATGCCGCCCAGCGCCGTATAAAGCGCCATTTTGCCGATGGGGATGCCCATGCCGCCCGCGCCCTGGTCGCCCAGCCCCAGAATGCGCTCGCCGTCCGAGACCACAATGCAGCGGATCTTGTCGTATCGCCGGTCGGAGAGGATCTGGTCGATGCGGGACTTGTTGGGATAGCTGAGAAACAGCCCGCGGGGCCTGCGCCAGATCTCGCTGAAGCGCTGGCATCCCTCGCCCACGGCAGGCGTATAGACAACGGGCAGCAGTTCTTCGGTGTGGTGGGCGATCAACGAATAGAAGAGCGTCTCGCAGTTGTCCTGGAGGTCGCGCATGTTGCTGTATTTCAGAAAGGCCGTTTCGCGGCCGTGCAACACTCTCATGCGCCGCTTGCGCTGGTCTTCGAGGGTCCCGATATGCGGCGGCAGCAATCCGTGGAGGGCGAACTCGTCCCGCTCTTCTTCGGTGAAGGCGGTGCCCTTGTTGAGGCGGGAATTGAGGAGCAGTTCGATTCCGTGAAGATGGGTCCGAACCACGTGTTCCGGTGCGAGCTTGGGCAGGGTTTCCGCGCTCATGATTTCGATCTCCTGGATGACGGTTCTCGCCCCCCCGAGGGAGGGCGAGAATCCATGCTACTCCTCCACGATGACCAAATCCCAGGGCGCCAGGGTTAAAACTGTACCCTTGGCCACCGGCTTTCCGTCCAGCAGGCTGGTTCCATTTCCGTAGGCGTAGGCCGCCTTCACTTCCGCGCCGGAATAGTTGAAGTAGTAGTGCAGCCGCTTGCCCAGGCGATTGACGCCGTGGGTCACATGCACCGATGCGGGCAGTTGCTGATCCGCGCCGGTCATGCCGAGCTTGTCCAGCGTCGACCGCAGGATCGCCGTTTGCAGCTTGTCGGAGAGATAGGTCCCTTCGTAGAGCAGGGTTCCCGCGCCGAACTGGTTCTCGGTGATGGCCGGCCATTTTCCGAAGAAGGGGTGGTCGTACCAGGCGAGGGCCTTGGCGTGCTCCGGCATCAGGAACTCCGCCCAGAACGAGACCGTATTCTCCGCGCCGGCGTGGAAGGGATCGCCCTTGAGTTGAAGCGGGCGCTCCAGGCTGGAGAACTCCTGATAGCTGAAGCCGGCGGCCTCGCGCAGCGGGCCAGGAGCGCGCACCCAGCGCACGGCGGAGTCTTCGTTGGCGAATCCGCTCTTGAAGGTCATCACCACGTGGCCACCCTGTTTGACGTAATTCGAAATGCGCTGCAATAGGGCGTCGTCCGCAATGTAGAGCACGGGGACGATGAGCAGCTTGTACTGCGAAAAATCCTGTGTCTCGGGGAAAACGAAGTCGGTGCCGACGTTGAGGTCGTAGAGGGCGCGGTGGATCTGCTGCACCACGGAGGCGTAGCCGTCGGCTTCGCCGGACCAACTGCCTGCGGGCACGCCGCCGCCATAAGGCATGAAGCTGACGGCGTTGGCCGAGTCGCGGCTCCACAGGATGGCCACGTCGTTGTGAATCTTCAACCCGACGAGGTGCGGGCCGACCTTCTGCAACTCGTGCGCCGTGCGGCTCACTTCGGCATAGGCGCGGTTGGGTTCCAGATCGTGCGAAAGGACGCCCTTCCAGTAGGTCTCCTGGTTGCCGGCGATCGAGGCCCAATGCCAGTACTCGACCATGTTGGCGCCGTTGGCGAGATAGGTGTAGACGTCCTCGCGCATTTGCCCGTCGTAGGGCGGAAACTGGCCTGCGGAAGACCAGCCGATGGTCTGGGCGTTGGTCTCGGTGACCAGGAAATTTGCGTGCTTGAGCGAGCGGCTAAAGTCGCTCTCGATGGCCTGGTGGGAGCCGTCGTAGTGGTCCTGCGTGCCGTGATAGATGTTGTCGGCTACGATGTCCAGGGCCTGGCCAACGGCTTCTTCGTTCACATCGCGCTTCATCATGCCGCCGTAGTCGGTGGTGACAAACTGGCTGGCGCCCGCGCACTCGCGCACCAGCCCCGCCTGCCAGTGCAGGAAGTCGGTCACGCGCATCTGGCTCCAGCGGGTCCACTCCAGCTTGTAGCCGGTGGAGATGGTGCCGTCCCGTACCGGCAAGTCTTCCCAGGTGTGGATGTTCTCGCCCCAGTAGTTGAGGAACCAGGCCTTGCTCAGCGCTTCGGGGGTGACGAACTTCTTTTCGAGGTAGTGCTGAAAGCCGATGAAGACGTCGGGGTTGGCCGCGCCGTAGGCGCCGGTCTCGTTGTCCAACTGCCAGCCGATCACCGTGGGGTTGTCCTTGTAGTGGGCCACGATGTGGCGGATGAGCCGCTCGGCATAGAAGCGATAGGCGGGCGAATCCGTGTCCATGTTCTGGCGGATGCCGTAGGCACCCTCGGCCGCCGGACCGCCGAACAGGCCGCCGGGAATCCGCTTGGCCAGAATCTCAGGGTGCTGGTGGGCCATCCAGGAGGGCAGGGAATAGGTCGGCGTGCCCATAATGACCTTGATGCCGGCTTTGCCCATGGCGTCCACCACGTTGTCCATCCAGGCGTACTCGAAGCGGCCGTCTTCCGGCTCCCACAAACTCCAGGTGGATTCGCCCATGCGCACCACGGTGAGCCCCGCGGCCTTCATCAGGGCGACGTCTTTTTGCAGGCGGTCGGCCTGGGCGGTGGGTGTGTCCTGGGGCATGTACTCGTTGTAGTAGGCCACGCCGTAGAGCACGGTAGGGAAATCCAGAGCCTGCTGGGCGGGGGTGGGCTTTGGGGCCTGCGCGCCGAGAGTGGCAGTGACCAGAAGGGAGATTGCCAGGAGAGCGAGAAAGCGTTTGCTGAATAGGTGCGGCATCGGTCCTCGTTTCAATCGAAGGATTATAAGAACACTTTTAGGCGAAGGTGATCAACACAATCTCCGGGTGGGTGCCCACGCGCATCGGCGGACCCCAGGTGCCCGCGCCGCTCGAAGTGTACACCTGCAATTCGCCGAAGCGCTGCAACCCGTAGGTGAACTTGCCGAAGACCCGCCGCGTGAACCAGTTGAACGGAAAGATCTGTCCGCCGTGGGTGTGGCCGGAAAGTTGCAGGCTGACCCCGGCGCGCTCCACGATGGGCAGGCGGCTGGGCATATGGTTGAGAAGAATGCTGGCCTGGGCGGGATCGACGAGCAGACCCTCCAGGGTGGCGCGCAGGCGGATGGGGCTGGTGGAGTCGCGGTAGGGTACGCCCAGGATGTGCAATCCGTCCAGGGTGACCATTTCGTTGGTCAGCACACGGATGCCGCCGCGCTTGAGCGCCGCAGCGTAGTGCGCCTCGTCGCCGAACTCCTCGTGGTTGCCAGAGGCGAAGAAGATGCCGAAGGGCGGGGTCAGTTCCCGAAAAGGCGCCAGCAGCCGGTCCGGATCGACCCCGCTGCCGTCGAACAGGTCGCCGGGGATGAAAACGATGTCGGGTTGCAGGCGGGCGGCAAGGTTGGCCATGCGGCGGCTGAACATGGGGCCGTTCACGTTGCCCAGGTGCAGGTCGCTCAGCAGCAGCGCTGTCCGGCCGCGCCACGGCTCCGGCAGCCCCGGCAAGGTTGCACTCACGCGCCGCACCCGCACCCAGCGGGCGTTGAGCAATCCGTAGACGCCGGCCACGAGCGCTAGGCCGTAGAACACAACGGCGATCAGCGGCCGGTTCGGTGGCCTTCCCGCCAGCAGGCAAGCGAAGCCGGTGAGCAGGCAGAGGCAGGAGGCAAAGAAGAAAAAGTTGAGAAAGCCGAGCCACACCGCCGCCAGTTTATAGAGCAGCTTGACCGGCCCGTTATCGAAACGAAAGCCCAATAACGCCGCGGCGATGAAAGAAAAAGCGAGCAGCAGCAAGGCAGTCCGCAGCGCGGCCGCGTTTGCGGGGCTGACGGACGGCCAGAAATCGAGAATCGTGCGATAGATGAACCAGTGGGCAGCGAGCAGAAGGGCCTGCATCAAGCTGATGCCCAGAATCGGCCAGGCTTTCAAACGGAACTCCTTCCTTCAATGATTGCACGGCAGGGAACAGGGATCAGTTGTCAGTGATCAGTTGTCAGGGATCAGGGAACAAGGAACAGGGAACAGGGGTTAGGGATTAGGGAACAGGTACAAGCGCTCCGTGCCCCATCCATTTCGCGGTTCTTCGAGAAAGAAGGCGAAATGGGTGGGAAAGCACGAACCCCGACCGGCCTCGTTCAAAGGGAGTCCGGCCGCGAAACGGAAGACCCGCGCCCATGAAACAATCCCCTCATGGCAGTTCCCCCAAGCGACGCGCTCGGCATTTACCTCTCGATCCCCTTCTGCCGGTCGAAGTGCACCTACTGCAACTTCGCCTCGGGGGTCTACCCGGCCAGCGAGCACGCGCGCTATGTGGACCGCCTCCTTGAAGATATGACGGCCGCGCCTGCCTGGGCCGCGCAAACGGGAGTGGAACTGCCGTGTCAGGTCGACTCGGTCTACCTGGGCGGCGGAACCCCCAGCCTGCTGGCGCCGGAGCTGCTGACGCGCTTGTTCGCCGCGATGCGGGCGCACTTCGACTTCGCCCCAGACGCAGAGATCACCGTCGAGTGCGCGCCCGGCCAGCTTGCCGGGGAGACGCTGGAGGCGCTGGCGGCCTCGGGCATGAATCGCGTCAGCCTGGGCGTGCAGTCGTTCATCGATCGCGAGGCGGCGGTCAGCGGCCGGCTGCACAACCGCGCAACGGTCCTTGCAGACATCGAACGTCTGCGCGCCGCCGGCATCGCCCACCTCAGCGTGGACCTGATCGCCGGCCTGCCGGGGCAGACCTTCGCCTCCTGGCAGGAGTCCCTGGCGATCCTGAAAGACATCGGCGTCCCCCACGCCAGCGTTTACATGCTCGAGGTGGACGAGGACTCCCGGTTGGGCCGCGAGATGCTCGCCGGCGGCGCGCGCTACCATGCCGGACTGGTTCCCAACGACGACGCCATCGCCCGCATGTATGCCACGGCCATCGAGACCCTGGGCCAGGCCGGCATCGAGCAGTACGAGATCTCCAACTTCTGCCGCCCCGGCTTTGCCTCCCGCCACAATCTGCGCTACTGGCAGCGCCGCCCCTATCTCGGCTTGGGACTGGATGCGTCGTCGATGCTGCGGGGATCGAGCGCGGCAGACGAGAGCGGCAGAGTGCTCCGCTCCACCACCGTCGGCGAACTCAAGGCATTCTTCGAGACGCGCGCGCCCGAGGAAACCACCTGGCTCACGCCCGCGCAGCAGCACGAAGAGGCCTGGTTCCTCGGACTGCGGCTCAATACCGGCGTGGAAGTGGCCGAGTTGGAGCGCGAATTTGGCGCGGCGATGGTGGCTCCGGCGTTAGATGTTGTCCGACGCCTCGCGGAAGACGGTCTGCTGTCTTATAGCAGCGGAAAAGTCCGCCTCACCGCGCAGGGGCAGCTACTCTCAAACGATGTCTTTCAGGAGTTTCTGGACCTGGTTGCCGTAAGCGATCGAGGGTAGTTCCACCTGGAATCCCACCCTCGATCCGTGCAAACCGTCAGAAGCGGCACGGGCCTCAGCTTGCTTTCGTACGGCGAGCCTGCCTGCGTCTACCAGCCGAAGACCGCTCCGCCAGCGCTGGAGGTGAGCAGCGGGATCAGGCAGGGGCCGGGCTGCGGGTAGTCGCCGATGCACTCGATGGAATCTGGCCCAGTCGCCTTGGCCGAAAGCAGCGCCTGCTCCGCCTCGCGCAGAACCACCACCGGCGAGCGCCCGTGGCTGGTGGCGATGCCGAAGCAGGCCGAGAGCCGGAAGGATTCCCCGCTCAAATGAAAGGGCGTGCAGAAGACATCCAGACGAAGCCGCTCAGCCAGCAGGACGGCGTTGACCGTGCTGCAACCGGGCAGGGCAATCAGGAACTCATCCTTGCCTACGCGGCCCAGCAGGTCGTAGCTGCGCATCAGGCGGGAGGTCCGCGCCACGATCTGGCGAAGCAACTCGTCGCACAGACCCGCGCCCAGCCGAGAATTCCAATGGCCGAAGTCGTCGATGTCGAACAGCACCATGCACAGCGCGCTCTTCATGCGCTGCACGCGATCGGTCTCGCGAAACAACATGCCCAGCATGGTCTCGCGGTTGTACACGCCGGTCAGCCGGTCGGTCTGCGCGTCCAGAGCGGCGGCCTCGCACAACTTTGCGAATTCGCGAGAGATTCTGTGCGTGCGCAGCACCGTTTCCAGCCGGAGCTGCAGGAAGGCCAGCTCGGTGGCCCGGGGAATCAGGTCGTCGATCACCCCTTCGGCCAGACGATCCGCCCACTCCTCGGTCACCGAGTCCGAAATCAGGACGATCGGTCCACGCCTTGCCTCTGGCATCGAGTGCGCGGCAGCCAACAGTTGCCCGGTACTCATCCAGGGCTCCTCGTTGCACAGATCGGCGTCCAACAGGGTCAGGCTCAGCGGCCTGGCCGCGGCCAGAGCGGCCAGGGCAGGCGCGGCCGAGACCACGATCTCCACATGCGCCCCGGTTGCCGAGAGCACCGGCTCAATGGCCCCCAAAAGATGGGAGTCGGAAGAAGCTAACAGGAACGTCGCATTGGAATGGCTAAGCACCGCTGCTGACCTCGCTAGCGAATGTATCGGCAAAGGTGAGGAAAAACTTAAGGTAGGCGGAACCTAATTAGATACATTCAATGACCGGGATGCGAAACCGCGGTGCCCAAGGTAACCGGCCAGGAGACGAAAAACTCCCCGCGGAAGCCGCCAGGTGCGGCTCCCGCGGGGAGCATCGAACTTGAGTTGCAGAACGAACCTTAGTCGACGAAGTCCACCTGCGGCTTGACCGTAATGATGCCCCGCTCGTAGCCCAGGTCGAGCAGTTTGTGAATGGCCGCGCGCCCGTCCGCCCCATAGTCCAGGGTGCGCTCGTTCACATACATGCTCACAAAGCGGCTGGCTTCGCGGGCGTCCAGGTCGCGGGCAAACTGCATCGCATACTCCAGCGCCGGCTCGCGGTGATCCAGGCCGTGCTGGATGCTGTCGTGGACCGCCTTGGTGACGATGCGCAGCGATTCCGCGCCCAGCGAGCGGCGGATGGCGTTGCCGCCCAAAGGAAGCACCAGCCCGGTGGTCTCGCGCCACCACACGCCCAGGTCCAAAATCTTGTGCAGGCCGCTGGCCGAGTAGGTGAGCTGGCCCTCGTGGATGATCAGCCCGGCCTCGAATTTGCCCGCCTGAATCTGCGGGACGATCTGATC
>Ga0316217_10002238_pt1 | contig 23583 bp, 17 predicted proteins | sample 1anoAmetaG_FD_203633 | JGI IMG/M metagenome (GOLD analysis project Ga0316217, IMG submission 203633) | Freshwater microbial communities from Trout Bog Lake, Wisconsin, USA - 1anoA | ecosystem: Environmental > Aquatic > Freshwater > Lake > Hypolimnion/Profundal zone | place: USA: Wisconsin...
TGGAGGCATACGTATCCGAAGGCGGCATCCTCCTGACCCTGGCTGAACGCGGGCTGACGCTGGCCAACCTGGCCGAGGTTGCGGCGGCGGCGCGGCGGCGGGAGGCTGTGGTCCTGGAGGTGCTGGAGGAAGTCGGACGCTACCTGGGCTTGGCCCTATCCGGCCTGGTGAACATCCTCAACCCCGAAAAGGTGGTGCTGGGCGGCACTCTGGCCAATGTGTTCGGGTTCCTGGAGGGCGAACTGCACCGGACCCTGGACGTCCATGTCCTGGCTCCGCACCGGGAGGTGCTCCAGGTCATCCTCTCCCCACTGGGTTCGGAGGTGGTGCCCATGGGCGGCATCGCCCTGGCCATGGACGGCTTCCTGTCCACCCCGCCGCTGGAGGCCGGCATGCGTTCCCGGTGACCGGAGGGAATGACTTAATTCGAAATAAGGGCAAGGCGCCAGGCTTGGTGGGCCGGAGATGGCTTGAAATTCGGAGCCGTGAAATGAACCTTTCTCGCAAATATGAGTTTTAAAGAACTTGAACACATTCGGTTGGTTCATTGCACGGACCTCTTGAAAAGAAATGCGTCCGCTCGGTCCCGGTGCAGCCGCCGGAGCGGGTTAGGGCGGGGGGGCGGCCAGCGCCGCCGTTCGGGTCTGTGATCGCATATCTCCTCCTTCAGCCCCCGCCCAGCGCCGGGCCTACCGCGCCGAGCCCTTGCTGTCCCCGCGTTCCACCGGGCCCGGACCGGAGCTGACCGCCTGGGCGACCACCATGATTTCGCATGCCGGCACGATGCCCCACCCGCCAAACCGGTCCGTGCACTTGAAATCGCTCTCCTGGCAGGCCTGGACGGCGAACCCGGAGGTCTCCAGCAGCTTCAGCAGGTCCTCCAGCTGGATGGCATGGAGGTAATCGCCGAAACCCTCCCGGAAGTCCTTCAGCTGGGACTCGTCCATGAACTCTGCGGCCCGCTGATGGGCGTTCTCGATGGAACCCGGCCACGGCTTCCCGGCCCGCCGGTTCTCCTCCCAGATGGGCCGGAACCAGCTGAAAGGACCTGCTTCAATATTCCAGCACTGGATGTAGAGCCGGCCGCCGGGCCGGAGCCAATGGCGGAACCGGGGGACCAGGGCCTCCAGGGCCCGGGGGCTCAGGTAGTGGATCAGGTGGGAGGCCAGGATGCCGTCGAAGGTGCCGCCCGGGAAGCCCTTGTCGAGGATGCTGCCGTCGTTGAGATAGACCTGGGGCCGGTATCCCGTGTCATCACCCAGGAACCCGCGCAGGATGGCAAGTTGGCCGGTCGACTGGTCGTTGGCGACCACCCTGGCGCCCAGCTTGACCAGGCCTTGGGTGTTGTAACCGATGCCTGCCCCCACATCGAGGAAAAGGGGCGACGGCCTGCCGGACTTGATATCCGAATGCAGCCGCTGGATCAGCGGAGAACGGTAGGCGACATTGGAGCCGAAACCGGGCGCCGCGTCCACCTGCTGCGGTTTTCCCCTCCAACTCAGAGAATAGGCCTGACACGCCTCTCCGATCGCATCCCGGGTCTCCTCGCTTGCCTCGAGCGCCCGCAGTGCCTGGCTGGCGGGGGTCCGATCCGCCCGCATGCCCAGGATCGCTTCGGGCCCCTCCCCCTGGCTTTGGCCCTCCGACCGGTAGCTTCCGGCCGGGGCGTGTCCGTCCCGGATCGGGAGAACCATGTTCAGGAGGATCTGGCGCAGCGCCGCCTCGCCACTCGATCGGGATTCCCCCTCCGCCTTGGTGTTCCGGGTGGTCTCATCCTGATTCTTGTTCTCCCCGGCGTCCGCCAGCCCCGTGCCCGGCCCGGGCCCGACCAGCTTCCCGGCCTGGGCGACCACCATGACCTCGCTGGCCGGCATGGAACTCCAATGATCACTTCCGGGGTCGTACACCGGGTGGTCGTTCACCTGGCCCATGGTGATGTCGAATCCGGAGGCTTTCAGCAGCCTGACCAGATCGCCCAGTTCGATCGGGTGGACGTCGTCCCCGAAACTCTCCGCGAAATCCTCGGTGGGCCGGAAGCAGGCGAAGGGTCCGTTGATGTTGAAACACTGGATGTACAGCCGGCCGCCCGGACGGAGCCAGCGGTGCAGCCTGGGCACCAGCGTCTCCAGGGCCCTGGGGGGCAGGCAATGGAACACGTGGGAAGCCAGGATGCCGTCGAAGGTGGCGTCCGGGAACCCCTTGTCCAGGATGTCGCCATCGTTGAGGTGGACCTTGGGCAGGCTATCTTCGAGCAGGAAACGGCGCAGGATGGCCAGCTGCCGGTACGACTGGTCGTTGGCCACCACCCGGGCGCCCAGCTTGACCAGCCGGTCGGTGTTGTATCCGAGGCCCGCTCCCATATCCAGGAACAGGGGCTCCCGGCCGGACCAGAGTCCGGACTGGAAGTCGGCGGCGATGCGTTTCAGCAGGGGCGAATCGAAGTCCACATGGGCGCCGAAACCGCGCGCCGCCTCCACCTGGGAGGGCCGCTTGCCGTACCAGCCGACCTTGGACTGACGGCGGGCGAGTTCCGCGGCCGCCCGGGTCTCGACGGACTGCTCGAGCCACTGCAGGACCTTGCTGGCCGGCCTGCGGTCGCCCCGCATGCCCAGCACCCGGTCGGCCTTGTCCTCCTGGCGGAGCCCCTCCCGCTGGTACTTCCCCGGCCTGGCCCCGGCCCGGACCGCCGTCGCGCCACCGGAAGGTCCGGCGCCCTTGGCTTCCTTGCCTTCCTCCGTTGGCTGGACAAGACGCGCGCTCCCATCGCCATCGGCCGGCTCCGCCAGCGTCCTCTCGCACGGCTCGCCGGTCCGGCTGGCATGGAGGCCGACGGAATCCATCCCCAGGGCCAGCCAGCCGACTACGAGAGAGGTCCAAAGAACAGGTCGCGGCATCAACATGGCAGCCTTCCCATGGCTTCCGCAAATGGAAGCACCGGCTCAGTGATGCAATGAATTGACAATTTTTTTCGGATGGTTCGAATACAAATTTATAAATAATAATTTGGTTCGCGACCGGGAGCGGCGCCGGCCCCCGGCTCCTGGTGGATAGCTGGCCCCATGGCGGGCGTTTCCGCGCGGCGGACCAGGAGCCGGAATCAGGAGAGATCCATCCGTCACACGGGTTTAACAAAAGTTGCCCCTATGGTTCCAAACCATAGCCGGACCACAGGAACAGACTGACCCCCTTTCAGCGAGGTGCCTGCGAAGGTCTCCCGGATGGTTGCTACCATGGGATGGCATCCAGCAGGAGGTCGGGAAGGTGGCGCACGGCTCGCTGCATACGCTCTTTTTCAGCCCCACCGGAGGGACCGCGAAGGTGGTCCGGGCGGTGGCCGAGGGGTTCGGCCTCGAGCCCCTGGCCCATGACCTGACCCTGCCCGGGGGACGCGGCGAGAACCTGACGTTCACGGAACTCGATGTCGTCATCATCGGTGTGCCCGTCTATGCCGGCCGGGTGCCCCTCCTGGCGGCCAACCACTTCGAGCGGGTGGATGGCCATGGGGCCATGGCGATACTGATCGCCGTCTACGGCAACCGGGCCTTCGAGGATGCCCTCCTGGAACTGAAAGACCTCTGCCTTGGCCGCGGGTTCCGCTGCCTGGCGGCGGGCGCCTTCATCGCCGAGCACTCCACCGCTCCCGCCGTGGCGGCTTCCCGGCCCGACGGGGCGGACCTGGAGGCGGCCCGGGCGCTCGGCGCCGAAGCGGCCGGAAAACGCCATCGCCTTCCGGATCCGGGAGCCCTGCCGGAGCTGTCCGTGCCGGGGAACCGCCCCTACCGGGACCGGCCGCCCAGGGTGCCCATGGCCCCGGACACCAGCGAGGCCTGCGTGGCGTGTTCCACCTGCGCCGAGCACTGCCCCACGGGCGCCATCAGCTTCGCCGAGCCGCACCGGGCCGACGCCAGCCTCTGCATCCGCTGCTCCAGCTGCGTCAAGCGCTGCCGGCTCAAGGCCAAGTCCTTCAGCCACCCCGACTACCTGAACCGGAGGGCGATGCTGACCGCCAACTGCGGCCATCTGCGGCGGGAGCCGGAACGGTTCATCTAGCTTTCAGGCCCGGCCGGGAACGTCGAATACGTGCCGGCCGAAATGAAGAAGAACGGCGCCGAGGTCATCCACCTGGCCACCTGCACGCTGGTGGGCTATCCGCCCTGCGACCACCTGGACACCTTCCGCCGTTTCATTCCTGCCAAATACGGCCTGGAAGTCGTCCTGGGCTCGCATCCCATTCCCCAGAACTACTACCTGACCCACAAGCAGCTCGGGACCTGGGAAGGCGAGGCCTGGCAGGAGCGGATCCAGGCCGCGCTGCCCGGCGAGGAGATGCGGCTGGCCTACGATTGAAGGCTTGAAGGCGAGCCTGCCCGCTACCGGTCGCGCTCGCCTCCCGCCTTCAGCCACCGGACCAGTTCCATGTCCTCGAGGCGGATGTGGCAGAGCAGCCACTCCTCCATGAAATCGAACACCGGCGGGCCGAGGGTGGTTTCGCCCCGGCTGACCTTCCCGGCCAGCTCCTGGAGCTGCCGGGTCAACCGGGCGTGGACCATCCGGTGGTCGCTCAGGCCGATATCGTCAGCGTTGGCCATCAGGGCTTCTTCCACTCCGAAATGAGCGACCGTCAGCTCGATGAGGTGGGCGAGATCCTCCCGCACTGCCCCGGACCCGGTCCCGGTCGAGCTGACCACCTTGTTGAAGGCCTGCAGGATCTCCTGGTGCTGAGCGTCGATGACGGGGTGCCCGGTCTCGAACTCCGGGACCCAGTCGATCGGCCTCCGCTTTTCGGATGCTGGTCCGGCGCCGTCCTGGCCGGCGCCCAGGGCGCTCCTGACGGTGCTGGCGAGGGCCTGGAAGCTGTACGGCTTCTGCAGGAATCCGGCCAGGAGCTTGCCGCGGAAGCGGCGGAGCGCATCCTCGCGGCCGAACCCGCTGCTGAGCAGGATGGGCACCATCGCCCCGGCGCGGCGCAGGTCCAGGTAGGCCTCCTCTCCGCCCATCCGGGGCATGGCCAGGTCCATGAGGACGAGCACGACCCGGTCCCGGTTCGCCTCGAAGGCCCGCAGGGCCTCGATGCCGTCCCCCGCCTCGAGCGTATCGAAGCCCATGCTCCGCAGGGCGGCCACGGCGGCGAGCCGGAGCGGCGCCTCGTCATCGACCACGAGGACCGTGCCGGTGCCCCGGAATTCCCCGGAAAGGCCGGCAGGAGGGCGCGCCGCGGCCCTGGCGCCGGGGCTGGCCGGCAGGAGGATGGTGAAGGTGGTGCCCTTGCCAGCCTCGCTGAGGATCCGGAGGCCCCCCTGATGGCTCCGGAGGATGCCCTGCACCGTGGAAAGGCCCAGTCCCCTGCCGGTGAACTTGGTGGTGAAGAAGGGTTCGAAGATCCGCTCCTGGATCTCCGGCGGTATCCCCGGGCCCGTGTCCGACACCTCCAGCAGCAGGTGGGCGCCCGGCTCCATGGCCTGCCCCCGGTACTGGCGCTCGAGGTCCTCCCGGGTGAGGGTGGCCAGGCCCGTCCGGATGATGATGTCCCCCCCCCTGGGGATCCATGGCTTCAGCGGCGTTGAGGACCAGATTCAGGATGATCTGGTTGAGCTGGGCGGCGTCGCCCTCCATGGGGGGCAGGCCGGAGGCGGCCTCCAGCCTCAGCGTCACCCGCCTGGAAAGCGAGGCCTGCAGGATCTGGATCATCTCCTCCACCTGGAGGTTCAGGTCCAGGGCCTGGATCTGGAATGTCCCTGTTCCCTCGAAGGCGAGCACCTGGGAGACCAGGGTGGCGGCCCGGGAGACCAGCTGCTCCAGGGTCTGGAAGTGGGCGGCAGAGCAGGCGCTCAATTCCTCCGCGGTGGAGAAGGCCGTATCCGAGGATCCTTCAGGGCACAGATCCATCCTGGCCAATTCCAGGTTGCCCTTCATGGCGCCCAGGAGGTTGTTGAAATCGTGGGCGATGCCGCCCGCCAGCAGGCCCAGGGCTTCCAGCTTCTCGCGCCTGCCCTGGTCCGGTTCCGGGTGCCGGTCACCGGTCCCGTCGGTGGCGACGGTTCCGGACACTGGCCGGGCGGCAAGCCATCCGGGAAGCCCAGCCAGGAGGGTGAGGACCGCGGCCGGCCAGCCGTGCCCGGCCAGGTCTTTCAGCCCCGGCATCTGGACCTCCATGGCCGCCAGGGCATGGCTCGAAGCCAGGACCAGGACGGCCGTCGCGCAGGAGGCCAGCAGGCACCTCGCCGGCCGGTCCTTGCCCTTCCAGCCGAGGATGCCCAGCAGGACGGCCAGGAGCGCCAGCCCTCCCGCGGCCAGCCCCTCCGCCAGGGGACCCGCGTCCGTCCTGCCGAAAAACGCCATCGGCGGCAGGGCCCCTGGGCTTCCATGGTGGTTCATCGCTGCACGCCGGGAGGCGAAGCTGCCCTTGGCCTCCCGCTGCCCTTCCTCCAATCGAGTGCCTCATCGGGCGCCCAGGTTCATGAACAACCATGGCCGGATATGTGGACGTTCCAGCAACCCGGGGACCTCAGCCCCGGATCCCGCCTCCGCCCCCTCCCCCTTCATCCCATTTGTCATCGCTTTTCAGCCGGTCGACCATGGCCCACAACTTGCCCATCGCATGTTTCAGGTATTGGGCATTGTGCAGGTGCTCGCAGTGCGTGGTCGAGCAGTTCTTGCTGCCGTGGACATAGAGCCAGGATGATGGGCTCAATTTGAAGAGTTCCCCATCGATCATGATGCTGGCTGTCGAGTTGGCGGCCGTCGCCACCAAGTACTCCCCTGGCAGGTCGATCCTCAATCCCTGGGTCGCCATCCGGCTCTGCCCGCGCACCCGGTCATCGATGAACACCTGGCCATTCACAAGAAAGAAGTACATGGGCATGGGCTCCTCCTTTCGAGGAAATTGCTGCACTGATATCGGGGAACAGCAACAGGGGCAACAGGCTCGCCGGCGGGGGAAAAACTCGCGGGTCTCCAGGCATCCGGTTTGTGACTTGGGGACCTTGAATGGGCTCAGATGGGCAAAAGCCGGGATGACGCGAACAGGATGGCACCCTTCTTCCCAGCGTCAAGCAGTCGGAGCATCGTAATGTTTCCAGCGGGCATGACGGTGGCGCGGATCAGGTGTGCCGCTACAGCTTCCCCCCGCTGCCGAGGTTGCGGAAGAATGCCAGGGTGTCCAGGCGGACGCCCAGCAGCAGCACGGCCTCGTCCCGTCCCCGCCGGCCCTTGCTGGTCCAGCCCTCCATGAAGAAATCCCCGTTTCCGCCCGCGAGGCCGAACTGGGTGAGCACCACCTTGCCCTTCACCACCAGGCGGTCGGAGTGGATGAACAGCGGGTCCCGTTCGTAGCCGACCTCGGCCATGGAGTTGCGCAGGGCGCCGTTCTCCTGGCGCAGGGTGAAGCCGGCGTGGAAGGTGGAGCGCAGCTGGTCCCGGGCCGGCGCCGTCAGCCCCGCTCCCGGTTCCCGGGTGCTGTAGCCCACCAGCCCGGTGCCGCCGAGCACGCCCCAGCTGACGTTCTCGGTGAGGGGCGCCAGGGACCACAGTCCGATCTCGCCCCGGAAATCCCCGGACCTGGTGATGACCGCGAGGGTGTCGGAGTTCTCTTTGCTGGTGGACTCGAAGGTGAGGGTGCCGAACGACTCCAGCCAGCGCTCCCGCCCCGGCCAGCGGAACCCGCTGCGCAGGTCCAGGGACACGAACGGGAGCGACTTGGAAAAGAAGGAGGCGCTCTGCTCCTGGTCCTCGTAGAGGGTGTCGTACTGGATGCCGGCATAGAGGTCGACGTGGAAGAACATGGAATCCAGCTTCAGGACATCCTCGCGCCGGCGCAGGTCATCGATGGCCAAGGCCATGGCCCGGTACCGGAGGATGGCCTGGCGCTGGGCGGCCATCAGGTCGGTGGACCTGGCGGCCAGCTCCCGGCTCTGCCCGGAGAGGGAGCCGCGGAGCTCGCCGGCCCGGCGGTAGCTGTATTCCATCTCCTCCAGGAACCGCCCCAGGGAACGCTGCTGGCGCCGGAGCAGCTTGAAGAACAGGGGCCGGTCCCCGGCCGGCAGGGCTGCCAGCCGGGCTTCCAGCTCCCGGGCGTATTCCGGGTTGGCCTCTCCCCGCTGCTGGAGCGGCGGCGGCTGCAGTCGCCCGGGCTCCAGGTCCAGGTCCTCCGGGTCGGGCGGCGCAGCGCCCGCGGCGGCCGCGAGCAGCGCCGGGAGGCCAAGCACCCATAGCAGCCTGAGGATGGACCGGATGGCGACGGCCGGTGGCGGCCATCGGGGTCCATGGGGGAAAGGCCGGGCATGGGCAGGGGAGGCTGGGCGAGGGTATTCCATGAAACAAATATATTAAATAATCATTAACGATCAATACCATGGGCTCGGCAAAACCGCGTTCGGTATGCTGGTTGGATCGGATGGCTGCGGAGGACGGGATGGCGTGGCGGTTTTCAGGCTTCAGGGGAGGGCTGCTCGCCCTCCTGGTCGGGTTGCTGGCTCCGGCGCTGCCGGCCCAGGCGCCGCCTTCCCCGGACGCTGCGGAACTGCAGCTGGCGTTGGACAAGCTCCAGGTGGTGGGCAGCGTGCTCTACCTGGCGGCCCATCCGGACGACGAGAACAATTCGCTCCTGGCCTATTTCTCCAAAGGACGGCAGCTCCACACCAGCTACCTGTCCCTGAACCGGGGCGGGGGCGGCCAGAACCGCATCGGCACCGAACAGGGCGATGACCTGGCGGCGCTCCGCACCCAGGAGCTGCTGGCGGCCCGGCGCCTGGACGGGGCGGACCAGCGCTTCACCCGGGCGGTGGACTTCGGCTATTCCAAGACGCCCGAGGAGAGCCTGGCGATCTGGGGCCACGACGCGGTCCTGGCCGATGTGGTGTGGACCGTCCGCACCCTGAGGCCGGATGTGATCGTGACCCGTTTCTCCCCCGCGCGCCGGGACACCCACGGCCACCACACGGCTTCGGCGATCCTGGCGGTGGAAGCGTTCCGGGCGGCGGCGGATCCGGCCCGGTTTCCGGAGCAGCTGGCCTGGGTCAAGCCCTGGCAGGCCACCCGCCTGGTCTGGAACGCCTACCGGCCAGACAGCGAGGCCCAGGCTGCCACCCCAGCCGGCTGGCTGGCCCTGGAGGTGGGCGGCTACGATCCCCTGCTGGGCAGGTCGTACCCCGAACTGGGCGCCGAGAGCCACAGCCAGCACCGCTCCCAGGCCTTCGGCACCCTGGCCCGGCGCGGTCCCCGGACCGAGCTGTTCGCGCCCCTGGCCGGGCTTCCGGCCAAGGCCGATCTGTTCGAGGACATCGATCTCAGCTGGCGGCGGATCCCGGGTGGCGGCCAGGTCGGCCCGCTGCTGGCCCAGGCCCGCCGGGACTACCGCCCGGAGCATCCGGCGGCGATCCTGCCCGAGCTGCTGCAGGCCAAGGCCGCCCTGGACCGGCTGCCCGCCGAGCCCCGGGTCGTGGAGAAGCGGGCGGAACTGCTGCAGGCCATCCGCTGCGCGGCCGGCATATGGGTGGAGGCCGTGGCCGACCGGCAGGCGGTGGCGGCGGGGGATCCGCTGGGGGTGACCGCCACGATCATCGCCCGGGGCGAAGCCGGGGCCGTCCTGACCGGCTATGACCTGGACCCGGCCCTGGCCGGGCGGGTGAAAACCGTGGCCCTGCCCCTCAACCAGCCGGTCCGGGAAGCCTTCGAGGTGGCCTTCCCGGCCGGCACCCCGTGCTCGCAGCCCTATTGGCTGGGCGAAGGCCCGAGCCCGGGCCTCCACCCCGGCGGTCCGCCGGAACTGGCCGGTCGGGCCGAGAACCTGCCTGCCCTGTCGGTCATCTTCCACCTGGAGGCCCATGGGGTCGCCTTCGATCTCGCCGCGCCGGTCCGCTACCGGTTCGCCGACCAGGTCCTGGGGGAACGCTGGCAGCCGCTGGTGGTGGTGCCGCCGGTGATGGTCAACTTCGACCGGCCGGTGCAGGTGCTGGCCGACGGGGGAGGGCGCCGGGTGGACCTGGTGGCCGTGGCCGGCCGGCGCGCGGTCGCCGGCAGGCTGAAGCTCCAGGTGACCGGAGGCTGGCGGGTGGAGCCGGCCGAATTCCCGTTCGCCCTGGCCAGACCGGGCGATGAAGTCCGGTTCAGCACCATGCTGACCCCGCCGGCGGAGCCGCGCACCGGAGCCCTGACCGTGACCGCGGAGACCGGGGACGGCCCGGCCCCGGCCCTGGGCGTGCGCCGGATCGACTATCCGCACATCCCGCTGCAGACCCTGTTCCCCCCAGCCCGGGTCCGGCTGGTCCGGCTCGAGCTCAAGCGGGGCGGCCTGCGGATCGGCTACGTGGCGGGCGCCGGGGACGAGGTCCCCGCCGCGCTGCGGCCGCTGGGCTACCGGGTGGACCTGCTCAGCGACGGGGAACTGGCGTCCGCCGACCTTTCGGGGTTCGACGCCATCGTGGTGGGGATCCGGGCCTTCAACACCCGCCCGGCCATGGCCCGGCTCCAGTCCCGGCTGCTGGACTACGTGGCCGCGGGCGGGACCGAGATCGTCCAGTACAGCGTCGACCAGGAACTGGTGACCACCGCCGTCGGCCCCTTCCCGTTCCGGATCTCCCACACCCGGGTCACCGACGAGACCGCGGCCATGACCTTCCTGGCTCCGGACCACCCGGTCCTGAACCGGCCCAACCGGATCACCCAGGCGGATTTCCAGGACTGGGTCCAGGAGCGGGGCACCTACTTCGCCGAGGACTGGGACGGCCGCTACCAGCCGATCTTCTCGGTCGGGGACCCCGGGGAGCGGCCCGCCGCCGGCAGCCTGATCGTCGCCCGCCACGGCAGGGGATTCTTCGTCTACACCGGCCTGGGCTTCTTCCGCCAGCTGCCGGCGGGAATTCCCGGGGCCTACCGGCTTTTCGCCAACCTGCTCGCGCTGGGAAAGCAGTAGCATCATTTCCCATGAGCACCCGGTTCCAGCGCTTCAGGCAGACCCTCGGCCTCCGGCTGACCGGGATGCTGAAGATCCCGCTGCTGGGATCGGTGCGCCCGAGCGTGGTCGAGTGGGAGGAGGACCGCTGCGTGATCCGCGTCCCGCTCCGGCGCTGGACCCGGAACCATGTGGACTCGATGTACTTCGGCGCCCTGGCGATCGGCGCCGACTGCGCCGGCGGGATCATGGCGGTGGAGCTGATCCGCCGGCGCAAGGCCAAGGTGTCGCTGATCTTCAAGTCCTTCCACGCCGAGTTCCTGAGGCGCCCGGAGGCGGACGTCTACTTCATCTGCGAAGCGGGCGCGCGGATCCGGGACCTGCTGGACCGGGTGCTGGCCTCGGACCAGCGGCTGGCGGAGATGATTCCGCTGACGGCGGCGGTGCGCACCGCGGACGGGGGCTATGAGCCGGTGGCCCGGTTCCAGCTGGAACTCTCGCTCAAGCGTTCCGGGCGGGGGGTGATCTGAGCCGGCTGCCCGGCGCTCAATGTGCCGATTCAAAAGCGTATTTTGGAACGGTGTAAAATAAGTATTTATTTAATTTAAATTCCAAACTACAGCCGGTTGGCCATCGTCCGCCGGCGTGAGGTTGGGCGCAGGCCGGAAAAGGCCTCCCGCGCCCCAGGTTCCCAGGCTAAGTCCAATCTGAAATTAACATGGCGGTTGAGCGAGCGGCATCTAGAATCAAGTCATATTTCTTGCCCCGACGAAAGAGCCGCAGATGAGGAGCGATCCCAAGACCATAGGGAGGTACGAGGTCATCCGGGTGCTCGGCCACGGCGCCATGGGCGTCGTCTACCTGGCCTTCGATCCGCTCCTGAAGCGCCCCCTGGCCATCAAGACCGTGCGCGACTCCGGCGTGGGCGCCCGGCCCAGCCTGACCCGGTTCCAGCGGGAGGCGGAGATCTCGGCCCGGCTGAACCATCCGAACATCGTGACCGTCCATGACGTCGGCGAGGATCCGGAATCCGGTCCGTTCCTGGCGATGGAATTCATCGACGGACTGCCGCTGTCCGAGCTGATCCAGCAGGGGATTCCCACCGAGAGCGTGATCCACCTGCTGCTCCAGGGGATGAGCGCGCTCCAGGCGGCTGAGCGCGCGGGGATCACCCACCGGGACGTCAAACCGGCCAATATCCTGGTCAGCCACGACGGCCGGCTCAAGCTGATGGACTTCGGCATCGCCCGGGGTGAAGGCAGCCGGCTCACCCAGACCGGGCAGATCTTCGGGACGCCCTCCTACACGGCGCCGGAGGCGCTGGGGGGCATCGAGCCCAGCAGCGTCACCGACCGCTACGCCTTCGCCGTCACCGCCTTCCAGATGATCACCTGCGTGCTCCCCTTCGAGTGCGCCACCATCGCCGCCACCCTGTTCCGGATCGTCCACGAGGCTCCGCTGTTCCCGGACACCCTCAGTCCCGAGCTGCGCGGCGTCTTCGCCAAGGCCTTGAACAAGCTGCCGGCGGAACGCTATCCCGACCTCGCCAGCTTCATGCGCGACCTGATCACCGCCGTGGACCTGCCCGCCGAGACCAAGGCCAAGTTCCTGGCCACCCTGTCCAGGGACCCCGGCGCCGAGGTGGCGCAGCTGATCAAGGTCCGGGCCGAGGAGTCGGCCAGCTTCAGCCAGGACCTCGAGACCCTGGCCACCCCGGCGGCGCCGCGCGCCACGCCGCGCCTCCCGACCGAGGAGCTGGCCACCGAGGCGTTCCGGACGCCCAGGCCGGGCACCAGCCTGCGGCGGCCTCCTGAGCCCGCCCCAACCGCGACCGCCCGGCCGGAGACCGCCGGTCCGGAGCCCGCTCCGCCAGAGTCCGGGCGGATGGAAACAGGCCTGCCGCAACCCGCCCCGCCTGAACCCCCGGCCCCACGGAAACGCCGCTTCGGCTGGCCGGTGTGGGCCGCGGCGTCCCTGCTGACGGTGGGCATCCTGGGCGCCGGCGCCTGGATGACCCGGGTCAGCTACTTCCTGGTGGAGGTCACCTCCGTTCCGCCCGGCGCGGCCCTGCTGCTGAACGGCCAGCCGTTCGGCATGACCGACCTGGCCCAGGCGCGGATCCCCAGGGGGGGCGGGACCCTGCGATTCGAGAAAACCGGCTACGAGCCCAAGGAACTACAGGTCCACCAGGGGGATGGCTCGGTCCACGTGGTCCTGTCGCGGCCGGCGTTCATGGTCCGGGTGGTGACCGCCCCCCCGGGGGCCGACGCCTTCCTGAACGGCGTCCCCATGGGGAGCACCCCGATCGCCGGGCTCCAGGTCCCGGGCGAAGGGCGGCAGGAGCTGGTACTGCGCCTGCGCGACCGCCGGGACTGGTCGATGGTCCTGGACCCTGACGTTTCCCTGCCCGAGGTCATCAGGCTGGAACATCTCCAGGCGGCACCGGCCCGTTCCGCGCCTCCCGTTCCCGCCCCAGCCCCCGCCGTGGTCGCCGGCGGCGCCCGGATGGAGCCGCCCGCGCCCGCGCCCGTTGCCCAGGCCGCGGCTGAACGGCCCGCCGCCCCGGTGGTCAATCCTGAGCCACCCCCGGCCCTGAAAAAGGCGCCGGCGGCCATCAGCAGGCACCCGGTGGAAGAGCGCACCCACTGACAGCCGCCGTGCGGGCTAGGCCTTGGGGCCGCCGGACTCGACCTGGGCGTCCGCGGCTTCGTTGCTGAGGTTCAGGCTGTCGAGCAGGTAGAAGAAGAGGCTGAGCACGATCGCCACGAGGGTCGCGAGCACCATGCCCTTGAGCTGGGTGTGGCCGAAGTCGATGGAGACCCCGGAGATGCCCACCACCAGGACGATGGCGGAGGTCAGCAGGTTGCGGCTCTTGGCGTAGTCGACCTTGGCTTCGATCAGCATGCGCAGGCCGGAGGCGGCGATGACGCCGAACAGCATGATGCAGATGCCGCCGATCACCGGCACGGGGATGCTGCCGATGGCGCCGCTGATCTTGCCGAAGAAGGCGATGATGATGGAGATGACCGCTGCGCCGCCGATGACCCAGACGGAATAGACCCGGGTGATGGCCATGACGCCCATGTTCTCACCGTAGGTGGTGGTGGGGCAGGAGCCGCATAGGCCGGAAAGCATGGTGGAAAGCCCGTCGCCCAGCAGCGAGTTGTGCAGGCCGGGCACCTTCAGCAGGTCGCGGCCGACGATGTTGCTGGTCACGAACAGGTGGCCGATGTGCTCGGAAATCACCACCAGCGCCGCGGGGGCGATGATCAGGATGGAGGGCCAGTCGAAGATCGGGAAGACGAACTTGGGCACCGCGAAGATGGCGCCGTTGGTGACGCCGCTGAAGTTGATGGTGCCGGGGACCCAGATGTTGATGATGGCGGAGAGGGCGTAGCCGGCCAGCACGCCGATCAGGATCGGAATGGCGGCCATGAAGCCGCGGAACACCATGGAGCCGATGATCACCACCATCAGGGTGAACAGGGCGATGATCGTGGCCAGGCCGCTGATCTTGCCGCCCATGGTGAAGGCCATGCCGGTGGCGACCGGAGCCAGTTCCAGGCCGATCAGGGCGACGATGGCGCCCATGGCGGCGGGAGGCAGGACGATGTTCAGCCAGGCCCGGCCGGCGAAGCGGATGATCAGGGAGACCACCGAGAAGATCACCCCGGCCATGAAGAAGCCGCCCAGGGCGTGCTGGAAGCCCACGCCCGGATTGGCGGCCAGGGTGATGCAGGTGATGGTGGGGGCGATGAAGGCGAAACTGGAGCCCAGGAAGGCGGGAGCCTTGCCCCGGCACACGAAGGTGTAGATCAGGGTCCCGATGCCGTTCATCAGCAGCACCAGGGCCGGGTCGACGACCGTGGCCTTGGCGGCGTTGTTGAACAGGATCGGCACCAGGATGGAGGCGCCGAACATCGCGAACAGATGCTGCAGGCTGAGGGGAATGCCCTTCAGCAGTGGCACTCTTTCCTCGACCTGGATGATCTCTCTAGTAGCCATTAAGGCCCTCCATGGGTTTGTGCTTCCAGTCGAAGGAACCACACGGTGTCGTCCCAGCGCCTTCGGCATGAATTTCAACTATCAGGGGCGACAACCACAGCGGTTACATTTGCATTTTATTCGAAAATCAAGGCGTTCACGGGCTTTCCGAGGCCTTCGTCGGATTATTCAACCCGGGTGCTCGATTTCATGCCGCTGAACGGCCTGCTGCGCCCCGGTGTTCGTCAACCATCCGGAATGGGGCGAGGCCCCGCCCCCCGGTCCCGGGCTGCCCATGCGCTGGATCAGCGGGGTCCGGGCCCGGAGCGGCGGCAACGGTCAGCGGTAGGCGGGGATCCCGGTCACCTCCTGGCCGATGATGAGCATCTGCATATCGTGGCTGCCTTCGTAGGTGTAGACGCTCTCCAGGTTGGCCATGTGGCGCATGACCGGGTAGTCGTCCAGGATCCCGTTGGCGCCCAGGATGGTCCGGGCCTTGCGGCAGATCTCAAGGGCGGCGTTGACGTTGTTCATCTTGGCCATGGCCACCTGGGCCGGGGTGAGCAGCCCGCGCTCCTTGAGCGAGGCCAGCTGGAGCGCCAGCAGCTGGCCCTTGGTGAGTTCGGTGACCATCCAGGCCAGTTTCTCCTGCTGCAGCTGGAACGCGGCGATGGGCCGGTCGAACTGGATCCGGCTCCCGGCGTAGTCCAGGGCGCACTGGTAGCACGCGTCGGCCGCGCCCAGGACGCCCCAGGCGATGCCGTAGCGGGCCTGGGTCAGGCACGAGAGGGCCGCCTTGAGGCCCAGGGCCCCGGGCAGGAGCGCGGCCTCCTCATCCACTTCCACGTCCTCCAGCACCAGCTCCGAGGTCACCGAAGCGCGCAGGCTCCACTTGCCGCGCATCTCCGGGGCCGAGAAGCCCGGGGTCCCCTTCTCCACCAGGAAGCCGCGGATGCCCTCGGCGGTGCGGGCCCAGACCACCGCCAGGTCGGCGACGGTGCCGTTGGTGATCCACATCTTGGTGCCGTTGAGGCGCCAGCGGCCGGGCCCGGTGCGCTCGGCCCGGGTGCGCATGCCGCCCGGGTTGGAGCCGAAATCCGGCTCGGTGAGGCCGAAGCAGCCGATGCTGGCGCCGCTGGCGAGCCGCGGCAGCCACTTCGCCCGCTGGGCCTCGCTGCCGTAGGTGAAGATCGGCCACATCACCAGGGAACCCTGGACCGAGGCGAACGAGCGCAGGCCCGAATCGCCCCGCTCCAGTTCGTACAGCAGCAGGCCGTAGGCGGCATGGGACAGGCCGGCGCAACCGTAGCGCTCCGGCAGGGTGGCGCCGAAGAAGCCCAGTCCGCCCATCCTGGCCACCAGCCCGGCGGGGAAGGTCTGGGCCTGGGCGTGCTGCTCGATCACCGGCAGCACTTCGCGGTTGACGAAGTCCCGGGCGGTCCGGCGGACCATCCGTTCCTCTTCCGACAGCAGCGCTTCCAGTCCGAGGTAATCGGTCATATGGTTGAACTGTGCATAGGCTCCGGCCATGGGGACCCTCGTTTGCCAAGGCCTGATGCTATCATTGACGGCACTATTCCTCGAAAAGTGAGAGCCATGATCAATCCGACCCGACGAATCGCCATCTGCACTGGTGGGGGAGACGCGCCCGGCCTGAACGCGGTCATCCGCGCCGCGGTCATCAGCGCCATGGACCGGGGCTGGGAGTGCTACGGCATCCGCGAAGGGTTCAACGGCATCTTCTTTCCGGAACGCTACGCGGACGGCGGCGTGTTCCGGCTCACCCGGGACCGGGTCCGGGGCATCACCCACCTGGGCGGCACCATCCTGGGCACCACCAACCGGGGCAACCCGCTCTGCTTCCCCCTGAAGATGCCTGACGGCACGGTGCGGGAAGTGGACCGCACCGAGGAGATCCTGGAGTTCTTCGCCAAGCGGGAGCTGGACGCGCTGATCTCGATCGGCGGCGACGGCTCGCTGACCATCGCCAACGCCCTGGCCCAGAAGGGGCTGCGGGTGGTGGGGGTGCCCAAGACGATCGACAACGACCTGGACAAGACCTTCACCACGTTCGGCTTCGACACCGCCGTGGCGTTCGCCACCGAGTGCCTGGACCGGCTGCACAGCACCGCCGAAAGCCACCAGCGGGTGATGGTGGTGGAGATGATGGGCCGCTACGCGGGCTGGATCGCCCTGCACGCGGGCATCTCCGGCAGCGCCCATTCCATCCTCATCCCCGAGATCCCGTTCGACCTGGACAAGGTGGCCGCCAAGATCCGGTCCCGGGACCGCCAGGGCCGGATGTATTCCCTGGTGGTGGTGGCGGAGGGGGCCCAGCCCAAGGACGGCCAGCGCAACGTGCTGGAAGCCGCCAACGTCGGCCACCAGGAGCGCCTGGGCGGCATGGGCGAAGTGGTGGCCAAGGCGCTCCAGGCCCGCACCGGCAAGGACGCCCGGGTGGTGGTGCTGGGCCACCTGCTCCGGGGCGGCAGCCCGACCACCTTCGACCGGCTCGCGGCGCTGCGCTTCGGCGCCGCCGCGGTGCGGGCCCTGGAGGAGGGCCAGAGCGGGATCATGGTGGCCCTGGCCAACAGCAGCGTGAACTACGTGCCCCTGGCGGAAGTGGCCGGGCGCATGCGCTGCGTGCCGCTGGACGGGGACACGCTGCAGACCGGCCGGGACCTGGGCATCTGCTTCGGCGATTGACCGGCATCATTCAACGCGTCCAGGTTCCCCCATCACGCCCGTGGTTTTCCCAAGCGACCACGGGCGCGATGGGGGGACCTGAACCTTCAGCGCTCCTTGCGATAGGACTCGGCCAGGAGGGAGATGTAGTGGGTGACGTCCTGGTCCTTGCCATGGCGGCTCAGGTTGTCCAGCAGCTGCATCATGCAGGCGGGACAGCCGGTCGCCACCGTGCCGGCGCCGGTGCGGTTGATGTCCTCGGCCTTGTTCCTGCCCAGGGTTGAGGACGTCCCGTAGTGGGTGAGCACGAACGAGCCGCCGCTGCCGCAGCAGGTGTCGGGGGCCGACATCTCCTTGAAGGTGAGGCCGGGGATGTTCCTGAGGATCTCCCTGGGCTCGGCCGACACTTTCATGGTCTTCTTTAGGTGGCAGGAGTCGTGGTAGGTGACCACCTTGTCCACCACGCCCATGGGCTGCCGGAACCGGATCACCTGGGTGAGGAAGGTGGAGATGTCATAGGTGCGCTTCGCCCACCGTTCGGCCTTGGCCTGGTAGACCGGGTCGCCGGCCATGAGGTCGACGTAGTCGTGCTGCCAGGCGCCCCCGCAGGAACCGCAGCCGGTGATCAGGTAGTCGCAGCCGGTGGCGTCGAACTGGTCCAGGTTGTTCCTGGCCAGGGCCCGGGCGCTGTCGATGTCGCCGTGGACCAGCACCGGGATGCCGCAGCAGGACTGGCCCTTGGGGATGTGCACTTCGACCCCGTTGGCGGTCAAAACCTCGATGAGGTCCATGCCGGCGTCGGGATAGAAGTAGTTGAGGGAGTCGCCGGTGAAGAAGGCCACCTTCAGCTTGACGGTCTCCGGCCGGACCACCTCGGCCACCCGGTCCCGGAGCGGGGTCACGGTCAGCTCCGGCATCTTCCGGCCGGCGTCGAAGCCCAGCCGGCCGCCCACCAGGGCGAAGGGCGACCTGGGCGAGATCGCCTTGATGCGCCGGTCGCCCTTGAAGGCGATGCCCTGCATGGAGGCTCCGACCTTCATGGCCTGGTTGAACAGGCGCGGGCTCTTGAGGGCTGAGAAGATCATCTTCTTCAGCCAGGGCAGGCCGTTCTTGCGCACCAGGGCGGCGCGCAGGGCGATGGCGATGCGGTCGAAGCCGACCTTGGTGGGGCAGTTGGTCATGCAGGATTTGCACACCAGGCAGTTGAACGCCATGGCATAGACATCGGGATCGTCCAGTTCCAGCCGGCCGTCCAGCACGGCGTCGGCGACGGCGATCTTGGAACGGGTGACGGCGGCTTCGTCCCTGTCCACCGAGTAGACCGGGCAGACCGCCATGCAGTTCCCGCATTTCATGCACTTGTCGATCTCCTTGCGGGCGATCTCCAGGTCGTCGTGGTAGGTTCCGGTCCTGGGCGCGCCGGTCATGCCAGCACCGCGGGCAGGGGCACCATCTTCCCGGGGTTGAGCAGGTAGTCCGGATCCAGCGCCTCCTTCATGGTCCGCATCAGGTCGAGCCCGCTCTGGCCCAGTTCGTCGCTCAGGTACTTCATCTTGGCCATGCCGATGCCGTGCTCGCCGGACAGGGTCCCGCCCAGTTCCAGCGCGGTGGCGAAGATCTCGTCGACGGCCAGGTGCACCTGGGCGGTCATGGCCTCGTCGTACTTGTCGAACAGGATGGTCGGGTGCAGGTTGCCGTCGCCGGCGTGGCCGAAGGTGCCGATGGTGACCCCGTACTTCGCGGCGATGGCCTCGCAGGCCACCAGCATCTCGGTGATCCGGCTGCGGGGGACGGTGGCGTCCTCGACGATGCAGGTGTTGTTGAGCGAAGCCAGCGCCGGCAGCGCGTTGCGCCGGGCCGCCCAGAGCTGGTCCCGCTCGGCGTCGTTATTGGCTGCCTTGGTGGCGCAGTTGTTCCGGCCCAGCACGGCGATGACCGCCTCGGCCTCGGTGTTGACCAGCTCCTGGGACATGCCGTCCACCTCGCAGAGCAGCAGGGCCTTGGCTTCCACCGGAAGGCCGATGTTGGCGAAGGCCTCGACGGTGCGGATGGTCATGTTGTCCATGATCTCCAGCGTCGCCGGGATGACCTGGGCGGCGATGATGCCGGCGACGGCGTTGCCGGCGTCCTCGAGGGTCTTGAACACGCCCATCATTGCGCGGCGGTACTTGGGCGCCGGGATCAGCTTGCAGGTCAGTTCGGTGGTGATCCCGAGGGTGCCTTCCGAGCCGATGAACAGGGTGGTGAAGTCGTAGGCGGTGACGTTCTTCACGGTCTTGCCGCCGAACCGGACCTTGGCCCCGCTGGCCAGGACGATCTCCATGCCCATGATGTAGTTCTTGGTGACGCCGTATTTGAGCCCACGGAGACCACCCGAGTTCTCGGCCGACGAGCCGCCCATGGTGGCAGTGGCCACCGTGCCCGGATCCGGCGGATAGATCAGCCCGTACGGGGCGATGGCGGCATTGAGGTCGCCGATCACCACGCCCGGCTGGACCGTGGCGGTGAGGTTGGCCGGATCGATCTCGAGGATCTTGTTCATCCTCTGGAAGGAGAGGACGATGCCCTTCCTGAGCGGGATGGTGCCGCCGCTCAGGTTGGACCCGGCGCCCCGGGGATAGATGGCCAGGCCGTTGGTCCGGGCGATGGCCACCACCTGCTGGACCATCTCGCCGGTGGTCGGCAGCACGACCACGTCGGGCAGCTGGCGCGGCATGTCGGCAGTGGCGTCGTAGCTGTATGAAAGCATGTCCATCTTGCCGGTGAGCACATTCTGGCTGCCGACCACTTCCTGGAGCTGTTGCACAACCCGCTTGTCGAGCATCTGGTTCTCCTTATGGTGACCGCACGTTCGAGGCATCGAGGACGCGTGGCAAGGTTTCAATGGATTGGTGGTAGGACCAGCATACCATTAACCGCCCTGACCTTGGAATCGGCCAAAAAGAGTTTTTATTCTGCCCTTCCGCGGGCTACCGGCCGGCGGATCCGGCCAGCGGGACGATCTGGATCCCGTTGATGGGGGCCCGGGGATAGGCGTCGGAGCTGGTGGAGGGGATCGCGGTGAGGTTGAAGGCCGTCGCCGTGGTGATGAATTTTACAAAATTGCCGGCGGAATGGGCGGCCTGGACGTAGGTGCCGGTGAAGTTGCTGTTGGCGGCATCGGTGAGGGTGATGTTGGTGGTGGTGATCCCGCTTCCGCTGATCTGGTAGATGCCCGAGCGGGTGGCGCTGCTGTTGTCGCCGTCGGCATAGACGAGCACGGCATAGCCCGCGGCGCTGGCCGGGAGCCCGGAGATGCGGACGATGGTGTTGGCGCCGGCCGCGTCCAGGTAGCCGGACATCATGTGCATATCATTGCTGGTGCCGGTGCCGGGGAGGCTCCAGACCCCGCTGGCGCTCCAGCTGACCTTGGCCCCGGTGGCCGCGCCGGTCTCGTCCAGCAGGGACTGGGCCGTCGACTGGACCGCCCCCTGGGCGTTGTTCCAGTGGCTCCGGGGGTAGACCCCGGCGGTTTCAGTGGCGGCCATGACGGTGCCCCGGCCGACGAAATCGATGCTGATGACCTTGCCCCCGGAGGACGAGGCGGCGAAGGCGGCGCTGATGGTGTGGCTTGCCGCCACGTTGCTGAAGGTGTAGGTGGAGATGGCGCCCTGGCCCACCCCGTCCACGGTGACCGCGGAGATGGTGTAGCCCGCGGCGGCGGCGATGGCGAAGGTCTGGCTGGCCCCGCCGGCGACGGCGACGGCGCCGGAGGGGGTGATGCTGCCGCCGGTCCCGGCGCTGGCGGTGATGGTGTACTGGCTGGCGGGCGCGCTGAAGGCGGCGCTGATGGTGTGGCTGGCCATCACGTTGCTGAAAGTGTAGGTGGAGATGGCGCCCTTGCTCACGCCGTCCACGGTGACCGCGGAGATGCTGCAGCCGGCGGCCGGGGTGATGCTGAAGGCCTGGCTGCCGCCGGAGGCGATGGGGATGACTCCGGAAGGCGCGATGGCGCCGCCGGCTCCGGCGCTGGCGGTGATGGTGTACTGGCCGGGCAGGCTGAAGGCGGCGGCGATGGTGTGGCCGGCGGCGACGCTGCTGAAGGTGTAGGCGCAGATGGGCCCCTGGTCGGCGCTGTCCACCAGCACGCTGCTGGTCACGTAGCCCGGCGCGGCGTCGATGTTGAAGGTCTGGCTGCCGCCCGCGGCCACGGCGACGCTGCCGCTGGGGGTGATGGACCCGTTGGGGCCGGCGCTGGCGGCGATGGTGTACGGGCCGGCCTGGACGGAGGTCCAGATATCGGTGATGGGCGCGGTGCTGCCGGACCTGCCCGCGTGGCCCAGGCCGTAGAGGTCCTCCACCGTCCGCAGGACATTGTCGTGGTTGATGATCTCCCCGTATCGCCCCGGCTTCACCATCGGCCCGCTGAAGATGGTGGTGATCCGGTTGCTGCCGCCGGTGTTGTCGTCCTCGTCGAAGGTGACGATCAGCAGGCTGTTGTTGGCCCTGGCCACTGGACGTAGCCGTCGAGGTTGGCCTGCAGCCAGCTGTCAGCCGCCTGGATGCTGCCGTCGTGCATGTCATGGTCCAGGTTCGGCACCACGAAGGCGACCGTGGGCAGATCCTGGAAATGGTCCGAGGGAAAGGCGGTGAACGGCAGGTTGGAGGCGGCCGGGACATCGGCGAACATGGACCATGGATTGTGCTTGCGGGCATAGGCCGCGGAAGCGCAGCCGGTGTAGCCCGCCGCGGGCAGGTCCTCGGAGTAGCCGGCGAAGGTCCGGTGCGCGGCAAGGAGCTGGCCGCCGAGGTTCGGCGCGGTGAAGCCGTTCGGGCAGGAATCGTCGCTGACGCCCTGGGTGGAGCCGGAGAACAGTTCCAGGTAGTTGGGCTCGCTGGGGTGGGTGACCGCGAAGGACTGGGTCATCAGCGCGCCGCCCCTGGCCAGGGCATTGAAATAGGGGGCGGCGGCGGCGCCGATGATGTCCCCGAAGCCGTGGTTCTCTTCGATGACGATCAGCACGTGGCTCGGGGGCGCAGCCGGCAGGGCCGCCTCCAGCCGCGGACCCGGCGCCGCGGCGGCCGCGAGCAGGGCAATCAGACCGGCGCTGGCTTTGAAAAGGAACATGGAGTGCCTCCTGGTCAAAAAAGGAATTTAAATTTTTATTACATGACGAACAAACCATCCTGGACGGTGATGGGCGTTGAAAGGGTAGAGGGTTTGCTGAAACGGGTCGAATCCTTTTAGCACCTATGAAATTTACCCAGCAGTTCATATGGGGAAGGGCCATCCGGCCACGCGGCGCCAGCCCATCCATTTGAAATGGAGTCGATCATTCTGGTCGTGCGAAACCAGGGAAACGGTCTTCCGGAATTTCTATCCCTACAATTCATTTGGGTTAGGAGCGATGATGGACTGGCATCGGAATTGCCATCGGGGTTCGCGAGGTGGACTCATGGGATGGAACCACGCTTTGAGATGCCATTTGATCCGGGGCCTGGCCCTGGTGGCGGGGATGGGGGCGCCGGTCTGGAGCCAGGACGGCCTGGCCCGTCCATGCGGGCCCACGGACCTTCCGGCGATCTGGTATTCCAGGCCGGAACTGGCGCCCCCCGCGACCGTCATCTTCCAGCCGAGCACCGCCGACCTGTTCAATCCGGAACGGGGCTTCGTGGATTCCATCGATATCCTGAACACGTCGGACTACTCGGGGTACCGCAGCCAGAACGTATCGCTCCTCTGGTCCTACGTGCGGCTGGACGCATACCGGGGCGTGCCCCTGGACGCGGGTTTCCTCTCCAACCTGGACGCCGCCCTGGCCCGGGTCCGGGCGGGCGGGGTCAAGGTGTTCCTGCGCTTCACCTACAACTTCTCCGGCACGGATCCCGACGCGCCCCTGAGCGTGATCCTCAACCACATCTCCCAGCTGGCGCCGGTGCTGAACAAGTATTCCGACGTGATCGCCTTCATGCAGGCGGGCTTCATCGGCGCCTGGGGCGAATGGCACAACTCCACCAACGGGCTGGACAACACGGCGGACCATCAG
>Ga0316217_10002242_pt1 | contig 23567 bp, 14 predicted proteins | sample 1anoAmetaG_FD_203633 | JGI IMG/M metagenome (GOLD analysis project Ga0316217, IMG submission 203633) | Freshwater microbial communities from Trout Bog Lake, Wisconsin, USA - 1anoA | ecosystem: Environmental > Aquatic > Freshwater > Lake > Hypolimnion/Profundal zone | place: USA: Wisconsin...
CTGATTCGTCAGCAAATCTAAAGTAGGTAATAATCCATTCTCATACCTTTTCATTGCATAATCGTAAGCTTTCTGAGATGATTCTACACTTCTTTTCCCTGCTTCCAGTTTCTGCATGGAATTTATAGCATTTGTATAGGCAGTATATATATCCTGCTTTAATTTCATATTTGCCTGATCCTGCTGTAAAACATAAGTCTTTAAATTCAGCTTCGATTGTTCATAACCTATTTTAGCCTGTCCGTTATTAAATATAGGAACACTTAAATTGAATCCTACTCCCTGACCAAAATTATGTTTCAGCTGATCTGACCATCCTGTCCATAACTGACTGAAAGAATTTCTTGATTGTATTACACTGATATCGGGACTGAATACATAACCTAATTTATTGCCATTGTTATCTGCTACGTAGGAGCCTGTATTGGAATATCCGTTTATTGTATATCCTGTTATATTTTGAAATGAATTATAAAAATTAGAGGATAAGTTGATACCCATACTTAACACAGGGTATAAAGCAGCCTTAGCTGCAAGTATATTCTTTTCAGCAGACTTAATTCTTAAATCATTTCCCTTTTGTGCGGGCTGATTGTTTAATGCTAACTGATATAATGGCTCGGGCAATAAGGAAGCAATAGGTTCAACAGGAATTTTATCGGCAGCAGGAACTTCTATTTCAAAAGGAAGTGCTGCATCCAGATTTAATATTCCCTTCAACATCAGTAACGACTGATCATAATTTGTTTTAGCCGCTACCCAGTTGCTGCTGTCTGTAGCTATCTGAGCCTGTAATTCTGCAAGATTCAATTCTGGTAATGAACCTGCAATTACTTTCTTTTGTGTAATAGTAATCTGTTCCTGCGACTGACTGATCTGAAGGATACTGATATCTACCTGTTCTTTAGCACTCAACACCTGTAGATAATAAGTGGCAACACTCAGTGCAGCATCATTAGATGCCTTTGCTATATCCTGTAAAGATGCCTGTGCATTATACTTCTGTGAAAGAACATTATTCTTCAGTCTTCCGAAATTATACAGCTGCATATTGCTGCTGAATTGAAAATTCTGGTAAAGTGCCTGCTCATCAGTATACACATTGGTTGTTCTGTCAATAGAAGTACCAAACTGTAAACCAGCACTTGTAGCGAAATTGGCAGTTGGTAATTGATTCAGTTTTGCCTGTTGAAACTGTAATGCAGCAATCCTTGCCTGAACATCGGCTTGCTTTACCGATATGTTGTGCTCAATAGCATAATCAATGCATTTTTTCAGGCTCCACTTTTCACTCTTACTCTGCGCTGATAACAGAAAAGGGAAAGAACAAATTGTAAATAGAAGTATGTTTGGTTTCATCTTGCAAACAAAAGTAAGGTAATAGGTATTTTGATTAGACGAATATTGATAGACGCGAAAAAAACACGTATAAATAATACAATATTGTTATCAATGGAAGGAATAAAAAAAGGAATGTACTGATACATTCCTTTAAAAGACGGTACGGACAAACTATTGTATTAAGCAAATAATACTAAAATAGAAATAATAATAGCTGCAGCGATAATTCCAATTGCCGTAAATTGACCTTCGCTTAATTCGTGATGTTGATGTGTGTGTTGCATGACAAAAAATTTAATCGTTAATAATATTTTAAACTAAAACAAGAACCTTGAAAAAGAATCTTATCGTTTATATTTTAATCTTTAATTCCTTTTCGATAACAAAAATATAACATACATTTCACATATCCAAATTTATTTTAACATTTATTTTAATTTAATAATTTAATGCTCTTTTAAAATTTGTTTGTTATTATAAAATCATGCATTTATTAATATTGAAAATTCATTTCCGAAAAGTTGAATAGTTTAGTTTACGAATGTTTTCTGATTAATAATTTCCTGATTCTTAATTATTCTGCACTTTTGCACTATAGTTTTATTATGAGCAATACAATAACATTTTATAAATATCAGGGAACAGGAAACGACTTCGTTATTATCGATAACCGTCAGAATACTATACATCTGACCAAAGATCAGGTTGCACTTATTTGCGACAGACGTTTTGGTATTGGTGCCGATGGACTCATGCTGTTAAATAAACTGGAAGGTTACCATTTTGCCATGAAATATTATAATGCCGATGGTAATGAAAGTACCATGTGTGGCAATGGTGGCAGGTGTTTGAGTCGTTTTGCTAAGGATTGTGGAATTGAAGCTACAGAATATACATTTTTGGCTATTGATGGAGAACATCAGGCTGTTTTCTCTGCTAATGGCTGGGTAGAATTAAAGATGAACGATATTCTGACTGTTAATTCATTTAATAATGATTTTGTTTTAAATACAGGTTCGCCTCATTATATAAAAAAGGTAGAAGATGTTCAGTCAGTAAATGTTTTTAACGATGGAAAATCAATACGGAATAGCCCTTCATTTATAAAGGAAGGTATTAATGTAAACTTTGTGGAAGTTAAGGATAACGGATTGTTTGTAAGAACTTACGAAAGGGGAGTGGAAGATGAAACGCTTAGCTGCGGCACAGGTGTTACTGCTTCGGCAATTGCCCTTGGCAATACAAAGGAGGGGTTTAATGATGTAGCTATTGAAACCTTAGGAGGCAATCTAAAGGTTAAATTCAATGCTCATACCAATGGTACTTTTACCGATGTATGGCTTTGTGGCCCTGCTGAATTTGTTTTTAAAGGACAAATAGAGTTACCCATTTAATCCAAACCATATTTCCAGTCTCTAATCTCAAATCTTTGTACTATGTACTGTATTTGTATTATCTGATATCTCAAATCTAAGTACTAAGTACTTTTATTGTATTCTCCTGATTCCTGACTCCTTAATCCTTTCTCCTTAATTCTTTTCACAGTTATCTTTCGAAGGCTTACCTTCGCGCCATGACCGAAAAGATTCTCATTCTCGATTTTGGTAGCCAGTACACGCAGCTTATTGCACGTGCAGTTAGAGAAGCAAATGTTTATTGCGAAATAATTCCTTATCACAAGTCTTTTACTTTTACAGACGATATTAAAGGGATAATTCTAAGTGGTTCACCTTTTAGTGTTAATGATGCCGACGCTCCCGAAGTGGATGTGCTTGGGTTTGTATCTAAACTTCCTGTTCTCGGAGTTTGTTATGGTGCACAGCTTACCGCTAAATTATTAGGAGGTAGAGTAGATAAAAGCAACAAACGCGAATATGGACGTGCTTCCATGACCGTTAAGAATAGTATTAATCCTTTATTAAAAGGTATTGATACTCCTTCACAGGTATGGATGAGTCATAGCGATTCTATTTCAGCTATGCCAGAAGGATTCGATATTTTAGCCACTACCGAAAGTATTCCGGTAGCAGCTTTTTATAGTAGTCAGTACAATCATTCTTTGTATGGGTTACAGTTTCATCCCGAAGTATATCATTCTACTCAGGGAAAAACGATCATCAACAATTTCTTATTAAATGTTTGTGGCTGTTCCGGTAGCTGGACTCCTGCCAATTTCATTCAGGAAACTGTTGCTAAGTTAAAAGAAACCATTGGCAACAAAAGAGTCATCATGGCGCTGAGTGGTGGTGTGGATAGTACTGTGGCAGCAACGCTGATCAGCCGTGCCATTGGTAAAAACCTCTTCGGTATCTTCGTCGATAACGGAGTACTCCGTAAGAATGAATACGAACAGGTGCTGGAAACTTATAAACTCCTTGACCTGAATGTAAAAGGAGTGGATGTAAAAGAACATTTCTATACTAAGCTTGCCGGCAAATCCGATCCGGAAGAAAAACGTAAGATAATTGGTAAAACATTCATAGAAATCTTCGACAAAGAAGCACATCAGCTGGAAGATATTGACTTCTTAGGTCAGGGTACTATCTATCCCGATGTTATTGAAAGTGTAAGTGTTCACGGACCTTCACAGACTATTAAGTCGCACCATAATGTTGGTGGATTACCCGATACTATGAAGCTGGGATTAATTGAACCCCTTCGTTATCTGTTTAAAGACGAAGTTCGTAGGGTAGGAGTTGCCCTGGGTATTCCTCCCGAACTTTTATTCCGTCATCCTTTCCCTGGACCTGGTTTAGCCATCAGAATACTGGGCGAAGTAACAGAAGATAAAGTGAAGATGTTGCAGGAGGCCGATGCTATTTATACCAATGGATTAAAGCAGTTTAATCTGTATGATAAGGTCTGGCAGGCCGGTACCATCTTATTACCGGTGAAGAGTGTTGGGGTAATGGGTGATGAAAGAACTTACGAGTTTACTGTGGCTTTAAGGGCTGTAACAAGCGTTGATGGAATGACTGCCGACTGGGCACATCTTCCTTACGAGTTCCTTGCTCATGTTTCCAACGAGATTATTAATAATGTTAAGGGTATCAATAGAGTGGTCTATGATATTAGCAGTAAACCACCTGCTACAATAGAGTGGGAATAAACCAACCTGCAATGAAACATTTTATAACGACTTTAATTTGCTGTATAACTTTAATGTCTGTTCAACAATCTGCTGCACAGACCTCCAAAGCTTTTAAAGTAGCCGTTATTATACCCATCTATATGGATTCTGCCTTCAATGGTATGGATTACAAACTGGGGATGAACAACATTCCTAAATACATGTTACCCGGTCTTGATTTCTACAATGGTATCATGTTTGCCATCGATTCCTTACAGCAGGAAGGCATTAAACTGGAGGTAAGTATTTACGACTCAAAGAATGCCCGTCAATCCCTGAATATATTAGTCAACTCAGGTGAACTGAACAATGCAAACCTCATCATTGCAAGCTGTAACAACAAAAACGAAGTAAAGCTGCTGGCCGATTTAGCTTTGTCCAATAAAATCCCTCTTATATCCGCTACTTTTCCAAATGATGGAGGTGTTAGCAACAACCCGTATTTTGTAATGCTCAATTCCAATTTATACACGCATCTCGAACAGTTGTATAAATATATTCAGAAGAATCATGCAAGTCAGAATATAGTTCTTTGCAAAAAGAAAGGTACTGCGGAAAATACCTTACAGTCCTATATTACCGAAATCAATTACAATGCTTCCATTCCATTAGTCATAAAAACAGTAGAGCTTTCCGATACTTTTACTACAAACGAGCTGATACCAATGCTCGATTCTACAGAAGATAATCTCTTAATCTGTTCCAGTCTCAACGAAGCATTTGGTCTTAAGCTGGTTAAAACTATGTCAGCCATCAAAACTACCTACAATTCTACCATATTGGGTATGCCTACCTGGGAAGCCATGAAGGATTTCGATAAAATGGAGTTTGGCAATGGTCTCAATATTGTTTATTCCACTCCTTTTTACTTTCCAAGAAAGGAAAAGCCGGGAGCCGATCTGGTAAAGAAATACAGTAGCCGTTATATCTCCAAGCCCAGTGAGATGTTTTTTAAGGGCTACGAGGATATGTATCATTTTGGCAAACTGTTATATATGCATTCCGCTATGATTGTCAATCATATTGCTGATAGTGATTGCCGTTTATTCAACGAATTCAAAATAGAAGCTACCCGCAGCCGCAAGGATCATTCCTTTCAGTACCTCGAAAACAAGAAGATTTACATTCTGAAAAGAACCGATAAAGGAATAGAATTAATGAAGTAAGCATAGATTTAAACTATCACTTACTAGTCACGACTTACGACGTATTCTCACAATTAATACTCACAGGTATAATTCTCCTCGTCCTCAATTACTCATCTCTGGCACAGGTACAGGAATATTTACCTGAATATTTGTTCCCCTTTCAATAACAGAATCAATACTGATAGTTCCTCCTATCGAATATACCCTTTCTCTCATCCCGAGTAATCCATGATGCTGTCGGGTATTTACTTTATCCACTTCAAATCCAATGCCGTCATCTATTATTTCCATCACTATAATATCATCTTTCTGATAGAGGTTTATTACTATAGATTTTGCATTGGCATACCGGATAATATTTGTCATACATTCCTGATAAACCCTGTATAATACCAGCCATAAATTGTGATGCTCAGGCAGTATGGTTTCCGACATGATGGTATTAAGTGTAAACTGTATATTGGTAGGTTTTATATAACTGTTTGCATGCCAGTTTATAGTACCTACCAGTCCTATATCGTCCAGCATTTGTGGGTACAGATAATTGTAAAGCCTTCTGCTAGTCTGTACAGTATCGTCTGTAATTTTATTGAACTGTATTAATCTTTCCTTTATTTTAAAATTATCTGTATCTACATGTTTACTGATCCAGGCAGCATCCATCTTCAATATTGCCAGATTTTGTCCCAGTTCATCATGTATTTCCATGGCTATTTTCTTTCTTTCTTCTTCCCGTATATTCTGCAGGTAAGTGGATAATGAACGCAGATCATCCGAAAGTTTCTTCAGGTCTTCTTCCTTCTTTTTGCGGTCTGTAATATCGGTTATCATGGCAAGGGCACCCGCAAATTTATCTTTATGATAAAAAGGGGAACTCTTTATCGATATTTCTATAACAGTTTTATCTAGTAGCTGTAATTGTATTTCATAATTATCTGTAAATCCATTCTTTCGCCTATCCATATTGATTTCCATCTTCCTCGCATGTTCATCCTTAAAATAATCAAGAATATTCTTACCTATCAGAAACTCTTTAGTTTCATTCAGCAATTCACACATATAGTCATTCACAAAAGTTATCACACCATGTTCATCTCTTATCAGTATTCCTTCATGTGCTGTTTCTACTATGTTTTTATATTGTTCTTCAGCGTCTTTTTGTTTTATTTCTGCTATCTTTTTTTCAGTAATATCTCTCAGAAATACCGATAATCCTTCCATCGACGGGTAAATGGTTTGTTCTGTCCACATATCAAATTCGGTATAATAAAATTCTATACGTACCGAAACCTGTTCTTTAAAAGCCTTATGATAAGCTTCATACAAAGCAGAGCCCTTCAGATAAGGAAATTGTTCCCATATATTCTTTCCTAAAAGACTGTTTTCTATACCGGCAGTTTCTTTGGTTAAGTTAAATGCCATCTTATTATAATACGTATAGCACCAGTTTTCATCCAGACAAATTACAGCATCCGAAATCCTTTCATATACACTGTTTAGTTCGTTGGTTTTTGCTTTCACCAGCATATCCAGTTTACTGTTTAAACTTTCCAGTTCTATATCTTTTTCTACCAGAGTGGTAATATCTTTACCTATCCCAATATACCCTATATAATTTCCTTCTTCATCCTGCAATGCAACAGAAGATTGCAATATGTTTAATATCTTACCGTTTTTACAGTTTTGTAGTCTCGTACTCGTTCTTTCTCCTCCTGATTCAAACAGTTTATTTACACCATCCTTAAATTGTTCAGGAGTTAAATACGGAGCATCTAATAATTCATATTTGTTTTTGCCTATCACTTCCTCTGCTGTATATCCATATACTTTTTCAGCACCCTTATTCCATTGTTTTATGATATAATTTTCATCTATCATCATTATTGCGTCAGTCGATCTTTCTATCAGATTGCTCAGGTACGATACATTCCGCATACTATCTTTTAGTTCCGACTCTACTCTTAGTCTTTCTTCCAGATCTTTATTGATAATTATCAGATTGAAATACACAATGCCAATGCAAAACAGAATGAACAGCAATATCAGAAATGCAAGCCCGAAAGGAGTGGAGGCAGGTATATAATACAAATGTATCAGCCCAATGATAACGGGTATTAATATTACTACAGGCAATAGATTAAACAATGTTTTACCTCCTGTCATTGTTTTGGTTATTTCACCGGCAATACCTTTATCTGAATGTGTAAAGAATATGGAAAAAGGTATCATCAGATTGAATATGGATGAATATACCGGCAATGGAACATTGGTAGTTGCATTTATCAATACCGCGGAATTAAACAGAAACCCCAGCGATAGATAAGCTCCCAGTATAGTAATAGGTACCACCAGCAACTGCGATAGCATTATCTTCCCTTTTATCTCATAATCTATAAGCCATATAGCTAAACCATATACAATAAAACAGGCCGATACAGGAGGGATATGTATTCTTTCTGTCAGCACATTGTTCCTGTTCACTATCTGTGTCAGAAATGAAATAGTATGACCTGTTAATTGCGTTATCAATACCGCCATTCCCAGACTGACCAGTAAAGTAGCAATAATTCTTGCCAGTATTTTTTTTACCTTTTTCCCATTATCAGCCGTAATCAGTAAATAAGCAATACCCGTAAGCAGATATGCCAGTGCACCTACAGGCAACATAGGCGTTGTATGCCAGCAAAGTATTTCAAATAAAGAAGGTAAAACAAACTTACTGACCAGCAGGCTAAACGATATGACCAGTACAAAATACATAGGTATTTTACTGAGCGTTTCCAGACGCTTTTGAAGTAAAATGTTTTGTGTCATAGCAAAGCAGATAGTTTATTTATAAAAAGGGACGATTCAAATTATATCAGTAAAGACTTGTTATAGTTTCCAAATTTAATATATATTAACATATCAGATAATTTTATTTACAACAAATGTATTCTTACATTTATAAACCCATCATGTTTTTAGTTTTTTCAATAACAGAGTGCAGCATTTGTATTAGCTATCAGCAAATAGCCGGATTTTGAATTTAGTTAATGTATCACATCATCACATCATCACATTATCATATTATCACATTATCAAATTATCACATTATTTCTTGTTCCCCTTCAGGGGATAGGGGTTTGGGCGTTGCTGCAATGCTTCGCTTGCAGCCGTTGCAGCCCTTCCTATCTTTTTTTGCGCGCTGTATTAATGCCCCTTCAAGGGATAAGTGGCGCGCAAAAAAAGGATATTCCCTGCTGCAACTAACGCACGTTCAAACCACAGTCATGCTCTGTTTTCGTAGAAACGCACGCAATGCGACTCAGATAATGCGATGTTTATGTATTCGTAGAGACCCACGCAATGCGTCTCTACAACATCCTGCTAAAATAAAAAGATCCGGAATCATCTTCCGGATCTTATTATTGATTTATACTATTTCCCAATTCTGAAATTTGTATTCTGTATTAAAGCTAAAGACCAAAGACTAAAAGCCGATGGCCGGATATGTGGCACTCAAAAAAAAATAATTCTTATTTTTAACAGTCCAATACTTGTTTCTTCCTATCCAAAACATGTTTTTCGCATTCCAATACTTATTTTTTCATATCTAATACTTGTTTATTCAATTCCAATACTTGTTTTTAACATTCCAATACTTGTTTATTTAATTCCATTTCCTGTTTATTCAATTCCAAATCTTGTTTCTTGAATTCTAATTCTTATTTCTTCCATTCCAATACTTGTTTTACTCATTCCAATTATTCTTATTGGCTATTTCCTTAATAAAACATACTACCTCTTTTTACTGAAAAGTAATATCAGATTTATTTTAAATCAACAAATTGATAACACTCTTTACCCACGTTTCAGAACTCACCACTCACGTCTCACGATTCACGGCTCAGGAGTCACCACTCATTACTCACGTCTCACGAAACTCACGATAATATTTCACTATCTAAACCTCAGTTCAGTATAAATTTATTTAAACATTCAGATTCACTGTATTACATTCACCCACACAACTATTCCTCAATGCTCAACAAAAGACTGTTTAGTATTTTACTGCTTTTTGTATCTGTCTATTCTGCACAGGCTCAGTCTGTTATACAAAAATCTGCCAGCGATGCCTTTCTCATTATCAGAATGGCCGAAAAGTTTCATGTAAAACCAGGAACTGTTGAAGCAGGCTTTTCCTGTGATGTATTCAATGCATTGTTTAAAAGAATATACTACAGATAAACTGATTAATTTATAGATCAAAGAAAAGGCCGGTATTATTACCGGCCTTTTCTTTGATCTATATGTTCAATATTTCTGTATTTCAAAAGATAATCAATAGCTGAAAGAAATTCATTCTTCTAACATATTCTCGGCAATTGTTCTCCGGTAAGATATCCTGCAATTCTTTTTCCACCTATAGCACTCTTAATCACTACCTTGCCTTTATGTTCTTCAGTAACAAATCCAATGATAGCAGCATTTACACCGTTCTCATCTTCCCTGAGTTGTTTCAGAAAACTTTGTGCAATGGATTCTTTTACTACTGCAACAAACAAACCTTCATTGGCTACATATAAAGGGTCCAGTCCCAGCATTTCGCAGGCGCCATCTACCTGTGCATCTATAGGCAATTGCTTTTGATTGATTTCAAAGCCAAGCTGCGTTAATTCTGCTACTTCGTTTAGTACAGAAGTAAGTCCACCTCTTGTAGGATCCCGCAAGAATTTTATGTCGGAACCAAATTCTTCTATCAGCTTAATAATGATCTTATTCAGATTTGCAGTATCGCTTTCAATGGTAGTTTCAAATTCAAGTCCCTGTCTTTGACTCATGATAGCAATACCATGATTGGCAATGTTGCCACTGATAACAATCACATCCCCGGCTTCAATCCTGTTATGATGAATATTTGCTTTAGGATGTACTACACCAATGCCGGAAGTATTAATGAATAACTTGTCGCCTTTACCTTTCTCCACCACTTTTGTATCGCCTGTAACTATTGATACACCCGCTTTATCAGCAGCCGCTTTAATACTGACCAAAACTTCCCAGAATTCAGTCATGGTAAGTCCTTCTTCTATAATAAAACTCAGCGATAAATATTGAGGAGTAGCGCCACACATAGCAATATCGTTTACAGTACCATTGATGGCAAGGTCACCGATATTTCCACCGGGGAAAAAGATAGGAGATATAACATAGCTGTCGGTACTGAAAGCAAGTTTTCCGCTCAGTTCCAGTATAGCACCATCATGTTGTTGATTAAGATACTCATTCTTAAGTATATCGAATACCCCAGTTTGTAATAATCTATGCGTCAGCAATCCTCCACTGCCATGACCTAATGTAATCACCTCAAAGTCGAACTTAGGCATCGGACATTGTAACTGCATTTTTATCTTTTCTGTCATGGTTTAAATGTTTTGTGCGTACTGATAATAAGCGGCACAGGAACCCTCGCTGCTCACCATTGGTGCTCCCAAAGGATGTTCCGGTTTACACTTTGTGCCGAAGTTTGGACACTGCTTAGGTTTCTTCAATCCCTTCATAATATCACCGCTGATACATTCTTTATTTTCTTCAGCAAGCGGAATATTGATATGGAACTTAGTGCGGGCATTATATTGTTTGTACTGTTCGTTTACTTCGTATCCGCTGAGTGGAATGGGGCCTATTCCTCTCCATATTCTGTCGCTTACCACAAATACTTCCTGTATAGTTTCCTTTGCCATCCTGTTGCCTTCCCTTTGTACGGTACGGGCATATTGATTCTCAACTTTATATTCTCCATTTTCCAGTTGTTGTACGGCCATCATGATTCCCTGCAATAAATCCACAGGTTCAAATCCGGTAACTACCAGTGGTGTTTTATATTTCTCTGCTATAGGATAATATTCCTCCAGACCCATAATGGCGCAAACATGACCTGCTGCCAGAAAGGCATCAATCCTGTTTTCCTCATCACTCAATATAGCTTCCATGGCCGGTGGAACCAGTACATGCGAAGCAAGAATACTATAATTATTAACACCCATCTGATGTGCATGAACCACACTCAGCGCATTGGCAGGAGCCGTAGTTTCGAATCCAACAGCAAAGAATACCACTTCTTTATCAGGGTTTTCTTTAGCCAGTTTTACTGCCTCCAGAGGGGAATATAATATTCTGATATCAGCACCTTCTGCTTTGGCTTCCAGCAGGCTTTTACGCGAACCGGGAACTCGCAGCATATCACCAAACGAACAGACCATTACATTGGGTTGTTCAGCAAGCCATATCACTTCATCTATAACACTTACGCTGGTAACACAAACCGGGCAACCTGGTCCATGCACCATGGTTATTTTATCGGGCAGCATGTCCAGTATTCCATTCTTCACCAGACTATGGGTTTGTCCTCCGCAGATTTCCATCAGCGTCCAGGGCTTGGTGGTAATACGATGAATCTCTTTCAGGTATTGTTCCACCAGTTCCGGGTCTCTGTATTCCGATAAATGTTTCATGTTATTCTTTTTCTTTTTGGGTGGTTTCATCGTCAAAAGGCTCCAGCTCGTTCAGCTCGCCTATCTGCTTGAAATAGTCCAGCGTAATCAAGGCTTCTGCTTCATCCACCTTGCTGATGGCAACGCCTACATGCACCAGTACATAATCGTCCACCAATGCATCAGGAACCATCGATAGGTTCACTTCTTTTATAATGCCACCAAAAGATACTTTACCCGTACGGAATGTTCCGCTCTGTATGGAATCGATGGAAATTACTTTTCCCGGTATTGCTAAACACATAATGGTAATATTTTATTGTTCTTTATAATCTGTATTGTGGCTTCTTGTAAACTTATGGTTCAACAAGCTCAGCAACTATCCTGAATAATACAGAAACAATGCAAAAGTAGTGTATAGAATGTTTAAGAAATATGATTCATGTCATGCCATTTACGATTCAGTTAAACTTTAAATACCAATTCAGAAAATTTTCAGTATCTTATTAATCATTAATCATTAATCATTATCCATTAATTTCTACCCCTCCCAAATCAAATTATACCCATTTACTTTTACAGCGGACCCTTTGCAAAACAGATTATACACATAAAGATGAACAGAATACCCCTATACCTGTTCAGAATACCCCTGTTCTTTATCATTTTACCCATATAAATTTATCGCCAACCCCTTTAGATGAACAGAATACCCTTATACCTGCTCATTATACCCCTATACCTTATCCTTATACCCCCCATCTTTACCCGCCAATACCCCGTTTTTTATCGCCAACCCCTCTACTTTATGTGCCAACCCCTCGTTTTCATTAGCCAACCCCTCGTTTTCAACCGCGAAGCCTCCGTCTTTAACCGCGAAGCAATCTACTTTACCTGCGAAGCAATATACTTTAACCGCGAAGCCATCATCTTCACTCGCCAAGCAACCATCTTTCCTCGTAAACACCTCAAAATTATCCGAAATGCCACTAAGATGTAAAACATTGCCATCAACTCAATAAATAGGTCATTAAAAATAAAAAACAAGCCATAGATTTAAAAATGCTACAATAGATTATCTTCAATCAAAAACAAGATTCTCAAAAAATCAAAACTACTTATAAAAACATAACCTTACTTTCATTTGAAATCTCCATTTTATTAACCTTTCACCCTCTAAAATATATAGTTGTATTTGTTCTAAACTCCTCATTCATAAGTAAGATTGAGACCTTTCTGATCTTCCAGTTCACAACTTACTTTTTAAATATCGGAATATTAAAATCCATATTTTTTTGAGGTTACAATATGTACTTTAACTGATTCCATTACATTGCAGTAAATTTAAACTAATTTTTATGCTATTCTACCAAACAAAAGGCCAGGCTGATCAACAAATTATCTTTATTCATGGCAATTCTCAATCCTCCAAAATATGGGATAAAGTAATAGCAGTAAATACTCTTAATGAAATCTATACTTTAATTACAATCGACTTACCTGGTCATGGTAATTCTTTCAGAAGTTCACAACCTGAAAAAGATTATGGAATCCAGAAGTTATCGGAAATATTATTAGAATTTATCATTACATTCAGTAATAAAGAATATGTAATAGTTGCAAATTCGATGGCTACTAATTTAATAGGTGAAATAGCAGACAAATTATCCAATTGTAAAGGAATATTTCTGACAGGTGCCAGTATTATTGATGAAAATATTAACGTATCGGATATTTTACAGCCAAATCCAAATCTTACAGCATTTTTTACAAACAATCCAACGGATTCTGATATTGATAAATTAATGGAAGAAGCATCCTGCAATCTATCTGATGAAGCTAAAGATGAATACAGAACTATTTTTAAAAATACAGACACTAAATTCAGAGAAAACTGGATTGCGTCTGTGATGAGAAAAGAATATACAAATGAAATAAAAAAGCTGAATGATTTTGGATTAAATGTTGCAATAGTATTTGGAGAAAATGAAAAGTTTGCTAATACACATTATCTCGATAATATTACCATAAATAAATGGAAAGATAAAGTGATATTGATTCCCAATGCAAGGCACTTTATAGAAAATGACCAACCTTTGTTACTGGCTGAACTAATTAAAGAATTTGCGGAGGACAGCTTTAAATAATTTTGTTACGTATAGCAAATACTATAAGTTCAGTAGTATTTTTAGTATTGGTTTTTTTTAACATATTTTCCCGGTGATTACTTACTGTATTAATACTGATTTTCATTTTATCCGCAATTTGTTTACTGCTGATACCTTCAGCTAAATGCAGTAATACTTCTATTTCTTTTTTAGTCATATTGGATTCTTTTTGATCTGGGAAAAAATAATTTGTAGAGTAATGTTGGTAGCCACCTGTTTCAATATCAAATTTATTGATAACATGGGTCATACAGGTATCATTCTTAAAAGGGGTGATATTCATGCAAATACCATAACTAAAAGTGGGCAACAGAGTAACGGGGTCGGTTAGGTAACTACCACTTTGTAGTATTGAAATTAATTTTTTATCCTGATCTCTTATGCGGTAATTAGTGTCAAAAACAAATTTATTATGCTCACTTTGGGGTTCATTCTGAAAAACGCGAACTACTTTGGGGAATATTTTATTGTTCAGTACTACAAAGTCATCTTTCTGAAAAATATCTACTATATAATCCATTCCACCTTCCAGAATACTATTGGGATGATGGCCAAATGAATGTTGAACAGAACCCGAAAGTAATAAATACTTTCTCTTGGTATAATCTAAAATATAAAAAAAGTGCTGACGGAAAAAGAAGAAATCTTTTTGATAGCTATGCATTTGTTTAAAAAACACAGCAATTTCTTCCATATCAATTCCTGAATTTACTTGCGTAAGTTCATTGGAAAAATTAAGATAATTTAGCGGATAAAGTTTCATTGTTATAAAATGTACAGTTTATTTTAATAGTATTTTGATTGGAAAGTTATTTCGTTATTGCAACACTTATTTTAATTCTTTATATAAGAATAAAGCATAATAATTATATTCCTTATTCTTATTTATTTTCTCTTGATTTCAATTAATAAATATAATATTCTATTATTAATCTTCAGAATTAAAAATGTAATATAATAGTGTAAAATTTATTTCCATATTAATTTCAATAATTTAATGTTTTTATAATAAATACATTAATCCAAAACGGATAATAATTCTATTTAAAACGAATTTATGACATCTGCAATAGTGATATATCACTATTGTTTAAGGTATTCAACAATGATAGATTTGCATCTGAACATTTTAAAAAAGTTATTATGCAAAACTTTAGAACAAACAATTTTTTAGTATTTTTTATATGCTTCTTCTTAACTGTTTCATCTAATGCTGCTATCCGGCGAGTCGGATACATTGCAACTATACAACCTGTTAGTGGTTTGGATTTCAATAATTTTCAGGCAGCTCATGATGCCTCAGTAAATGGCGATACTATTCAATTGTATCCTAGTACTGCTGGTTCGGCAAATTATACCGGAACTATTAGTAAAGGAATTGTGATAATCGGCCTAGGTTATTTTACCAATAGTTATTATTTAACAGGCACTGAATCGGCTAATGGCAATCTGCAAAATATGCCAGGCAGTATTTCTTCCTGTACATTTTCGATTGATAATGGTAGCGAAGGAACTATTATTCAAGGTATTAACAATCTGACGATTAATACAGTAGATCAGGTAAACTCTCTTAATAGTATTACACTCAGCAGGTGCAGGAATGTAAGCATCTCCTTTGTAAACTCTGGCAATTGTGATGGGTGGACAATTGAACAATGTTATGGTGTTACGATTGTACAATCAAGCTCGGGACCCAGTTTTACTGGCAACCGAACCATTACTAATTTCAATATTAAGAATTCAGTATTATTTTCGGGTATTTCACTCGATACATCCCCAATTGGTATTTATACTGGTAATATATACAACTGTGCAATTTTAAATGGTCATTCTTTATTTCTGAATAATGCGCTTTTTAAAATTCAGAACTGCATATTCGAAAGTCAGAACTTTTCTGGTATAGATAGTGTATCATTTGTTAAGAATATTACTACTTATGATTCGGCTAATAATCCATTAAAAACGAATAATGCAAGTAGTGGAAATAAGTACAATGTGTCTTTAAGCAATGTTTTTGTTGGCTATCCAACCAATACTATAGTGAGTGGATTGAATACTTATAGCGATGATGCAGCATTTAAGTTATTAACCGGTGGTACTAATCCTGCTTTAAATGGGGGACTTGTACCTAATACCAGTACAGCAACAGATTGCGGCATTTATGGAGGTGTGACTACATCTGCTTATATATTATCAGGTTTACCAGCTATTCCGGTTTATTATCAGTTAAGTGCACCCTCTGCTGAAACAACGGGTAGTAATTATACCATAACCTTTAGTGTGAGAAGCAATAATTAAGTAAAAAGTAAAATCAAAAAGTAAAAAAAATAAAACGTTTAATATGAAAAGTATATTTACATCTTTAATTATCTGCACTATTATAGTGCTTTCTTTTACCCATAGTTCTGCAGCAATAAGAAGGGTAGGTTTTTTAAATTCTTCCACACTAGTGAGTGGGTTGGACTATGCAGATTTTCAAACTGCTCATGATGCTGCCAATAATGGAGATACTATTCAATTGTATCCATCCACAAATGGAGGAAGTTCTTTTAGTGGAACTATTATTAAACAATTAGTGATTTTAGGTTCAGGGTATTATTATAATTCTTATAATTTACCTGCTAGCGGTATTGCCAATACCGGGTTGCAAATATTGCCAGGGGGGGGGCCTTCATGCTCCTTTACCATTGGTCTTGGTAGTGCAGGTACCATTTTTCAAGGTGTGGATGGGTTATCATTAACTACATCGAGCATTCCTGATTCGCTTAATAATATTACTATTTTACGTTGCAGAGGTGCAAGTGTCAGTTTTACTAATTCAGGTGTATGTAACAACTGGGTTATCAGCCAGTGTATTAATGCAAATGTATCGCAAGGTGGTTATACCAGTTCTTTTAGTGGCAACAGAACCATTACTAATTTGAGAATAGAAAATTGTTTAGGTGTTGGAGTTATTTATTCCGCAGGTGGTACAGGACAGTCTCCTGTAGGTATTAACAGCGGACAGATTTTGAATTGCATATTCTTTTATACTTATTACGTTCCTACTACAGGAACTGATTATCTTGGAAATAATACTTTAACTTTAAATAATTCTGTATTTGTCGTTCAAAATTGTATAGATATTACTGGTGTATTGAACAATCCATCAGGATGTGCCAATAGTATATTTATAAACAACCTTACTGCAACATCTGCTGCAAATAATTTGGTGAGTACCAATCCGGGTTGTTCAGGAAATGTATTTGGTGTAACGTATGATAATAATTCCATTTTTGTAGGTTACCCTACCAATACTTCGGGGAGTACCACTTTAAATACACCTGATGGAGTTTTTACACTAGCTTCTACGAGTATTGCCAAAAATGCAGGAATTATACCAGGTACTACCACGGCAACCGATTGTGGTATTTATGGTGGAACTAATCCATATAAGGCTTCGGGTATTCCTGCTGTGCCTTCATTTTATAAATTAACGTCCACCTCATCGCAGGCTACTACCAGTCCTTACACTATTACATTTAGTGCAAAGAGTAATAATTAATTACCTAACTTCTGATTACTGCTTGCAATAATCACTGTTTAATACAAATAGTATGAAACTGAATTTTATTTTAAAAAGGGTTAGGCAACGGCAATATTACCTACCTGCCATAAAAATATTTTATGTGTGTATCTTCTTACTCACGTTCTTTATTCCTGTTTTTACACAGGCACAGAGCAAAATTGCGTATGCAGAATATTATTTAGATCAGGATCCGGGATTGAATAATGGAACACCCATTGCCTTTACATCTGCTGTAAATGTTACGAATGTATCGGTAAATATCAATGTGAATAGTTTAAGCAGAGGAGTCCATATTTTTGGAACAAGAGCCCGAACTGCTTCGGGTGTATGGAGTATGAGCAACTATTGGTATATTTTTAAACCATACATTGCAATAGTCCCTTCCATACAAACAAATATTATCAGGGTAGAATATTATGTTGATAAAGATCCGGGTATTGGAAATGGACTATCCGTTAATATTACTCCAGGAACTAATTTGTCTAATATTTCGTTTACCATCAACTCAACTCCCTTGGCTTTAGGTACTCATATTGTAGGTACCAGAGCATTGACATCGGATGGGTTGTGGAGTAATACAAATTTCTGGTTATTTTACAAACCGTTTAGCAATATTATAGCTGCGGGAACACCTGCCAATATTAACTATGTAGAATATTATATGGATCAGGATCCAGGCATTGGTAATGCTACCAATGTAAGCATAACACCGGGCATTAATCTGAGTAATATAAATATCCCTGTTAATATTAGTTCTGCATCTAACGGGCAGCATATTATAGGGATAAGAGGGAAAGACCAGAGCGGAAATTGGAGTATTACAAATTATTGGTTGTTTGTAAAACCATATAGCAATAAAATGCCCACAGCTATTTCTAATACAAAAGCTGTTGAATATTATTTAGATTATGATCCGGGATATGGTAAGGCTACACCAGTACCAATTACATCGGCCACTAATCTGAGCAATCTTAATGTAAATGTAGATTTAACAGGTATAATTGCCGGCACTCATAATATAAATATAAGATCGAAAGACTCGATAGGAAACTGGAGTTTTGTGAATAGTTGGCAATTTAACATACCTGGTACACCACCTGTATTTTCATCATTGGTTAGTACAACTACATTGTGTGCCGGTTCTTCGGTAAATGTTGGTTATCAGTTATCCAGCCCAATATCACTTAAAGCGAATAATCAGTTTATTGCACAATTAAGTGATAATACCGGTAGTTTTAATAGTCCTGTTACCATAGGAACTATTAGTTCGACTAATAATACTACCAATTCATTTACCTGTGTTATTCCTGCGAATACTGTGCAAAGTGGAACTTATAGAATCCGTGTTGTTTCTACGAATCAGTCGGTAGTAGCCACGGACAATGGAACAGATATTACTATTTATTCTTTACCTTCCAAACCAGTTTACATTAGTCCTAAAACAGATACAACTATTTGTAAGGGTAATCAATTTAGTTTACAGGCAAGTAATGATTCTTATGGTTATTATCAATATCAATGGTATCAGGGCAATAACCCTATTTCGGGTGCTACCGCTTTGGTATATACAGTACCCAGTGCTGGTGTTACCGATGCTGGTATATATAAGTTGGTAGTTGCTAATTATTATAGCAATACTTGTATTATTTCTACTACTCCAATAAATATAACCATTAATACAAATGTTCCGGCAATTCCGACAATTTCACCTAACGGTACATTAGGGGTTTGTTTGGGTAATTCTACTATATTGACCTCTACTAATGCAAGCAGTTATCAATGGTATGATAATGGAGTAGCAATTACGGGAGCTACAAAATCAACTTACAATGTGAGTATAGCTGGCACCTATTCGGTAGTGACTGGAAATGGTACTAGTTGTTTTGCTCCTTCATCTAACAACGCAATAATAACTTTAGGTTTAGCTGCTACAAAACCCAATATTATATCGAGTGGATCCGATACAATTTGTCAGGGAAGTAGTATAAATTTAACTTCTACTGCATTTAGTGGTAATCAGTGGTTATTTAATGGCGTTGCAATCAGTGGACAAACGGGAACAACATTGAGTGCATCGCAAACTGGCTATTATAAAACACAGGTAAGTGGAAGTGGATGTTCGGTAACAAGTGATTCAGTTTTAGTTACTGTCAATAACAATGTTGTAGCTTCTGTAGTATTAACTGCTTCCATTAGCAATGGACCTCCAGGAAGTTTAATTGCATTTACTGCGACTCCTACTAACGGAGGAAATGCTCCAATGTATTCGTTTAGTGTTAATTCTATAGTTGTTCAAAGTGGAACTTCCAATACCTATACAGCCAATACATTCTCCAATGGAGATAATGTAAGTTGTATATTATCCAGCAATGCAGTATGTGCTAGTCCTGCTACTGCTGCGTCTAATTCATTGACGGTAAATTTTGCATCTCCGATTAGTATAAACGGGAATTTTGCTACCCCTTTAGGCACTCAGATACCCGGTGTAACAGCAAGACTATCTGGCGGAAAAATAGATAGTATTAATACAGATGTAACTGGAAGCTATCTATTCAGTTTATATCCTGATAATAATTATTCCATCTCGGGTTATAAGAATAATGATTATATAAAAGCTGATGGTGTAAATGTGTTGGATCTGATAAAAATACAAAGCCATATATTAGGTATAACACCTTTAGGTAATCCATATAAAATAATAGCAGCTGATGTAAATGGGGATGCTGCTATAAATGTATTTGATATGGTATTTATTAAACGGCTGATATTGGGTATCGATACTACATTCACAAATACAACTAGTGGCGAAAAAAGATTGTGGGCATTTGTAGATAGTTCTTATACATTTCCTAACCCTTCAAATCCTTTCCCATATAATGCTGAAAAATCATATAACAACCTGAATGCTACAGTTACAAGTCAAAGTTTTACAGGAGTTAAACTTGGTGATGTAACATTTGATTGGAGTCCGGTAGTTGGCTTTAATAAACCTGGGGTTACATTAAACAAGGTAAAATTGTATTATGATACTGTTTATTCCTGTAATAGTAATGAAATTAGCATAAAACTCAAAGTGTCAAACTTTACTTCACTAGCAGGAGTTCAATTTGCTTTGAATTTTAATGCTGATGTATTTACTTATGAAGGAATAGAAGCAAATGGTTTAAATTTTGACATTAATGAACAACAGGCATCAAAAGGATTGTTATCTTTTTTATGGGTAAATACTGATGGTAGAACAACTACTCTTAATGATGGTTATACATTATTTGAAATAAAGCTACAGAAAAAGAAAGAATCTGATATGGAAGACATAAATATAGATGCTTCCTTAGAGGCTATAGCGTATGATGGTAATTCAGTGATTTTGAATGTTGTTAAAACAGGAGGATTGATATTGAATAAAGTATTGTCAGAAACTGTATCAGAGTCTTTACTGGTTTATCCTAATCCTACCAGTACAAACAATATACAGATTACTGTAAAAGCAGCAGATATTAAGAATATAACTATACAGTTGTTTGATACTTATGGAAGATTGATTTACCAAAAAGATAAAACGGTAACTAAAGGTATCAATGATTTTAAATTGGAATTGGGTAGTCAGATTTTGTTACAGGAAGGGGTTTATTATCTGAAAGTAAAAGGGCTGGCAGAATCAATAGTAAAACCGGTAGTAGTATTAAAAGACAAATAGGAGTTAGCTATTCAATATTTTAAAGCTGATTATCATTATGATAGTCAGCTTTAAATAATAACATGGATTAAGATATGACAACACGTTTAAGATTTTCTTTTACTGTAATAATGTTACTGGCTTTATCAGCAATTTTATCATTGCAAAAAGTGTATTCTCAGCAAGTTACTTTTATTATTGGCTCAGCATATAATATTACTACACCTACGGTAACAATACCAGTAAAGGCGGTTTACTTTAAAAAGCTGACAGCATGGCAGGGAAGTATCAACTGGGATAATACTAAACTGAACTATTCATCAATTAATAATGTAGTCACTACATTGAATGGGATGCAGTTTGCTTATACTGTAACTTCAGGAACCGGAACATTAAGTTTTGTATGGATTGATAGTGCCTTAAAAGCAGAAACAATATTGGATAGTACTGTTTTATTTACCCTTACTTTCAGTGTGGTAAACAGAGCATCGGGTTCTATTAGTGTAGGGTTTACTAATTCACCAACATCACTACAGTTGTCCGATTCTGCATACAATGCAGTGAATAATGTATCTTATATTAATGGTACTGTTAGTCTTGCATATACAACTATTATTCCACAGTTTATAATTTCTACTATCAATAATGTAAGTACTGCCAACGTTTCTATTCCAATAACTGTTAAATATTTCAACCAGATTATGGCCTTTCAAGGGTCTATCAACTGGGATAGTACAGTACTGCAATATTCTTCTATCAGTAATATAAATAGTATTATTTATGGACTACAAACAAATGTTACATATAATGTTACAACTGGTCAGTTAAATTATTTGTGGATCGATAGCGGTTTAAATGCCAGGACAGTTCCTGATAGTACAGTATTATTTAATCTCAATTTTAAAGTCCTTAATAGTTCAGTTGGAATTACCAGTATTTACTTTAATAATTCACCCTTAAATCTTTTAGTTTCTGATGCTAATGGTAATCCTGATAGTGTTTTGTATTTAAGTGGCAAAGTTGCATTTGTAGGGAGTCAGCTTCCACCTGATTTTACTTTAAAAACTATTGATACAGCTAGTACGGTTATCCTGCCTATTCCAGTTATTGTAAAATATTTCAACCAGATAAAAGCTTTTCAGGGAACAATAATATGGGATAGTTCTAAATATATTTTCATTTCAATTAGTACAAATCTTTCGGTTTTAAAAGGTTTGGCATTTAATAATTATAGTGGAAGTCTTAGCTATTTATGGGTTGATTCTTTATTGGTTCCAGAAACAATAAGTGATAATTCCGTTTTATTTACTTTATTTCTGCAAAGAAAGTGTGGAGCAACTGGAAGTGATGATGTTAAATTTTCTAATCAGAAAACAACACTAACTGTTATCAATTCTACAGATCAAGTAATACAGAATGTGACCTATAATAATGGTAAAATTTTGATTCCTTCTTTTGTTACTCCAGCTGCGTTAATTTCTACACCATCTAATTCTTTTTGTACCGGAGGATTAAATATGAATTTTATTGCAGTTGGTTATAATACTGGTTCTTCCCCAATTTATCATTGGTACAGAAATGGGGTGCCTATCAATGGCGCAAATACTTCTACACTGAATACTAATCAAATAAATATTTCAGATATAATAAGCTGCACAATAAAAGGGAATGCTGCATGCTCTGATACAACTACAGCTATCAGCAATAATTTAATTATTTTACCTTCTATATCTGTTAAAGACTCTATTATTCTGTATGGTTGTGCCAGCGTTACTTATAATGGTAAGGTATATAATACCTCAACAAGCTTTTTTGATACACTCAGAAATACTAATAATTGTGATAGTGTATATAGGAAGGTTAATATTAATATTAAACCTCTGACTGCAACAACTTTAAATGTAAGTTTAATTGGTTGTAACAAAGTGCTATATAAGGGTAAAACCTATACTACGTCTGCTGTAGAAAAAGATACAATAAGAAGTGTACAAGGTTGCGATAGTATTTATAATGTAGCTACTATTACTATAAATAAGATTACGCCTGTTACCAATTCAACT
>Ga0316217_10002243_pt1 | contig 23559 bp, 10 predicted proteins | sample 1anoAmetaG_FD_203633 | JGI IMG/M metagenome (GOLD analysis project Ga0316217, IMG submission 203633) | Freshwater microbial communities from Trout Bog Lake, Wisconsin, USA - 1anoA | ecosystem: Environmental > Aquatic > Freshwater > Lake > Hypolimnion/Profundal zone | place: USA: Wisconsin...
TATAAATCCTGCAAGCTGTTGAAAAGCTTCTAGAAGAGAGTGAGTTTTCAAAATTTACTTTGATTTTGACCAGAAAATAGAAGAAAAAAGAACATCCGATGTCCATCACTGCCCCAAATAAAAGGCTAAGGACCAAGTATTCAATGAACAGCAATTCAAAGAACTCAAAACATGGCCATGAATACAATTCGAAATACTCCATTCAAAATCGGGACGAAGGCGATTTCGATGAGGAAGAATTGACCAGCAATTTCGATGTAGCCCTAGGCTATTACAACCGTGAATTCTATGATAATGCTCTAGTTCTACTAAACGAAGAATAAAAGCGCTTAGCTGAATCGCTCAAGTAAGGTGCCAAAAAGGACAAATACTACCAAAATGTATGCTTCTACATAGGTAATTGCTACTACCGCCTGAAAAGATATGAATAGGCTATCCAGTACTATACCAAGAAATTCTAAGACGAGGAGGTTAAACAATTGGCTCAAAAATTCAACAACTTGGGAAGCTGCTATGCAAAACTTGACCAATTAAGATTAAGTCTTAATTACTATGCAGATGCCTATAAGATTTACGAAAAAATACCAGAGTTCGATTGTTCCAACCTCCTGAATAACATTGGTGTACTTTATGCTCAATCATCAATGTTTTAGACTGCTGAAAAGTATTTTCTACAGTCCATTCAGTAAAGAAAGCTTAAATCCCCTGAAAACTACTATTTGCTTTTTTGCTCCTACTATCAATTAGGAAACTGCCAAAAGAACGTAAAGAAATACAATGAAGCGATTTCAAGCTTTTTCGACGCCTTACAAATAACCTAAAGAGGAATAGGTGATTAGTCGGAAATCTTAGCTCAGCTTGCCTGCATTTATGAAACCTGTGAGAAATGGAGCGAAGCTTTGGATTGTTATGAAAAATTAAGCCTAAAAGCAAATGACAAAGGGTTCCTGTATGAAAAAGCGGCTCAGCTACATAGAAATATGGGCCATTTAGCTGATTATGACCGATTCATAAAAAAAGCTTATGAAGAGTACGGAAGAGAAGACAACGTTAGAAAAAGAAGCTAATTACAGCCGGTTATTTCAAGACTCTCACTCAAATGATTAGTTCATTAATATGATGATAAATTATCGAATCTTTTTCATGATGTCATAATCATTGCTAAAGATATATATGGAAAGATTGGTTCAAATTCAGCAAACTCTAATCACTAAGTAAACTTGTATCTATTCAGAAAATCAAACAAAGTTGCTTTGGTCACAGGCTCTCTTAGTGGAATTGGCCTTGGAATAGCTCACTCTCTTGCTGCTAGGGGGTACAACATTATCCTCAATGGGTTTGCAAGCAAACAAGAAATCAAAAACACTGTGAATTAATTTCAAACTAAATATCCTACTACCTAGCCTTTTTACATCTATGCTGATTTGTCAAAGCCTGCAGACTGCAAAAAGATAGTGGAAGAGACTCTTAAGAAATTTGGAAGGATTGACGTTCTTGTGAATAACGCAGGTATGCAACACATTGATGAATGTGTTAACTTCCCAGAAGCTAAATGGGAACAAGTCATTTCTCTAAACCTGAGTGCCCCATTCTACCTTACTAAATACTCATTGCCTTATATGCAAAAGTCAGGCTGGGGAAGAATTATTAATATTGCATCTGCTCATGGTTTAGTTGCTTCAGTGAATAAGTCTGCATATGTCGCCTCAAAACATGGAGTTGTTGGGTTCTCAAAAGCTGTTGCTTTGGAAAATGCCAAAAAAGGCGTTACTGTAAATGCAATTTGCCCCGGATTCGTCTTGACTCCTTTGATCGAAAGGCAGATTGAAATAATTGCCCAAAGGGAAAACATTTCAAGAGACCAAGCAGCTAACAAACTTGTTTCCGAAAAGCAACCCACAGGACAGTTCAGTTCTCCTAGCGATATTGGAGAGTTAGTAGTATTTTTGGTGAGTGAAAACGCAAAGCAAGTTACTGGAGTTGCCTGGAATGTCGATGGAGGCTGGGTTGCACAATGATTAAGCATTTGTAATCAGATATAAAAACAGATAAGCAGTATCATATATCAATTAGCACCTTCAAAGCCTATTTTTTGAGTTAAGCGAATTCCATTTGCTTCTTTATTATTTTATCTTTGACTTCCACCTATTTGCCCTCTATTGACGCTTGAACATCTGAACTTTGTTTCATTAGTTGAGGCTCTTCACCTTTCGGCTCATCTTTTGGCGGATCTCCTCCTAATAGGAATTTGAACTAATTTCTTAGTTGTTTTTTAAAGCTTTGTTTCTCTTCAGAAACGGGTTCTTCTCTTGTGATGATCTTTTAAGATAAAATGTCTAGCTTTGGCTTGGGCTAAATAATCTCTTCAAATATTTTAGCAGAGTACGTTTTTTATACAAGTTTTATCTATTGAAGACTCTCGAATTAAGCCTAAACCTTTTCATTCTGAGTAAAGCTTTTATTTTGTATAGAGCTTTAAGTTTTATTAATTTCTTTCCCTTTGGCGAAAAACTAGGTTGTTTTAGTGCGAAGTCCTGCTGATTTCAATTAAAAGCTTCCGTTGTTTCCTTTTATAAATGAACTAAAATTTTGGCCATAGCCCATTCCTGAGTTGGGAGTTTTATGATAGGTGGGACTCTGCTGACCATTAGAAATACCACTAGTGTTAGGATTGAAGCTATATTGTTTAGAAATATTTGAGTGCTTTTAGGTAGGCTTTTGTATCAAATAAAAATGCTCATGTTTTTGTTTGTTTTTACTTAATTGGCTAGGTTACTATGGTTGGTAATTGCTGAGAGGCTTGAATTCTTTCTTTTGAGGATAAATGTTTGACTGCACCTTAGAATTAGTTGGTGAGCTTGTTTAATCAATGTTAGACCTTTTTTTGTGGAGAAGGAAAACAGGCACTGGAGTGAATTAGGTCTTCTCCTTAACATGCATATTATTAGTTTGTTTCTTTGAGCTATATTGCACCTTTTGGTTCATTTGACTTACGCTTTATTGTGTTTTTGGCGAACGAAATTGGTAGGGTTCAGGAATCTTTTTCTAAACTTTAACTACGTGGTTATGGGTTATGTTATTAATGAAATTGTTTACATTATTGTTGATTATAGTTATGTCATAGCCTCTTTTTCCTTACTCATTTGCGAAGTTGGCTGCTGAACTGTTGCAGAAGCTATTTTGCTTTGCTTCACCCTGGTTTCCGAAATTCTTAGCTTCATGTGGTTTCCATTGCTCACTTTTAATGTTCTTCGCAGAAGTAAAATTAGGCACAAACAAATTATTTGTGCTTCCAAATTTGGTAGTTTCAAATCTGTGGAAAGTATATTGGGGTTATAAGTTAGTATAAGATGAAGCTTGAGCTAGTTTCTAGGGCTTTTTCTTTTGTTCAAATTTAATTTTGTCCGTTTTTGAATTTGACGCTTAATTCTTCGATGCCTATTCGCCTAAAGCATTAGATTTAGCCTAAAGACTGCTTTAGATGGTCACTTTTCTGCTCAAGCTAGACACAACCCCAGTTTTTTATTAGCCACTTTGTTGAATCTTTTGAGGATTTTTGGCATATTAACGAAATTTCTAAACGTAAACTATGTTTGATTTAGGTTTGGATTAGTCTTAAACTCTACTGAAAGCACTTTGGGGATAGTTTTCATAAGTTTTAGATGGTGGTTTCGGAGTCAAAAAACCTTAATCTTTGACTTTCTTGTCAACAGGCTATCCAAAAACATTTCGATAAGCAACATTTGGTTGTCCTCTTTCAAGATATTAAAACTTTTTGTTATGGAAATCCCCACTTTCAGAAGCTCTATGACTGTAATTCTGATAAGGAGAACTATTTTACCTGACAGCTTTACTAAGTTTTTCCAAAATATCTCTAAGAGTATGGCAGCCCATGAGCTTTCCAGCTAGATCTTTATTCTTCTTAGTTAAGATAGTGGCAATGTCTGCAACAGTTTGTTCTTAGCTCATATATTTGGAGTCAGGGTGGTTGTTGACAGGGTTTTAGCTCATCCATACTTTTATTTATCCATTTTGATTTTCACAAATCATATTTTCAGTAACTTTAATTGGACCATTTACCGACACAATTCTCTTGAAACCCTGTATAACAAGCTTTATTTTCTACTGGTTCCACTCCCGAAGAGGCAGCATCCGATCAGTGTAAAGAAACATTTCTCTGAAATCTTTCTCTGATTCCTGGGAAGCACGAGGATCAGGCACGGCTGGATGAAAATATAGGAGGCGACATATGAAAGGTTGGTGGTTGCTCATTCTGGAGGCAAAAAAAGCGGTTTATCTTGGTAGATCTTTGATCAATATCCTAATAAAATGCTTCTGGACATGTTAGTGAGTGATGCGATTTACAAGTACATTCGGTTAATTCTCCTGGGGATGCCAATTTTGCACTAAAATCGTTCTGGATTCAACAATTTAAGAGTTACCTTGACCCATTAATATAATAATTTACACCCTAGCTTTAATCACTAAAATTTTTATGGTAATTACAACTTTATTTTCTTTCAGCTACTCTTCCAATCTTTGCTAATCGATGCTAATTGCTTATATTTGTAGCCTCTATTTTATTCAATTCAAATATCATTCATACTTCAACAATAAAGAAATCAATAGTTACGCTGATTTTTCCAACGAGGCGGAGTTGGAGGCCTCTTTTTCAGTTGCTATTCATCTTCAATCCAATTATTCGCATTCGCGTTTGAGGGATAAATACACTTCGGCTGTATTTCGTAGTTAGTCTTCAGTATCAAAATGGCGCCTGCATTCTTGTGTTTTCTGCAGTAATCAGTGGCTGAAAACACTGTTATAAGCTGTCCTTTTGCAAACCTTTCAAACCCGTCCATGACACATTCATGCGCACGGATTATCATACTAAGATTGTTCTTTTTTAGAAAACTTTCAACTCTATCTGGACCAAATTTTACAATGTTGCCTGTTTCAGAGGGATCTCTCAAATGGTTTGCATATATACCTAACTCACTGTCAGAATCTGTGGGATCAGACCATAATATGTCTAAAACTATTTGTGACTCTTAATCTTGCACCTAATGCATAACTTAAAGTGGTCTACGGATGTTTTCTATATCCTCCAAAGAGTTCAAAGAGGCACCGATTCCTCCATGAAGACATAAAATTTTGTCTTAAATGAGAGCTGCCAATGGAAGCCAATCAAAGAGTTTATTGATTCTTGTGAACACTGACCTTTCATCTTCAGGCTATTCCTCTAATTTCTATGCACACTAGTCTCTAAAGCCAAAGTTTACATTTATTTGGCTATCTTAGTGATTTCCTCTGATTAAGTGAATTTGTTAAGGATACAAGCATTTTAATGAAAGGAGCAAACAAATGGTTTCTAAAGAGTGACTACCTCTATCTACAAAGTCTCCCAAAAAGATATAATCAAAGTTTTAGATGTCTTTCTTCTTACCATTCTAATGGGGAGTCCCATAATAAGCGAAAAAGGTCATGAGATCGGTAAACTGACCATGGATATCTCCAAAGATTTTTAGTGGCGGCTTAGCTTGAAGTATGTTTGGTTGGCTAACGATGATTTATTCCGCAAGGTTACACAAATTAATAATATCTTAAGCCCTAAAGTTGAACTTCAATGCTTCAGAGTTCATGAAATTATTGGGTTGCATCAACATATCTAAGTATTTATAGGCAATATCCATTTTATTTCCCAAAGTTTTAGTTTTCAAACTAACAGTGTTTCTATTTTTTTCATTCCCGATCACAGGATCTAGCAGTTTTATTCTTTTTTTCTTTTAAGAGGCAGGTTTTAGCTACTCTTTCGATCTTGATACTTCTGAAGTAGCACTTCCTCTTATATTTGGAGTATTGACGTTGCGAGAAATCCCTGATTCTCCCATGACTTGTGGTGATTTGTTTGATGATTGTACAGAAGAGTTACTACTGTTTGAAGTTGCATCACTGTCAAAGCTTTTCAACTTCGCTGTCAATGAAGAACTGCTCTCAAAGAGCTTAGGAAGAGAAACTCTAAAAATGGAATCAGTTGGAACATTAGGAGTTGATAGTTAAAATCCTCCATAGATCATTAGTTGCTTATCTTGCAGCCACACGCCATGTCTAAATCTTTGAATGCTCTAGAATGAAGTCCATTCGCTAGTTTCAGTATCAAATACTTAAAGAGGCAACTTTTCATTTACGCTATTTGTTCTACCCCCGATTACCAGCATCAAAGCTCCCACAAATAAGCTTGTGTGTTGATATCTAGAAGAAGGATGGCTTTTTTAAGGGGCTCTAACCCAGTCCCATCTTCCTGTTCTATGCCTCCTAAGACCCCAACTATCTCCAAGTGGGTTATTATCTAAGCCTCTGCCTCCAAAGATTACGACCATTCCACTGGCTGTTCCTGATGAACAAAGGGCTGCAGAGTGATAAACTCTAGCTGGGGGAACTTCACCTTCTGGCTTCACTTAAGCCCAAGCAAGTGGAGGTTTGGTTATGTTCAAAATCCAGCAGTCATTGACACTTTTATCCCCAATATTTCCTCCAAACACAATCAAATAAGGCTTCGAGTATGAAAGAGTGTGACCATAACGCTTTCCAGGAGTTCTGTCCTTAACATTGACGACACTCCATATTCCTACACCTTCCCTGATATCTAAGTGAAAAAGATCGTCAGAGGCTAGTCCTCCTGATCCCGTTGCTCCACCATAAATAACTATTTTATTAGGCTATACGCAAGCAGCGCCATGGGCAGCTCTAGCGGAAGGGGGTGTGCCTGTTGCTAAGTTAAATGAAAAGTTACTTTAGGCCTTTCTCCAAAATCTGGTTGTGAGGTCCAGAGTATATGTGTTATCTGTTATTGAAAACTGGCCTGTATTTCCGGTGGCTCCACCAAAGAGACAGACTTTATTTTCTGCATAGAGAGTGATGCTGTGGCCGAACCGCGGAAGGGGAGTATTGCCAAAGACTTAAAGTTTCTCGAAAGACATATTTTTGAATGTTTAATAAGTTATTATGGCAAATATTAGTTAAAACAGAGCTTCGGATATTACACAACTTCTAAATCAATAAGCTATTGCTAGATTATATCTGCTAAGTTGACCGCAGTTTTAGTAATTGAAGTTAGTGGCTCTTTAAAATTAAAACATCATCTATGGCGGTGGAGTTTGGCCAGTTCGAATTGGGCTTATTTGAGTTAAATTTTAGTACTTATCAGTTCATCTTACAACTTCATAATGATCCTATCTTTGATTTCCTCTCTTTAGCTAGGAATGTCCTTCCGCTTATCGTTGTTTTACTTCATCAAAACTTTCAGTCGTGCTATCTAGTTCTCACATTCTCTGTAAAACTGCTTTTAACTTTCCTGCTGTTTAACTATTTCTCTTAACTTCAGGTTCTACTGATACAGCTAATACAATTCTGTTTTGATGCTAATGAGATCTCCTAAATAGAAAGTTTTTTACGGTTGAGTTTGTCGTTTTCTTTGAGAAGATCCTTGGTGGTAGTTATGCTTTATTTCAAATTCGACATTCAAGTTATTATAAATATGTTGTGGAGGAAAATAGAGCTCTCTATCCTTTCTTTCCTGTATAGGAAGAAGACAGTAAGGCATGCTAAAAAATGGGCTTAGTTGAGTCAGTCGATGTTTATCAGCTGCATAGTTACCTACCTTCTTTTCTATTGGAATTTGAAGGAGCAAAGAATGATGAAGGCTTATGATGAAGTATGTAGAGCTCAGACTTTATTGATCGATGGACCTGAACCCTATGAAATGTCGTAAAAATAATGGAAAACCATTCAAAACTACTATGTCAGATTTGACCTTCGTTGATGTAAGTTTTAAGCCTAATTTCATTAATTCATTTATTTGTTTGCTGAATCTCCAAATTTTATACAAAAACTTTGTCTTTTGGATCATTTCCTTTTTTTTGATGTACTTTTTTGAAGAAGAATAAGAAAAATGAAAGAAAAAAAGTTCAAGCTTAATATAAGCATCACAATTAGCTTCTTTAAAAAAGATGTAGGAATACAAAAGGGGATGGGCTGCAATATGACGAAAGTTGAATTATTACTAATTTTTTATAAGGTGTTTTTTGATTGAATAGATAATAAAATCCTGAGTGTATAGATATTTATTGCATAGATGAAGCGGACACTTAATTAATCAAAAAATAAAAGTAAGCCTGAAAATTTCGCACTTCAAATACGCACATCTGAGTATTCTCGCCTCTACGCTGTATACCTCAAAACCTAATACCATGCAGTGGAGCGATTCATAAGCTAATTTGTCAAACTTTCCTTCTGCAACTAGTTCTACCTCAAATACCCACTCTAGGGCCTCCTCAAAGGCATCTCCAAGAAGCTACTGCTCAACATCTACGAGTTCACCGTCTTTGGCTATTTTCTCAGCCAAGTCTAATGGAAACTTGACCACTGCATATACATGAACCTGGCCTAGGTCTTCCCAAACATAATCCATGTGAATGAGCCCACAGACCTCAACACACTGAAGCAACTCTCAATGTTTCTTTACTTCAGCTCCTACTCAGTCAAGGAGTTTCTGAACGAAGACATCTAAATTGTCAAGTAAGAGATGATAAAAATATTCCCTGAGTTTTAGCACCTGCAGGCCTATTGGACCTCCACTCAGCAAACTGTTGGACAAGTCTTGAACCCCAAAGCTTTAAACACTTTTTTCAAATCTGTGGCCAGGATAACCAAAGTGGTAGATTTTAACACTTGTGTCGATAAAATATTACAGATTTCTCCCTGCTACGATATTACAGCTAGAAACTAAAAGCAAAAAGAGCTGCCGACCTTTGGTTACATGATGACTGGTGCGATGAACTACAACCATGAGCTAGAGAACAATGTGGAGATCAACTTGAAGATTTAGGACAATTTGGAGGACTATCAGTTTGATGGCGATATTTGATCTTTTGTAAGGCAATTTGATTCATTAATGCATCTTTAGCCATACATTTTATGACTGTAGTAAAAACAAAGAGTTCAGCACTTGAAATTAAAATACGAATGTGTATAAAATGCTGAAATAAGCTCAAATTATCATTTTTTATGGGTTCTTTCAACCCACATTCTAAACTTAATTTTGTAGTTGGGAATCAAATGGTGATTCTTTTAAGTAGTTGTAAGAAGCGATTATATTATAAGATAAATATCATATTACTTATTAAAGATGGCAACAAATAAGAAGAAATAAGAACATACCAATCTTGTGAAGGCAAAATAAGATTATGTCAATCTTCTGAAGGCCATAAAGAACAAAGATATCAAAAAAATATAAATCTGTGCTAGTGCTATAGATCTTTAGCATCGCCAAATTGCTTATGATATTAAAGAGATACTTACGCACAACATCAATTATTCCAAAAACTAAACTAGGCTTAAAAATTAGCTGGCTAATACTCATAATAAATTAATAGAACTTTAGATCTAAAATGAGAAGCTAAAAATAAAAAAAACTACTATCTCAGCCAAATAAAAGCTTAACAATCAAATCATTAGTACTTTCTAGTTGTTCAAAAAAAACAAGCTCTAAGAAGCCAAAAGCATAATAGAGAACCCTTAATTGAAAAATATGATTTTGCAGCTCAGCTAATATCGGCAATTGAAGCTAGAGTTTTATAATTGCAAATAAAATGAGAGGCCTGTAGAGTTGAAACCGACTTCAATGTAGTATAAGTTCCTAAGATCAAAACTATGCGAAAGTAAAGCTCATATTCAATAGATTCATACTCTTTACCAGTAACACTTTGAAAGAATATTGTCAGAAAGAGAGAGAAATTTCAACAATCTATACAAAATTCCATAAATGTCAAGAAAAATGTTGGAGTGTATTTTTCACCAACTGGTCGATTTCAAAATAAGAATTAGAATTTATGATGAGATAATTTAAAGTATTCCATAAAAAAAGTGTGAATGGTAGAAAATGTATAACCAGTCAGTCCTGGAAATATAGATGATGGCACCCCAACTTTTGGAGAACAATTCTTCATATTTCTAAGAAGAGGTTCAAATCATCAAAGATAAAAGTCTTTTAGAGTAAATTAGAGCAAAATTGACTGTTATTCAAGATATGATAAATGCAAATTTTTTGAATACAGCTAGGATTATGAAATTTAAGGACTAGAAGTCATCACCCTAGATATAAATGTTATAGAAGGTGATAAATGTCTTAAAGAGCAAATAAATATCTCAGATCAAGCAAAGCAAAAACAGCAGAATCAAGTAGAACTAAGAATAGATTGATTTAAAGGTGCTGAACAATTCGCTTCATGACAGAATATCTGAGCTTTAAAAGTACCAAGCCTAGATCAGAAACTCTTTGGTGGACTGGGCCCAAGCAATAATTGATTGTCAAATCGAAAATCCATTGCTTTTCAGCGATATATAGAACTTTAAGAATAGTAATGATGAACACAACAAAATAATCCTGTAAAGCAATTTGGGTTAGTTGATCAAATAGTTCAAAAAACTCAAACTCTCAGCAAAGAATATGAGAAACTAGGATCAGCTGGACAGAATACAAATATTGTAAGAAAGTAAAGAGGTTAATAGTAGCATCTTCAAAAGTAGGAATGGAATTTTTGAAGAGGATCAGTAAAATATCGCAATTATTGAGCAACTGAACCAATAGATTTCAGAATTGAAAAAGGAAATCGATCAATGCAATAAATCTCTATAATAGAAGTAAACGTAAATCAAGGGTCTTAAAGACTATATAAAATCTTTTAAGACTGAAAATTCTACTCTCAAATAGCGATTATTAAAACAAACTGGCAAAATAAAATTGATAGAAAGGTAAAAAGATTTAATAGAAAAATCTTTGGTTCAGCTTTCACAGATGAGCATTTTAAGGCCTGAACTAGATACAGCTTAGTTGAATCAACATAATGAAAAATTGAATGCATAGATCTAAACCCTAAGAAAAGATTTGAAATAGAAATAGATTCAAGTTTAAGGATACAAAAAAAAAGAACTGGAATTATCAACGGAAATTTAGGCTAAAAAGTAGTACACCATAAAAACGTAAGAATACAACGTTTTAGCGAAATCACATTCTATATTGAAAAGAAAAAATGAGGATATGGCAAAATAGATAGTAGAGCTGCAAAGTAAAGTAACGATACAGAGGAATGAAATCAACTAGCATATTTCATAGATTTAAAGGCTAAACTAGATGAATAGAGAAGCTCTGAATACGCCAAAGTAGTAAAACCTATGTAAGATTTGCCAGGGAATCAGCGAGTTCTAGTCTTCTCCTTTTGAAAAACCCACACTCTAAAAGATAAGGTCGGAAAATTTGAATTATCAAAGTGGGCATGAAGCTTTGTAACAAAACTAAAACTTGAAGAAACAGCTCTAACAAAGCAGTTTGAAGATAGAAGAATTGGAAAGAATTGTAAACACAATAAAGCAATAAAAATAACAGCAAAGGAAATAAATAAGTTAGGCTAAATTACAGAAAGATTAAGTACTTGCCATAAAAAAACTAATTGAATAAGACAACTTCAGAACAGTGCAAAGGAACATTATATTAGAGGAGTAGCTTTTGGAGCAAAAAAAGTAAATAAGCTTATCAAAAACCTAAATCGATAGAAAAACGATTGAAATTCGAAAATTAGCATAAAAGGTCTAAATGCTCTAAAAGCTCTTGAAAAATGCAAATCAGAATATATAAAGGAAGTTTGAAGAAAGAAATAGCTCTTTCCGGAATGACTTCCCGCTTTAAAAAGCAAGAGTTACTTAGCATTTGTTTACTGCTGGAGATATCTTTGACTAAGATTACGAAGAATAACGTCTTTAGCTTGTTTAAAAGCTAGAGCATTATGTTAGACCAATCAAAAAGACCAAACTTATCTACAAATATGATACCATTAATAGAGTTAACTTCCATAAGTACATTGATGATCATAAGCACATTGTTTTAGTTATCAAGACACTTTATGGAAAAGTTATTGCTGCCTACAGTGAATAGTGCTTCAACTCCAATGGAACTAAAAAAGGAAAGGCTTATCTAATGGCTCTGTGGAACAAAAGGATTTATTAGGTCCTTAAAGATAAAAAGGGAATCACCTACGATGACTATTTTTTGATTTTCGGCAATTCAGAGATCAGAATCAGATCACTTTAATCAAAGTTTTTCAGTAACTTTGGAGTTGGAAACTCCTATTTCAACAACTTAGGTGACAAAATTGAACATTTGGTAGGCTAGAAAGACAGGTAAGTAGATATGCTTAGTTATTAACTTTATGAATTGCAATTCGAGTGATTCTATTCAATTGATTCTCGTTAAAAATGAAATTACATGAAAAGTAGTAAAGTATCATTTCTTTCTTCTTTTGTTACTTAAAATAAGAAAGCTTTATTTAAGTCTCTTCTTTTAGGTTAATAGCACTGATTCCTAGATTTGACTTCTGCTTAGATTCGACGTTTTAATGGGAACGATAGATTCATTATTTGTTTAATGGTTATATAAGGGCATCTTCATACTCTGTTGATCAAGTATTCTATGTAAGAACGGATTGAAGAAATCTTACATTAGCTTTTATGCATTATCACTATCTAATTACGATGATTTCTTCTTATCCTTTCTCTCTTTTTGACGTTTATTCTATTAATAATTGACTAAGCTTGAAATTGCTTTTGATTTATTTCCATTATCTGTAGTTTTTTAAACGTTTTTTATATTCTGACGGCATAAGTTAATTATCATTTATTTATAGACATAGACTATTCTAATGAGCGAAAGTAGCGTAGATGTGGATATCAAAAAAAACATACCTACGAGCATCATTGCAAAAATATCCTCTGAAAAATCTACAAACTAGGATATCAAAGCAAGGAATATTGAGTAGAGCTAAGTCGAAGAGCAAAATATAGCTCCTAATTTGTTGATCAAAGATTTGTAGGGTTTGCCAAAGATCAAAGTAAAGAAATATCCCAATTAAATCAGCATTAAAGCGTATATTAGTTTGCTAAAAGTGCCTGAAACAATCCCAAATTAGATGGTGAGTACTAAGGCTATTTATTTGATTAAAAAAGTGGGAATGTACCAATCTTTAGCGTCGGTCTCGCCGACTATCGGCCGAAACTAAGCATAGCCTTAGTTTTTAACGAAATTGTTTCCGAAAAACTCTATTCCAAAGACTAGTCCTAAATAACTAAGTGTAAAAAGTTAGGCTAAACTGTTAAGAGTTTGTGTAAAGTGGCTTTAGAGAGGATTGCTGAGCCTTAGGCTCTGAATAAGGGCTGAAATAGACACAACAATCAGAAAACCGGCAACAAAAGGAAAAATGAAGCTTTTGTAAAGGGTTTAGAGAATTTTTCTTAAGCAAACAACTCTCAATTTTTATTTGCTTGTTTCTATATTTTGTTCGGTTGTCACCAGATTTCTAAGGGACTGAATCGTTTTGAGGGGTAGGCACAGTAGCAGGAAAAGACCCAGTCCACAGACTAAAAAAAGGTTGCTCTAAAGAAAAAAGGGCGTCGTTTCGACTCTCTCAGTGAAGGGAGATAAAAGCTTTTTATCAACTGATGAGTAAAAGAGTGACCAGTAACCAGTGACTAGACTGAAATTGCTGACAATACTGAATTGAAAGGAAGGAATTTTGTAAAAGCAATTCGAAAGGTAAACCATTTGACAGCAGATGAGGAGCTAAGCACCGATCATTTTGTGTGGTAGGCTTAAGATAAATACAGCCAATACGCAGTAGGTTATTATTTGGAAAATGAAACCAAAGCTTATGATTTGGGCCAAATTTTTGGAAAAAGTGAGAGGAAAATTGTTGGAATTAGTGATGAAACTTGTTTTGGCGTTAGGACTGCGAATTATATTCCTATCAAAGGATAGGGTGGCGTTGCAGGGAACTCCCTAGAAGTTGCTGGAGTAATCAGCATTAATTGTGATTACAGCAGAAGAGTATTCAATATTGGTCACATTGTAGACAGCATCACAACTTAGAATAAAGTAACGGCTGAGATCCATCTTCGCAAAACCACTCAAAGCTGGAGAAACATTAAACTGAAACACTGCCTCGTTCTTGCCGCTGGTCTTTTCAACTTCCTTCAAAGCAAGGGAGATTTTACCACCTATGTAGAAGCAAACCGAAGCTGAAGAAGAACTTCCGTTATCACATCTATACTGTGTCTCAACCACACAGTTAGAGGAGCACCCATCTCCGCTCATCGAATTTCCGTCATCACAAGAAGTCTCCGAAGTCAAGTTCATCAAAAAGCCATCTCCGCAAATGTCTGAACATACTCCATCCTTGATTGAAAGGTGGGCTTTGCAAACACACTTATTATTTTCAGGTTTATCTTGGAATCCAGCAGTGATGTTGCAGAAGAGACAAGTGATTGAGCCATTGGTAGAAGTGGCTGCAATACAGTTTGGAATATTGCTGCAGGTGGTTTCAATCAAGTTCCCAGAAAGACACTTGCAATGCCCATTCACAGGGTTAGTCGAGAAATCAGAGGAGTTACACTAAAGGCATGAAGAGAGGCCATTATTTAGTGTGACTGTATAAACACACCCTGGAATCACGCAAAGCTCGTTTTAGTAGATACCTATCATACATTAACAGTTTTTTTGCCCGTTTCTTAACATCATCCCCACTTGGCATTGAGTGCATGTCTTTGAGCTACACTGAAGACAACCGATAAAAATTTGGGAGCAGAGCACACAACTATAGCTAGGAGATACTACAGCGTAAGAGCTATTGACGCAGGCTTAGCATACAGTGAGGTTTGAGCACAAGCTACAGTATTGCATCACTTGGCCACAAGTCTTACACTAGTTTGGATTTCCAGTTACGTGGTAGCCTGCTGAGCACGCAATGCAAACAGTGGCACTGCTACAAGTTTGGCAGTGAAAAATTTGTGAAGAGCAAACTTGACAAGTGTTGTTATTGAGGAAGAAGGTATTATTGACGCATTCTGCACAGTAAGTGGAATTGAGGCAGTCTCCGCAATTGGGATTGATAACTTAACAAGAAGAGCAAGTGCCTGCAACATTTAATCCATATCCATTTATACACACACTGCAGACTGAGGTATATTATTGGCATTAGCTGCAGTTTGTAATCAGTGCTGAGCAATCTATACAACTACCCATCGTGCAGTTTAGACATTGGGAACCAGCATTGCTATAGTATTGGCCATCCGGACAATGATAGAAGCAGATTGCATAGTAGTTGAAAGAATTAGACACAGTCGGAGAAAGTATGTTATAGATCATAAGCGGAATAACAGTGGCGTCAAACAAAAGGCTAGTGTTGCCATGTTTGGCAGTGTCAGGGTAAACAGAAATGGTATAGTAGCCGAATAAGCAATTGCCATCATAGCCTCCAAATGAGCTGCTTAGAAACTTACTGTCTATACTAAATATTCCTTTGGAATAGTAATAATTTGGTATACTTATAAGGGTCAGATGCGTGTAATTGGTGACGAAAACTACCATCCCCACATTTTTAAGTAGTTGGCAATCAGGGAAAGATCTTTTGAAGACCAAATAGACTTGCGAAAAATCAGAAGATATATCAAAATTATCAATTACCATAGCAATCGGTATATTCCTTGTTACATCATTCACAGAGGCCCAGTACCATTGGATGTAAGGAGAAACCTGAAAATCAGAAATATTAAGTACGCCAGTCGGAACCGTTCTGTTCATTGCTTAATTCATGATCCAGCTTGTAAGAGGTACGAGTGTGTCATCAAGGCTTATGTTAGTGAAGGAATAGCCTGCATTTACATAAATGTACTTTGCTGATAAGCCCACATCCAATCATTCGGTTACAGGAAGACGATGTAGAAGGAGATTGTGTAAAGAACGGTCCCGTTAAAGGGATAGAAGGTCATTTATTGTGATGTTGAAGTTTGAGTCGATAAGAAAAAGGTAAAGGCTATTGAGTCTGTTGATTTAAGTTAGAAACCAGCCAAAGTGGTGTAACGAGAATAGCCATTGTAGACAGCTGGCAGGGCGAAAGTTGTGGTATTTGCGCCGCTTTCGGTCACACTGCCGCTGGGAAGCCATGTGATAGTAAACTGATCTGAGTGGCAAAGTGCTTACGTGCGAAGAAGGGGAAACTGCTGGCTATGGTTATTAGTGGTAAGATGAGCGATAACTGAAAGATTCTTCCCTAATAATCAACTCTAAATGCTTTCAATGGGCTGATCATATTTCTATTAATTTTAGCAAAGAAAATAGATTTACCACCATTTGCAGCATTTTAGCTGTTGATATATTCTGACGATGTAATATCCATAAGAGAGGAGTAGCTTGCTGGCTAATGGGCTGATTAAACGCCATCAAGATTAATAAATACCAACTGCAAAAATACAAAAAAATAACTTGATGTCAAAGAGCATCGGCATGCCTACAAATGAGAAATTGTTTGCCATGATCTTTTATCTTAGGCTCTCGCCGACTTGTTTTGTATCTGAACCGAAAAAATTAAAAATCAACTTTATAACAACAAAGCATTTGCAAATTTGCGTCATTAGAAAACTACGGAATAATTAGTCTAAGACTATGTAATAATATTAGGCAAGTTTAAGATGCCTTTTAGAGTTAAGCTGAAAAAGATCTGAAAAATTTAAGAGAAGAAGCATTTAATCACAGATTTTTTGAATCTTAGGGGATTTAAAGTTGTAAAGATTAAAGATTATGGAAAATACAAATTAATTCGTCTCCTTATGGCCAATTTCGCGGAAAAGGTTTACTCATTTAATCCACAAATACCTAAAAGAAACTACTTCGATCTGATCACTAGTCTATCCTAAGAAGGTTCGGACGGAAAAGTATAGAATACGATTTCCTCGAAAGGATTAAGTCTATTGTTATGATTAGATGAACTTTTTTCAGAAGTAAAAATACTCAAGACAGTACTGTATTTCCTTTGCGATACTTTCCTTCATATAAAACCATAATCTTAATTTATAATATACAAACGAGATGAAAGATTTTAGTACTGCAACATAGTCGCACAAGCTCAAAATACATCTCATCTTTCATCAAATACAACTTACCGTCAAATTTCAATGCCATATCGTACTTGCACTTAAAAGCCAACAAAGTACGAATTCAGACATGCAGATAAAATAGTCAGCTAAACTACCCCCAAACCTTTAACACAAGGAAAGTGCGAGATCTCACAATAGATACTGATTGATTGGGAAGCCCAGTATAACTCATCCTTGGGTTAGTATATCTCCTCAAATGTACTGTTAGTTATAGAAAGTTGTAAATATTTGTGTTGGTTCATGCGGCTAACGGCGTAATCCATGCAGGTTTGTGCACAATAGATGTGACCAAATCTTTGTACCAATCTGTGCTTCCTCTCAAAAAATGCAGTGATAAAACAGCAACAATAACTTTGAGTTGCAGTGCTTAATACTCACAAACTGCATACAAAAACTATAGCTATGTCGAACATACATACAACGGAGACCCTCATTCAGGCTATTACTCCCGAGAAAAGAAGATTACTCGCTTTAAAAGCTAGGAAAACAGACTTGCAGATTCACAGTTCAATTAAAGCCTTCTATCTATCAGCAAAATATCACTTGCAAGCAATAAAAAGGTGTAAAAGTTTCTGAGAGGAGAAAACTAACAACTTTCGAAGTAAAATGAGTAACTGCGATAGAAAGTAAAGAGACTATAAAGGAAAGAAAAGTAAAATTTCCTATAGCTTAAGGAATCTCTAAATAAAATGTAGAAAATGTCAAACAGATGCAATGAGGCATAAGGACTGAATTAGCTGAATGAAATGTTGCTGGTTGAAAAGGAAAAATGCATCAAAGGCTATGAAAATTAGTTAAATAGACTTGAATAGATTAAAAAAGATTATTTTTAGCAGATTAATGCTTTGTAAGAGAAGTTGTATTCAAAGTAGGAGTCTTTTCATAAGCAAGCCGAAAGGTATTCAGAGAAAATCGAAAAACTATAGGAATAACTACAAAAGGCAAACAATTCTTATCTTTCAGCTTTGAACAAATATCAGGAATTTGAGCAAAACTCCTCAAACGTAAATAAATAGAAATAGCTGAACTTTCAACTTTAAAGAGCAAAGAATAACAAGCAGATTAAATATCTTTAAGAGTTAAATGCAAAAATTGAATTGGAAAACAAAGTTTATAAAACGAGAATAAATGAATTATAATAGATGCTATAGAAAGAAAGAGATAAGGAATCTTTTAAATCTTTGATTAGAGACAAAGATCAAATTATTCAAAAGTTGAGTCATGAGCTAGAGAAGCTGAAAATGTAAAAAATGTAAATTTAGGAGGAACTAATTGAGATACGAAGTGGTCAGTAAGATCGCTTGAATTTAAAGAAGAAAATAGCATAGTGTCAGTCCTAATGCAATAACTACAAATCTCAGCTTTAGAAATACACTCAAAATATACTTCTTTATTCAAGCAAAAACTAATAATTGATCAGTACTTGTGAAAAAATTGAAAAATAAAAAAAAGAATTGCTCACCCAGCTTGAAACTTTGAAGACTGAGCTTAATTTGAAAAAAAGATAGTTATTGAATCAGCAAAATTAACACACTAATCTTAAAGAAAAGCTTGCTTAGCTTTAAGCATTTTCATAAAATTCTAAGGTCAAATATACTGCATTAATTAGTCAATAAAGAAAAGAAGTAAAGGCTTTAAGGTAATAAATAAAAAAGATGTAAGGCTAAAAGTAGATTATGCTATTCGAAAGAAATAGCTTCTAAGAAAACAGCAAAAAGACAAACTTATTGAAAGAAGAACTTTATTTAAAAGTGAAAATTTTATCTGAAGAAAGATTAGATGAAAAAAGATAAATATAGACATTGAAAACGGAAAATTATTACTATCAGTAATCATTAGTTAAAATCCAAGCACAACATTAAAGTTAAGTTTCGCTCTACTCAGGATTATTAAAGTGGCTAATTTAATCAATTCAAAGTGAGGCAATTACAGAGTATGCACATGCAGTCAAAATCACTGATGATTAATTGAGATAATCACTCTTAAAATCAATGAAAAATAGAAACTATTTGATTTAAAAACGGAAGAGAGACTATGAATCTTTGATATAGTAAAAAACTTTTATTGAGTTATAGCTTTAGAAGTTAGGAAGAAGGTATGACGAATGTGAAAAGTATTACTAAGAATAGCTGCGAAAAGAAAAAGAGGAAAGAGATGCTGAATTGAAGGAGTACATTTAGCAAAAAAATAAATTACTTGATGTTTTAATGGAGATGTAAAGCTAAAAGTTGCAAATGTCTTCTCTCAAAGAGCAATATTACAAACAATGCAAACTTTTAGAGCTTAGAGTGGAGGAAAACGAGAAAGATATTGAGCATTATAAAGATTTGAGTAAGCAGCTGGAGGAAAAGTTTAGAAAATAGAACTAAACTTTAACATAAATGACTAAATATTATGAGGAACTCTTTGGGCATACATAAATGCAACAGAAGGAGTTGGAGACTTAAAAATAAAAACTTTGGCAAGTCCAAAAGGAAAGAAACGAGTTGCTTGTTACTACTCTTAAAGACATACTTAACAGTAAAGAAGAAGAGCTAAAAAATGCACTCAAATTCAACTAATAGCTATAATAAAAACTCGTCAGAAACCAAAGCTAAAACAAAAAGTTAGAATTTGACTTATCTGTCCAACTTCATCTCTATGAATAACTGCAGGTCAAGGCAAATCAACTATCTCTCTAAAACAACCAACTGAAAAATGGACTGAGAGATTTAGAGACAGAAATTGAGACCAAATAAAAACAAATGTCTCAAAAGTAGCTCGATCTTAGTGAACGTTCAGCAAAATCAATATAGCTCTAAGATAGATTTTAACATTCTATTGCAGAAGTAGAGAAGAAGAGGGAAGAACTTGAACATTAGCTATAAAAAATGAACGAATAGATAAATGAATGGAAGTATAAAGTGAAACTGTTAGAAGATTAGAGGAACAATTAGAAAAAAATAGGGAATGAAGAGGTCAATAAGCTTATTCAAGATTTATCTATCTATAAGATACTTATGGAGCAAGCTTAAAACACTATAGCCCGTCTTCAGAAAGAAAAGTAGTAATTAAAAGAGCAAAAGAGTTAAAGAAATTAAAAAAGCATTTAAGAAGATGTTGTCTGAAAAGATTTGTATTTTGATCTCAGTATCTGGTTATTCTTGTATGGGGTCAAATTTTTGCTTAAACAGTAAGATAAACTATCATTTCATTGTATACAGCTTCTAAACGCTTTTATGGTTGTTTTGGATTTGCTTTAGGGCAAGTTTGAGATTTGGAAATTTCACTTAGAGCTTTTAAATGTTATTTTCTAGGTAAAAGTAAAGACTTTATTTACCTGTTGGGCCTAAACTTACGAGATCTTTTATTTAGGTCATTGATTTTGAAATTTAGCTCAAGGACTATTGTAGTTTTTTGTGCACCTTTTCGACCCATTGCCGAATGAACTATACTTGAAAGATGTTTTGAACCAAGAGAATTTAAGTAAAGTTAGCTCGTTTTTACAATATGTTCAAATACTAGCTAAATTTAGCCTTATCATTTACCTACTTTTTTCTTTTTGGCTTCAAAAACTATTATCTGAAATTTACCAATTGATTCTTACTATCCTAAAACTGCTGAAGTAGCTGGTTATTTTACTCAGAAAGAGCTAGGTTAATATCAAAGCTATCTAAAACCTTTTGTATGTGATCCCTCTTTTTATATTACTAAAGAAGAGAATAAGCTGAAATAGCCTGTTCATTTGTCTTTGGTAAAGGACACACTTCGTACTTGTTGAGATAATTTAACGAAATCTTTTCAGCTAGTTTGACTACTTATACTAAGAATAGTTGTTCCTATGACCATACTAGCCTTTATCCCTTTTATTTCGTCCTTTTTTAGATGTAAGTATGAAGTTTGTTACTCAATTGACTCACCAAAGACTCCATTTAAATGTTCATTTCTTGATTGAGTTAGCCTTAAACATCAACAGTATACAACTCTTTCATGATCTCTTCTCTGTTTTGTTGAATTGCTAGTTAAACAAGGTCTGTGCCTTTGTAGTTTTTCAGCCTAAGTACTAACTCACGGTTTGTTCTCTTTAGTTACCTTAGTTTGTTGCTAAGTATAACTTATCTTTTACGGTCAAAAGGTATTGAGTCACCTTACAAGATTTATTTTAAGTGTAGTTATTTTTGCTTCAATTACTCTCCGATTTTCTCATTTTCCTTACTTTTTTGAGCAAGTGCCTTGTAATCTTTTTGTAATTTTAAGTACTTTTGTTAGTTTTTTACATACTTTTATTTTTAAGCTTATAACTATTCAATTTTTCTCAGATATTACTGCTATCTTACTTAAAGTTCTTTGAGTGCTTTGTTATTAGTCTCAGGTTTGATCAATTATGCTTTTTGCTACTTCTTTTTGTTTTGATTATGAATTACCTCTTCTTTTTCCCTTTACAAGCTATCCTATTGCAAAGGATTTGTTGATTCCTTTTTCTAACTTTTAATGATATTTTTGGCTGACTAGTCCTTGCTTATGTTGGTTGTTTCTTATTTTTTGATGTTTTTACGGCTAAGATCTCTTGTTCTTAATGCTTCTTATCTTGAAGGGTATAGCTTTGTTTGGGTTGTAGCTTGAATTTCAATCTTTTTATCGCTTTTTGGAGTAATTTATATTATTTTGTTTTGAGTTGCTCCCTTTTTCTAAGGGAGAGGAATCCCATTTGTCGCTATCTTTTTATCAGTGACAACATTTTTGTTATTCGGTGCTGTGTATGTAGTATTGTTGCTAGGTTTAGACTGTGAAGGATTCTTTTTTCCAAAAAAGGCAGTGACAGGATCATACTTGCTATCTTCCTTCTCGACAAACACAATCTTTTTCATTAGTTAATTATGCTAATAAACCAGAGCAACTTATAATCAAGCAGATAAGTAGTAGATTAAATTCGTAAAGACTAGAGATAATCATGTCAAGTTTACTTTAAGCCCTCTTTTCCTGCTTCCTCTTTCTGCTAGAGCTTTTATCTCTTCTAATTCAATATCACCCAGTCATATTGATAGTCGTATTTATAGCCATTTTTGAGGAAAAGATCCTTGAACATGTTTCTCATCTCAGAATATTTTGGTTACTCATCGAATCCTAGGTTGCGGCATTGAGTTAAGTATTTGGAAAATTCAACAGGGTAACCTTTACAGAGCACCTCGATGGAAGTGGTGAGTTTCTTCTCTTTGATTTTTTCATATTTTTCTCTTTTATTGTTCGCCTCCAGTCCTTGCCAAGGCAAAGCTCCTCTGAGAAACTACATTGCCACATAGCCGATGCTTTCCATATCGTCCCTGCGCCCTAAGTTATGCAAACAGTACCTTGTTCAATACCGAGGTGATTGTTGATGGAGGCGTACCTCGAAGTTCCGACAAGGTCCTTTCCCTCTCTGTAGGGAATGTGTTTCCCGTCTCTTTGGATGTATTTTTTGGAGAGCCCAAAGTCAATCAGGAAGATTTTGTGAGCTGTTTTGTTGAGTCCAATACAAAAGTTATCAGGTTTGATGTCTCTATGCATTATCGTTCGGTTGTGAATGTACTCAATTCGAGTAATCATTTGGTCCATGAGCATCAACACAGTCTTTAGTGAAAACCTTTGTAAAGTTGAAGAAAAAAGGGATCCAAGTGATGGTCCCATGAGGTCCATAACCAAAACATTATAACTTCCTTTGTTATGCGATTGTTACCTTAGGTTGAGTAATAATAGGCATTGGGTATTCCTTTGTCGATAACAGAATAATCACTGTTTAGATAGTTGTACATCTTAAACTAATACGGGAGGAGTGAATGGTATTTCTCGGCCACTTCAAATTTGACAGCAACTTAAAAGCCGTTTTTGATGTTGAGCCCTTGGTAGATCTATCCAAAGCCTCCTACAGCGATTTTTGTTATTATTTTGTAGCTGTTTCCAACCCTTTCAGGCGCTTTAATCATCGATGATAAGTTATTATTAATCAATATTTTAAGCTAATGCCAATAAGTATAAGTCAGACTATTATTTTCTAGAAACGAAAATCTTTTTACAAGAAATACTTTGTATTTAAAAAAATGTACAAGCATATAGTTACTATAGTCCAATAGAAGATTTACGAGTGTGAGTTGATTAACTCTAAAATTGTTTTCTTTGTGAAGAAAACACCATTATTTTTTGACTTTCATCCCCTTTATTTGCTATCAGCTGCTGTAATATTTGTGGGATCTTCACTAGCTAACTTTTTCCATTATTATATTTCCCGAATTAGCAATGTAACCTGAATATTGATCCACTCTGCATTACCTATTCTTGTCAGTTTGAGGTAATGGTAGCTTAACAGTTTCAAAGGCTACGAAGCGTTAATTGATAGCATTCCAGTGCTCAAAATCTCCATGTTTTCTAAGTCTGATTTGAAAATAAAACAACTTTCTCTATTTTCCATAAAACCACTAACTGAATTCAATTCATAAAAGTGGGAGAATTTTATTTTATATTATGGAAAAGCCCGGGCAGCTTCTCTGCGAAGCTAGAGAGTTCAAAAAAAAT
>Ga0316217_10002244_pt1 | contig 23557 bp, 14 predicted proteins | sample 1anoAmetaG_FD_203633 | JGI IMG/M metagenome (GOLD analysis project Ga0316217, IMG submission 203633) | Freshwater microbial communities from Trout Bog Lake, Wisconsin, USA - 1anoA | ecosystem: Environmental > Aquatic > Freshwater > Lake > Hypolimnion/Profundal zone | place: USA: Wisconsin...
CTGCGCCGTGGCATACGATGCCGCAGCCGATCCCGGTGCCGATCTTCACCACCAGGAAGTTCTGCAGCCGCCGCCGCAGGTGCCAGAGGGTGCCCAGAGCCATGACGTTGACATCGTTGTCCACGAAGACCGGCGCCCGGTATTCCTCGCCCAGGTAGTCGCGGATCGAGAAGCTCTCCCAGCCCGGCATCAGCGGCGGGTTCACCAGCAGGCCGCTGTCGAAGGCCACCGGCCCGGGCACGCCCACCCCGATGCCCAGCACCTGGTCGCGGCGCAGCCCGGCGCGCTCCAGCAGTTCCGCCAGGATCTCGCGCACCCGGAACAGCAGCGGGGTCGGCCCGGTGCGCACATCGGCCGCCTCGCCGTGCTGGCCCAGCACGGTCATGTCCGGCGCCAGCAGCGCCACGTCGATGCTGGTGGCGCCGATGTCCACGGCGGCCATCACCCCCATCCCGTTGCTCAGGCACAGGGTCTCGGGCCGCCGGCCGCCAGAGGACGGCTGGGCGCCCCGCTCTTCCAGCAGGCCGCGCTGGATGAGGGCGGCGACCGTGGTGTTGGCCTTGCTCTTGGAAAAATCGGCCAGCGCGGCCAATTCGCCGCGGGACATGCTTTCGGACCAGAACACACGTTCCAGCACGGTCAGCTCCACGGCTGAAAGGTGCTCCCAGTTCGCCACAGACTTCCTCTCCTCGTTCCGGGTTCGCGCAGGCTTGGCAACCCTTGGTTTGGATGGTACTCATCAAGGTTTGAATCAGCAATGAATACTTGGGCCAAAAAATACCCAAACTAAAGTATTGTCAGGCGTAACGCTGAATCGTATGATCCAAAGGATCAATCAAGAGAGCGGCCGTGGGCCAGGATGGCAATGGCCCGTTCCAGGGTCTATCAGAACGGTGGCGCGGGTCGGCAGGTTCACGCGGCATGCGGGCGTTGGGCTCCATGTTTGGGATGACACCATGAGTTTGCAGGTTTCGTTCGAGGGTATAACCAAAGAGTTCGGTCCGGTGCGGGTGCTGGACGGCGTGAGCTTCCAGCTGGAGCCGGGCCGGGTCTACGGCCTGATCGGCGAGAACGGGGCCGGGAAGTCGACCCTGGTGAAGATCCTCTCCGGCTACCACAGCGCCACCGCCGGCAGCTTCCGCATCGACGGCCAGCCCCAGCGCTTCAGCAGCTCCCGCGACGCTGAGCAGCTGGGCATCGTGCTGATCCACCAGGAGCTGAACCTCGCCGACGACCTGACCGTCGCCCAGAACATGTTCCTGGGCCGGGAGCTGACCCGGGGCTGGCTCATGGACGACCGGGCCATGCGCGACCAGGCCCGGGCCGCCCTGCGCCAGGTGGGGTTCGACCTGGACCCGGACACCAAGGTCCGCGACCTGATCGTCGCCGAGAAGCAGCTGGTGGAGATCGCCAAGGCGCAGGTGCGCAACGCCCGGCTGCTGATCATGGACGAGCCCACCGCGACCCTCACCCCCTCGGAGTGCGAGCGCCTGTTCAGCCTGATCGAGCGGCTCCGCGGCGACGGGGTCACCATCATCTACATCTCCCACAAGCTGGACGAAGTGGCGCGGGTCACCGACGAGGTGATCGTGCTGCGCGACGGCCGGTTCGTGGCCCGGGCGGCCACCGCGGACACTTCCCAGCAGCGCATGGCCAACCTGATGGTGGGGCGGGAACTGGCCGACATGTATCCGCCCAAGCGGCCCGCCCCCGCCGCGGGGACGCCGCTGATGTCGGTCTCGGGCTTCTCGGTGCCCGGCTGGGCCCAGGATGTGGCCTTCGACCTCTGGCCTGGCGAGATCCTGGGCTTCGCCGGCCTGGTCGGCGCCGGGCGCACGGAACTGTTCGAAGGGATCGTGGGCCTGCGCCCGCACAGCGCCGGCCGGGTGGAACTGGCGGGGCGGGAGGTCCGGCTGCGCGGCGCGCGGCAGGCGGCCCGCAACGGCCTCACCTACCTGAGCGAAGACCGCAAGGGCAAGGGCCTGCACGTGAAGCTGCGGCTCAGCCACAACCTGACCCTCATGGCGCTGGAGCAGCACGCGCGGCCGCTGCTGTCCCGGGAATCGGAACAGAAGGCCCTGGCCCGGGCGGTGGCCGCCTTCGGCATCCGCACCAGCGACCCCGCGAGCCCCGCGTCCTCCATGTCCGGCGGCAACCAGCAGAAGCTGGCCATCGCCAAGTTCCTGGAGCCCGGCCCCCGGGTGTTCGTCCTGGACGAGCCCACCCGCGGGGTGGACGTGGGCGCCAAGCGCGACATCTACTTCCTGATCCAGCGCATCGCCGCAGAGGGCCGGGGGGTGATCGTGGTGTCGTCGGAACTGAACGAACTGATCGGCCTCTGCCACCGGGTCGTCGTCATGCGCAGCGGCCGGGTCATGGCCACCTTGCCCACGGAACAGCTAAGCGAAGAGGAGATCATCGTCCATGCCACCGGAACCCACACCGCTCACTGAAGCCCCGGCCCCGGCGGCCGAGGCCCAGCCCAAGGCCGCCGGCCGCAGGCCCTTCAGCCTCCAGGGCTACGGGCCCATCCTCGGCCTGGTGCTCCTGGCGATCGCCGGAACCCTGCTGAACCACGATTTCGCCACCTGGTCCAACGCCATGAACGTGCTCACCCGCACCGCGTTCATCGGCATCATCGCCATCGGCATGTGCTTCGTCATCATCTCCGGCGGGATCGATCTGTCGGTGGGCGCCATGGTGGCCCTGATCGCCGGCAGCGTCATCCTCATGATGAACCATATGCCCCTCCAGGGCTCGCCGGTGCTGGTGGTGCTCGCCGGCATGGCGGTGTCCGTCCTGCTCGGCGCCCTGTTCGGGCTGGGCCACGGCCTGCTGATCACCAAAGGCCGCATCGAGCCGTTCATCGTCACCCTGGGCACCATGGGCATCTTCCGGGCCTTCCTCACTTTCTTCGCCAACGGCGGCGCCATCACCCTGAACGACGACCTGGCCAAGGTCTATTCCCCGGTCTACTACGGGGTCCTGTTCCGGGTGCCCATCCCGGTGTGGGTGCTGCTCATCGCCACCGCCGCCGGCGCCGTGCTGCTGAACTACACCCGGTTCGGCCGCTACGTCCAGGCGATCGGCTCCAACGAGACGGTCGCCCGCTACGCGGCGGTGGACGTGGACCGGGTGAAGATCCTCACCTACATCCTGCTCGGGGTCTGCGTCGGCATCACCACCGTGCTCTACATCCCGCAGCTGGCGTCGGCCTCGTCCAGCACCGGCCAGCTCTGGGAGCTGGAGGCCATCGCCGCGGTGATCGTCGGCGGCACGGCGTTCAAGGGCGGCGAAGGCAGCATCACCGGCACGGTGGTGGGCGCCCTGCTGCTCTCCACCATCGGCAACCTGCTGAACGTCACCAGCATCATCAGCGTCTATCTCAATTCCGCCATGCAGGGGTTCGTCATCATCACCGTCGCCTTCCTGCAGCGGCGCCGGAAATGACCCCGGTCCCCGGGCTTCACCCCAGGTGGCGAGCCGCCACCGCCTGACCGTCCACGCCCCACCCCAACCCCAAGGAGGAAACCTCATGTCCATCCTCGCAAGTCTCACCCGGCGCTCCGCGCTCGGCCTCGGCCTCGCCCTGGCCACCGCCCTCGCCGGCACCGGCGCTGCCGCCGCCGATCCCGTCAACATCGGCGTCGCCATTCCCGCGGCGACCCACGGCTGGGCCGGCGGCATCATCTGGTGGGCCAACGAAGCCAAGAAGGAACTCGAGAAGGCCCACCCGGGCCTGAAGATCACCATCAAGACCGCCAGCGGCGCGCCGGAGCAGGCCAACCAGGTGCAGGATCTGGCCACCGTCAACAAGATCAACACCCTGGTGATCCTGCCCTTCGAGTCCGCCCCGCTGACCCCGCCGGTCGCCAAGGTCAAGAAGGAAGGCGTCTACGTCACCGTGGTCGACCGCGGCCTGACCGACGCCACCGCCCAGGACGCCTACATCGCCGGCGACAACGCCGCCCTGGGCCGCGTCTCCGCCGAATACTTCGCCAAGAAGTACAACGGCAAGGGCACCATCGTCGTGCTGCGCGGCATCCCGACCGTGATCGACAACATCCGCGTCGATTCCTTCAAGGAGGCCCTCAAGGCCTATCCCGACATGAAGATCCTCGACGCCCAGTTCGGCAACTGGAACCGCGACGACGCCTACAAGGTGATGCAGGACTTCCTGACCCGGTTCAAGAGCATCGACCTGGTCTGGGCGTCCGACGACGACATGGCCATCGGCGTGCTCAAGGCCATCGGCCAGGCCAAGCGCACCGACATCAAGGAAGTGCTCGGCGGCGCCGGCGCCAAGGGCATGGTCAAGGCGGTCATGGACGGCACCGAGCCGCTGATCCAGGCCGACGTGACCTACTCGCCGAAGATGATCTACGACGCCATCAAGCTCACCGCGGAAGCCCGCCTGAAGGGCCAGCCCCTGCCGGCCACCACGACCATCCCCTCCGAGCTGATCCTCAAGGCCAACGCCAAGAACTTCTACTTCCCCAATTCACCGTTCTAGCAGCATTCGCCAGAAAGGGCGCGCCGCCGCAGGGCGGCGCGTCCGCATTGCCGCCCGCCTCGTTGGCGCCTTGATCACTTTGAAGGGGGTTCCCATGGGAAACCAGAAACTGCGATATGCCATGGTGGGCGGCGGCCGCGACGCCTTCATCGGCGCAGTCCACCGCAGGGCGGCGGCCTTCCACGGCGGGATCGAACTGGTGGCCGGCGCGCTGGCGTCCGACCCCGAAAAGGCCCGCCGGTCCGGGCTGGAACTGGGCCTGGATCCCTCGCGGGTCCACGGCGACTGGCAGGCCCTGCTGAACGACGAATTGAAGCGCCCGGCCGGCGAGCGCATCCAGTTCGTGTCCATCGTCACGCCCAACCACATGCACTTCCCGGTGGCCAAGGCCTTCCTCGAGGCGGGCCTGAACGTGGTCTGCGAGAAGCCCCTGGTGCACACCAGCGAGCAGGCCGCGGAACTGCTCCGGCTGCGCGACGCGCAGGGGACCGTGTTCGGGGTGACCTACAACTACACCGGCTATCCCATGGTGCGCCAGGCCAGGGAGATGGTGCGCGCCGGCCAGGTGGGCGAGGTGCGCCGGGTGGTGGTGGAGTACCACCAGGGCTGGCTCTCGCGCCTGCTCGAGGCCACCGGCTCCAACAAGCAGTCCGAATGGCGCACCGACCCCGCCCGCAGCGGCATCACCGGGGCCATCGGCGACATCGGCTCCCATGCCGAGAACCTGGTGCGGACCGTCACCGGCCTGGAGCTCGAAGCTCTGTGCGCCGACCTGACCACCTTCGTCCCGGGCCGTAAGCTGGAGGACGACGGCAGCGTGCTGCTCCGCTACACCAGCGGGGCCAGGGGCGTGCTGATGGTCTCCCAGATCGCCCTGGGCTGCGAGAACGACCTTCGCCTGCGCGTCTACGGCAGCGACGGGGCCCTGACCTGGCACCAGGAGGATCCCAACGTGCTGCGCTACAGCCCCATCGACGGACCCACCCAGCTGCTGACCCGCGGCTCGGGGTACCTGGGCGCCGCCGCCAGGAAGGCGACCTGCCTCCCCGGCGGCCACCCCGAGGCGTTCCACGAAGCCTTCGCCAACCTCTACCTCGGGATCGCCGAAGCGATCAGGGCCCGGGAGGCCGGGCGCCCGCTGGGGCCGCTGGAGGGCGATTTCCCGACCCTGGAGGACGGCGCCGAGGGGGTGCGCTTCATCGAGAAGACCTTCCAGTCCGCCCAGTCCCGGGAGAAGTGGACCCGCTTGGCCGACTCGTAGCATGATTCTTGAATAACATTGCTTATTGGTTCGAGCCATCAGCCATGGCATACCTGCTTGGTTAGGGTGTTTCAGTTAGAACCGGAGCCGCCTGCCGGAGCTTCCAAGGCCCCGGCCAACCAGAGTAGGCTGGTGGCATGGCCCCCATGGCGGAACGGCAGACGCAGGCGACTTAAAATCGCCCTCCAGGAATGGAATCCCGGTTCGAGTCCGGGTGGGGGCACCACCGGGCGGCCCCGGCCCCGCCGCCAGGTGCTTGGGATCCCATCGAAGGGATATTCATTATTTCCTATAGGTTGGCGCAGCCTTTCGGGATGAATTTGCAGAATTCACCCCTTGTGCCGGGCGGCAAAGGCTCTACCCTGGGAGCGGCTTGAGGGAATGAGTCGCAATCGCTTTCGGGGGGGGCCATGCGCCGGTACTGGATATTGCTGATCTCGGTGATGGTGGTCTCCTTCGCCGTGCTGGGCTGGGTCGGGCTGCGCATCCGCGCCGGCGCGCCGCCGCTGGCGCACCGGGTGGCGACGCTGGACGGGCGGGACGTGTTCGAACCGGGCGACATCCCCGCCGGCCAGAACGTCTGGCAGGCCATGGGCGGCATGGAGATGGGCTCGGTGTGGGGCCACGGCAGCTACGTGGCGCCGGACTGGACCGCGGACTGGCTGCACCGGGAGGCCACGGGCATCCTGGACCGCTGGGCCGGGGCGGAGCAGGGCCGGCCCTACGCCCAGCTGGACGCGCCGCTGCAGGCCTCGTACCGGGAACGGCTGCGGGAGATGATCCGGCGCAACAGCTTTGACCCGGCCACCGGGACCCTGGTGGTGGACCCGGTGCGGGCCGAGGCGATCCGGGCCACCGCCGCCCACTTCGCCGACGTGTTCGCCCACGGAAGGGAGGCCTACGCCATTCCGGCCGGGGCCCAGCCCGATCCGGTGAAGCTGCGCCAGTTGTCGGCGTTCATCTTCTGGACCGCCTGGGCGGCCTGCACCCAGCGGCCCGGGGAGGCCGTGAGCTATACCAACAACTGGCCGTACGAACCGCTGGTGGGCAACACCCTCACCGGCGACGCCTGGATCTGGACCGGGGTCAGCGTGCTGCTGCTGCTGGCCGGGGTCGGCGCCATGGCCGCCTGGCACGGCAGCCGGGCGGCGGCGGAGCCGGGCCCCGACCCGGAGCAGGCGCCCATGGAGGATCCGCTGCTGCGGGTCCAGGCCACCCCGTCCCAGCAGGCGGTGGTGAAGTACTTCTGGGTGGTCTCGCTGCTGATCCTGGTGCAGGTCCTGATGGGCGTGGTGACCGCCCACTACGGGGTGGAGGGCGGCGGGTTCTATGGCATCCCGCTGGACCGCTGGCTGCCCTACGTGCTTTCCCGCACCTGGCACACCCAGCTGGGCGTGCTTTGGATCGCCACCGCCTGGCTGGCCACGGGCCTGTTCATCGGTCCGGCGGTGAGCGGGCACGAACCGGCCCACCAGGCCCTGGGGGTGAACGCGCTGTTCGTGGCGGTGCTGCTGCTGGTCGTGGGCTCCATGACCGGGCAGTGGCTGAGCGTCATGAACCGCCTGGGCACCGGCGCCGCGTGGTTCTACCTGGGTCACAGCGGCTACGCCTACATCGACACCGGCCGGCTGTGGCAGATCGTGCTGCTGGTGGGGCTGTTCTTCTGGCTGTTCCTGGTGGTGCGGGCGATCCGGCCGGCCCTGCGCGGCGCGGCCCCGGGCACCCGTTCGCTGCTGGCCATGTTCATCCTGGCCTCGGTGGCCATCGCCGGGTTCTACGGCGCGGCCCTGGGCTACGGCCGCCACACCAACCTGGCCATCGCCGAGTACTGGCGCTGGTGGGTGGTGCACCTTTGGGTGGAGGGCTTCTTCGAGGTCTTCGCCACGGTGGTCATCGCCTTCCTGTTCGCCCGGCTCAAGCTGGTGCGCACCGGAACCGCGGGACGCTCGGTGGTGCTGGCCTCGGCCATCTTCCTGGGCGGCGGCATCATCGGTACGGCGCACCACCTCTACTTCTCCGGCACCCCGTCGGTGGTCATGGCCCTGGGCGCCTCGTTCAGCGCCCTGGAGGTGGTGCCGCTGCTGTTCGTCGGCTACGAGGCCTGGGAGAACCTGCGGCTGTCCCGGGCCACGCCCTGGGTGCGCAACTACCGCTGGCCGATCTACTGCTTCGTGGCGGTGGCGTTCTGGAACCTGGTGGGGGCCGGGCTGTTCGGCTTCATGATCAATCCGCCGGTGGCGCTGTACTACATGCAGGGACTCAACACCACGCCGGTGCACGGCCATGCGGCGCTGTTCGGAGTCTACGGCATGCTGGGGATCGGGCTGATGCTGTTCTGCCTGCGGGCGCTGCGGCCGAAGGACGCCTGGCGCGAGGCGCCGCTGCGCTTCGCCTTCTGGGCCATCAATGGCGGCCTGGCGGCGATGATCCTGCTCAGCGTGCTGCCGCTGGGCCTGCTGCAGACCCGGGCCGCGGTGGGGCACGGCTACTGGTACGCCCGCAGCGCCGAGTTCCTGCACTCGGACGGGATGAACGCCATCCGCTGGATGCGGGTGCCCGGCGACACCCTGTTCGCCCTGGGCGCGGTGGTGCTGGTGGCCTTCGTGGCCGGCCTGGCCACCGGGCATTCCCTGGACCACCAGCACGCCGGGCCCATGGAGGACACTACCCGCCGCTGACTTCCAGCCGCAGGGCATGGGCGTCCAGCAGATCGCTCCGGGTGATGATTCCGGTGAGCCGCTGGTCCGCCGTCACCACCGGCAGCCGGCCCACCCGCTCCCGGACCATGTGGTCCGCGGCCTCGCGCAGGGAGCTGTCCTCCAGGGCCACGGCCACGGGACGGACCACCAGGGCGCTGATGAAGCCCTGCGGGTCCTGGGCGGGGTCGAGGATCTGCCGGCCCATGACCACGCCGATGGGGCGGCCCGAGCCGTCCAGCACCGGGAAGCCCTGGTGGGTGCTGCCCGGGGCGCCGCTGGCAAGCCAGTCGCGGGCCTCGGCCACCGTCTGGGCGGCATGGAACGACGCCACCTCGCGGCTGGCGTGGTCCCGCACCAGCAGCTGGTCCAGGTGGTCGGCCGGGTACTCCGCGGGCACCCGCACCCCGCGCCGGGCCAGCTTCTCGGTCATGATCCCGTGGCGCATGGCCAGGGCGGAGATCAGGTAGGCGGCGGCGCAGCCGCCCAGGAGCGGCATGAGGCCGGTGGGCTGGAGGGTGATCTCGAAGGCGAACACCGCGGAGGTCAGCATGCACCGGGCGGCCCCGGCGAAGATGGCGGCCATGCCCACCAGGGCGCACATGCGCGGGTCCACCCCGGCGTGGGGCAGGGCGCGGGCCGCGAGGCCGCCCAGCAGGGCGCCCAGGGCGCCACCGATGGTGAACAGCGGGGCCAGGGTCCCGCCCGAGGTGCCGCTGCCCAGGGCCACCGCCCAGGACGCGAACTTGGCCAGGCACAGCGCCAGCAGCGCCGCGCCGGCCAGGTCGCCGCCCAGGATCGCCTGGATGTTGTCGTAGCCCACGCCCAGGGTCCTGGGTGCGAACAGGCCCACCACCCCCACCGCCAGGCCGCCCAGGGCCGGCCACCACATCCAGTGCAGCGGCAGGCGCTCGAAGCCGTCCTCGATCCAGTAGACCGCCCGGGTCACCGCCACCGAGGCCAGGCCGGCCACGGCGCCCACGCCGATGTAGACCGCCAGTTCCAGGCCGTCGGGCCGGGGCAGGGCGGGCATGGGGAAGATCGGGCTGGCGCCGTGCAGGGCGTAGCGGACCCCGGTGGCCGCCACGCTGGCCAGGGCCACCGGGATCACCGAGCGCGGGCGCAGCTCGAACAAGAGCAGCTCCACCGCCAGCAGCACCGCCGCCACCGGGGCGCCGAAGGTGGCGGCCATGCCCGCGGCGGCGCCGGCGGCCAGCAGGGTCTTGCGCTCGGGGGCGGTGACCGGCAGGCGCTGGCCCACCAGCGAGCCCAGGGCGCCGCCGGTGGCGATGATCGGGCCTTCGGCGCCGAACGGGCCCCCGGTGCCGATGGCGATGGCCGCGGACAGCGGCTTCAGGAAGGCGATCCGGGCCGGGATCCGGCTGTCGTTGCGCAGCACCTGTTCCATGGCCTCGGGGATGCCGTGGCCGCGGATGGCCCGGGAGCCGTAGCGGGCCATGAGCCCCACCAGCAGGCCGCCCGCCGCGGGCACCAGCACCAGGGTCCAGCCCAGGTGGTTGCCTGCCGGCGAGACGAGATCCGTGGACAGGCGGTGGTGGAAGGCCAGGTTGGTCACCAGGCCGATGAGCCGCACCAGGGCCTCGGCGATGACGCCCGCCACCAGCCCCAGCCCCGCGGCTACCGCGCAGATCCAGGCCACCCGGCCGTCCACCACGGCGGTGGTGCGCGGCGCCCGGGGCTCCAGGCCGGGGGCCACCGGGAGCCCGTCCCCGCCGTGGCCGCCGGCGGCGCTCATGGCCGGTCCTCTTCGGCTCCCTCCTGGAAGAACATGGGCGCCGGATGCGTTCCCTCCCGGGGCGGCGCCACCCGCTCCAGCAGGTCCGCCAGGCTGCGCAGCTGGTCCGGCTCCAGCTGGGCCATGCGCGAGATCAGCTCCTGCTGCACCGGCGCGGGGGAGCGTTCCACGGCCCGGGCGCCGGCCGCCGTGAGCGTGACCTTGAGCCGGCGCCGGTCCTCGGCGCTGGATTTCTTGCCCACCAGCCCCTTGGCGTGGAGCTTGTGGATCACCACCGAAATGGAGCTGGGGTCGGTGGCGGTCAGCTCCGCCAGCTCCCCCAGCGACAGCGGGCCGCGCTCCCGGAGCACGTGCAGGGCGAACTGCTGGGCCGCGCTCAGCCCGGCCGGGCCCCCGGTTCCCGGGGCGATCCGCAGCTCGCGGACGATCCAGCGCAGGGCGTCGAGCACCCTCCGGACATCAGGCTTCGGTGCGGAGGCATTTGCTTGGGATCCCATGGAATTGAGTGTAGGGGGTTTCCGGGCCATGGCAAGCCCCCGGGCGGCGAATCCCGGCCGCATGCCCGGCCGGTGCTGCGGCGGGAATGCTGAAGCGGCTAGACTCAGAACATGCCGCCCGCCGAACTCGACCATCCCCTCCTGCGCAACCTGAACGCCCCCCAGCGGGAGGCCGTCACCCACGTGGACGGGCCGCTGCTGATCCTGGCCGGGGCGGGTTCCGGCAAGACCACCGTGATCACCCGGCGCATCGCCTGGCTGATCGAGGAGGAGGGGGTGCGCCCGGCCTCGATCCTGGCCATGACCTTCACCAACAAGGCCGCCGGCGAGATGGCGGAGCGGGTGCAGCGGCTGGTGAGCGTGCCCGCGGGCCAGCTGTGGGTGAGTACCTTCCACAGCTTCTGCACCCGGATCCTGCGCCGGGAGGGCGACCGCACCCCGGTGGGCCGGGACTTCGTCATCTTCGATCCCTCGGACCAGCGCAGCCTGGTCAAGCAGGTGCTGGCGGAACTGAAGCTGGCCGAGAAGCAGTTCCACCCCAAGAAGGTGCTGGAGGTCATTTCCGATTTCAAGAACCGCTGCCTGCTGCCGGACGAGGCCCGGGGCGAGTTCCAGGACCCCTGGACCCGCAAGGTGCTGGACGTATACGACGGCTACCAGCAGGGCCTCAGGCACAACCGGGCCTGCGATTTCGACGACCTGCTGCTGCACACCGAGCGGCTGTTCCGGGACCCCGGTGTACAATCTGCTTATGCTGAGCGGTTCCGGTACATCCTGGTCGATGAGTACCAGGATACCAACAAGGCCCAGTATCTGCTGGTGCAGCATCTGGCGCGGGCCCACCACAATTTATGTGTGGTTGGTGACGAAGATCAAAGCATTTATGGGTGGAGAGGGGCCGATATCCGCAACATCCTGGACTTCCAGCGGGACTTCCCGGAGGCGGTGCAGATCAAGCTGGAGCAGAACTACCGCTCCACCCAGAAGATCCTGGACGCCGCCAGCCGGGTGATCGCCAACAACACCCAGCGCCTGGGCAAGACCCTGTGGACCGACCTGGGGGAGGGCAGCAGCCTCACCTTCAAGCTGCTGGACGAGGGCCGGCTGGAAGCGGAGTTCGTGGTGCAGCGGCTGCGCGAGGAGCGCCGGAAAGACCCCCAGGCGCGCATGGCGGTGCTGTACCGGGCCAACTGGCAGTCCCGGCAGCTGGAGGAGGCGCTGCGCGCCGAGAACATCCCCTACAAGCTGGTGGGCGGCACCAAGTTCTACGAGCGCCAGGAGGTGAAGGACCTGCTGGCCTACCTGCGGCTGGTGAGCAACCCGTTCGACGTTGTCAGCTTCCGGCGCTCGGTGAACGCGCCCACCCGCGGCGTGGGGCCCACCACCCTGGCCAGGATCGAGGCGGCCATCCCCGAAGGCGGCAAGGCCCTGGACGGGATCTCGGCGCTGCTGCGCGCCGGCGAGCTCAAGGGCCGGGCCCAGCGGGAGCTCTCGCGCTACCTGGAGCTGTTCCACAAGGCCGAGGGCGAGGCCCGCAGCCTGGGGCTCGCGGCGCTGGTGCGCTGGGTGCTGGTGGAGTCCGGCTACGTGCAGATGCTGGAGGAGGAGGCCACCATGGAGGCCGAGGGCCGCCTGCGCAACCTGGAGGAGTTCATCTCCGCCGCGGCGGAATCGGAGTCGCTGGGCCTGCGGCTGGCGGAGTTCCTGGACCGGGTGACCCTGGCCTCGGACAGCGACGAGCTGGAGGAGGCGGCCCTGCTCTCGCTCATGACCATCCACTGCGCCAAGGGGCTGGAGTTCCCGGTGGTGTTCCTGGTGGGCATGGAGGAGGACGTGTTCCCCAACCGCAACGCCCGGGAGACCGAGGACGGCATCGAGGAGGAGCGCCGGCTGTTCTACGTGGCCATCACCCGGGCCCAGCGCAAGCTCTACCTCACCGCCGCCCGGCGCCGGCGGGCCATGGGCCAGGAGGTGCTGGGCATGCCCAGCCGGTTCCTGCGGGAACTGCCCCAGGAAGGCCTGGAGACGCCCATCCGCTGGGGCACCGAGCTCTACCAGGCCGGCCAGGGGGCCCCGCCGGCGCCACGGGCCTACCCGGGCGGCGGCAGCGGCTCCACCGTGTCCTCGGAGCTCAACCGGATCCGCGGGTTCTTCGAGCGGGTGAAGGCGGTGGCCGGCATCGAAACCGAGGCCGCCCCCGTCCCGGCCGAGCCGGCGCCGGAGGTCCAGGCCGGGGGCTGGCCCAAGGGCAGCCGGGTGCTCAGCCCCCGGTTCGGCCGGGGCGTCATCACCGCGGTTACCGGCAGCGGCGACGGGCTCACCTACACGGTGCGGTTCACCGGCGGCGAGAAGCGGATCGTGGCCCGGTTCGGCATGCTGGAGAAAGAGGGCTAGCATGCCGCACAGGCAGCGCCGGCGCGGGCGGGCGTGGTAGGATGGCTGCATCGGAAACATCTCGCCCAAGGCTCCCCCATCGCACTCCGGAGGTTCGCATGGTCTCCCGGAACCTCGTCCCGGGAATCCTTCTGGGAATCATCGGCTGTGCTTCGGCGTTGTCCGCCCAGCAGGCCCCGCCCCCGCCCGACCCGGATGCCGGCCTCGAAGCCAGCCTGCCGGTGCTTGCCGCGAGGACGCTGGTGCCCATGGAGTTGCGGGACGCGATCTCCACGAAGACCGCCAGGACCGGTGACTACTTCGACCTGCGCACCACCGAGCCGGTGCTGGCCCAGGGCCGGGTCGCCATTCCCGCCGGAACCCGGGTGGTGGGCCAGATCATCGACGCCCAGAAGCCCGGCGCGTTCGGCAGTCCGGCCAAACTGCTCCTCGCCATCCGCTATGCGGAAGCCGGGGGAATCCGGATCCCGCTGAGCCTCTCCCGCGGCACCCCGGGCAAGGACAAGTCCAGCCAGGCGCTTGCATTGGCCGTGATGGTCGGGGTGTTCTCGGCGTTCCTCAGAGGCGACCAGATTGTCCTTCCGGCCGGCACGCCGCTCACCGCCAAGGTCGCCAAGGACACGCCGTTCGAATTCCCTCCCTCCGAACCCCCCGCCGCCGATCCGGCGGCCCCGACCCCAGGAGCTGAACCATGAAAACCCCCGTTATCGCCGGCCTGCTGCTGGCCCTCGCGCTGGCCCGCCCCAGCCTCGCCCAGACCGTTCCGCCGCCGGATCCCGCTTCGGCCGACTCCGCCCAGGCTGCCCCGGACGCTCCCGCTCCGGACGCCGCCGCCCCCGCCCCGGATGCCGCCCCTGCTCCGGAGGCCGCTCCCGCGCCGGCCCCGGCCTTCAGCGAGGCGGTCACCGCCGCCCTGGGGCCCCTGGAGGAGGGCAAGGCCCGGGTGGTATTCTTCCGTCCGAGCAAGTTCGTCGGGGCAGCGATCGGCTTCATCGTCCGGGAGCAGACGGCCGAACTGGGCAAGCTGCGCAGTGGATGGTACTTCGTCATCAATGCCGAACCGGGGGCGCACACCTACACGGTGCACTCCGAAGCCACCGACAACACGACCATGGAACTGGAAGCGGGCGAAACCTACTTTGTCACCGGCTCGATCAGCATGGGCTTCCTGGTCGGGCACCCCCACCTGGCGGTCACCGATCTGCCCGCCTTCGAGGCCGTCCTGCCCAAACTGGAACGGGCCAAGCCATTGTCCTGACCGGCTCTCCGGGGCGCTGCCCTTCCGGGGCCAGGTGACGGATCCTTCGGCCGGCCGAGGCTCAGCGGCGCCAGTGCCGGGCCTCCTCCCGGGCCAGGTCCCTGAGCGAGGCCGCCGGCTTGCGGCCGTAGGCTGCGGCGTCCGCCTCCCGGGCCAGGCGCTCCAGCTGCCCGGCCCGGGCCGGGCGCAGCCGGCCCAGCCGGACCAGCCACATCCGGGCGGTCTCCTGCTCCAGGGGCGGCAGGATGCGCCGGGCTCTGCGCACCAGGGGCCGCAATTCCCGGATTCCGCCCGGCCCCGCGGAGCGCCCCGGCCAGCGCAGCGGCCGGCGCCGCAGGCCGGACCAGAGCAGGGCCGCCAGCACCAGCGCCCCGGCCAGCGTCCGGGTCCCGGGGCCGGGACGCCAGCGGCCCAGGGTGGCGAACCGGCCCAGGGCCCACTCGGCCCCGGCCAGCTGGTCGTCGTCGGAGAAGCGCACCACGTCCCGGTCCCAGGTGAAGCGGGCGGCGTCGCTCCAGCGCGCCAGCACGCCCATGAAGCTCACCGAGCCGAACGGGGACGGGGGTGCCGGCGGGGTCGGGTCCGCCACCCGCCAGCCGCCGGCGGCGGGATCGTAGTATTCCACCCAGCTGTGGGCCTCGCCCTGGGTCACCAGGAAGTAGCCGCCCTCCTGGATCCAGGGCCCCAGCCGGAACCCGGTCGCCACCCGGGCGGGGACGCCGCGCCAGCGCAGCATCACCGCCAGGGCGGCGGCGAAGTACTCGCAGTGGCCCGCCTGGCTGCGCTCCAGGAAGTCCTGCAGCGGGTTCGCGGTGCTGCCGGAAGGGTTGTCTAGGGTGTAGCGGAACCGGCGCAGGGCGGCGGCGAGCTGTTCGGCCAGCACCCGGGGCGAGAGGTCCCCTGGGGCGTTGCGCAGGCTCCAGTCCCGGGCGGCGCCGGTGTCCTGGCCGGTGGCGGTGAGGATGGCCAGCCGGCCGCCCCGGGGCGGCGGTTCGGGCTCCACCTCGGCGGGGGTCAGCGCCACCCGGAGGGCCGTGGCCCGGGTGCCGGGGTAGGACCGCACCACGCTGCCGCCGGGCCCCGGGCGCAGGGCGTCGCCCGGGGCCGGTTCCAGGTCCGCGCTGCCGTAGGGCAGGGGCACCACCCCGTGCAGTCCGGGCTCGACGAAGAAGTCGGCGATGACCGGCTGGGTCCCGCCATTGAGCCCGGTCCACTGGGTGCGGCCCCGGCGCGGGGAGATGGGGTTGACCTGCCAGCGCTGGCCGTACAGCGCCTCCAGGGTGAAGCCCTTGAGCAGGGCCAGGCTCTCGCCGTAAAGCGCCTGCTGGTCCGGGGTGAGCCCGGCCGCGGGCAGGATGCGCACCGCCACCTCCCGGTTGGCCTGTACCGGCCCGCCCTCCTTCAGGTCCAGCGAGTCGCTCAGGCCGGCGGTCTCGCCCCCGCCGCTCCGGGTCGCCGCCGGAAGCCGGCGCAGCCCCAGGTGCAGCCTGGGCAGGATGACGAAGAACCCCGCGGCCAGGACCAGCACCGCCGCCGACCAGCCCAGGAGCAGCGGGTAGGGCGGCTTCCGGCCCGGGCCCTGGCGCAGCCGGGCGGACTGCTCCCAGTTCAGCCGCAGCAGCACCGCGGCGCTGCCGGCCAGCATGGCCACCGACCAGAGCAGGAAGTCCAGTTCGGAGGTGGTGATGGCGGTGGTGAGGAACAGCAGGAAGCCCATGAGCAGGAGCTGGCGGCGCTCCGGGATGCCCCGGGGCAGGGCCAGGCGCACCCCGCACAGCACGAACAGCATGCCCACGACCATGGCCAGCAGCCCGGTGCGCAGCGCCAGCATGAGCAGCAGCGCCGCCAGCGCGGCCAGTTCCAGCCCCCGCCGCCAGCCGTCCAGGTCCCAGCCCCGCCATTCCGCCAGGGCCGCGGCCAGCAGCGGCACGGCCATGGCCGCCACGGTCCCGGGATCGTAGGCGCCGGTGCTGGCGATCGCGCCCCAGCCCAGCCAGGGCGGAAGGTGATCCAGCCAGCGGGCGCCGCTCACCCCGGCACCCAGCTGCCCAGCACGGCGGCGCGGGCGGCCCCGGTGACCTCGGGCAGGTGGCCCGGGACCCCCGCCCCCGAGGCCGCGCCCAGCAGCGCCCAGCTCACCGCCTCCCGGGCCCCGGAGGGGAAGTGGCGGTCCTCGGCGAGCCGGAGCCCCGGCAGCAGCCGGGCCAGTTCCCGGCGGACCCCGAGGTGGCGCAAGCCGCCGCCGGAGACCAGCAGCGGCGTCCCCTCCGGCAGGGCCGGGCCCCAGGTTCGCAGCTCCCGGGCCACCGCCTGGGCGGTGAAGGCGGCCAGGGTGGCCAGCCGGTCCGGCACCGGCAGGGCCTCGAGCCAGGGCGCCTCCGCGTCCAGCCAGGCGGCGCCGAAGGTCTCCCGGCCGGTGGACTTGGGCGGCGGGGTGCGGAAATGCGGATGCTCCAGCCAGCGTTCCAGGAAGTCCGCCCACACCGGGCCCGACGCCGCCGCCCCGTCCGGATCGTAGGGCAGCCCCAGCCAGCGCTGGGCCGCCAGGTCGAGCAGGCTCATGGCCGGACCCAGGTCCCAGGCCCGCACCGCCTGGCCGTCCCAGACCGTGGCGTTGGCGATGCCGCCCAGGTTCAGCGCCACCCAGGGGGCACGGCGCCCGTGCAGCCACAGCTCGGTGAGCGGCACCAGCGGCGCCCCCTGGCCGCCCAGGGCCATGTCCCGCCGGCGCAGGTCCCAGACCACCGGGCAGTGCAGCCGTTCGGTGAGCAAGTACGGATCGGCCAGCTGCAGGGTGGCGCCCTGCTCCGGCCGGTGCTGCACGGTCTGGCCGTGCAGGCTGGCCAGGTGCGGCGCCAGGCCCAGCTCCCCGGCCAGCCGGGCGCCGGTGTCCGCGTGGTGCTCGCCCAGCCGGCGCTGCAGCACGCAGATCCCGGAGGGGCACAACCGGTCCGCCGCCGCGTCCAGCACCGCCTGGCGCAGCTCGTCCGGGTACGGATCGTGGCGGTGGCCCAGGAAGGCCAGGAACGGGCTGCCGGAAGCGAAACCCGCCGGGTCCACCCGGATCAGCGCCGCGTCCGCCCCATCGGCGCTGGTGCCGGCCATGAGGCCCAGGACGGTCCAGGGACCGGATGCGGGGAGGAAGGGCAGGGGGAACATTTCACCCTCATCATGCCACTGAGCTCCGGAATCGGCGCGGCAACTGTGCGTTCAGGCCGTCCTGAACTCCGCCAGCGTCGCCGCCAGCTCGTCGGCGATCCGGGCCAGGTATTCGGCGGTCTGGTTGACCTCCTCCACCGTGGCGGTCAGCTGGTGCGAGGCGGCCGCGCTGCGCTCGATGGAACCGGCGGCCTGCTCGGTCTGGCTGGCCAGCTCCGCCGAGGTGCGGGTCTGGGCCTCGGAGGCCAGGCCGATCTGCCGGGAGATGTCGGCCACCACCCGGATGTCCTTCTGCAGGGCCTTGAGCGAAACCTCGGTGCCTGCCACGGTGGCCATCCCGTCCCGCATCGCCACGCCGGTCTGGCCGATCATGGCGGTGATCTCCTGGGCCGCGGCGGCGCTGCGCTCGGCCAGCTTGCGCACCTCCTCGGCCACCACGGCGAAGCCCTTGCCCAGCTCGCCGGCCTTGGCGGCCTCGATGGCGGCGTTCAGCGACAGCAGGTTGGTCTGGTTGGCGATCTCGGTGATGACCGTGAGGATGCTGGCGATGGCCTTGGCGTTCTGGTTGATCACCTGCATGGCGGCGACGGTGGCGGCGCCCTTGCGGGTTCCGTCCTCGGCGGCCTGGACCATGGCCTCGATCCGCTCGCCGCTGGTGCGGACATTGCCGGCCACTTCCTGGATGGAGCGGGAGAACGCCGTCACCGCGGCCGCCGTCTGCTCGGACGCGCCGCGCTGGGTGTCGGAGAACTGGGAGATCTCCAGGGCGGTCTGGGCCACCTCGCTGGCGGTGGAGCTCAGTTCGGTGGAGCCGGAGGCGACCCGGGCGCTGGCGTCCCGCAACTGCCGGAACAGGTCCTGGAAGCGGGTGAGCAGCCGGTTGAAGTCCTGGGCCATGAGCCCCAGCTCGTCCTGGCTGTGGACCCGGACCTCGCGGGTGAAATCGCCGGCGACCATGCGCTCGATCCCGTCGGTCACCGCGTGCAGGGAGGTCCGGATCCGGCCGGAGATGGTCCGGGAGATCAGCACCGCCAGGACGATGCCCGCCACCAGCAGGGCGCCGTTGAACAGGGTGTTCCAGCGCATGGTGGCGGCCACCGCGTCCTGCTGCTTGAGTTCGGCCACCCCGGACTGCATCTGGGTGAAATTGGCGAGCTCCGCCAGGGCGCCGGCGATGGGCCGGTCGATGCCCTTGAGCTGGCCGTCCACCGCCCGGTAGGCGAGCGGATCGGCGCTCTTCCAGGTGGCCAGGGCGTCCCGGTAGTGCTTGCCCAGGTCCTGGTGGTCCTTCAGCACATCGTCCACCGCCTGGAGGTTGGTGCCGCCCAGTGCGGTCAGGGCCGCCCGCAGGTCGGCCAGGTGCTCGTCCACCTTCTTCTCCCGCGTCTCGAAGGCCTCCCGGTGGTGCGCCATCTCGTCCGGGTTGTGGCCGCGGATGAGCATGTCCTTCCACTCCTGGACCTGGCCCTTGAAATCGATCTCGGTCTGGCGGATCAGGTCGCCGGCCTGGGCGATCTCCTTGAGCGTCTTCAGGGTCGCGGCGTTCTGGCGCTCCAGCAGGGTGGTGAAGGCGAACCCGCCGGCCCAGAAGCAGAGGGCGACGAGCATGATGCCGCCGGAAAGGAACCACAGTTTGGCTCGGACGCTGATCCGGTCAAGAAATCCCATGGGGGTCGCCTCCTGGCTGGAAACCTGGACGGCCAGTATAGGGTGGTGAAGATTTCAATAAAGGGTAAAGGCAGACCCGATGACGGACCGGCCGCCCCACGCATGTCCAGCGGCCGTCTACCGGAGGGCGGCCAACTCCTCCATGAGGGCCGGAAGGGGCATGGCTTCCACGCCGCTGCCCATGGGATACCGCTCGGTGCCGGGATAGACCGCCACCCGGCGTGCCGGTTTCAGGTCTTCGCAGGCGGCGTGGAAGCCCCGCTCCAGTTTCGGCGCCAGGCTGCGCTTGACCTCGATGGCCCAGAGGCTCCGGTCCGGCCAGGCCAGCAGCAGATCGATTTCCGCGCCTCCGGCGGTGCGGAAGAAATAGGGCTCCGCCTGGTCCGGGGCGGCGGCGATCAGGTTCTCGATGACCATGCCTTCCCAGCTCGGCCCGAGGATGGGATGGGACAGCAGGGTCTCCCGGTCCGGCACACCTGCCAGGGCATGCACCAGGCCGCTGTCGCGCACGAAGATCCGCGGCGCCTTCACCAGCCGTTTGCCCAGGTTGGCGTGCCAGGGGGGGAGGCGGCGCACCAGGAGCAGGTCCACCAGCAGGTCGAGGTAGCGGTTGATGGTCTTGACGTCCAGGCCGAGGTTGCGGGCGAGCAGGGCGCTGTTCAGCATCCCCCCCTGGTTGTGGGCCAGCATGGCCCAGAGCCGGCGCAGGGTGTCGGCCGGAAGGCGGGGACCGAACTGGGGGATGTCCCGCTCGAGGTAGGTGCGGATGAAATCCTGACGCCAGTGCAGGCTGGCGGCATCGTCCCTGGCCAGCAGACTCTCGGGGAAGCCGCCCCGCAGCCACAGATCGTCCAGGGGCAGCCCCCGGGCCTCCAGGGCGTCGAAAGGGGAGAGTTCCAGATAGGCGATGCGTCCGGCCAGGGTCTCCCCCGATTGCCGGAGCAGATCCAGGGAGGCGGAGCCCAGCAGCAGGTACTGTCCCGTCTTCCGTCCGGCCCTGCGCGACCGGTCGATGAGGCCCCTCAGGACCGGGAACAGTCCGGGGGCGCGGTGGATTTCATCCAGGATCACCAGCCGGTCCAGGTGGGCCGACAGGTAGGCCTCCGGCTCCGCGAGCTTGCCCCGGTCCGATTCGGATTCAAGGTCCAGGTAGACGGCATCGCGCGGCACCCCCACGTCCAGGGCCAGGGTGGTCTTGCCGGACTGCCGCGGGCCGAGGAGCCCCACGGCGGGCATGGCGTCCAGTCGCGCAACCAGGGTGGAAGTCAGTCTTCGGTCGATCATCCATGCAAATATGGGATCATGGTGGCAGATTTGCAAGGATGATCCATGAGGCCTGAGGGGCCGGCCACCCCATCCTTGACTTCCGCAACCCCCTGTCGTGCAATGATGCTTCCAAAGATCAGGAGCAGCAGGGATGTTCAACGCCATCCTCAAGGTCCAGGGCTGGACCCCGGGCCGGGAATGCCTGGAGCGGGCCGCCGGCCTGGCTTCGCCCCTGGACGTGGCGCTGGCGCTGGCCCTGGGCGTGGCCGGGGAACCGGTCCCGGTCGACCTGGCGCCCTGGAAGGAGGCGATGCAGGCTGAGGCCCGGCGCCGGCTCTACCCGAAACGGTTCGGGGCGGCGGAGGAGACCTCGGCCCGGGTGGCCGGGGCGTTCTTCCCGCTGGCCAAGGCGGCGCTGGAGGCCCTGGCCCCGGGCAGCCTGGCCGGACAGCTGCCGTTCCGGCCCCTGGACGAGGATGAACTGGGCCAGTGGCCTTCGGGCGAGGAATACCGGCGGCTGCTGGCGCACCTGGAGGAAGAGGGGTTCCTGGTGGCCCTGGGCCTGGCCCAGCACTGGCGCGGGCTCACCATCCAGGACCACGTGCTGGGGGTCACCGGCCTGGCCCTGTGGATCGGCCGGCAGCTGGCCAAGGTGGTGCCGGTGGACCTGCCGCTGCTGCACGGCGGCGCCATCGGCCACGACGTGGGCAAGTTCGGCTGCGTGGGCGACGAGGCCCGGCGCATCCCGCGGCTGCACTACTACTACACCCACCAGTACTACGCCTCCCGGGACCTGGGCGGGCTGGGCCACATCGCCACCAACCACTCCTGCTGGGACCTGGAGCTGGTGCGGCTTCCCATCGAGACGCAGCTGCTGATCTACTGCGATTTCCGGGTGAAGGACGAGCCGGACGGGAACGGCCGGATGGTGATGCGGGTGATCTCGCTCAAGGCGGCCTTCGACACCATCCTGGGCAAGCTGGAGCAGGTGGACCAGGCCAAGTACGACCGCTACCGGGCGGTCTACCGCAAGCTGCTGGACCTGGAGGACTACGCCCTGACCCTGGGGGTGTCCCTGGACCCGCCGGGGTTCCCGCCGTCCCGGCGGCTGAAGCCGGCCCTGCCCGCGGGGCTGGACCCGGTGGCGCTCATGGCCGGGCGGCAGCGCCCGGACCGGGCGGTGCTGGCCACCGGCGCCCAGGTCCAGGGCACCGCCCGGCTGCTGGCCACCGCCCACAACATCGGGGTGATGGAGCGCCTGCGCGATCTGCCGAGCCTGGGCCGGCTGCTGGAGGAGGTCCGCTCGGCCCGGGGCTGGCGCGAGCTGCGTACCTACATGGGCATCCTGGGCGACTACGCCCCGGCCTTCTCCGAGGCCCAGCGGGGCCTGGCGCTGGACTTCTTCCGGGAGCTGCTGGCCCATCCCGACGACGATATCCGCTACCAGGCCGGCTGCCGCATGGCCGACCTGCTGGCCCTGGGCGAGGTGGAATGGCGCAAGGACCTGCCGGCCGGCGCCGTGGTGGAGGAGCACCCCTGGGTGCTGCCGCAGCTGGCCGCGGTGGTGGACCTGCTGGACCAGGCGCCCCAGGACGCGGTGGAGGACATGTCGCCGGAGGAGATGATCCTCTACTCGGTGCCGATCTTCCTGCGCCGCTTCTTCAGCCGGGCCAGCCCGAAGCTGGCCGCCGAGGCGCTGCCCATGGTGGTGGCGCGGCTGATGCGGCGTTCCGGGGACCGGCGGCCGCTGTCGGCCCTGTACGCCTGCGAATCGTTCGAGCTGCTGGCCGGGATCATGGACTCCGCCGGCCGGGAGGCGCTGCCCAAGGTGGTGCAGAGCTGGGCCTTCCACGAGGTGCCCAATGTCCGGCTCATGGCCTGGCGGGTGCTCACCCTGCTGGCCCGATCGGGAGAGCAGGAACCGGCGCTGCTCCGGGCCGTGAGCGTGTGCGTGGACGCCCTGGGCGGCCGGGCCCGGCCCGAGGCCACCGTGGCTGAGCTGTACCTGCTGGAGCAGTGCGCGAGGCTCACCGGCCGGACCCACCTGGCCGACCGCTGCCGGGACCTGCGGGAGGGCGGACGCTCCCCGGTGCGCGAGGTGATGCTGCGCAACCTCAAGAGCCAGACCGGGTGGGTGGAGAAGAAGGTGGCCATCGACTACCTGGTGGACCTGGTGACGGCCCGCCGGGACGGCGAATCCGGGCTGGCCGGCGAGGTGGCCTTCCACCTGGCCAACCTGCTGAAAGTGAGCCGGGTGGAGGGCACCCGGTTCCACGCCGGGCGCTGCCTGATGAAGCTGCTGCCGCTGCTGGGCGACACCCAGCGCAACGATCTCGCCATCGAGCTGGTGCGCAGCCTGCAGCTGGAGGGGGAGCGGGTGACCCGCTACCTGCCGCGGTTCCTGGGCCCGCTCCTGGCCAGCCTGCCGGCCCAGGAACTGGACGAGCTGGTGGCCGACATGGAGCTGGACGCCCGCAGCGGCGGCGAGCGGCTGCAGCGGCTGCTGGTGCAGGCGGTGACCTGGCTGATCATCTCCCTGCCGCTGGACCGGCTGGACCGCATGGAGCGGCTGGCCGGGATCCTGCTGGGCTCCCTGGCCGACACCCGGATCCCGGTGGCCCACGAGGGCTACGCCCACCTGGCGCTGCTGCTGGAGTGGCTGCGGCCCGGGCCGGACCCGCGGCTGCCGGTGCTGCTGCGCCTGCTCACCAAGAAGCTGCTGACCATGGTCACCCACCTGCCCGGGGACAGCGGCCGGTTCTTCCTGGCCGCCCAGGTGCTCTCGGGCCTGGACAAGGCCCTGGCCGCGGCCCCGGTGGCCTTCCCCAAGGCGCCCCGGATCGGCTTCCTGCCCGGGACCTTCGATCCCTTCACCTCCGCCCACAGCGAGATGGTGCGCCGGGCGCTGCACCACTGCGACGAGGTGTTCGTCCAGATCGACGATTTCTCCTGGCGCAAGCACGCCCAGCCCCGGTTCGTTCGCGACGACCTGGCCTGGATGGCCCTGTCGCCGATCCCCCAGGCCTACCTGTTCCCCTTCGACCCGCCGGTGAACATCGCCAACGCCGCCAGCCTCAGGCAGCTGCAGG
>Ga0316217_10002245_pt1 | contig 23556 bp, 19 predicted proteins | sample 1anoAmetaG_FD_203633 | JGI IMG/M metagenome (GOLD analysis project Ga0316217, IMG submission 203633) | Freshwater microbial communities from Trout Bog Lake, Wisconsin, USA - 1anoA | ecosystem: Environmental > Aquatic > Freshwater > Lake > Hypolimnion/Profundal zone | place: USA: Wisconsin...
TTGCAGAGCCGCGACCGTCAGGGAGCGACCGCGCTGCGTTCGAGCGTCCATTGGTCGCTCCCTCACGGTCGCGGCTCGGTTGACGCTCCGATAGCACACGCTTGCCACAAAATCTGGCCACACCCCTATCCTATCGCTTCGGCGTCAGGCTTGCGACCCATTGCACGCTCATGCTATCATTTTTTCTGTAGCGTGGGATTTGACTGGAGACTTTGATGCGCGAATGTGCCGTGACCCTCGCCGCCGAGATGCGGCCCGAAGAGCACGCCTTCCTCAAGGAAGTGCTGCGCGGTGCGGCCCATCCCGGCAAACACCTGGAGATCGGCACGGCCGCCGGCGGAACGCTCTGCCACATGCTCCAGTGCTTTCCCGCGGCCACCCGCCCGCCATTCGTCGTCGTTGATCCCATGGGGTACTTTCCCCAGCAACTCGAAACCGTGCAGAAGAACCTCCGGCAATCGGGGCTGGATCCGGCCGCCGTTGATTTTCGCGTACAGACCAGTGCGGCCGCCTTTGCCACGGCCGCCCAGCGCGGCGAAACCTTTGATTTCATCCTGATTGATGGCGCGCACCGCATTCTGCCGGTGACCGGTGACCTGCGCTGGACGCGTTTGCTGGCGGTTGGCGGCGTGGTCTGCCTGCACGATTACGATCCTTATTTCCCCGGCGTGTTCCGGCCGGCCAATAACTTTATGCGCACCCATCCGAATTTTGAAAAGATCGGCGTGGGCGGTACGATCCTGGCCCTGCGCAAGATCGCGGTGTCCCCGCGTCCGGAAGTTCGCCTGGGCAACTGGATTCATGCGTATTTTTGGCATACGCCGTTGCATATTCAGCGTAAATTGCAGCAGCGCCGCGAACGTGGTGCGCCGCGCGCCGCGGTCGTTTGAAGCGGAGGCTTTTCCTATCACATTGGCTAGATTACTCTCAACCCGGGCCGCGCTGGTGGTCCTTGTCGTGGCTTGGGTGGTGCTGGCCGCCACGCGCATCATTGGCCCGAGCGACCTTTACGATAAGGAACAGCCACGCACGACCTCCTACACGGCCGATATGCTGCTTAATGGCCATTGGTTCCTGCAATACGACGCTACCGGTGGGGGGGCGACCAAGCCGCCCTTATATAACTGGATCAGTGCCCCGTTTGTTGCGGCCTTCGGGTTCCAGGAATGGGCCCTGCGCATCCCGTCGCTTCTGGCGTCGGTGGGCGCGATCGCCATGATCATGCTCTTTGCCCGCTGGATCCAGGCGCGGGCCGGGCCGGCCTGGGCCGTTTCGTCGCCCGATCAGGCTTCGTCTGCCGCCCGGCACGGTATCGACTTGGCACCGTTGGCCGTCCTGCTATGGCTGGCTAACGCCATGACCAATAAACTCTTGTATGTGGCGCGGCCAGACATGCTGCTGACGGCGTTGCTCTGTGCCGCGTGGTTTAGCGCGACGGTCCTTGTCACCAGTTCCACACCACGGCGGGGAGTTGCCCTGGCTTACTGGCTGTGCACCGCCGGCGCCGCCCTGGCCAAAGGTCCGATGGCGCTGCTGCCGCTGGCCTACCTGCCCCTGGCCGCCATTCTGCTGCACGGAGAGTTTCCTCCGGGCAAACCGGGCGGGCGGTGGCCGGCGCCCGGGCCAGCGGTGGTCGAGTCGTGGCGCCAGGTGCGGTGGGTATGGCAGCGCAGCGGGGCGTGGTGGGGCGTGCCGTTAATGGCCCTGCCCTGCCTGACATGGGGCTACCTGGCCTGGCGGCAGGAGCCGGAGTTTTTCCGCAGTGTCTTTCTGGGCCAGGAAATCACCGAACGCGCCGCCGGTCCGCAGGCGTTTCTTAAAACGTTTTTCAATGGCCCGTTCTACATGCTCAGCCGCTTTTTCCCCTGGTCCCTGGGCGTGCTGGTCATGCTGGGGTTGATTCCCCCGCGGCGCTGGTTCAAGCATCCGCTGGCACCCGCGATCATCTGGATTTTCCTGATTTTCTTCATCTATTCCTTTGCCACCACCAAGCGCCCCGATCGCTACTTCCCCGTCTACCCCGCCATTGCACTGATGGCGGCCTGGTGCCTGGTCGATGTTGGCCGGCGGTGCGCGGCACGATGGACGCGCGCGGGGTCCGCGGCGGTGGCACTGGTCATCAGTGTCATGATCGGTGGTTTGGGCGTCTATAACCTGTTCTTCTCTGAGGCGGCGCTGACCGGTTGGGGCACGCATGTGGCGCAATTCGCGAGTGCAGCCCGGGAGCGTATCGGCAACGACCGCGTATTTTTCATGGATTGCGCGTGGACCCCGCTGCAAACGCTCATGGGCTATGCCCAGCACGGCGCTCCGTCGCCCGAGTTGCAGCGTACCGCGCAGTGGGTCATTCACGCCTATGCGCCCGGTACGCCGGCGGTGCTGGTTTCCGCGTCGATTCACGAGGTTGACGGTCCGATCGACCGGTTAGGGCTATACCGCTTAAAGCCTGGCGCCGGTGTGCAGGTGTACAAAGACGCACAGGCGAATCTTATGCCGCAGACCCAGGCGGCGGCATCGCCCGCCACCATGTCGCAGGGGACCCGGCCTTGATTTCCGCGGCCTGGCGCCCGGGAACTATACGGGAGTGTGCCCGCTTACTGTACGCGTTTTAACTTTGAAATAACCGCCGTTGGGGGTACGATTCCTCTCTTGCGAAAAGTGGCGGTGATCGCGACGGCTGTTGGAATTGCGTTTCACCCGGTGGCCGCCGTTTGGCCTTCTTCCCCTTGCGTGCATTAGGTGATGCCGGCGATGAACGCCCTATCCATGTCCCGAACGAACCAGAGATGCCTCCCGCGTGCGACGGTGGCACTGGTGCTGCTGGTCGCGCTGGTGATCCACGCGCACCGGGCGTGGCAGGAGTGCACCGTCTGGCCGGATGTGATCCGGTATATCGAACAGGGCCAGCAGCTTACGCGGGATCCCCTGGGTGCCCTGCGCCAGGAAGCCTATCATCCGTTGCATTCGCTCTTAACGCGCGGTGCCTACGAAACCCTGACGCATTACGTGGTGGCGGACGACCGGCTGGCCTGGATTGCCGCCGCCAAAACCGTGGGCGTGCTGGCGTCCCTGTTTGTGGTTTGGGCGGTGATACGGCTTTCCCGGCATCTGGGCGCCCCGTGGTGGGCCGCAAGTGCCGCCGGCCTGCTATGGGTGGTGGGGCGGCGCACCAGTACCTATGGGGCCGACGGACTCTCGGACATGCTTTTCCTGGCGCTGCTGGCGTGGTCCATCCTCGTGGGGTTGGGCACGCGGTTGCGCCTGCGACCGTGGCCGTGGCTGCTGGCGGGGCTGCTGGCCGGGGCTTCGTACCTTACGCGGCCCGAGGGTGTCTCGGCCCTGATCCTGCTGGCCTTTGCGCTGTTATATCATTACCGGCGGGCATGGCGGGTCGTGTTATTCCGTCCGTGGTGCTGGTCCGTGCTCCGGCCCGGAGCGCCACGAACCTGTATCCTCACGCTGCTCCTGCTCGCTCTGGGTTTTGCCATTCCCGCGGTGCCGTACATGTTGGCGATCGGGAACTTCACGCGCAAGAAGATCATCTTTGAAACGCAACCCGCCCAGGTTTGTGCCCCGGATTCTCAACCCGCGGTTACCGCGCGGTTGTTACCTTCCAACCTGACCGACGGCAAGGCGTGGCTCAAGATTCATCGTGAAAGTCTCGAGACTTTTGGCTGGGCACCCTGCATCGTGGTGTGGCTGGCCGGGCTGATCCGGCCGCGCTTGTGGGGGCGCCGCCATTGGCGGCCCCTGGTGCTGTTCTGGATCTTCTTCTGGCTGGCGATCATGCTGTGGCTGATCGACAAGACGCGTAGCGGCGATCCGTTGCAGCAAGGCTATCTCGATGGGCGTCACACATTGGTCCTGCAACTGGTGCTCTTCCCGCTCTTTGCCTTGGCCCTGCCGCTGTGGATGCGCCCGATGGTCTGGTATCAGAATTTCTGGCGTCGCCTGGCCATTTGGCCGCGCTTGCCGGCGGTCTTGCGTTCGGGCCGGTGGACGTACGTCATGGCCGGAGTCGTTTTTCTACTGGCGGCGGCTCCGGGTGTGCACCGCCTGTTCAAACCGATGGGCGATGACCGTGGCTATGTGCGCCAAGCGGCGGCGTGGGTGGCTGGTCATGCCAGCGCGAAGGCGGTGGTTTACGATGCCCAGCGGGTGGTTGGTTATTATTCTGGCCGGGCCTATGCGGAGTGGCTCGGCACTCCGGTGACCCCCAATCTTCCCGCCGTGCCGGCGGGCGTGCCGGTGATCCTGGCCTATATTTATCGCGACAATGCCCCGATCGCCCCGGCCATTGGGCCGTATCGCGCTTTGCCGGTCACGTTCAAGAGCCAGAGCGCTACCCGCGGCGACCAGATGGTGCTCTACGCGAATCCGGATTCCGGAGCGCTCGCGCTGGCGCCTTCCCTAAACGCCGACCCCCACGTTGCTATCCCGCCGCAACGGATCGATAATCACCCGTAGTCTTTGATGGAGCTAACGTGGGTATTGTTGCGTTCGCCATTAGCCGTCTGCCACGACCGTGGTTGAAGGCGGCGGCGCGCCTGCGGCACGGCAATTCGCTCCTGGCGTCGCCGTTAACCTGGGTGGTGCATCGGCTGGCGCGGGCGGATGGCGTAATTCCGTGCGGCGTGGGGCAGGGTTTGCGGTTCAATGCCGGGCAGTCCCATTTGGCTTATGGGTTGGGCACTGCCGAACCGGCCGTGCAGAAAGCACTACAACTTCTGCTGCGGCCGGGAATGGTGGCTTATGATGTCGGCTCCAATGTGGGATTTCTATCGGTCATCATGGCGCGGCTGGTGGGGCCGACCGGGCAGGTAATTTGTTTCGACCCCTTGCCGGCCAATGCGCAGCAAACCGCCCACAACGCACGCATCAACGGCTTTGGCAACATGGTGGTGCGGCAGGAAGCCATTTGCGACCACGATGGCATGGCGGATTTATCGGTGCTGGAGGACCCCACTTGGTGCATACTGGCCAAACTCGACCGTGCTGATGTGGTCGCAACGATCAACGTCCCAATGCGCACGATCGATTCGTTGGTGCAGGCGCAGCAGACCCCGCCGCCAGACTTGATTAAACTGGATATCGAACGCGCGGAGGTGGGGGCGATTATGGGGGCCACGCAGGTGCTGGAAAAGAGCCGCCCCCTGGTGCTGGTGGAGTTGCATGACACGCAGCAATGGGTCCTGCCGTTGCTGGAAAAGGCACGGTACCAGGTCTGTATCCTGGGCAAAGCCGCACCGGCAGCGGCGGCTACCGGGCAGGACCATGTGCTGGCGATACCGCAAGAACATCCGAACCTGTCGGGACTGACCGAACAATTGCAGTCGCTGGAGCACTGATTACGTTCCAGTTGCCTTGACCGTCCGGGCGTAATTCCCTAGCATAACGCCCGTTCGTTTCCGACAATTTTTATACTATGAAGGATTTGCGAATCATGGCCAAGAAAACTGTCGCGCAGTTGGATGTTAAAGGTAAACGCGTTCTGGTGCGGGTCGATTTCAACGTACCGCTGGATGAAAACCTCCAGGTTACCGATGATCGGCGTATTGTTTCGGCCCTGCCGACCATCAAGTCGATTATCGATCGCGGTGGCAAGGCGATTTTGATGAGCCACCTGGGACGACCCAAGGCCGGCCCGGAACCCAAGTTCTCGCTCAAACCGGCCGCCGACCGTCTGGCGAAGTTGCTGGGTAAGCCCGTTACGCTGGCCCCGGACAGCATTGGCGATGCGGTGGCCAAGCTCGTGGCCGCGATGCATGATGGCGACGTGCTGCTGCTGGAAAACACCCGCTTCTACAAGGCCGAAGAGAAGAACGATCCGGCCCATGCCCAAAAGATCGCCCAGTTTGGCGATTTGTACGTCAATGATGCCTTCGGCACCGCCCACCGCCAGCATGCGTCCACCTATGGCGTGGCCGAGAAACTGGGCCCCGGCAAGCGCGCCATTGGTTTCCTGATTGAAAAGGAACTCAAGTTCCTCGGCGAGGCCCTGGACCATCCGCAACGGCCGTTTGTCGCCATCCTGGGCGGCGCCAAGGTTTCCGATAAGATCGCGGTCATCGAGAATCTGCTCTCCAAGGCGGATTATGTCCTTATTGGCGGCGCCATGGCCTATACGTTCTTCCTGGCCCAGGGCAAGCAGATTGGCAATTCGCTGTGCGAAAAGGACAAGGTCGATCTGGCCAAGTCCCTCCTGGCCAAGGCCGGCGGCAAGTTACTGCTGCCGGTGGATAATATCATCGCGACGGAAATGACCGATACCGCCCAGACCCGCGTAGTCGAAGGCGACATTCCGGCAGGAATGGAAGGTTATGATATTGGTCCGAAGACTATTGCCCTGTATGTGGATAGAATCAAGGCAGCTAAAACTGTTGTCTGGAACGGTCCGATGGGCGTCTTCGAGAAGTTGCCCTTCCAAGCCGGTACCCGTGCCGTGGCCGAGGCTTTGGCGCAGATTACCACGCAGAATCACGCCATTACGATCATTGGCGGCGGGGATTCGGCGGCGGCGATCGAAGAATTTGGTTTGGCCGACAAGGTTTCGCACGTTTCCACCGGTGGTGGGGCGAGCTTGGAATTCATGGAAGGCAAAGGCTTCCCGTGTCTGGATATCCTCGATAACGTCTGACGGAGTACCGATTTCAGGACGCATGATTGACCTCTTAAAGAAACCCCCGCATTTGCCATTGATAGCGCCGTCGGTGCTCGCGGCTGATTTTGCGCGCCTCGGTGCGGAAGCCAAAGACGTCGAAGCCGCCGGCGCCGACCTGCTGCACATCGACATCATGGATGGCCATTTCGTACCCAACCTGACCATGGGGCCGGATATCGTCATGGCCCTGGCGCGCAGTTGCGGCCTGCCGCAGGATGTGCATCTGATGGTCGCCGACCCCGGCAAGTTCCTGGTGCCGTTCATCCAGGCCGGGGCGGCCAATGTGACCTTCCACATCGAAGTAACCCCGGGCGCGGCAGCGCTGGATATGATCAAGCGCATCCACGACCTGGGGGCCACCGCCGGGGTGTGCCTCAATCCGGCCACGCCGGCGGAAGCGTTGGCGCCCGTGCTGGCCCATGCCGATATGATACTGGTGATGAGCGTGGTCCCCGGTTTTACCGGGCAGGCGTTCATCCCCGAAGTGCTTTCCAAAGTTCGTTGGCTGCGTCATGAATTGGGGCCGCAGCAGCGCCTGGAGATCGATGGTGGGATTGGTGTGCGTACCGCCCATGAAGCTCTGGAAGCCGGCGCCGATGTGCTGGTGGCCGGGGCGGCGATTTTCCGCAACCCGCAGCGCGCCCAGACGATTAAGCTTCTGCGCGGCGACTATCCCAAGTAAGATTTCCATGTCCCTTAAAGGTGAGTGATGCTTCTGCAAGGCAAGAAGGCTTTTATCTTTGGCGTACTCAACGAGTACTCCATTGGCTACCACATTGCCCAGTCCTTGCATCAGAATGGATGCAGCCTGGCGTTTTCGCATTTGCCCGGCGAGAAGATCGAACGCCGCGTGGTCAAGGCGGTCGAACCCTTCGGCCCCAAGTTCCTGGTGCCCTGCGATGTGTCTAAAGATGCGGATCTGGAGCACGCCTTTGCGGCGGTCCGCGATGGCTTTGGCACCTTTGATATCCTGGTCCACTCGCTGGCGTTTGCCCCCGCCGAGGCCCTGCATAATCCGTTCCTGCAAACCACCCGCGAGCAGTGGCGCATGGCCCTGGACATCAGCGCCTATTCGCTGGTGGGCATGGCGCGCCTGGCCGCCCCGCTGATGAATCCCGACGGCAGCATCATTGCCCTGAGCTACCTGGGCGCGGAAAAATACATTCCCATGTACAACATCATGGCGGTGGCCAAGGCAGCACTGGAATGCTCGGTGCGCTACCTGGCGGCAGAACTGGGCCGCAACGAAAAGCATCTGCGCGTCAATGCCATCTCCGCCGGGGCCATCAAAACCATGGCGGCCCGCGGCGTGGGGGATATCGACAAAATGATGGATCATTACGTCGAGAAATCGCCCCTGCCCTGGAATGGCGATGATGCCGCCCGGCATGTCGGCAAGACCGCCCTCTACCTGTGCTCCGATCTGTCCACCGGGGTGACGGGCGAAACCATCTACGTTGATGGCGGGTATAACATTGTCGGCTGGTAAAACAGGCGCCCCATGATCCCCACGCGCATCGCCCCGGCCTTCTCATCCTTTCCGGCCTCTGCCCCCTCTACAGAGCCTTCCGCCCTCGCCGCTGCCGTGGCCCTGCTGCGGGCCGGTGAACTCGTCGCGTTCCCCACCGAAACCGTCTACGGCTTGGGGGCCGATGCCCGCTCGGCCGAGGCCGTCGCCCGCATCTATGCCGCCAAGGGCCGCCCGGCAGGCAATCCGCTGATTGTCCACGCCGCCGACTTGGCGGCCGCCGAAGACTATGCCGAGTTTTCCGTCGTGGCCCGCACCCTGGCCCAGCGTTTCTGGCCTGGCCCGTTGACGCTGGTGCTGCCGCGGCGTGCGGGTATCGACCCGATGGTATCCGCCGGGCGGCCCACGGTAGCCGTGCGTTGTCCCGATCACCCGGTGGCACAGGCCCTGTTAAAAATGTTTGGCGGACCGATTGCGGCGCCCAGCGCCAACCGCTCGACGTTTACCTCGCCCACCACCGCCGCGCATGTGTTTGCCGAATTTGATGGACGCATCGAACTGATATTGGATGGTGGCCCCTGCACCATCGGCTTGGAATCAACCGTCCTGGACCTGACCACCCATCCGCCGACGGTGCTGCGCCCGGGCGGTATTACCGTGGAAATGTTACAGCCGATCCTGGGCCATGTGGACGTATTCCGCGGCACCGTGGGGGCGGGGAATGCCGCGGCGTCGCCCGGTCTGCACGAGCGCCATTATGCCCCGCGCACGCCGGCGTTTCGTTTTTCGCAGGACCAGTGGCCGGCGCTGGCCGCCACCTTGCAGGATGCCCGCCCGGTGGTGCTGCTGGCGCACGATCCGGCGATCCACACGCGTCCGCCCCATGAAACCCTGCGCCTGCCCGATGATGCCGCCGCGTATGCCCGCGTATTTTATGCCGCTCTGCGCGACGCCGATGCGCGGAATGTCGCAACCATTTACATCCTGCAACCCGATAATGATAAAGGCCTGTGGTGTGCCATCGGCGACCGCCTGCGCCGTGCTACCCAGCCATGGACGGTTTAAATGATTCTCCAACATGGGACCCTGGAAATATCCGAAGCACGCTTGCGGCATAATGTCGCCTTGTTGCAAGCTAAATTGCCGCCCCGCACCCTGCTTTGCGCCTTGCTCAAGGCCGATGCCTATGGCCACTCGGCAGTGCACCTGGACACCTTGCTGCGCCGCGCCGGCGTGCCCTGGCGCTGCCTGTACAACATTCAGGAGGCGGTGCGGATCGCCAGCCTGCCGCCCCCTGGCGCGTCCCGGGTGCTGGCACTGGCCCCACTGGTCTGCCGGCCAGAGGGGCCGTCCGCGCAAACGCAGGAACTCCTGGCCGCCGCGCTCCTGGCCGGAGTGCGGTTGACGCTCGTCGATCGCGCCTCGGCCACATTCCTCAACGCGTTGGCCGGTTCGCTGCCGCGTCCACCCGCGCCGGTGCATGTCCAGATCGATACCGGTCTGACGCGCAGCGGCGTGGGGGTGGCCCAAGGTACGGACTTGATCCGACACCTGCTGACCTTGCCGCACCTCCAACTCGAAGGTCTTTATACGCACTTATCCCATGGCGACGAGCCCGACCATCCGTCCATCGGAGACCAGGTTCGCACCCTCCACGCGGTGGCCGATCCCTTCAAACGCGACCATCCGCACCTGCTGCTGCACGCCCAGAATTCCGGCGGCGCGTGGCATTTTTCGGATACCGCCCTGGATATGGTGCGCATCGGCATCGCCCTCTACGGCCTGCAACCGTCGCTGGATAACCCGCTGCCAGGTCTTCAACCGGTGGCCCGGCTGGTAGCGCCGATCCTGATGCTCCACGAGCGCCCCGCCGGCGTAGGCGTCGGCTATGGCCACACCTTTCGCACCGGCCGCCCCAGCCGCCTGGCCATTGTGCCGGTGGGCTATGCCGATGGCTACCCGCGGGCCCTGTCCAATTGCGGCATCGTGCAGGTCCGCGGCCAGTCAGCCCCGGTGGTCGGGCGCGTCTCGATGGATCAGATCATCATCGATGTCACCGACGTGCCCGCTGCCACCGTCGGCGACCAGGTGGTGGTGTTTTCCGATGATCCGACCCTGCCCAATGCGATCGATCAGGTGGGCCGGACCTGCGGCACCATTGGCTACGAAATTGCCACCGGCCTGGGGCCGCGTTTGGACCGACAGATTGTCCGGTAAGGCAATGAACCACAGAGGCACAGAGGCACAGAGGATTTCACAGAGCGGCATAGCGGCAACCAAAAACCTGAACACGAAATCACGAAGAAAGGCAACGAGAGGGAGCTACAGAAAAACACAGATGAACACAGATATTAAGGAGGAGGATGAAGTCCCGGGAAATTTGCGAGGGGGGAGAAGAAATGGAAGGATTGCGGAGCCGATCTTAAAGATGGGCGTGTTGCCGCGGTAAAATAGAGTTTGGAAAGGTGCGAACAAACAAGAAGATTGTCCCCCGGAAGTCGCAACGGATAAGGGCTACTGGATTTTTCTCGCTCTTCTCTGTGAAACCCTCGGTGTCTCTGTGTCTCTGTGGTTCAAAGGGCGTCAAACGCTACAGGAGTCGCTTTGGCTGATATCTTTGTTACACGTTATCTGGCGCCGGCTGCGGTCGAGCGGTTGCGGGCCGCGGGGCATAGTGTCATTCTTAATCTTCAGGAACGCACGCTGGCCCATGCCGAGCTGGTGGCACAACTTGCCGGTAAGGCCGGCCTGATCGCCTATGTGCCGGATCGGATTGATGCCGCCCTGGTGGATGCCTGTCCGGACTTGCGCGCCGTGGCCAATGTGGCCGTCGGCTTTAACAACATCGACATTGCCGCGTGCACCCGCCGCGGCATCGGCGTGAGCAATACGCCCGATGTGCTGACCAATGCCACGGCCGAAATTGCCTGGGCGCTTATTTATGCCTGTGCTCGGCGCACCGCCGAGGCCGAACGCCACTTGCGCGCGGGCAAGTGGCACGGCTGGGGCCCGCGCCAGTTTCTGGGCCATGACATCGTCGGCCAGACTCTGGGCATCATCGGCGCCGGGCGCATTGGCCGGCAGGTGGCACGCATGGCCCGTGGGCTGGCCATGCCCATCGTGTATTACAGCCCCAGTGCCAAGCCGGACTTTGAGGCGGAAATGGGCGCGGTGCGCGTTTCCCTGGATCAGTTGTTGCGCGACAGCGACTTTGTTTCGGTGCACACCCCGCTGACACCGGCGACACACCATCTGATCGGCCGGCCCCAGTTTGCCCTGATGAAATCCACCGCTATTCTGATCAATACCGCCCGTGGGCCGGTGGTCGATGAGGTGGCCCTGGTTGAGGCCCTACGCACCAAACGCATCTTTGCCGCGGGGTTGGATGTCTACGAAAACGAGCCCCGCCTGGCTCCCGGCGTGGCCGACTTGGACAATGCCGTGCTCTTGCCGCATATCGGCAGTGCCACCGTGGAAACGCGCACCCGCATGGCCCTGCTGGCGGCCGACAACATGATCGCCATGCTCGCCGGCCGCCGCCCGCCCACCCCGGTAAACCCGGAACTCTGGCCCAATTTACCGGCCGGATGATCTGGCCTATGGCCGCGCTGCGGGATTGGCCAGGGGCTGCGCCCCGCGGGTCCAGAAACCGCGGCGGAATACAAACGCATCGACCGATACCAGTCCCGGACCGCAAAGCAAAATAGCTCCGGCCATGGCCATAAGCATCAGGTTCACCTCGTAGCCACCATTAAGCATGCTGAAGCCATGGGCCCCGGTGACGGTGGCAATGGCTACCAGCATCGTGACGATCAACGGCAGACTGGCCAGGCGGGCCAGGAAGCCGATCAGGATCAGCACGCCGCCGCCGAATTCCGAACCGGCCGCCAGCCAGGCCCAGGCGATCGCCGGCAGCACCGGCAGGTGGAGCATGTGACTGAAGTTGTCGATGCCCGGCCCGCCAAAGGCGCCAAAGCATTTCCCCGCACCGTGATAGATGAACGTAGCCCCCAGCGCGAGCCGCAACAGCAGCAGCGCCAGGCTCATGGCAAATGAGAAGTTGCCCTGGCCACCGCAAGTTGGCGCCGTATGGGTATTCATGCCTTATTCCCTAAATTAACTGCTCAACCACTTATAATTTCTAAAAAACGCGTCTCTGTGAAATCCTCTGCGTCTCTGTGTCTCTGTGGTTCTTTTCTTCGGACGGTAGTTACCCCGTGGCCAATCCGGCTCCCGCCACAGCGGCCACGCGTTCTACGGATTGATCAGATGCGGCCAGACAAAAAATCCCATCACCATCCCGGCCAGGCCCAGGGCCACGCCGCTCCAGGCCACCAGGCGCCACGGGTTTTCCTTGTCGAGGCCGCGACCACGGTGCAGTGCGACCAGGGCGCAGCCAATGGCCAGCAGGGCCGGCAGGGGGCTCAGAAAGGTTGATAACCCGACCACGCCATGCAGCAACGCCACCACCGCCCAGAGCCCGCAATAAAGCGGATTGGGTTTCTCTGCGCTGGTGTTGGGCGTGTTCATGATTGCCTGCACCATATCCTGCCTCACCAAAATCCTACATTCGGCGGATCAGAACCGCCCAGAGCACCGCCGATAACGCGATGCCGATGCCACCCATAATAATACCCGCAAGCGCCATTCCGCGCCCGCTTTGAATGGAGACCGCCTGGTTGGTATTGCGCAACGCCAGTATACCGAAGATCACGGCTAATATGCCGGGTATCACCAGGCAGAAGGTCGGAATACCCACAATGCCCAGCACCAGCGCCGCGACCGCCCAGGTGTTGGATCCGGAAATGCTTTCGCCCACGGTGCCGTCCATGGTAAAGGGCAGCCCGCAGCCGGCGCAATTGTTACTGGCCAGCGAATTGTGCCGCTGGCAGCGCGGGCACACAATCGCCCGCTCGCGCTCGTTAACGGCCACAATTTGCGGCGCCCGATGCCCGGCCGCCGCATAGGCGTGCACGGGGTGCGGATCCTGCTTGATGATTTCGTTGGTGGTCGGATCAACCAGGCGCCCGCGGTTATCCAGGATCGGAATGATGATGGCATTGCCGCAGGTCGGGCACGTGCCGGACTGCGCCGCCATCGAATCGGTGGCTTCCAGCCGGGAACTGCAATAGCTGCACAGAAAGCCATAGCGCCGGCCGGCGGGCATGTTCGGCGCCCCCGGCGCCACGCTGGGTTGCAGGCGTGCGGCCGCCAGTTGTGCCAATTCACCATCGACCGCCGGGGCTGCCACGGCGTCGGCCGCATCCACGGCGGGCAGGGGGGATGAGTCCAAGGGTCTGCCAACGCCCACGGGCACGGCCGGTGGCGCGGCTAAGTCCGGCGCGCCGGGCGTGGCAGCGGCATCCGGCGTGGCCGGCGGCATAGGGGGGCGGGGAAACTGGGTAACCGGTTCGGTCATCGCGGTGTGCTTTCGCAGTCAGGGTTCTCATGTTACAACTAGGCCATGGCCTTACCGAGAATATGGACGATCGCGGCGCTCCTGCAATGGACCACCGATTTCTTTTCCCAACGGTCGATTGCGGAACCCCGCCTGTCGGCGGAGTTGCTGCTCGCCCACGCCGTGGGAAGTTCCCGGATGGCGCTCTATACGCAGTATGATCGCGTCCCGGCCGATTCGCAACTGGCCAATTTCCGCGCCCTGGTCAAACAGCGGGCGGACCATGTACCCGTGGCCTACCTGATCGGCAAAGCCTGGTTCTTCTCCCTGGAATTCAATGTTGATAAGAACGTGCTGATTCCGCGCCCGGATACCGAAACGCTGGTCGAGCAGGTTATCGGGCGCGTGCGGCAAACGCCCGGCTGGGAGGCTCCGGCCATCCTGGACCTGTGTACCGGCAGCGGCTGTATCGCCATTGCCCTGGCCAAAAACCTGCCGGCCGCCACCGTGGTCGCCATTGACGTGAGCGCCGCCGCCCTGGCGGTGGCCAAAGGCAACGCCGAATTGCACAAAGTCGCCGATCGGATCACGTTTCTGGAGGGCAACATGCTCGACCCACTCGCCGGCCTCAACCCGCCGCGCCAGTTTCATGTCATTGCCAGCAACCCGCCCTACATCCCCACCGGCCAAATCGCCAACCTGATGCCCGATGTGCGCGATCATGAGCCGCGGATGGCGCTTGATGGCGGGCCCGATGGCCTGGATTTCCCCCGGCATATCGCCCCCGCCGTGCGCGATCACCTGGTGCCCGGGGGCCTGCTGGCCCTGGAAATTGCTTTTGACCAGGCGGTTGCGGTGCAGGCAATCTTGGCCAGCGCCGGCTACCTGGAAAATATTCGCATGGTACGCGATGCCGCGGGCCACCCCCGGTGTGTGCTGGGGGCCAACGCGGCCACGCCGGGGTGAGGTTTGGCCGGTCGTGCCGGATTGTTGTAATACCGCGGCGTGCATCCGCGTTTATCTGCCGTCAACGGTATTTTCGCGTTTATGCTGGAAGTGACGGAATCAAACGGAGGTTCGATGATGGTACGTGGAATCCTATCCCGCTGTGGCCTGACCAAATGGGTGCTGGCCGGACTGCTGGCCCTGGCAACGCAACGGCCGGCACTGGCCGCCGAACCGGCCTGGCCGGCGGCGCAGCCGGATGCTATCAAACGCTGGCAGGATATGCGTTTTGGCATGTTTATCCACTGGGGACCCGTGAGCCTCACGGCGCAGGAGATCGGCTGGTCGCGCGGCGGCAAGACGCCGATCGCCGAGTATGACAGCCTGTACAAGAAGTTCAATCCCGAGAAGTTCAATGCCGACGAATGGGTGGCAATCGCCAAATCCGCCGGCATGAAGTACATGGTGCTGACCACCAAGCACCACGATGGTTTCTGCCTGTGGAACACCAAGCTCACCGACTACAACATCATGAACTCGCCGTTCAAGCGCGATGTGGTCAAGGAACTCTCCGCGGCCTGCAAGAAGCAGGGCATGGCGTTCGGGGCCTATTACTCCGTTACGGATTGGTACGACCCCAACTGGCCCGTGACCAGCCCAGCCGGCAAGGTGAAGCGCGAAAAGTCCGACTTGGACGCCTATGAAAAGTATTTGCAGGGGCAGATCACCGAGTTGATCACCAATTACGGCCCGCTGGTCACCATCTGGAACGATGTGCCCGCGATGTACAAGGAACGCGGTGCTGCGACCATCAAGATGGTCCGCCAACTCCAGCCGGATATCCTGATCAATAACCGCACCGGCGCCGGCGGCGACTACCAGACGCCCGAGCAGCATATCGGCGGCTTTAACGACAAGCAGCCCTGGGAATCCTGCATGACCATCTCCGCGCACAACCACTGGGCGTGGGGCGGGGCCAGCGATGGCGTCAAGCCTCTGCAGACCTGTATCGCCATGCTGGTCAACTGCGCCGGCGGCGATGGCAACATGCTGCTGAATGTCGGCCCGACCCCGTTGGGCGACATTGCGCCCGAACAGGTGGCGCGGCTCAAGGAAATGGGCGCCTGGATGGAAAAGTATGGGGTCAGTGTCTACGGCACGCGCGGCGGGCCCTGGATGCCCGGCAAGGGCATGGTCTCCACCCGCAAGGACAATACGATCTACGTCCACATCATGAAGTGGGCGGGCGATACCCTGACCCTGCCGCCGATTTCCCACAAGATCGTCAAGAGCACCGCGCTAACCGGCGGCACCGCCGAGGTCAAGCAGGATGATGCGGGCGTAACCCTGAGCGTGCCGGCGGCGGACCGGCAGGAAATCGATACGATTGTGGCCCTGGAACTCGACGGCCCGGCGGCCGATATCGCGCCGATCGTGGTCGAGCACGCCGCCCCGGCGGCGCCCAAGAAAAAGAAGTGACGTACCGGGAGTGATTGATTGGTCCAGCGGTTTAGAGTCTCTAAAATGCCCCTGTACTCTCTGGGAAATCCTCCGTGTCTCTGTGCCTCTGTGGTTGTTCTTCTGGGCAATCCTGGTGGCACCGCGGCGGGGGGCAATGCACGAAGTTTCTGGACGTTGTAGAATAAGCGGATTCATGCAACATTTCTTTCCCTTGAAAGGATCGGTTTCTATGTTCAAACGCAGGTTGGTTCTGGCGGCGGCGGTGGCGTGTGCCTGTCTGGCGGGCAATGCCATGGTGCGGGCAGATGTAAAGCTGCCGGCCATCATCAGTGATAACATGCTGCTCCAGGCCAACAAGCCGGTGGCGATCTGGGGCGCTGCGGCGGCGGGTGAAAAGGTTACCGTGGCCTTCGACGGCCAAACCGCCAGCGCCACCGCCGACGCTGCCGGCAAGTGGAAAGTGACGTTGCCGGCGCTCAAAGCCGATGACGCCGGGGATATGACCATCACCGGCAACAACACGCTGACGGTCAAGAACGTGCTGGTCGGGTCGGTGTGGATCTGCTCGGGGCAATCGAACATGTCGTTTGGCCTGCCGGGTTCCCACAATGCGGCCACGGAAATACCCCAGGCGAACTATCCGAAGATTCGCCTGTTCACGGTGCCGCGGGAAACGTCCATGGAGCCGCGGGCGGAGGTCACCGGGCAGTGGACGGTCTGTACGCCCACGACGGCGCCGGCCATGTCCGCGGTGGCCTATTTCTTTGGCCGCGACGTGCATGTCGCCACCGGCCTGCCGGTGGGGTTGATTCATACGTCGTGGGGCGGCACGCCGGCGGAGGCTTGGACCAGCCTGGGCGGTTTGCAGAAGGATGCGGAACTAAAGGGGTACGTGGACACCGTCGAGAAGATCCTCCAGAAGGACCCCGCAATTGAAGAAGGCTACCAGAAGCAACTGGCGGCCTATGAAAAGAACCACAAGGCCTGGCAGGAGAAAGTCGAGGCCCCGTATAAGGAGGCCGTAAAGAAATGGGCGGAAGATTCGCGGAAGGCCCGGGCGGCTCATACACCCGAGCCCGCCCGGCCGGCCGCGCCCAAGCCCGGCCCGCGTGCCCCGGAACAGCCCGGCAAGGGGCCGCACACGCCCACGGTGCTCTACAACGCCATGATCGCGCCGCTGCTGCCCTACGCCATTGAAGGGGCTATCTGGTATCAGGGCGAAAGCAATGCCGGCCGCGCGGTGGAATATCGCACGTTGTTTGCCCGCATGATTTCCGACTGGCGCGAAAAGTGGAACCAGGGGGATTTCCCCTTCCTGTTCGTGCAGTTGGCCAATTTCATGGCCCGCGAAAAGGAACCATCCAATCCCGACTGGGCTTGGCTGCGCGAAGCCCAGACCATGACGCTTAAACTGCCCAATACCGGCATGGCGGTGGCCATCGATATCGGCCAGGGTGACAATATCCATCCCAAGGACAAGGCGGATGTGGGCCACCGGTTGGCCCTCAATGCGCTGAAAATGGTTTACGGCAAAGATGTGCTGCCGTGCGGCCCGCTGTTCGAAGGGCTCAAGGTGGAAGGCAACCAGGCCCGCATCAGCTTTAAGGATGTCGGCAAAGGCTTGACCATCGGCGTGGCGCCGGCCACTCAGCCCGGCGTCGAGGCCGGCAAGCCCGAACCGGAACTCAAAGGCTTTGCCATCGCCGGCGCCGACCAGAAGTTTGTCTGGGCCAAGGCCACTATTGACGGCAACACCGTGGTGGTCTCCAGCGCTGAAGTGGCCAACCCGGTGGCCGTGCGCTATGCCTGGGCGAATAACCCGGAATGCAACTTGTACAACCAGGATGGCCTGCCCGCGTCGCCGTTCCGCACTGATGATTGGCCACAACCCACGAAGAAATGATCGCGCTGGCCTGGTGGTATCAGTGAGGTCCCAAACGGCTTGGTCAAATGGGGTGCACATTGGCACGGGTCCTCCGCGATCGGCGCGGTGGACCCGTGGCACCCCAATCCATGGGGCGCTGCCGCCCATTTGATAAGAGTATTCTAATAGCCTCTAATATACGCCCGCATTCTCTGTGATATTCTCTGCGTCTCTGTGGTTCTGTGGTTCTGTGGTTGTTCTTTCCGCCGCTCTACTGTCATTCCTGTTTTTGGAGTTGTTATGGTGATGCGTAAGGTTTTGCCGGTATGTTTGGTTGCGATGGCTTTGGCGAGCGCCGTGGCCCGTGCCGCCGATACGGCGGTGGTTTCGCCGGCCGCGGCCGCCGCGCTGGTGCGTACCCCCAAGGCTCCGGAAACCCCGCGGATCAATGGGGCCCGCGTGTTTGGCGCGCACCCGGGAAATCCGTTTTTCTTTCATATTCCGGCCACCGGCGTGCGGCCGATCACTATTGTCGCCGAGGGGCTGCCCGATGGTTTGAAGCTCGATGGAGCCACGGGCAACATCACCGGGGTCGCCACCGCCAAGGGATCCCACCCGGTAAAGCTGACCGCCACCAATGTCAAAGGCTCGGCCACCGCCATGCTTAATATCATCATCGGCGATACGATTTGCCTCACGCCGCCGATGGGCTGGAACAGTTGGAACCATTTTCACCGCAATGTTTCCGATAAAGTCATTCGGGATACCGCCGATACCATGGCCGCCACGGGCCTGATCGACCATGGTTGGACGTACGTCAACATTGATGACTGCTGGGAAGGCAAGCGCGACGCGGAAGGGCGCATTCAGGGCAACGAAAAATTCCCCGATCTTAAAGCCTTGGGCGATTATGTGCATTCCAAGGGGCTCAAGTTCGGCATCTATTCCTCGCCGGGGCCCAAGACCTGCGCCGGTTTTGAAGCTACCTATGAGCATGAAGACCAGGATGCCCAAAGCTACGCCCAGTGGGGTGTGGATTATGTGAAGTACGACTGGTGTTCTTACGGGCAGATCGCCAAAAAGATCAGCGCGGATAAATTTGCCGCCCTGGTGCCCGGCCAGGCCGACGAGATCCGAACGCTCATGGCCGAACGCAACAAGCTCGAAGGCAATCGCAAACGCACGGCAGAGCAGGAGCAGCAGCTCAAGGAAGTTCGCGGCAAGATCAATAGTGCGCTCAAAGTCATCACCCCCGAACAGAAGAGCCAGGTCGATTTGGAAATTCTCCAGCATCCTTATAAGCAGTTCCGGGAATCGCTGGACAAGGTTCAACGCGACATCGTGTTCAGCTACTGCCAGTACGGCATGGGCAATTCCTGGGAATGGGCCGGGGCGCTGGGCGGCAACTGCTGGCGCACCACCGGGGATATTTCCGCCAGTTGGAAGAGCATGACCGGCATCGGCTTTGCGCAGAACGGCCATGAAAAGTATGCCAGTCCCGGCCACTGGAACGATCCGGACATGCTGGAAATCGGCAACAAAGGCCTCACGCCCGATGAATGCTATACCCACATGACGCTTTGGTGCCTCCTGGCTTCCCCGCTGCTCATCGGCTGCGACATGACCCAGATGGACGCCGTGACGGTGGATATTTTCTCCAACGATGAAGTGATCGGCGTAAATCAGGATGCGCTGGGCAAGCAGGGGTATCGCGTGGCCCAGCAGGGCGATAGTGAAGTGTGGGCCAAGCCGCTGGCCGATGGCACGCTGGCGGTGGGGCTGTTTAATCGCAGCACCCAACCCGCGACCGTCAGCATCCGCTGGGCGGATTTGAAGTTGCAGGGCCCGCAAGCCGTGCGCGACCTGTGGCGCCAGAAAGACACTGGCCCCCAGGAGAGTGAACTATCCTGCCCTGTGGCCCCGCACAGTGCGGAGTTGTTCCGCGTCGGCACGCCGCACACCGCGCCGTAATGTGGGTCTGTTTAGCGCCGTCGCAATGCGACGCATGTTTGACGTGGGTGCTTGCGTCCTGTGTCGTCGCGGAAAGCGTAGTTCCCGTTTGCAAGGAATTGAATAAATGATGAAGAATCGCTTGGGCCGCTGGGCCTTGACGTTGGTGGTGTTGTTGGGCACAGGGACGGCTGGCCGCGGCGCGGAAGTCTCCGTCCCTGCAAGCGATTTGACCATCTGGTATGACAGCCCCGCCGCCCCGAAATCCGGCATGAACGAAGCCCTGCCCATTGGCAATGGCCATCTGGGCGGGTTGGTATTCGGCGGCGCGGCGGCGGAAAAAATCGTGCTCAATGAAGACAGCCTGTGGACCGGTACCGACAACCCCACCGGCAAGTATGACACCAAGGGGTCCTTCGGGGCCTACCAGGTGCTGGGGGAGTTGGCGGTGCAACTGCCGGGCCACGAGAGTGCCACCGCCTACCGGCGCACGCTGGACCTGGGCCGGGCGCTGGTCTCCACCAGCTACCAGGCCGGCGGGGTCAACTACACGCGGCAGTATTTTTGCAGCCATCCCGCGGATGTGCTGGTGGTGGAGCTTACCGCCGACAAGCCCGGGGCCTATACCGGCACGATCGAACTGGCCGATGGGCACCAGGCTGGCACCACCGCCACGGGCAGTCACTTGACGTTTGCCGGGGCCTTGGCCAATGGACTTAAGTATGAGGCCCAGCTTCTGGCCCAGCACCAAGGCGGAACGCTCGCGGCGGCCGGATCCAAGCTGGAATTCAAGGATTGCGACAGCCTGACGCTGCTGGTGGCCGCCGGCACCGATTACGCCATGGATTTTGCCCGGCACTATCGCGGTGCCGATCCCCATGCGAAGCTGGGCCAGGTTTTACAACAGGCGGCGGCCAAGAACTGCGCCACGCTGCTGGCCGACCATCAAAAGGACTTTGCGACGCTGTTCAATCGCGTGGCGCTGGACTTGGGCAAAACCCCGGCGGAGCGCCTCTCCCAGCCGGCCAACCTGCGCAAGGTGAGCGCCTCGGCCGACGGGGGCGATCCGGAACTCGAAGCGTTCCTGTTTCAATACGGGCGTTACTTAATGATCAGTTGTTCGCGCCCGGGCGGGTTGCCGGCCAATTTGCAGGGGTTGTGGAACGTCAGCAATGCCCCGCCATGGGCCTGTGATTATCACGCCAACATCAACGTGCAGATGAACTACTGGCCGGTGGAGGCGACGAACCTGGCGGAATGTCACCTGCCGCTCTTCGACCTGATTAAGAGCCAACTTGAGCCGTGGCGCCGCGCCACACAGGCCGAGAAGGAATATAAACTTGATTCCGGCAAGGTGCGCGGCTGGGCTATCCGCACGTCGCACAATATTTACGGCGGCCTGGGGTGGAACTGGGACAAAACCGCCAACGCCTGGTACTGCCAGCACCTGTGGGAACATTACGCTTTCAGCGGTGATAAACCGTATTTGAAGGATGTCGCCTATCCGCTGATCAAGGAGACCACCGAATTCTGGGAAGACCATTTGAAGGCGTTGCCCGATGGCCGCCTGGTGGTGCCGCATGGTTGGTCGCCCGAGCACGGTCCCAACGAGGACGGTGTGAGCTACAATCAGGAGATCGTGTGGGATCTGTTTACCAACTATGTGGAGGCCAGTACCGCATTGGGGGTGGATGAAGCGTATCGCACCAAGATCGCCGCTATGCGCGACAAACTGGTGACGCCCAAGATCGGTAAGTGGGGCCAGTTGCAGGAATGGATGGAGGACAAGGACGACCCCAACGACCATCACCGGCATACCTCGCACCTTTTCGCGGCTTATCCCGGGCGGCAGATCAGCGTGGCCAAAACGCCCGATCTGGCGGCGGCAGCACTCAAGTCGCTCGACGCGCGCAGCGATACCGGCGACGTGCGCGAGTGGTCGTTTGCCTGGCGTTGCGCCCTGCGGGCGCGTCTGCACGATGCCCCGGGCGCCCAGCGCATGATTTGCCAGTTGCTGGCCAACCGCAACACCTGCTTGAATCTGTTTGGTCTGCATCCACCGATGCAGATGGACGGCAATTTTGGTATTACCGCCGGTATCGCCGAAATGCTGCTCCAATCGCATGAAAATGAAATTTCCCTGCTCCCGGCCTTGCCCAAAGAATGGGCCGATGGCGCGGTGACCGGCCTGCGGGCCCGCGGCGGCTTTACCGTGGACATGGCATGGAAAGGCGGCAAACTGGCCGCCGCCATCGTCCACAGCACCGGCGGGACCGCTGGCAAGGTGCGGTATGGCGCCAAGGTGGTTGATTTGCAGTTGCCGGCTGGTGGAACGCAGGCGGTAGCGTTCGATTAATGCCCCGAAGGTGATATTCATGGGCTATCTGTTTCGGAGCGTGGTCCTGTTGTTCCTGCCGGTCGCTTGGGCGGCAGGGGGGATGTGCCACGCGGTGCCGCTGGCACCGGCCACGCAACCGGGAATCATCGTGCTCGAAGCGCCGCGGGATTACCAGGTATTTCAACGACGCACGCGGCAGCAGGGAACCGTGACGCTCCGCGGGCATCTGCACCGCTCCGGCCACGCCGAATTTCGGATTACCGGCCAGCCCCTGGAAGGGCAGTTACCGGCCACGTGGCAGCCCCTGACGGTCGATCCGGTTTCGCAGGCGTTTGATACTGCCGTGCCGGTGCCGGCAGGGGGGTGGTATCAGGTGGAACTTCGCATGTTGCAGGAAGGCGCGGCCGCCATAGCGGTGACCGTGCCGCACGTCGGGGTGGGCGAAGTATTTGTCATCGCCGGGCAATCCAACTCCACCAATTACGGGGCCGAGAAACAAAAGCCCTTGTCCGGCAAGGTGGCCACCTTTGACGGCCACGTCTGGCGCCCGGCCGACGATCCCCAACCCGGCACGCAGGATGGCAGCAAGGGTGGCAGTTTTCTACCGGCTTTCGGCGATGCGCTCGTGGCGCAATATCAGGTTCCCATTGGCGTAGCCAGTACGGGTTGCGGTGCCACGAGTGTGCGCGAGTGGTTGCCCGCCGGCCAGCGTATGAAGCAGCAACCGACCACCGGGGGGCATGTTAAACCCGTGGGCCCGGGTGTATGGGAATGCACGGGGCAGCTTTTTGACGGCCTGCTGCGGCGCATCACCGCGCTGGGTCCGCACGGCTTTCGCGCGGTGTTGTGGCATCAGGGGGAATCGGATGCCGGCCAGGCACGCGGCGGCTATCCCGCCGACCGGCAGATCACCGGCGCCCAGTACCATGACTGGATGAAACTGCTCATCAGTGTGTCGCAGAAACAGGCGGGTTGGGATTTTCCCTGGCTGGTGGCCCTGGCCACCTACCATTCGGCCAAGGATGCCGAAGATGCCGAGTTCCGCGCAGCCCAGGCGGCGCTGTGGAAGGAGGGCATCGCCGAGCCCGGTCCAGACACCGATAAACTCGGTCCGGCCGCGCGGCGCGGCGTGCATTTCAACGGGCCGGGCCAGCAAGCCCACGGAAAGCTATGGGCGCAGCAGGTGGGCCTTTACCTGGACAAGGTTCTTAAGGCCCCGGGACAGCCGTAAGTCCCGCAACGGAATGACCATCGTCGCGCCTGGTGGTTAGTCACACCCTTGCAGTGCAGGCATGGTTCGACCATTTGCGTGGTCGCGGCTATGGCGTAATAAGTAAACAAGTTAATATCATTATGCGATACGACATCGAACGGTCTCCTTGACCAGACCGGTGGATTTCGTACAATGATCGTCTCGGGCACCAGTAGCTCAGTTGGTAGAGCAGCTGACTCTTAATCAGCGGGTCCAAGG
>Ga0316217_10002247_pt1 | contig 23537 bp, 22 predicted proteins | sample 1anoAmetaG_FD_203633 | JGI IMG/M metagenome (GOLD analysis project Ga0316217, IMG submission 203633) | Freshwater microbial communities from Trout Bog Lake, Wisconsin, USA - 1anoA | ecosystem: Environmental > Aquatic > Freshwater > Lake > Hypolimnion/Profundal zone | place: USA: Wisconsin...
CCCCAACCCCAACCCCAACCCCAACCCCAACCCCAACCCCAACCCCTTATTTTTATTCATTATTCCACTCAGGGTTAAGGGATTGGCTAGATATTATATGCCTAGACTCAGGATATTACTCATCCCCATTAATAAATTGAGTCTTTTATAACAATTTTCAGGTGTATTCAGAGGGCTGGCTCAAATCTTGAGGAAATATAATAAATTGGAGTAATGTGAGTGTAATCAGATTATTTGTCCATTCTAACCGGAATTCAATTATGAAATAAAGATTAGAGAAGCCACTCTAGTAGAATATTTGATGGCTATCAAGCAAAGTTCAACAGCACTTGGTATATTTCTTGGCTTGAGTCTGGCCCGACTGTAGCTGGAACTACTTTCTCTTCTTCCGAATGTCTTCGACCACTGCCATCGGCTCATTCTTGTGTTCTTATTTCGGGTATATCTTTATCAGCATTTTGGCCATTTATTCAAAGGCTTTGGCTACATTTTCGCCTGTTTTGGCACTGACTTCCAAGTGTAGGATTCCCCTGGCTTTTGTGGCTTATTACACCTCTTCCCGCTTCACCTGCCTGCTTTCCTCCAGGTCGCTTTTGTTGCCCAGCAGAATAAGCTGGACGTTGGGAATGGCGTGTTTGTCGATCTGGTTACCGCACTGCGTACCTCTTTGAACCAATAGCTCCACAGCTACTCAAAAGACTACTGGCGAGTGATGTCATAGGCAACAACGATGCCATGGGCTCCCTTGTAGTAGGTGCTAGTGATGGTACGGAACCTTTACTGGCCTGCAGTATCCCAAATTTGAAACTTGACAGAGCTATCGGCAACGCTAATGGACCTAACATATAGCAATGCTAACTTGAACCTGAAGTCAACTCCGATCGTGGCCAGGTAGGCCTATTGGAAGGTCTAGTCGCTGAACCTGCGCAGCAGCGAGGACTTCCCCACCGAACTGTTCCCAATCAGCACCACTTTGAACAGGAAGTCGTATTATTTGATCATGATTATCAAAATCTATAGTGTTGGCAATAAGTTAGGTGTTGGCAATAAGCTAGGACTGGCTATGAGCTAGGTGTTGGCTAGCTGTAAGTTAGACTGGCTATGAGATAGGTGCTGACTATAAGTTAGGGCTGGTTGCTGGGCCTTGGCGATCGTTGCTTGTAAGCTGTAGAGGATTGTTGCTGAGGGGGCGATGGGCTACAGAAATGGAGTAGCGTATGCGATAAAAAGTAGTGGTAGAGGAAGTATGGTGTTTGAGATGTACTCTAATTTGTAAGAGTACTATTGGAATAGCGAGTAAGTTTGTTGGTTAAAGATATTGAACAATTGAACAATCCTAGCTTTCCTGCTCTGCAGCTACTATTCTCTTGTCACCCCGTAGTGCGCGTGTTCTTGTTGGTAATAGTTAGGTGTGTAGCTCAGTGCTAATGTCTTTCACAATTATGATTAGACATAATCATTTCCAATGACTCTGGTTTCCCTCAGCTAGCGCATCTCCCACCTGCGCCATTTGGCCGCCTCAGGCGTGGCTACTTAAATGCTGCTCTAGTTCATAGACCGACTCCACCCACACATTCCACCTGCCAACTAGCTCTATTAAAAGCTCTAGCAAATCATGCAGCAGCTCACCTCCTCAAAGACCCACATCAAGCACTTGAACAAACAAAACAAATCCCTAAAAGTCTTCAACCAACAAGCAGCCGCTTAGATTGAGATTCGAGGCCTCAAGATAGATAGGCTAGAGAAAGAGCTAAAATAGCTAAGGCAGGCACAAGCCAAACGGAAAGTAGGCCAAGAAAGGATAGTGGAGACAGGAGGGAGAGTGGGCAGCAAAGGGACGAGGCTGGGCAAGGATGCTTAGCTACAATGCTAGCTGCTATGCCCAGTATAGCTCGAAAACACTAGGCAGCTGTACCTACATCTCAAACTGCAGAACTAAGATCTCAAGCTTGAGAACTAAGCTTTGCGCATCCTAGTTCAACACCTCACCCAAGAGGACTCAGAATGCTCAGAACAAGAACACCCAGCCTAGGTGCAGTCGGACGGAGATTCCACTTGCCTTGAGGAGGATGTGCCGGCTTAGCCGCTGCTATAGCATGATCCTTTTGAGCAGCTGACGCAGCATCGAGACTTCAATGAAGATTCGGACAGGCCAGATGTAGAATAATTGGATTAGCAAGGCGTAGAATAATTGGATTAGCAGGGAGTGCTATAGGGAGAGTTAGAGACGAAGGGCTGTAGTGAGGCCCCAAACTCACTAAAATATAGTTGGAACTGGTTGTTAGCAAAGTTAGCCCAGTTCTGCCCAATACTAAAACATCAATGATATTTTACCTATTCCTACCCCCATTACCCACTACCTGAACACAACACACCCTACAAAGATCTACTTGTGAAACTAGCTTCTACTGCAACAAAGCATCAGTCCGGAATAATCCACTAAGGCCGGCTCATACACTAAGGCCGGCTCATACACTAAGGCCAGCTCATAGGCTAAGGCTAGCTGATTCTGGGTTAGTCTTTCCCACAGTTGCAGCCATCATTGTGTTTCTAGTAGACAGGTTGTGGCCTATTATTTATTAATGATGAATAAAAAAGATAGCAGCAACCTACTCTTCTCCTCACTCACAGCCAACTCAACCACTAACCCAGCTACAGTCAAAGACCAGCTCGAGCAGCTAGAAGTATCAAGTTGCCTACTTAGTCCAGTCTGCAGCATTACCAAAAAGTAGCCGAGGCCCAGAAAAAAACCCACAACGAACTGTTCCTACAAATCAAACAACTCTAATCCCGCTCCAGTAACTTATACGCCTAAACTCTGACCAGGATCAATGAGGCTTTTGAGAGTTCTGCCCACAACTTGGGGCAGCTGGAGAAGCAGCACACCAACTGCCACGAACTGCTTTAGATCCAGAAGTAGGAACTCCAAGATGGCTACAGGATGATAGGCAACAGGGCCAAGTAGCTTGCAGCATAGTGTGGGTAGTTGATGGAAAGGGTGGGCCTTTGAGGAGAGTTGGCGGAACAGTGATTGTCGATAGGATTGGTTGATGGCACATGCCAAGAACTAGTTGATTGAATGAGGCTAATTGGCCTCTATCATTCCAAACATACTTATCCCTATATTACAGTTATCCAATTTCCTAGGACTTTCTTCCAAGCCTTCTATCGCCACACCCTCCACTACACCCTCTACTAACTGCTCGAGTACAGCCAATCACCAAGCTGCTCCAGCTACCAGCTCTCCCAATATGCAGCAATTAGCTAATTCGCCAGACAATAAAGTTAGTTAATAATTAATGCTGGGCATCGACTATTCTCAGGGGCCCGTGGGTAATGACTATGGGGTCGTAGCAGCAGGCCAGAGAGGCTAGGCTGGCTCAGGAATCAAAGTCACTCGCTATGACATCATCAACCAAAACTACATCTTCCCCGAGGCAAACTACCCCATCCGCTCCACCTACCAACCCCAACCCACCGAGACAACCCACCTACCCCCCCAACCACTGCAGCCACTGCAACTACTGCAACCACTCCAACCACTGCAACCACTGCAACCCGCCATCCGACAACCACTGCGCCACGAGGGATAGCTCAAGGTGGGCGGTACCTTCGAGGGGCAATCAAGCTATCTCCAAAGCTACAGCAGGCAACCCCCAGTTTAGAGACAGTAGAAGGTGAAGTTCCCCGAAAATAGGATAATGCCCGAGGGAAGGTTTTAGTAGGTTAGCAACTACGCTCTCAACTACAAAAACAATCAAATGCAGCCCTTGCCCAAAATCAAGCCTTCGAGTTAGCTGAAGGTTGCGGGCGGTGCGCTTCAGGCCCACTCCCTTTCGCCATACAGCACGGAGTAGGTTGAGGGTGGGCTGGCGGGTCGCAGGCAGCAGATAAAGTTCCCTGAGAACGAAGTGCTGCCAAGGGGGCGGTTCGAAGGGCATAGCACCTACGAACAAGCCTACTTCAAGAACCACCCAACCCTCAAGAGCACCCCACTTCGCCACTAGCCTCAACTCCAAGTAGGAGGTGAGTTCTACGGGGAGTCCAGCTACGCTCAGAACTACTGCGAGAAGAGGAAAGACCAGTAGCCGCAGTACCCGCAGTACGTAGCGGTGCAGCCGCAAAACGAAGTGCTGCCCAGAGGCAAGTTTGTAGGAAACAGCACCTACTAGAACACCTATAAGAGGCCAGTGCCCCAGAGGAGCAATCAGGTTAGACCCGTGAATAATCTGGGGGTCGGGGATGGAAGATTCATAGGCAACTCTAGCTACACGGTGGACTACGAGGGAGGCAGAAACGAGCCGCGCTACTTAACCAAGCTCAGCGAGTATATTCCCAAAAAATGATATTTACTACTGCTCGCGCCCTAAAGTATGCCCTAGTATGCCGTAAATGATATTATGATATAGTACATGGTAATAATGCTGTAAGGCCGCAATGTGTATGCCGGAAATGGAGCTTCAACATCACAGGCAAGTATGATGTGAATAGACTTGGCATTGCCGGAAACAGAATCATTCATATTCATCTTATTAACATTGGATTGTTGCTTCTTTCCCTATCACTCAACCCAGGCTTTGAGCAATTACAGTGACCGTTTGAACCATTATTGTGGTTGCTTCAACCATTATTGTGGTTGCTTGAACCATTACAGTGATCGCTTGAACCAGTATTGTGGTTGCTTCAACCATTATTGTGGTTGCTTGAACCATTACAGTGATCGCTTGAAGCAGTATTGTGATTGCTTGGCCATAATTATGATTATTTGATGAAGTCTGTCCTCAGACTATACGTCACCACTTCCAAGGGCAACGACGCCTCCCTCTATCGCGAACTGCTCGCCCACAGAATCAAACCCAAGTACGATCCGAACTTCCACGCCTTCCGCTTCGACGCCCCTCTGCCCTTCTTATTCAAACTGGCACATCGAGTGCTGACTGCCGAAAACCTGTACGTGCAGATCGGGCAGCCGTTCAGCGGGATCAGCGAGAGTGCGTTCCAGCAGAGCTTGTAGCGCATCCAGTTCAAGAACTACCTGCCTCTGCGGCCCGGCCTCATCGAGAACCTGACCCTGAACATCCTGGTGCGATAGACCAACTACCCCATCTCTGACAACGCAATCACCTCCTTCTTGCAGAATGCCCTCAGCAAGTAGATCGTCAAGCGGGAGTACTACAGATAGATTATGCAGGGGGAGGCCCCCAGAGAAGCCCTCCCCAACTTCTATGATATGAAAGAGATAGTTGAAAGGAAGTGGTAGCTGCAGCAATAATAATTCGACAAGAACCGCCGCCTGCTAGAACATGCCCACCAGCAGACGCACCTCATTGCCACTGCCCGCACCACCACACCCACCACACCCACCACACCCACCACACCCACCACACCCACCACTTCCCTTTAAAAGCCTCAAGCTAGGGCTGCACAGCACTCAGGGTAGAGTGAGTTGGCGTATGAAGTGCCCTTTAAGCCAAGACTAACGGTCTACGTGAACCGGAACAAGGCCAGGATACTGTTGAAAGTGAACCTCTAAGAAATGTACAAGCTGGGGTGGAAGAAGCGCGTGGGATGGGCGCCAATACGAGAAAGCATTGCCACAGCTGTGCTCACCCAGTCCAGCCTGCTCTAGTCTGAGGGCGATGTTGTACTGTGGGACCCTTTCTGCGGCTCAGGCACCTTGCCCATCGTGGCTGCCGCCATCTTCTACGGGCCCTTCGTGAGACTAGAGACTGACAACTTTAACTGGAGGCACTGGCCTATCTTCAAACCCGAGTACCTTCGAGAGTACTTCGAGGCGGAGCAGTCTCAGACGCAGCAAAGGAAAGGGAAGCTGAAGCTGCTATGCAGCGACGTGAGCTTCCAAGCGACCAACTACACTCTGGGCAACCTCAAGTAGCTGTAGAAGTCAATCAATGCGCAGGCTCTAAAGTAGAAGCGGGCAGAAACGGACAGAAGGCCTATCTACAAAAGGGTGAGGCCAACTTAGCAATGGAGCTAGCTCATGGACGGAGAGTGGGTGGTCGGCTGCGGAGATTTTGAGAAGCTGGCCGAGAACATCCTGGTCCAAGGCAGAAAAGTCAACATCGTCACCAATCTGCCCTACTTGAAGGCCCGTGCTGCTGAGCATATGCCTCTCAACCAACTCCTAAGTGTCTACCGCCGCTTTTCCAAAATGATCAGAACCCATAAAGCTAGCATAGCCAACGTGTTCGTCTTGGTTGACAACTAGAGTCTGACCAACCGCAATCATTTTCTGCTTGTCTCAGGAGAAGAGTGGACTTTAATCAACTCTTTCGATAGTGGAGGAATGGCTGTGGGACTGTATGCCTGGAAACACAACTAGCTAAAACCCAAATATCAAGACTCCAACGCTTTGCTAGATAGTCTAAAGCAAGACCTGAGGTCAATCAACGAGCTGCCCTAAGAACAACTCTCAACTGCGTTATCCAGCTATCGAAAAAAACTGAGCTAGATACAAAAAAAGTAATACTACCTACCCAAACACTTGCTGAGGGTAAAGCGAGGATGGAAAAGAGTGCTATAGAAGCGAAGACGTCGCCATCTGCTGACTGCCTATGAGCTCTTCTCAAAAAGAAGAGATAAACTGATCGCTTTTTCAGCCTACGCTCACAAAAAACTGGAAATAAGCATGCTGAGGAGGGGCGCGGTCTGGAAAAGGAGAAATCTCAGTCTTTTGGCAGGGTTGCCTATTGAGAGTCTTCAAACGCAACTAGCCAAGGAATTCTAAGGCAAAATCGCATCGGCTCTACAGAAGAATGAAGAGAAGGAAAACTACAGGAAAGCAAGAGCTATAGAGTCCAACGCAGAACGCCAGAAAACCGAATAGACCATCATAGCTGGCGCCAGAAATACAAAGAGGGGTATCCCCTTAAACCCTAGATCAAAGAGATTGTAGGCCAAAGCAAAGAGAGATTAGACAAAAGCGAAGAGAGTGTAGGCAAGAGCAAGTAAATCGAAGGCAAGGAAAAGATGAAACCCAGCAATGATATGAACTACACCGGTTTGCTTTACCTTGATAAAACTTTGGGTATTATTGGTTTCCTAAGTAGCCTTGACATTTTGGCTGACTCTTCAGTTAGACCGTAGAACTATTATAAGAATGAAAGTAATAAAAGGCATCGGATAAATGTTGTTCACTTCTTCACAATTTCATTTGCGTTCTATCTTTTGAGCAGGTTGACCAGTATCTTGAACTACTGAGAGAAAGTTAGGCCTATTTCAGGGTTCTTCCTCACTTCGTTAGCATTTATCGATTTAATGCTGTCCTTTCTTACATCTCTCATCGAAAGGCTGTAAATTGTTTTGGCTAGGTTTCTCTTTATATGCTCTTTCCGCTAGTTGCGACTCAACGATCCCTCCCCACTTTTGTGCTTCACCCCTATTCGGTCTTACTACTTTGGCTAAAGACTGAATCTGAGTTTTGACGTATCTAAGTCACAGACACTCAGTTTGGCATCAGACTTAAATTTGCTTTTTTAAATGAGGTCGCATTTTATCTTTTTTATGGCTGAGCTCTCTTTATTCTTGCTTTTATGAGGCTCGTTATTTTTTGGGGCTTCCTCAAAGGAGGAATGGGGTAGAAACTGGGTGTTCAGGAAGGCTCTTTCTTTCTTGAATCTCTTAATCAGCAGTAGTTTGTTTTTGTCACTGTTGTGACTGAACTGGTTGATGCGAGTCTTGGGTCGGTTTTTGGGAACCAACTGTCTCTTGCTTGTCTAATTAGCAACTGCCACTGGCTGTTCCAGTTCCAACAGAGTAGTTGAGGTATATTAATAAAGCCTTCTGACAGGTTTGCGGTGTTTGGGCTACTTCTACGCTCTAAAAGGAAGGATGATGGACTTGTGTTGCTGTTTGGGGTTGAGGTGGGATGAAGAGAACTCTCCACTCCAACTATTTAGGCCGTTGTTACTGTAATAACGAGTCTGGCGAACTGTATTCATTTTATTCATTTTGGTTAGGGTCGGTTCCTCTTCTTGGGCCAGCTCCTAGAGAGCTAGGGTGGCCAGTAATTCTTGGCTTTGCATTGAGATTTAATTGCAAGCTGGCTGTGGAATATGAACTACATTCGTCATGTTTTTGATTCTACGAAATAACTTTATAATCGTGAATGGGTTTAGATTGTTAAGTGTTATCAGGTTAATTGTAAGGTGTCCTAAGCCTTCTATGAACTGATAGCAGACTTTGGCCATAGTCTATGAGTGAAGAGTTCAAATGGTGGTATTGATGTTTGGAAACATGAGCAAACAAACTAAAAATCAGAGTGGCTAGAGGGAGGCAAAGTTGCTGGCATTTTTTTCCCTGAGCAGCTTTATAACCTCACGCTGGGCCTCAATCTCCATCTACTTCCTGCTCAGAAGTTCCTGCATTTGGCTGATCTTGAGCTATTTCTCCCTCAGCTCCACCCTGAGGATGCGGTTGGTCTTGATTATCTAGACTTCCTTGGCAGTTTGTTCCCAAGAGCTGCTTGCCTCATTGCCATCCTCTAAACTTTTAGTGCTGATGTGATTACTTTTCTACAGCAGCTACATTATCTTGTCAATCTTCCTGCTTTTCTCTCTTTTCTAACCCCCTTTGCCTAGCCTCGGCTACAAGTTCTCCTTGTTCTATTTACTCAGCTTCCCTGACTTGCCAATCTAGTGGAAGACAGTCACTCGCTCTTAAGACTATGAAATAGAGCAGACTGCCAGTTTTTTGGGATTTTGATGGTATTAGTTCTTGAGGGACTCTTTGAGAAAGTTGGTAGGTTCGCACTGTATGGAGCTTGTTTGGGACCTGGCGATTTCAAAAGTGTCGCTCTGGTTGCCATAGCTCTGTTATGCTGCTTCAGGAGCGTCGGGCGTTGAGGTAAAAACCCTGCTGCTTTCCTGCTTCTTCTCCAGCATGTTGAGATGAATGAGGTTGTTGAAATCTTTGCGTTAGTTGAGGCCGCTAGAACTCAAAACATTGTTTTTTTCGTGTACTGACTTGTGCTTGAGGAAGGAGTTAGGCAGTTCTTTTAGTGGGGGTGGCTAGACGCGTACTGGAGTTAGACTTTGAGGTTTGATTTTATCGAAATGGCTTTCTTGCCCTGACATCTGCAGGTTGCTGTCCAGCGAGTGGATTTGACTTTCCCTAAAGCAGCTGTCTTACTGCTTGAGACTATTCTCCTCTAGGCCCTCAACATCCTCGAAGCAGCTCAGAGTATTGGGAGGCACTGAGCTGTACTGAACCTGCTTCACAATATCCCCCAAAATAAGCACATAGCCTTCTCCCACTGAGAAGTCGAGCACAGCTCTGGAATTGTTTATGATTATGTCACTATTGCAAAGCCAAAACTTCTAGCTTTGCTGCCCTTTGAACACATCCCAGCAATACAAGGAGCCTTCAGTGGTCAGTCCGAAGCATTTGTCAGACCCCAAACGGCCGTCAATTACCTCTGCATTCACCTACTTAGACTTGATCAGTTTGGGTGCCCCGAACCCGCTCCTCAAGCCCCACACGTACATTTCTCCGGAATCCGTGATGGCAAGAGAATACTTCTTGGCGTGCACCATTATGATGTTATCGTTTTCTGCCTCAAAGTCCACTCTAAGTGTATGTAGGGTTACCTGGTGGGCTCAGGGTTGAACTTTTTGGCGAAAAGAGCACCCAGCTGACCGTTTGAGTTGTCTCCACAACCATAAACTCTCCCCTTCACGATGAATAAGGAATGGTTGTCCCCAGCTGCAATCCCTTAGATGTCCTACAGCTTCACCTTGGTAGGCACATAGCTGTTTCGACTCTGCCCAGTGCCCAACTGCCCATAAATGCCATTGCCGAATGCGAAGCAAACACTGCTGCCCTAAGTTACAGGCGGGTTACCTCTTTCTTTGCGATCACAAGGGTATGGTTGGTGCCACAAGATACTGACTCCACCCCATCTCCTAATGATTCTATTTTGGTAGGTTTGGCCATGTTCTTGGTGTTGCCGTGGCCGAGCTGCCCATCGATTCCTTTGCCCCAAGAGTACAAGAACCCTTCGGAAATGGCACACATGTGGAAAGGCCCACACTCGATCTTGCTGACCTAAGTGAGGCCTTCGACGAGGGTGGGGACGAATGAGTAGTTGAGAGAAGGGTTGGAGCCGAGTGCCCCATGGATGTTGCTGCCCATGGTGTAGACGTTGCCGTCGATGGTGAGGAGGGCAGAGTGGTGGGCGCCACATGATATTTGCTTGATGAAGATGGGGAAGGCGAAGGACTTGGGAGAGGTGAAGGTTTTGTTGTGGTGCTTTTCGCCGATGCCAGCTTGCCCGTACTTATTGGTTCCCAGGAACAGCAGTTCGTTTATGTCCATAGTCGTTATAATTCAATTAATCAAATAATCTTGCACCACATTATTCAACATCTTAATTCGCACCTATTCATTATACCCAGTCCACTCCCTCTAAACCGTTCCCAAATTAATCTAAGCCAGATCAATCCACACACTTCAATCTTGCCTTACTTGTGACTGCCTCCAACCCCAGTCCTGTCTAAACTAAAGAAGCAAAAGGAAAATTTTATGGGGATTACGGGTAAAGGGTCGAAAGAGTATCACAAAATATAAGATTTGAGATATAAATTTGAAGAAGGTAATGATTAGAAGAAAAGAGAAGAAAGAGTATAAATAAGGAAGGAACGATTGGAAGACAAAATAAAAAGGATAATAAATCAAGAATGACGAAGAAAACAACGAGAGAAAGAAAAACTTTTATAATAAGTAACGAAAATTTGATTGAAAAGGAAAAATTTTACCTATCCCATGGTTTATTGGTTTTGCCGTTCATCCGTAGCAATCTTCAAAAATTGGCTCTAAAGAAAACGATCTTTTTTCAAAATTGGTAGCAGGCAGAAGTATTAGATAGTTGAGAAAGATTACTACATTTTGTCTGACTGCGACAAAATCTATTCAAGCTCTTTGAGTGGAGCACAACTGCTACGGTAATACTTTGGGCTGAATGGAAAAAGACTCTATTTTGAACGTTGATGTGTATACTGAGTATCTTGAGTTAATTTCTGAGTGTCTGAAGAAGCCAAAGAGTCTAGGTTTTCTTTTGCTTGACTTCTTGCTGGGTTTTACCTTTAAGTTGTCAACTCCATGGTTTGTAGCCAAATAATCAAGCTGTGCGGTTTAGAGCATTTAAAGCACCTTCACATTATGCTTGGAAGCATTTATTTAAATTTTAGTTTCAATGATTCGATAAGCACTAATAGTCACACTTCTTTACCTCTTACTTGTGTTGATTGCCCCGCAGTCAGCCCAAAAAGAAATTCCCACCATCCTTATAGGCGAGATGGCTCAAGGACAGCTCTACAAAGTAGACCGCTACAAGAGCTATCATTTGGTAAGGGTCAACTCGATCGACAAAAAGTATCTCTTTTTTTCGCTGCAGACTGAGGAAGTCTACGAAGGTTTTAACCTTTCACTAACAATCTACAAGCAAGGAACCCAATCTCCCCTTGTTCACTGCGAAAAAGAAGAGGTCGACTCCTGCTATCTGTTCAAAGACCAGGTCTTCTTGAATGAAACCCTTTTCATCGTAGTTGATTGCGAAAGTGGGGAGTAGATAGAGTACAAGCTGAGGTCCTATTGGAGCGACCTAGAACATGTAGTAGTTGGCTCTGATGTTCGGTTTATGTTTTCTGAGCAAGAGCAAAGGCAGATCTACCATCTCTAGCTGGAAGGCATGGAGTTCAAGGAGCTAAGGATAATCATTCGGCCATAGACGAGGAGGTACCCTTTCGACAGGGTCAAAATGTATGGCACTTTTGGAGCCAACTCCAACCCAACTGCAACTCGACATGACTTCCAGAGTGTCCCTCTCTGGGAAGATGCAGAAGGCATTTACTTGTATCGCTCAGAAATCAAAGATCTCACGATGAACCTGATCCTTTACGGATAGACCAAGACAGTTTACAGCATGCGGTGCGAATTGGTGAACAACACCCATGGGGATTTGCCCATAAACAATAAAATCTATGAATATCTGCAACACTAATAGCAGTACTTGTATCACCTTAAGTTCAAGGATGACAAAGGCAGCTACTTCTCCTAAAGCTTTGTCTATAGAATCGCGATCTTCACAGGAGACCTAGATGTCAGCTTCTACAAAGACGAAAAGAAAACCTAAAGGGTCGACAACCTAGTACTCTATGCCTACATGGGAGATATGCAATACGTTTTCAACAATAAAACCTATCTCGAATAGGTACTACCTAATGGGTTATACATCTCTGTCGAATCCCTAAAAAGGATCTCCACTTTTATGCTGTAATTCTAGGGAAGGTCCAAATCCGAAGCTCTAGAACTGCATTAGCACATCTACTAGTTTTTGCCAGTAGAAAAGACTCAACTCGCATTCATGAATGTGGGACAATTCAGTGATGCTAAAACCCGAAAGGAGCGTTTTAGATTAGTCTTCACTAACGTTCCTGTTTCCGGCAAAATCTCAGTGGAATTGAGATTTTGTAAAAAGACAAAAAGAGAGTGCTTAGGGCCAACTTTCACTGAGCATACTGACAAAATCCTGAGCTAAGTGAAGCAGGTAGGAAGCAAAATAACTTATACTCTGTAACTTGCTGAGAGTATGTTCAGCAAGGTGAATATAGCTGAGTAAACTGCTTTAATAGTAGTGGTCCTTAGTAACATGATGAGCTAAGGACCTAGCTTCTCAGCAATTGAGTATAATGTAGGCAACAGACCCTAGTTTTTAAGAGAAAACAAGCCTATCTAGTCATATGTGCGCAAGGAATAGCTAAAGGTCTACAAGTACATCTGCCAAGACCCCTTGATTCGCAAAGTAAAGGTCCACATCAATGCAATCAGTGGCCGCTTTGACACCTTTGCTTTTCGCAGATAGCCCAGCTAGGAAGAACTAAAAACCTACCAAGGTAAAGTCACAGGCTCAGTAGTCTAGTTTTCCGAGAAGCTGTTGTAGCAGCCGATTGTTCTGATTATTAGTGGGATAGACTCTGCTACCTACTCAATTGTGGTTCAGCCAGTTCACAGTGAGAATTCGGAACTAAGCTATATCACATTAAGTGAAGACGTGGAGTTCAAGATGAAGATTGCCTCCAACAAATTTGAAGTCTTTTAAATCGTACCCATATCCTCCAGCATTTTCTTCAACTATAAGTCCACTGGGCCCCTGCACGTGTGTCGGCTGAATGAGCAGATGATCTGCTAGTAGCAAAACCTCACTTCTCTCTAAAACTCAGGCAATATCACCATTCTCAATTTCCGCAGCAGAAAGGCCTATATCAAGGTAAGGAATCCTTCAGCTCGTATTGTGTAAGTCAAAACCATTTTTCACTCTAGGTAGGAGGAACATTGCGAGATGGTTAAGATGGGGCACTTTGTGGGCTAAATCCTGACAGTGGGCAAATGCCTGTCCACAGTTATAGACAGTCCCCAAGGTTTTGAAGTGATGCTTGTGCACTCCTAGTACGGCCATTTCTAGTTCAAGACAATAATCTGCAGCCAACTTGTTAACATCCCTCGCAACGAAAACGAATAATAGCGGTTCTACATCCCGAAAAGCCTTCTCTAGAAAAACTGTGTGGGACATGCTTAGTATACTTTTTCTTTTGTGGTGGTGGGCAATCTGAGTCGCCTGACTAACGGCAAAGTGCAGTTCGCGGACAGGCTATTCGTGAAGTACATTGTACAATACACCAACTCTATCTTGCTGATCCCAGATGGTGTAGGCTACCACAGTTCTGAGCCCACAACTGAGACTTCCATCAAGAAGTTCGCGTATAGTCTGGTCAACTTCATGAATACTACAATTGTCGTAAAAACTCGTTCTAAGCTTGTGTTCTTGGTGAAAGTGGTCTAGAGCAGCTAAAGGGAAAAGGTACCCCTCAATTTTAACGACAAGCACTTTTCCTCGCCCACGGATAGGTACTACTTCTTGGAAAGCATACATCTCACCATTTCCGCCACTTAACTCCTCAAACACAGTTGTACTGAATGCGAGCTCCTCATCTTCCTGTACTCGCAAGAAACCATTGGATAGTATGTTGAGTTCACTATCCAGGTCACTCAGAATTTTGAAGTTTTGGATGAAGGGGTGCAAAGGAATAACTATCTTACACAGAACTCAGCCGCTTTCTATTCCTACAATGCAAGGAAGTAAGGTCAGGTTTTGATTTAACTCTCAGATAACAACCAAAACTGCGCTTAACTGTACGTAAGTCGCAGTTAGTACCCTGATTAAAACAACTTTGACAAAAAATCATTTGACGGCTAAATAATCTATGAAAATAAAAGAAATGAGCCTTCAAACATTTACATTTCAGTCAAAGCTCGATAGAATTGCGCTTACTCTGTGGGAGCATCCTTGGTGTAGGGGTCAATCAAAATAAAGAAGCTTTAGCGTGGGATCCTAAGTCCTTTGAACCTAAAAAAAGATGAAGTCAGATATTACACATTTAAGCATCTTTCATAAAGTTCTTTTAAGATACTCTCATTGCATAGATACGGCAGCATCCAGTTTTATCTGAATAAAACAACCCCTCAGGAAGTTGGTGATTTGCTCAAAAAAGACAAAATTGATTACTAGGGCTTCTAATACAAAAGTTCTGACAAAAATAGACTTCATTTGACTAAAAGTTCCAAATTTCTTTGCAAAGGATGTTTCTACATACTGGCTGCAGTTGCTTACAGACCAACGGATTCCTCCATCTTTTTAGCAGATCAATAGACCAAAATCCCCATAAGCGAAGACAAGGTTATAAACGACATTTTGCCTGAAGAAGGCAGTTTTTCAAGAGGCTAGTTCTTTGCTATGTAAAAGGGAATAATTGAAGCAAAGATTCATAGTGGCAAACTCTAGGTATAAATCAGTTTCAAAGACTAGTCCTTTTCAAAAGTGTTTTAGAAGACGAATAGCAAGTAGATTCATAAATTTAGCTTAAAAAAGGGAGAAACCTATTATGGCACTGCTTCAGTCATCTTTAAAGCACTTGCTCCTAACACCATTTATTCTCTGCGCATCTACAAAGATAAGTAAGAGCTTTAAAAGAAGGCCAAAAGGAGTGAAACCATAGTCAATCCCTCAGAGCCCAATTATTTCTATCTTGACGGGATGAAGCAATCTGTGCTGAAAGGCTACTTGAAGAGCAAAGAAGACAGGATCTTCATCTCCTTCTTTTCAACTGACAAGTAGCTGCTAGGATTGTTGAATATTACTGGCACCCTCAATGGAAAGCCGAGTGATATATCCAAAGATGTCACGAGAAACGTCATCTAGATTTCCTTCATCTAGGCTCAAAAGGCAAGCTTTGAAAGAGGCATAGCTTATGAACTCATTTTTTCACTAGAAAACCAAACAATGAGTCTGATTGCTATGCAATCAGAAGAAACAAACCTTCTTCCCTAGAATGTTGAGATGCTAATCAATGGAAAGCAGACCTACGACATTTATCCTGAAGGCTAATTCCTTTTGGACATCTTCGAATGTAGAGGTTCAGCTTCACTTTCCTATAGCAAAACCCGTACAGGCCTTTAAAGCCAAAAGTAAAAGGTATTAGAAGCCTATGGTATGCCCGATCAGTCTCACGCAATTAAGATTGACTAAGGCTACTCCAATCTATTGGTTAGGATCACAAGTCCCTTGGCCTTAGTGCGTTGGCTGCCAATAAATAAAGAAAAGGAGGCGGGGCTTGGCTACTATCTTTACAAAGGAGGCAGTTTCAAGTACGACTCATTGTTCGGCAGCATTGATTTCACAATTCAGCCGGTTACTAAGTCTGTCGAAAAAACAAAAACCCAAATCCATGACATCAAGTATAACCTCTACATCTCCAGCAGTTAATAAGACCTCAAATAGGCCAGCCTTTGCGAAAGATATCTTCCTGACAGTGTGCTCTAGTATAGAACCATCCATCAGCAAATATTTACTTCTTCCTTCAAGTTCTCCATTGATGTAAGTTATCACTTATGCAGAAAAACAAACTCAACGAAAAGTACCAACTCTCAACAAACTTGTTTGCAGTGATCGTGGCAGATTTGACTCTCACTCTTCCAGAAAACAACACACAAGAAAGCTACAGATTTGTGTACAATCAGCAAGAAATACCGAAGTAGCTATTTACCCCCACTAAGTTAGAGAGCTTCTCCTTTGCTTCCCTCAGCATTTTTCTACTCATTTTGATAGTTGCTTTGTTCGTCTGTGCTTGGCTTTGCACAAAAGTTTTTGTGCCCATGATAGGCCGGCTGAGAAACAGGATGCTTATCTAATAAAATGGCCTTTAAACCTCAAAAGAAAAAGAAAAGGACATAGAAATAAATCAAGAAAAGGTTGAAGCCCCTGCTCCTCTCTCCTCTGAACGGCATTCAATCATACAATAAGCACCACTCCCTCCTAGTGAGTAAAGAATGGAGTGAACTTTGATGTTAAGTCTTAAATAATAAAAAAATGTATATAATATAGCTTTTTTGACTAGGAGCAGCATTTGTGTTTGGGATTAAAGCAAGAAGTAAGTTAAGAAGATGATAGCTAAAGATTGAATGATAATAAAGTGTAGATGCGTATATTTTTATTGATATGGAGCATGGGCGAAGATCTTAAGTTGTCAAGGAAAGAGCCTTAAGACACAATAGACTAATGAAAATGATCAAGAACTACTCCTGCTCTTAGGAAGAGCACAAAAAGCTGTAAAAGATTAAAATGAACACCATGATGGAGATTAATATCAGGTATTTACGCTCATAACACAATCGGCACTATAAGTTTCCTTTCAAAGACCAAGACTCTGAAGACGAAGATCAAACTGCCTATGACCCTTACATCAATAAGAAAGAGCTTATTGTCTACAATCTTCATTCGCAAAACTTGGCCAGTTTGTCTAAATCTCCAGAAAATAAGAAGGTTTCACTAAGTAGCAGCCGCAAAGTCATCAGCTTAGAAATCAATAGAAACCACAGCGAAAGATAAAAGCTGCTTCGTTTGAATTTCAAGCCTCAAAACTACAGTCCTTTGAGTAGTAACCTCACGAGGAAAAATAGTTTGGGCGAAAAGCTGAAAAGGTAAGCAACAAAGCTGCGACTTCCAGAGCTTAAGAATGAAAAAAATCGATAAAATCTAAAGACCTAATCAAGAATCCCTGATGAAGAACATTAGATTAGATAGGTAATAGGCAAAAAGCTGCTCACCTAAGCTAGCGAGGCTCGGCCCAAGATGCAAGGGGTAGAGAAATACTTGCGGAAAATGTAGATAAATAAAGAGAGTGAAGTAAAAGGGGGTTTCAAAAAAAGGGTTTTTCTTGCAAAACAATTGCATTGATTCTACTTTCTTATTTTTCCAACAATTGTAGCAAATTTTCAACTTTACAAAACTTGAAGTGGTTGTTTTATAAAAGGCCTTAAATAGACTATCATTTCAAATATCGCCAGCAATCTTTTAGAATTCCCCTATTAAGCTATCTTTCTTTTTCTTGTGAAAAACTTATTTGATGACTGCTGCGATTTCCTCTCTCCTTGAAGGGATTTCAATGGAGCACAGTAGCTCTTTGCCTCGCTAGATTAAGATGTTTAAAAGAATAATCTGCTCAATGATTCCTCCTATCCTCTCTTTTTGCATCAGCAAGTCTTCATTGGGAGATTGAGTGTCACTTCCGTATTGCTGAACTGCTTGGGAAAGGTATGAAAAGTAAAGCTAGTCTTTGATATCACTTTTTTGGAAGGAAAAGTGGATGACCTTTGCAACAACAAAGATAAGCTAGAAGTCCACGAACTACAATATTGTTTCTTTGACAAAATGGAACAGAGTTTTGAGCTCTGAAGACTCCAAAAATATTCCCTAAATGGGGAACATCTATCTGATGGGCAGGTTGTATTTATACTTGGTGTTATAGCTTTAAAGAGCCATATAGACCTTCAGAAACTCTGCTTGGATGTTTAGTTCTTTGAAGTAGAGTTGCATTTGCTTGATCAGCTGAAGCATCAAAGACAACGGCTTTGTTCTCGTTTCATAGGCAACTTTGACTAGTCTCTTCAGGTATTCTTCAAAACCATCGAAATCTTTTTCTTGCTAGGCAATGATCAAGCTTATGTCAAACATTGGGTCAACTTCATTTTCGGAATGGTCTTCAACTATTTGCTTGATAAGCTTTTAGGGTTGTGTGTAGGCTTAGTCATTGATTTATTGCACATTCACAGTAAAGTTTTACTAATAATTTTGATTCGGAGCTTCACTTTCTGGTGACTTAACAACGTTGGAGTTTTCTTCTTTAATGTTTTCGTCCTAGAAGAGTGACTCACTGGGTTTGAGCCTGATTGGACTCTGAAGCTATGAGTAGTATTCTTCCTGAGAAACATGAGAACCTTCACTTTTGGTCATTACAACTAGGTTATTTGAGTTGAGCATAAGTCCTTGATTGCTTTCTCCCATCGACACAAACATCTGTTCCTGTTTGCCTAGCTATTTGTTGCAGTCTTGAGACTTGCTCAAAAACCGCTTCATCATTTCATTAGCGTTTTCATCGTCTTAGAGTGCCATTCCTATGCTATCAGTTCGCACAATGTGTCCCAGTTCAAATTTAATGTCTCTTCGATGGTCACTTTGCTTCCTGATCTTTTTTTCTGATTGTTTGCTTGAAAAATGAACCGACTTGAATTGATGCTGGTAGTTGATACTTGTTTTGATCAAACGTGAAGAAGCTTTCCTGATCTACTCTTCAGGTGGGTTTCCAGCATTTGATAGATAAAGAGCAAGGTTTTTTTACTTTTATCTGAGTAATTTCTTTTCGAAGACTTTTTTCTTTCCAAAGGTTGAAGCTAGCTTCGGGGTCGCAAGTTCTTATTTTTCACCTTAATAGTTATCATCTGAGTCACTAAAGGGGTACTCAGACTGCTAAAGGTTAATACTAAGCTAACTTGATAGTAATGCTAAAACCCTCTTTTTTTTTTACTACTCATCCTAATCTTGAGCTGGCTTTAGTTTGATACCATTAAGCTTTTTCGTAAATGCTTTTATGGACTTGATAAGTTTGCTTTAAAAAGGCGATGCTCCTTCATCATTCACTTAGATGACATCTTCTTCCTAAAGTCCAACTCCTTTGAACTGACTTGCAATATACTCCACTGTCAAAGGAGTTGAAAGGTGCTCAAGGCTGATTGTGAAAGCCCTTCTGGCCAGCTTAAGTATGTTGAAGCCATTAAAAATCTCTTCTCGATAGACATAGCTCAAAAAAGATCTCACAATTCTGATGTTGAGAGTTTCTCCTTTGACGGAAATGAACTTAGCCAAGGCGTAAGGATTATTGAGCAAAATAATGAAAATCCAAGTATAATCTAAGCTGCGGTTGAAATCTTCGCGATTGTTGCACACTCTTGCCCATGTTTGGAAGATGAGTTCTTAAAACTGGGCATTGTGTTTATCTTCCCTTTCTTTTACTTTACTCAAAAATAGCTTGTCTAACAGTACACTTTCAGGACTATAGCACTTGTTTTTTCTTACCTTCGCTAAGTTTTAAGTGATGAATTTTTCTTATTCCTCATTTGACAACTTTTTCGTCAGCCTCTCTTCAATGATGGTGATGAGCTAGAGGGGTTGAGAAAAAGTATAGAACACAATCTTTACCAAATCTTTGCGATGATTCTCAGGTATATCAGTGATTATCTTATCAACAATCAGAAAGCAGAATACGCCTTAAAGATTCTAACTCGTGGCCCTCAAAGAAAAAGCTTTTTTGAAGATTGGAATAGCCTTTTTGATTTCTCCCAGCTCAAGCAACCTCTTTAACGCTATTTAGTAGATATCTTCAATTACGATGATCTCTTACTCATAGAAATGCTCCATCTATTTGACCATATCGTACAACAGCTAAATGTCAAGCCTTTCAACGAACTCTGCGTCAAGCCACTGAAACAAGCTTTATATCTAGCACAGTCTAATAGTAACAAATTCGTTTGAAGCATCACTGTTCGTAGCTGCAAGAGGGTACAAAACGGGATGTTCGGGAGTAGAAAGCATGATAGCGAATTCAGCCTCAGCCATAATGTAATTGCGAATAGGGTTCTATTCAGGAAGAATGGTAAGCAGTTCATCTAAATAGTTCTTGTGCTGGTTGTAAGCCCTTTCTTAGAGCCTCCATTTCACCATGTACAGAACAAGGTTTTAAAGGATGATTTCATCTGTAGCATACTCTTCCTAAAGGTAAGGGTCTGACAACACTAGCCGAGCAAACTTGATCATTTCTTCGTGTTCAAGCAGCTTATTGAGGTACAACAAGTATTAAAGATCTTTGAACTTATCTTTGTAAATGGCCTTCTTCACTATTTGAACCTGTGCCAATATATCGTAAGTCTTCATCATGAACTATTCTTAGCTGACAGTAATCATGAGCTATTTCTGGCTGATGAAAAAATTGAGTAGTTCGCCAACAACGTGTTCTTCCTTCTCTATTATCTCGTGAAAGGAGAGATTTATTTTCATTTATTTGAAGAGATCAGCATGCTAATTGATTGACTGAACCGTCTTTAGCTCCTCAATCACTACACTATCTTTGTTTAGAGGGATGTTGTCAATGTATATCATCACCTACTCTAACGGAATGTCATTGTCAGTGCCTAGTTTCACTTTCTTCTCCATTGCCTTCACTAAAACCTCATAGATACCTTCGTTTTAGGTATGGAACTCAATTTTCTCATTATTTAGTCGATTTAGGATGCATTTTAAGTCAGAAATTTCGGACAGATCAGAGCTAAAGTATCTAAGAAGTGACTATTTGTAAATTTCGTTTCCTTCAGGCAACGCTGCGTAAATGCCCTTTGCATCTTTAAGCAAACAACCTTTTTTTGTTTTTTAGTGGCGGAAAAGTTATCTAAAGAGCTAATAGTCCTGCATTTTAAGGAAAGTGTTAAAGGTAGTAATGTTTGGACTTGAGTAGTTTTAGCGGCTAAAGTAGTTAAAAAGCTATCTATAGAGAAAGATCCTTCCTTTTAAATGCTGTGGCAGCCGTGGATAGTTGTACTCTAAATAGAAAATAACCTATTCTTGATCTCTCTTTTGCTTGCAGTGCTAAAAGATTTTTTCGATGAAGAAGTAAAAGATGGCGTCAGAGGAGTTGAACTCAACGATCTCAGTGATCTTTTGTTTGCTTAGAGGAATCAAATCATGCAGAGTGTACTGATTTCTTTTGAACCAAATCGTCTTGATTAGCTCATTCACAGCCTCCTTGTTGTATATTGTGGTTATTTATTCTATATGTAAGTTTTTAGGCCACTACTCATTTGATATCTACTAAGAAAGACCTTTAAATAATGTGGGGTCTTCATCTTCCAACAGCTCTAAATACTAGTAAGGAAGAATCTCAGGGAAAACTTTCATAAACTTAAGAAGCTTACTTTTGGACTGGACTATCAAGTTCTAAAGGAGTGTGGAATAAACAACCCTAAGTGGGAACTTGAACTTTCTTACAAACAGCCTGAGCTACTCAACAACGTTTTTACTTTCGGCACATATCTGCATGGCTAGATCTAAAAAATAAGAATTTAGTTCCATGTTGATGCAGTTGAAATACTGCTGAATGTCAATATATAGGCGGTTTTTTTTGAATTCGTCTTTTTCTTCCTCATCTTCACTGTCCTAACTCTAGTACTAGTTGGCTTTTTTGTTTTCTACCTTCTGAACCACTTTTTATTTGGTTGTTCCCTCTTACTCGAATTCATCAGGTATGTCTTACCTTCTAAGAGCTTGAGTGTCCCTGTAGAATTCTAATTTTCTCAGCAGAAAATGAGATTTTATGTAGTTTTTAATACACTGTTCACTGCAGTTAGAAGGGCCAAACACTTCCTTTTTTAACATTTCGAAGCAGCTTTGTTCCAACTTATACACTTGCCTAAACTGCATTGAATTCTTCTTCAACTTCTTTTCAATTTACTGCTTGATGGTTTAATAGTCCATGGTATCTAGGAGAAACTTATAATCACTGATAGTAGACTTTGCAGACTTCAACCATAGCTCCAGATAAACTTGTTTTCTGCTAAGTCCTATTTTGAAGGCAATATCGCATTTCTACTAGATCAACCCATAATTCTTTTTGGCTATCTTTCTCAGCTATCTCGCAGATTTGAAAGTAAAAATTTGGCTTAGTTTTTAAGAGATTGTTAGTTTTTGAGTCACAGTTAAAAGATAGTCGATTTCTCCCTTTGTTTTCTTGTTTTTTTACGGTTTTATCTGAAAAAATAACACGAAATTTCCGTTAAGCATTTACAGGCAGTCGAAAAAAGAGTAATCATTGTTTTTATTAATGATTACTGAATCTATGGTATTTAACACTATTTTGTTCGGCTTGACGTTGGTGATTATCTTGAAACCGTAAAGATCCAACTTCCTATCACTAATTGAAAGTAAATGATCTCCACGATAAATCAAACAGGAGTCATCTTCCTGGATATTGACATTCACATTGTCAACAATGTATCCGTCTTTAGCTGCATAGATTTAGTGCTGGAAGTTCATTATGAAGGTATCACGAGAGTAGTTGTCGATTCTGAATCTTTTCATTAAAGAATTCGGGATGTCGTAAATCCGCATTAAAGATTTGAAAGTGTGCGAAGAGGAGAGATTTTTTAGTTCTAGCTCAAGTCTCCAAAGAGTGTGCACTTTGGCCGTCTTTGATGCCTACTTGAAAAAGATATTGAGAGCACTTTAGACTGGTTTCGGCACTTGGAAAAGTACTAAGCTTTCTTATACCCCAAAGGATTTATTGAATATCTGTCTTATCAGAGTATTTTCCTCGATTTGGAACACTTGCAGATGGTCAAAGTAAAAAACTCCAATTAAGTTGTCTTTGAGGAAAAGTAAGAATTGAAACTCTCCTTGGGTTCTTACCTTGCTGACGAAAACGGGAGGATTTCTTATCTTTCTTAGATCATACTTGTACAAAAAAATCTCTGAGCCTCCTTAGATGGCTATCAACATTTCTATATCAAGTGAGAGGTACTTCTGCTGTCGACTGCAACTTTTTTTATTTTCTTATCAATCCCTAAGGACCAGTTCAAATCAGTGTCGATGTTGTTTTAGTATATGCCAACTATTGAGATCAAGTCCAGTTGGTTTTCATTCCCGATCAAAAACGTTTCTGGAGATATCTTTTACAAAAATGTCAACTGTCCGCTTTAAACGTGTACCAGGGAGCTGTTGCTCATGCTGTATATTCGTGCTAACCTTTTTTGTTATGCTTTCTCAGGCTGTGAGCCTGAATTGATGGCACTTTTATCACCTTTCGCTACAATAAGAGACTTATTTTTGTGAGTTTAAGGAGCATCCAAGATATTTGACTTTTGAAAGGTTCTATTAGCTTCAGAGTGATTAGTTTTCTTTGGACCAATTTGTGCACTTTTAAAGAAGCCTCCCAGAATGTTCGAAACCGAGTTGAGTAGTCCTGGCTTTTTGTTGGCTTCAGCCTCTACAGTTTGCTCTACATGGAAGTGCTGTGGTCTGAATCTCATGATAGCTGTTTAGGTGAACTTATGAACGAATTTCTCAGCTGTTTCTTTCTTCGAGT
>Ga0316217_10002248_pt1 | contig 23536 bp, 22 predicted proteins | sample 1anoAmetaG_FD_203633 | JGI IMG/M metagenome (GOLD analysis project Ga0316217, IMG submission 203633) | Freshwater microbial communities from Trout Bog Lake, Wisconsin, USA - 1anoA | ecosystem: Environmental > Aquatic > Freshwater > Lake > Hypolimnion/Profundal zone | place: USA: Wisconsin...
CGAGCAATTAACAGGACTAACTCCTTTCAGTTAGTAAGGTTGACCAGGCTTGACCTGGCGTACCCGAGGACGCGGAGGTAGCCGAGGTTCGCCGAGAAAAGCAAAGACCTTGTACTAACCGTATTGGGATGAACACCGATGGACAGGATGAAATGGATGAAAACAGGCTGATTTAGCTACTTCCACGGCCAACGGCCCCCGCTATTCCACGAAGAACCGAAATAACGTCTGCTTTCAAAGGTCATTCAAATTTACCTTGGTTGAAGTCTCGTCCTGGCGGTTCCTCGCCAGGTGGGCAAGGTCCACGTCATCCAGATGTTCCAAAATAGCTTCAAAGGTTGTATCTGGAACGACATAGGCATTAGGGCAGTTGGACCTGAGCATCACAATGGGTTCTCCTTCCGACTTGGACTGGCCTGGCGATCAAGAGGGGTTGAGCCTGGCTCCAGGCAGGTTTTCCTCAAGCCACGCCTGGGCTTCCTCCAACATCCGGGCATGCTGGAATTTGAACCAGCGCTCCCGGATCGGGGGAAAGTCCAGGAGCGTGTCCTTGAAGGATCGGAACGGCCTCGAATGGCCCAGGGCCCGCTCGAGGGATCGTTGCTCCTCGCCGGCCGGCAGGCCTTCCACGAAGTCCTCCATGATCTGGTACGCGTCGCGGGATGGGATGGGTTGAATGTCCAGGTAACGGTCGGAGTCCTCATAGTCCGGCGGCTCCTCGCCATCCTGCTCGGCCATGCCCTCAAGTCCCGCGAGAATGACTTCCCCGGTTTCCAGATCAATCACCCAGAATCCTTCATCCATCCGGGTTTCCAGGGCTTCGATCAGATCCACGGAGGCGATGGCCAGATGTTCAAAGGTGTCCATGATTCCCCCCGGGTGCCGGTCCATGCACCTTCATGATCTGGAAGTTCGGCGAGAGGTCGAAATCCCTCGGCATGATGTAGCTCTGGTGGCGCACGTGGAAGGCCCCCCCGCCGTGGGCCTTGGGCCCCATGGGCGCCTCGATGGTGATGCCGGCCCGGTAGAAGGCCTTGGCGATCAGGGCCGAGCAGATCACCTCCCGGCTGCTGGAGCTGCCCAGGTAGAGGCTGCGCGGCCGGAACCGGCGGGGCACCAGGTGGACCGGGAACAGGTAGCGGGCCAGGTCGAAGATGTTCCGCTGGTCGTAGCGGACCCCCAGGTGGCTGAGCATCTCCATCATCACCCGGTCCAGGCTGCCGGGGTGCAGGCCCTGGGGGCGGCAGATCCGCAGGTTGCACTCGATGTATTTGGAAAGGGGCACGGCCGCCACGCCGTCCTTCAGATCGCTCTCGATGAGCAGGTGGGCGGCCTCCTCGCCATAGAGCTCCAGGGCCCGGTCCGCCTCCGGTCCGCCCCAGCGCAGGAGGGCGTCGCCCAGGTACATGCAGGCGTGGCTCCAGGAACTCTGGGTGAGGTATTTGATGAGCTGGCTGATCCGGGTGTCGCCTTCGACCAGGACCACGTCGCCGGGCCGGAGCAGCTCCTTGAGCTGGCCGGGGTCGTTGGCCACCCGGCGCTGGTAGTTGGAGACCGTGCCGGTGAGGTATTCCACCATCGCCCGGGACATGGCGTCCTGGAGGATCATCAGAGCTCCACCAGCTCCGGGGCGGCCAGGGGCTCGCCCAGGAAGCGCTGGCCGACCTCCTGCAGCCGGGTGCCGGCGTCGGTGAGCAGGATCCGCAGATCGCCCCGCGCGCTTTCGGTGCGGAAGCCCAGGGAGCCCCGGAGCAGGTCCTCCACGGACCGGGCGGTCAGTTCGCCGCTGTCCAGCCAGGTGGTGTCCGGGCGGGTGCGGGAGAGCGAAGCCAGCAGGGTGGGGTAGTGGGTGCAGCCCAGGACGATGGTGCGCACCTCGAAGGGGATCTGGTTCAGGTAGCGTCGGCAGACCGCGTCGGTGATCGGGTCGTCCAGCCAGCCCTCTTCCGCGAAGCCCACCAGCAGGGGGCAGGGCAGGCTGTGGATGGTCGCCCCGGGGTTGCGCCGGCGGATGGCGGCGTCGTAGGCGCCGCTCTGGATGGTGGCCAGGGTGCCGATCACCCCCACCGGCCCCTTGACCGCCGAGGCGGCTTCCGCGCCGGGCTCGATCACCCCGATCACCGGGCAGGGGGCGGCCGCCTGCAGGGCGCCCAGGCCATGGGCGGAGGCGGTGTTGCAGGCGATGACCAGCAGCTTGGGGTGGTAGCGGCCGAGGATGGTCCCGGCCTGGAGGGCGTAGCGCTGGATGGTCTCGTGGGACTTGTTGCCGTAGGGCACCCGGGCGGTGTCGCCCAGGTAGATGATCGACTCCTCCGGCAGGAGCTTGCGCAGGGCGCGGACCACGGTGAGCCCGCCGATGCCGGAATCGAACACGCCGATGGGCTGGTCCGCCCGGCTTCCCTTGGAGCTCAAGGCAGCTTCTCCGCCAGGATGGCGATCCAGGCGCCCTCCGCGACCACCCGCAGGGGCCGGAAGCCGTAGGCGACCAGGCTGATGAGGGCCTCGTCCTGGCGTTCGCCCAGGATCCCCGAGGCGACCAGGCAGGCGCCAGGGGCGGCGATCGCGGCCATCCGCGGCAGGAGCTCCTGGATGGTCTCCAGGAGGATGTTGGCCAGGAGGGTGTTCCAGGGGCCGTCCGCCCGGGGGTCGTCCAGGAGGCCGACATAGTGGGTGAAGGGCCGGGCCTCGCCCAGGACGCCCCGGTTCAGCTCCATGAACTCGTCCATGGCCGGGCCGCAGTCGGGATCGTTGTCCAGGGCGGCGATGCGCCGGGCCCCCGCCAGCCACGCGGTCAGGGCGAGAATGCCGGTGCCCGCGCCGATGTCCAGGACCGGGTCGCGCAGCCGGCCCTCGGCGGCCAGGTCCTCCAGGAGCCCCATGCACAGCCGGGTGGTCTCGTGGCCGCCGGTGCCGAAGGCCAGCCCCGGATTGACCACGATGGGGGTGCGGCCGGCGGCGGGCGGACCCGGTTCCCACAGCGGCAGGATGTGGAAGGTCCGGCCCACCTCGATGGGACCGAAGCCTTCGCGGCTCTTGGCCAGCCAGTCCTCGTCCTGGAAGCGCTCGGCGGCCAGCAGGCGGACCCCGGGGAAGGCCGCGAGGCCGGCCGGGTCCGGCGGCGGGAGGCCGGGCGGGAAATAGGCGAAGTAGGTGTGGGGCGGATCGGCCTCCCGGTAGCTGGCGGAGGCGCCGTGGCCGGTGAGCCAATCCTCCAGGGGGTCCTCGGCCGCCCCCGGTACCTCGAGCAGCCAGCGGGTGTGGGGGGTTCCTTGTTCCATCCTCAAAGGTTATCAGGCCTCGGACGGGTCCGGTGCCGAGTCGTCCAGATCCAGGCGCTTCATCTTTTCCAGGAAGGTGGTGCGCTTGAGCCCGAGCAGTTCGGCGGCCCGCTTCTTGTTGCCCCGGGTCGCCTGGAGGCTCTGCAGCATCAGCTTCTTCTCCACCTCGGAGACCACCTGGTTGAGGTCCAGGCCCTCGGCGGGAAGGTCCCCGGTGAGGGTGCCGCCGCCCCCGGCGGGCGGGAAGAAGGCTTCCACGGGCGGCAGGTCCCGGACGATCGCCCGGCCTTCCGGGATGCGCTCCACCAGGAAGGTGAAATCCTCCCGGGTCAGCACCGTGCGGCCCGCGCTGAGGACGATGGCGCGCTCGATCGCGTTCTCCAGCTGGCGGACGTTGCCGCTCCAGGGCAGGGCCATGAGCAGATTGTCCACCGAGGGGTGCAGGGCCTTGGGGTAGAGCCCGTGCTCGCGCGCCTTGCGGTTGAGGAAGTGCTGGGCCAGGAAGGGGATCTCCTCGACCCGGGCGCGCAGAGGGGGCAGGGTGATCGGCACCACCTCCAGGCGGTAGAACAGGTCCTCCCGGAAATGCCCCTCCTGGACCCGCTGCCAGAGATCCAGGTTGGTGGCCGCGACCACCCGCAGATCGACCTTGATCGGCCCGCCCCCGCCCAGGGGCTGGACCTCCCGCTCCTGGAGCACCCGGAGCAGCCGCACCTGGGCGCTCATGGGCATGGTGCTGACCTCGTCCAGGAAGATGGTGCCGCCCGAGGCCTCCCGGAACTTGCCGGGGGCATCCTTGCGGGCATCGGTGAAGGCCCCCTTGGTGTAGCCGAACAGCTCGGATTCGATGAGGTTGTCGGGAATGGCGCCGCAGTGGACCGGCACGAAGGGCTGCTCGGCCTGGCCGCTCATGTGGTGGATGGCCCGGGCGATGATCTCCTTGCCCGTGCCGCTTTCGCCCTGGAGCAGCACCGTGGCCCGGGTGGCCGAGGCGGCCCGGGCCTTGGCCAGCACCTCCTGCATGGCCGCGCCCACGCCCACCAGGCCGAGGCCGAGGGCCTGGGTGACGGTGAGGCTCACCTGCGCCTGGGCCGCCGGGCGCAGGCCCGGAGCCGGCGGAGGATCCTGCAGGAAGCCCCAGCGCACCGAGCCCAGCTGGCTCCAGCGGGCCAGGGCGGCCGGGGCGATCGGGCCGGAATCGCCCGGCAGGACCAGCAGGATGGGCAGCGCGCCCACCTCCGTCGCGCCCCGGAGCAGGCCCGGGGGCGGCTCGGAGGCCGTGGCCGAGATCACCCAGAGATCCGTTTCCCGGGGTGGCAGGGCCGGGGCCGGGGCCCGGTCGGTGGTGATGTCCCAGAGGCCGGCCCAGCGATGCTCGAGCCCCTGGGTGGGCTCGCCGAGGGTGGACCAGTGGAGGCGGGGCAGGGGTGGCATTGGCACTTTCTTAATTGTAAATAGCCTAGTTCGTGCAGCAATGGAATCAAGTCAAAAAGATGACACCCCATGCGAATTGTCGGCGAAGCCCTTCCCTGGACCGGGTCCATGGGCGATGCTTGGGGTAGGTTCCGGAGGTTCCTCCCCATGCGCATTCCCCTGGCCCTCGCCATCGCCGCCCTGGCCCTGCCCCTCGCCGGCCAGGCCTGGGATCTGCGGGCCGAGCTGGCCGCACCCAAGGGCCAGGATCTGCCCTCGGGCACGGTCGGTGGCGTGGGGGCGGTGGCCCAGCAGGAGCTGGGCGCCGGCACGGGCGCCATCCTCACCGTCAGCCACCGGATCATCCGGGTCGGGCCGGTGCTCAAGCTGGAATGGGGCGCCGAAGTGTTCCAGTGGCAGGCCAACGGCCAGGTGCTGGCCGGCCCGGCCACCGTGCCCAGCCGGATCCGGCAGGTCGGCCTGGGCGTGGGGGCCAACGCCCAGTTCTGGGTGCCGTTCACCGGCCTGGCCGGGGAAGTGGGCCTGATCGAGCGGTTCCAGGACTACAAGCTCACCCTGGACGGCGCCGACAAGGTGCGCCGCATCGCCCGCCCCTGGCTGCGCGCCGGGATCCGCTACAACCTCCCGGTCCCCCTGCCGGTGGTCAGCCCCTACCTTTCCGCCAGCTACCAGATCCCCGTCACGCGCTCCAGCCCCTCGGCCGTCGGCGACGCGCCCTCCCTGGGCGCCTACCTGGGCGGCCAGGGTTCCGGCCAGGAGTTCCAGCGGCTCTGGGCGCTCGGGGTCGGGGTGACCTTCTAGGCGTTCCTACCAGTACTTCTCGAAGTGGACCTGGCCGGGCGTCTTCTTGGTGTGCTCGGTGAAGCCCTCGCCTTCCAGGATCTTCTGCATGGCCTCGACCATCGACGGGTTGCCGCAGAGGAAGAAGTCGGTGTCGGCCGGGGTGGGCTCGAAGCCCCAGGCCTTCCGCAGCGGGCGGGTCGCCCAGAAGTCCTGGAGGTGGCCGGTGGCGCCGGGCCAGGGGGTGGGCTCCAGGGCCGGCCGGGTGATCACCGGCAGGTAGCTGAAGTTCGCGTGATCGCGCTGGAGATGGAACAGCTCCTCCCGGTAGCCCAGGTCGACCGAATGGCGGGCGCCGTGGACCACCGAGCAGCGGTGGATGCCGCCGGTATCCAGGTGGGTGCGGAGCATGGACATGTACGGCGCCAGCCCGGTGCCGGTGGCGATGAACGCCAGGTTGCGGCCCGGCGGCACCTGGTCGAGGGTGAACAGGCCGGTGAGCTTGGGCCCCACCCACAGGCGGTCGCCGACGTCGAGCGCGAACAGCCTGGGCGTCAGGGCGCCGCTGGGCACCTCGACGATGTAGAACTCGAGGAATTCCCGCTCCCGGGACGAGGAGGCGATGGAGTAGGCCCGCCTCGGGAAGGCGTCCTTGCCGGCGCCGTCCTCCTCCGCCGTCGCGCTCCGCGGGGCCGTCGCCGGCAGGCCCAGGACCGCGAACTGGCCCGCGCTGAACGGCGGCAGCTCCCAGCCGACAGGCTCGACCCGCATGATCATCAGGCCGGGGGCGAGGTCGGTGCGATGGGTGACGACGGCATTCAGTTCCGGCATGGCGGGGTCCTTTCGTGCGGGGGCTGCTCCCTATTCTGCGCGAAACGCCGGGAATTCCCAACGGCCGGCGTTGGAATCAGCGGCTGAACCAGGCCATGCCCAGCCGGGCCAGCCAGCCCGTGCGGAACAGGGAACCGGCCCAGGCCCAGCCCGGAAGGCGGGCCAGGACACCGGGCAGGATCGCCGGGCCGCCCTGGACCTCCCGGGTCCCGGTATCCAGGGTGTGGATCCGGCCGCGGAAATCCAGGCCCGCGAGCTCCGGGGCCATGAGCACCACCTGCCCGTTCTGGAAGGGGAAGGTCACCACCAGGCCGTCCCGGTCGCGGCGGGAGATCCAGTCCACCAGGCGGCGGGCGCGGGGCTCCTCGGCGTCGTAGACCAGGATCAGGATGCTGGCCATGGGAGGTCAGGCGTGGGCCAGGGCGGCTCCGGCCAGCTCCTTGACCCAGGCCGGCACGGTCCGCACCCCGCGCGGGGGGTCCAGGGCCTTCTGGTAGCGCTGGATGGCGCCGTCGTGGTCGACGATGAAATCGCTCTCCTCCAGGTAGGTGGCCACCGGCAGCCGGGCCGTGCCCAGGGCGCTCAGCTCCCCGGGGATCGGCTCCAGCACCAGGCTGAACGGGACGGCGGCCAGGATCTCCTTGAGCAGGGCGGTCTCGCTCCGGCTGGAGAATTCCTCGTCGTGCAGCAGCACCACGGCCTTGACCTCGCCGCGGGCGACCCGGGCCTTCAGGTCGTCCAGGTGGCCGAACCGGAAGCCCCGCTCGGAGAAGCCGCGCCGGTTGAAGACGCCGTCGCTGCTGAGCTGCAGGGCGGGGTACTGGATCTGGACCAGCCGGTCGCCGCTGCCGTAGCGCAGCTCGGGGCTGGAGGCGAGCTCGCCCAGGCGCTGGGCGGTGTCGCAGCCGAAGGTCCCCTGGCCGACCACGGCCACGGACCCGGCCTGGCGCAGGGCCGCGGCGAGATCCCCGGCCTGGGCCGGGGCGCCCCTGAGCCGCGGCGCGGCCAGGCGGTCCGCGGGGTCCAGGGCGTAGCGGTGCCACTTGGAACGGTCGGCGTCGAGCAGGAACTGGGTGGGCAGCTTGCCGCCCTGGGGCCGGGGCCGGAAGCGCCAGACCCGGTTCTGGTCCACATCCGCCCAGATCGGGCTGGCCATGGCCGATTCCCGGTTGATGGTGGGCACCGGCTTGAGGTACCAGACCCGCTTGTTGAAGCGGAAGTCCCGGCTGGTCAGCGCCCCCACCGGGCACAGGTCGACCACGTTGCCGGCCAGGGGGTTCTCGTCCATGGACCGGCCGGAATAGGTGGTGACCTCCAGGGAGGAGCCGCGGTTGGCCACGATCAGTTCGCCCGTGCCGGAGATCTCCCGGGTGAACCGGACGCAGCGGGTGCAATGGATGCAGCGGTTCTTGTCGATGACGATCTTGGCGCCCAGGTCCTCGTAGCGGTAGCGGCGCTTGGGCTCTTCCATGCGGCTGTCGCCGCTGCCGTAGGCGTAGCTGTAGTCCTGGAGCTTGCACTCCCCGGCCTGGTCGCAGATGGGGCAATCCAGGGGGTGGTTGATGAGCAGGAATTCCATGACGCCCGCTCGTCCGTCCGCCACAGCCTTGGTGTTGGTGAACACCTCCATGCCCTCGTTGGCCGTGGTGGTGCAGGCGGTGGCCAGCTTGGGCTGGCCCTTGATCTCCACCAGGCACATCCGGCAGGTCGCCACCGGCGACAGGGAGGGATGGAAGCAGTAGCTCGGCACGGGGAAGCCGGCCCGGGCGCAGGCGTCCAGGAGCAGGGTGCCCGGCTCGGCAGTCACTTCGATATCGTTGATCTTCAGCGTCGGCATGGGGGTTCCCGCGTCAAACCTTCAGCATGAAGCAATGTGGGGAAACGGAACAGGGGCTTTACACGCCCCCCGGCGGGCCGACCAGGCAATTGCGGCAGAAATTGAGGAAATCCTTGAGGTTGGGGATGTCAATGTTGACCCCGGAGGGGATCACATTGTGGATGTGGACCCGTTTCCGGAGCTCCCCCGAGGCTTCCAGGGAGAACACGAACCAGGCGAACCGGTCCTCCTCCGAGGAGAGGTTGAAGGAGACCACCCGGGTCTCGAAGAACAGCTGCGGCCGGGTGTCGGCGTCGATCACATGCCAGTCCGGGATGTGCGCGCGGCGCACGAACTGCTCCTTGAGCTCCTCCATCGTGTGCTGGATCGTGAACTGGACTTCCACCTGGACATCCATGGGAGCTCCCTTTCCATTGCGCATCGGCGGCATTGGGAAAATCTCTTAATTCTGATATGGATCCTAACGCCATCCGGGGTTTCCGCCCCGGCCTCTCCATGAAAGAATGGATCTTTCCGGGGATCCCATGGCGACGGCTCTGATTTCGGTCTATGACAAGACAGGTCTCCTCCCGCTGGCCAAGGGGCTGGTGGAGCTGGGCTGGGATCTCCTGGCCACCGGCGGCACCCTCAAGGCCCTGGCCGAAGCCGGCCTGCCGGTGCGGGAAGTGGCCGAATTCACCGGCGCCCCCGAGGCCTTCGGCGGCCGGGTCAAGACCCTGCACCCCAAGATCCACGGCGGCCTCCTGTACCGCCGTGAGGACCCGGCCCACCTGGAGGACGCCCGCAGGCTGGAGATCGGGCCCATCGACCTGGCCGTGGTCAACCTCTATCCCTTCGAGGCGACCGTGGCCCGGCCCGGGGTGACCTTCGCCGAGTGCATCGAGCAGATCGACATCGGCGGCCCCAGCATGATCCGCTCCGCTTCCAAGAACCACGCCTCGGTCACGGTGCTCACCGACCCGGGCCAGTACGAGGGCTTCCTGGCCAAGCAGGCCGCCGGCACCTGGTCCCTGGAGGACCGCCGCGCGTGCGCCCTGGCCGCCTTCCAGCGCACCGCCGCCTACGACGCCGCCATCAGCGCCTGGATGGCCGAGTCCGAGGACGCCTCGGCTCTTCCCGAGCGCCTCAGCATCGGCCTGGAGGCGCGCCAGCCCCTTCGCTACGGCGAGAACCCGCACCAGGCCGCCGCCTTCTACGTCCGCCCGGGCACCAAGGACGAGGGCATCTCGGCCTGCCGGCAGATGATGGGCAAGGAACTGAGCTTCAACAACCTGCTCGACGCCGACGCGGCGGCCCGGACGGTCTTCCAGTTCGCCGCCCCCTCGTGCGTGATCGTCAAGCACAACAACCCCTGCGGGGTCGGCCGCGGCCCCCACGTCCTGGAGGCCTTCCTCAAGGCCCAGGCCGGCGACCCGGTGTCGGCCTTCGGCGGCATCGCCGCCTTCAACCGCCCGGTGGGGGTGGAAGTGGCCCAGGCCATGGTCCAGAGCTTCTGGGAAGTGGTGCTGGCCCCCGCCTTCTCGCCCGAGGCCCTGGCCGTGTTCGCGGCCAAGAAACAGCTGCGCATCCTCGAGACCCCCAGCACCTGGCCCCTGTCCGCCCAGGGCCTGGACCTGCGCAGCATCGGCGGCGGCTTCCTGGTGCAGCGCCCCGACGACGCCTTCACGCCCGTCGAGCAGTGGCAGGTCAAGGCCACCGGCCGCGGCCCCAAGCCCCTGATCGAGGACATGATCCTGGCCCAGACCGTGGCCAAGGCGGTCAAGTCCAACGCCATCGTCCTGGTCCGGGACGGCGGCACGGTGGGCATCGGCGCCGGCCAGATGAGCCGGGTGGATTCCGTGGAGATCGCCTGCCGCAAGGCGGCCGAGCGGGCCAAGGGCTCCATCCTCGGCTCGGACGCCTTCTTCCCCTTCGCCGACGGCCTCGAACTGGCCGTCCAGCATGGCGTCACCGCCGTCATCGAGCCCGGGGGATCGCTCCGGGACAAGGATGTCATCGAGGCCGCCCAGCGCCTCGGCATCTGGCTGTTCTTCACCGGCACCCGCCATTTCCGCCACTAGAGAAAGACTCGACATGCAAGCTTCCGCACTCCGCACCCGCTTCCTGGACTATTTCGCCGCCCGCGGCCACCGGGTGGTCACCTCCAGTTCCGTGGTGGGCCCCGCCGACGATCCGACCGTCATGTGGACCAACGCCGGCATGGTCCAGTTCAAGGACCTGTTCCTGGGCAAGGAGAAGCGCGACTACACCCGCGCCACCACCTCCCAGAAGTGCCTGCGGGCCGGGGGCAAGCACAACGACCTGGACCAGGTCGGCTTCACCGCCCGCCACCACACCTTCTTCGAGATGCTGGGCAACTTCAGCTTCGGCGACTACTTCAAGGCCGACGCCATCAAGTACGCCTGGGAGCTGGTCACCGGCCCCCTGGACCAGGGCTGCCTGGGCCTGGATCCCGATCGCCTCTGGGTGACGGTGTTCGAGGGCGCCGACGGCGTCCCCGCCGACAGCGAGGCCGAGGAGATGTGGGTGGCGGCCGGGGTGCCCCGCGAGCACCTGATGCGCTTCGGCAAGAAGGACAACTTCTGGCAGATGGGCGACACCGGGCCGTGCGGCCCCTGCAGCGAGATGCACTACGACCGCGGACCCCAGTACAAGGGCGACGACCGCCCCAACGGCGACGGCGACCGGGTCATGGAGATCTGGAACCTGGTGTTCATGCAGTACGACCGGGACCTGCAGGGCAACCTCACGCCGCTGCCCCGGCCCAGCATCGACACCGGCATGGGCCTGGAGCGGGTCGCCTCGATCCTCCAGGGGGTCGACAGCAACTACGAGATCGACCTGTTCCGGCCGATCTTCGAGGCGATCTGGAAGCACGCCCGGATCGACCCCTCCCAGCGCGCCGAGACCGCCAACCGCACCGCCTCCCAGGTCATCGCCGACCACATCCGGGCGGCCACCTTCATGGTCTACGACGCGGTGGTGCCCTCCAACGAGGGCCGCGGCTACGTGCTGCGCAAGATCATCCGCCGGGCCCTGCGCTTTGGCCGCAAGCTGGGCATCGAGGGCCGCTTCTTCGCCGAGCTGGCGCCGTCGGTGTTCGCCGCCATGGGCGACGCCTACCCCGAGCTGGAGGCCGAGCTGAACCGGATCATGAAAGTGCTGGCCCGGGAGGAGGGGCAGTTCTCCCTCACCCTCACCGCCGGCCTCAAGCAGCTGGAGGCCATCCACCCGGCCGCCGGCGCCATCCCCGGCTCGGAGATCTTCAAGCTCTACGACACCTTCGGCTTCCCCGTCGACCTGGTCGAGGACTGGTGCCGGGAGCGCGGCCTGGCCTGCGACATGGACGGGTTCCACGCCGAACTGCGCGAGCAGAAGGCCAAGAGCCGCGCCGCCATGAAGGTCCACGACATCCGCCTGGGCGGCGACCTGGCCGCGCTGGCCGACATGCGCGCCACGGCCTTCCTCGGCTACGACGTCACCGAGGCCCAGGGCAAGGTCATGGCCCTGTTCGACGCCGGCAGCCGGCGGGTCAAGGAGCTCACCGGCAAGGGTTTCGTCCTGCTGGACCACACCCCCTTCTACGCCCAGGGCGGCGGCCAGGTGGGTGACACCGGCGTGCTCCGGGCCGAGGGCGTGGTCTGCGAGGTCACCGACTGCACCGCCCCGGCCCCGCGCCGGCACCTGCACCACGTCGTGGTTTCGGGCTCCCGGCCGCTGCGCGAGGGCGAGACCGTGTTCGCCTTCGTCGACCCCGAGCGCCGGGCCCGCATCCGCGCCCACCACACCGCCACCCACCTGCTGCACGCGGCCCTGCGCGAGGTCCTGGGCACCCACGTCAAGCAGGCCGGCTCGGTGGTCGACGCCGACCGCCTGCGCTTCGACTTCAACCACTTCGCGCCCCTCGAGCCCGAGCAGGTGCTCGAAGTCGAGCGCCTGGTCAACGAGCAGTCCCTCAAGGCCTTCCGCACCACCAGCCAGGTGATGCCGATCGAGGAGGCCCTGGCCGCCGGGGCCATGGCCCTGTTCGGCGAGAAGTACGGCGACAGCGTCCGGGTGGTCTCCGTGCCCGGGTTCTCCCGGGAACTCTGCGGCGGCACCCACGTGGCCAACACCGGCGAGATCGGCCTGGTCAAGATCGTCAGCGAGGGCGCCGTGGCCGCCGGCGTGCGCCGCCTGGAGGCCGTGGCCGGCGCCGCGGCCCTGTCCCGGCTGCAGGAGGACGAGCACCTGCTGGGCGCCCTGGCCCGCCAGGCCAACACCCCGCGCGAGGCCCTGGGCGGCGTCCTGACCGCCCGCGAAGCCCGCATCCACCAGCTCGAGCGCGAGCTCAAGGAGGCCCGCCTCAAGGCCGCCAACGCCGGCGGCGCCGGGGAGACCGTGGAGGAAGTGGGCGGCCGCACCCTGGTCACCCTGGCCGTGGCCGGCATCGAAGGCAACGAACTCCGCGAGATGATGGACCAGGTCCGCACCCGCCACCGCAGCGCCGTCATCGCCCTGGCCTCGAAACTGGCCGCGGACAAGCTGGCGATCCTGGTGAGCGTCTCCCTCGACCTGGCCGGCTCGGCCGACGCCGGCGCCCTGCTCAAGGCCATGGCCCCCCACGTGGGCGGCCGCGGCGGCGGCAAGAAGGAGCTGGCGCAGGGCGGCGGGACGAATCCGGCGGGGCTGCCGGAGGCGTTCGCGGCGCTGAAGGCCGCCTTGTCCTGAAGGAAGGCCTTTCGGAAAGCGGAACCGACCATGGGCCCCCAGCGATGGGGGCCTATCACGGTCGCAAAGATGGGTCCCGTTCACAGCTGCTTTCGCAGAATGCACAGGATCTGCGCCACCGCCTCCGGCCCCGTGGTCTGGTCCACCGCCGCGCCGTGGGCCTCCGGGGCCTCCAGCAGCGTCCACCGCCAGCGGGTGGCCCGGCGCAGGCGTTTGTAGAGGCTCAGGACGGGCCAGGCGATGGGGCCGCGGCGCCGGGGGCCGAAGCTGAGGCGTCGGCGGTCGTAGCCCTGGCCCTGGAACAGGGCCTGTTCGGCCGGAGTGAGGAGGTGCCAGGTCTTGGTGGATTCGTTCACGGCGGGTCTCCGGGCCGGCCGGATTCCAGCACCCCTCGGGGCTACCTCAGCATGGTGAGGTAGGCGATCCACAACGGCCGGCCGAAGCCCACCACCACCGGCGTCGCCAGCGCCAGGGCGCAGCCGAACGGCAGCATGGTCTGGGCCCTGGCTTTGCGCAGGGCCATCAGGGACAGCCCCGCCACGCTGCCCAGGAGGGCGCCGCCGAACAGGATGCCGAGCATGGGCGCCCAGCCCCAGAAGGCCCCGAGCCAGGCCAGCATCTTGAAGTCGCCCATGCCGATGCCGTCGGCCTTGCGCAGCAGCCGGTAGATCCCGTTCAGGGCCCAGGGCACGCCATAGCCGATGGCCAGGCCCAGCAGGCTGTCCGACCAGGTGACCTCCACCTGCCCCAGGGGATACCAGGCGGGGGCCGGCTGCAGGCCGTTGAAGAAGGTCCCCACCCGCAGGATGGTCGTGCCCGCGCCCCAGACCGAAGTCAGATGGGTGGGCCAGACCAGCTGCGGCAGGGTGAACGCCACGCCCAGGCCCATGAGCGGGAACTGCAGGGCGTCGGGCAGGATGAAGGCGGTCAGGTCGGTGAAGAACAGCACCAGCAGGGCGAACCCGGCCAGCACCCCCTTGGCCCAGATCAGGGTGCCCACCGGGAACACCCAGACCGAACCCGCCAGGATCACCCCGCCCAGCAGCTCCACCAGCGGGTAGCGCAGGGGGATCCGCCAGCCGCAGCTGGCGCAGCGGCCCCGCAGCCAGAGCCAGCCCAGCAGGGGCAGGTTGTGCCAGGGCCGGATCCGCGCCTTGCAGTGCGGGCAGTGGCTGGGCTTGGAGACCACGTTGCGATCGGCCTCGAGCTCCAGGGGCAGGCGGTGGATCAGGACGTTGCCGAAGGAACCCAGGACCAGCCCGAACGGAAGCAGGAGGAGGGCGGTCATCCAGGGCGGGAGATCGACGGTGGGCATGGAGAAAGCATAGCAAACCGAGGAACTTCTGACCTTTCAATGACATCTTTAGTGGATCGATAACTTACAATGGGCCCGGGAGTCTCCATGAAAGCCGTCTTCTACGCCGCCGTCCTTTTCGCCTTCACCTCGCTGGCGGGGCAGGCGCCCGCCGCGGCCCCGGCCCCGGCCCCCGCGGCCGCTCCGGAGGCGCCCAGGGTCCTGCCCCGGGTCCAGATCGAGACCAGCTACGGGACGATCGTGGTGGCCCTGGAGCCCGCACTCGCGCCCAGGACCGTCGCCAACTTCCTGCGCTACGTCCAGGAGGGTTTCTACGACGGCACCATCTGGCACCGGGTCATCGCCAAGTTCATGATCCAGGGCGGCGGCCTGCTGCCCGACCTCTCCGAGAAGCCCGTCCACGAGCCGATTCCCAACGAGGCCGCGGAAACCTTCAAGGCCGGGCTGAAAAACACAAGGGGCACCATCGCCATGGCCCGCACCGACGCCCCCGGCTCGGCCACCGCGCAGTTCTACATCAACACCTCCGACAACGCCATGCTCGACCACAAGGACTTCTCCCCCTCCGGCTACGGCTACTGCCCCTTCGGGCATGTGGTCAGCGGCATGGAGGTGGTCGACAAGATCGAGAAGGTCAATACGATCCTGCGCAAGGGCATGCAGAGCGTCCCGGAGTATCCGGTGCGGATCAAGTCCGCCAGGCTCCTGGCCAATCCCTGAGGCGGCCATGGGGAAACCGTTCCTCAAGCCCTTCCTGGTGTTGATGTACGCCTTCCTGATGCTGTTCGTGTTCACCACGCTCGGCTACGTCCTGCTGATCGTCATGGACCGGCGCAAGGCCATGAACCGGGTCGGGCAGATCTACTTCCGGCACATGAGCCGGATCTGGGGCGTGCGCCACGAGATCCACGGCTGGGAGAACCTGCCCGCGGATATCCGCGAGGGCCGCCAGCCGGTGATCTACATCGCCAACCACACGTCGTACCTGGATGCGATGATGCTGGCCGTCTACCTCCCGAATCACCCCGTGTTCCTGGCCAAGATCGAAATGCTTTTGATCCCGGTGCTGGGCCCGGCCTGCTGGGTGGGGGGCTGCATTTTCATCAACCGCCGCAACCGGCCCAAGGCGATCGAATCCATGAAGGCCGCGGCCCGCAAAGTGCACGCCGGGGCGACCATCGCCGCCTTCCCCGAAGGCACCCGCACCCGCGACGGCGCGCTCCTGCCCTTCAAGAAGGGCGTCTTCAACCTGGCCCAGGACGCCGACGTGCCCCTGGTGCCCCTGGGTCTCACCGGTGGCTTCGAGATGCTGCCGGCCGGCGCCTGGCGGGTGACCCCGGGCACCTTCCGGATCCAGGTGGGCGAACCGATCCGGCCCGGAGATTTTGCCGACCTGGACGTCCTCAGGGAGACCGCCCAGGCCTCGGTGTACGCACTGGTGGCCAAAGGCCGGGCACTGATGGGATCATGAGGGCTGGTTCTTTCTGATTCCCGGTTTTCCAGGAGTGGCGCAATGGCTCAATTCGATCTGATCGTCATCGGTTCCGGCCCCGGCGGGTACATCGCCGCCATCCGCGGAGCCCAGTTGGGCCTGGCCACCGCCATCGTCGAGCGGGACCCCGCCGGCCTGGGCGGCACCTGCCTGCGCCGCGGCTGCATCCCCGCCAAGACCTGGCTGGAGACCGCCCACCGCTTCGGGCAGATGGGCGACCTGGCCGATTACGGCATCGCCGGCGTGGACGTCTCCGCCCTGCGCGCCGACCTGGCTGCGATCATCAAGCGCAAGAACCGCATCGTCCTGAAGAACGGCAAGGGCGTCGAGTTCCTCATGAAGAAGAACAAGATCACCGTTCTCAAGGGCGCCGGCCGGCTTCTGGGCGGCGGCAAGGTGGAGGTCCAGGGCGAGACCACCGAAATCCACGAATCCCGCGCCATCATCCTGGCGACCGGCTCGGTGCCCCGGGAGATGCCCGGAATGGAGACCGACGGCCAGCGGGTGCTCAACAGCGACCACATCCTGGACCTGGCGGTGCTGCCCTCGCACCTGGTGATCCTGGGCGCCGGCGCGATCGGGGTGGAGTTCGCCTCGGTGTTCGCGCGCCTTGGCAGCAAGGTGACCCTGGTCGAGCTGATGGACCGGCTCCTGCCCATCGAGGACGCCGCCATGGGCGAGGAGCTCGCCAGGATCCTGGCCAAGCAGCACAAGATGGACATCCGGGTGAAGACGAAGATCACCTCCATCACCCGCTCCGAGACCGGCGTGGTCTGCCAGCTCGAAGGCGACAAGCCCGGGGTGGTCGAATGCTCCCACCTCCTGGTCGCCGTGGGCCGCGGCCCGGTCACCGCAGGGGTCGGCCTTGAGAACACCCGGGCCCAGGTGGACCGGGGCTTCGTGACGGTGGACGGGCACATGGCCACGGCTGAGCCCGGCCTCTACGCCATCGGCGACATCGTCCGCACCCCGATGCTGGCCCACGTGGCCTCCGACGAGGGCATCGTCGCCGCCGAGAGCATCGCCCTGGCCCTGGGCAGGGACGCCCATCCCCATCCGATCAACTACGGCCGCGTCCCCAGCTGCACCTACTGCGACCCGGAAGTGGGCTGCATCGGCCTCACCGAGGCCCAGGCCCGGGAGCAGGGCCACGACGTCCAGGTCGGCAGCTTCCCCTTCATGCCCCTGGCCAAGGCCAACATCATCGGCGAGCCGCACGGCTTCGTGAAGATCGTCGCCGACGCGAAGTACGGCGAGATCCTGGGCATCCACATCATCGGCCCCAAGGCCACCGAACTGGTCGCCTCGAGCCTGGCCCTGCTGGGCGGCGAGTACACGGTCGACGAACTGATCAACACCATGTATCCCCACCCCACCCTCAACGAGGCCTTCCCCGAAGCCGCGCGGGCGGTGCAGGGACGGGCGCTGAACGCCTAGCTCTTTTCAGGGCCGGAAGCCGACGAACCCGGTGATCTCCGGCGTGGAGAAATCCCCGCCCTTTTCCGTGAACCCGAACCGCCACCTCGGCAGGTGGCTGTGCCGGACCACCCAGGTCTGCTGCAGCCCGTACTTGTCCACGCGGACCAGGAAGGTGCGGTAGGGGTTCTCGTTGTACGCGTAGGAGAGGTCCAGGCCGAAGCCCTTCCAGAACGAGCCGCCCGGCCCCTGGTAGACGGCGCCGACCCAGGCCCGCCAGTAGGCGCCGCGGCTGACCACGGCGCGAAGGGGGCTGTGCTCGGGGAGCTGGACCCAGATGTTCTCGGCCTGGGCCCAGAACCGGAACCGGCCGCGGGTCTTCCAGGCGGCGACACCGGCCAGGAAATTGGTGCCGTCGCTGCTCTGGAGCTCCTCGAGGTGGCCGGTGGGGAGCTGGACGGTGCCGCCGGCGCGGCCGCCGGATTCGAGGGTGCCCCAGGGCAGGACGTAGCCCACGTCGACGCCCTGGATCTGGGCCCGGGGCTTCTCCAGGTCGAAGACCAGGACGTCGCCGCGCTTGAGGTAGTAGATCTCGTTGAAGGTCGGCGCCAGGTTGCGGCCGCCCTGGCCCACGCCGAGGATGTCATGCCAGTTCATGATGGCCCGGGAGGCGATCCCGGCGGAGCGGTAGGTGAGGCGGGTGCGCACGTTGAACCGGCCGGGGCCGAGCGGGGCGGCCAGGTCGGTGACGAGCTCCCATTCCTCGCCCTGGAGCTCGCCGTGGGTGAGGCCGTCGGCGCTGTCCTGGCGCTCGGGGCGGAGGAACTGGTTGGTGGCCTCCAGGCCGATCTGGGTGACCCCCTCCGGCATGGGCTCGGGGAAGATGGCCAGGAAGCCTTCGCGGTTGGGGTGGGGCGTCTCCTGGGCCCGGAGGGGCAGCAGGAGGGCGAACGTCACCGCCCAGTGGGTCAAGCGCATGCCCTCTCCCTAGTTCAAGGCTATCTGTTCCGCCAGGATGGCGGAGAAGGCGGCGTCCAGGGCGTAGGGCCGGATCACCAGCTGGGCCACCCCGTTCCGGCGCGCGGCCAGGACGATGGCGGTGGAGACGTCCTCGGCGGCCAGCACCACCGGCGGCAGCTTGTGGGCGGCCGCGCGCAGCTTCTGGACGAATTCAAGGGCGTCGACGATGCTCATGTTGCCGTCCAGGAACAGCACCCCCAGGTTGGGTTGGCGCAGCAGATCGAACACCTCGTCCGGGAAGATGGTGGAGAGCACCCGGCCGTAGCCGTCCTCCTGGAGGAAGGAACGGAGGATGTCGTCGAAGGCCGCGGTCCGGCTGAGGGCCACCACCGCACGGGAACGCTTTCGCAGGCGGACCAGCGAGTCGCTGCGGGCGCCCCCGGCCTGGCCCTCCTCCTCGGACCGTTCGGGCACCGACTCCTCGACCGGCGCTTCCGGGGCCTGGACCGCCACCGGCCTGGCCTCCGGGGCCCTGGTCTCGGCGGGCCGGGGATCGGGCGCCTTGGCCTCTGGTGCCTTGGCCTCCGGGGCCTTGGCCTCGGCCTTGGGTGCCGGCCGGGCGGCCATCAGCGGCTCGTCGGCGAGCTGGCTCGGGGCCTCGAGCTTGCGCCGCGCCTTGGGCGGCAGGGTGGTGGGCGTGGCGGAGGTGCGGGAGGCCACCATCCCGCGCACGGACGCGGCCACGTCCGCCCGGGGCTTGGTGAAGGCCACCCCCAGGGCGAGGCCCGAGGAGCTGGACTCCAGGTACACGGCCTTGCCTTCCAGCTCCAGGGCCGCGGGGCATTTGGGAACCTTGTTGAGCTTGACGAGCATGAACGGCTGGCCCACCGGGACCAGCCCGGTGCCCAGCGGCAGGCGCTTCTCGCCCTTGATGCTCATGCCCTTCTCCACCCGCACCCGCACTCCGGATTCGGACAGGTTCTCGATCACGCCGGTGATCCCGACCCCCTCGAAAAGGCCGGTGAGGGCGGTGAGGGTGGCGCCCTCCTTGGGGTTCAGCCGGGCCCGGGGCTGGCCCCGGCGCTCCTTGATCTCGAGGGCCTCGGGCAATTCCAGGACGGCCACGCCGGGCCGGTTCTCCACCAGGCGTCCGCTTCCGCCCAGCCGCAGCCCCTCCTGGATGAACACCAGCTCGACGGTGTTGCCCTTCTCGGCCACCAGCGGGCCGGTGATCTGGAAGGTGGCGGTGCCTTCGGCTTCATCCAGGCTCTGGAGGATGGCGGGCGTCTCGGCCTTGCGCGGGCCGGCCAGGGTGAACGGCGCGCGCACCCGCTGCGCGTCCTCCAGGTAGGCCAGCACCAGCTCGCTGCCGTTGCCGTTGTCCTTCTTGTCCTTGCCGAAGCCAAAAATGGCCATATCGCCTCACCGATTCATGCTGCATGCATCGATCGTACCGCCCTGCCCCTTGACCGCCGTTGAACCGTTGGAATGATGGTAACCTCGTTGCCTATGCCGGAACTGCGTCCCCGATGTTTCCTGATCGCCCACCAGGGGCCCCAGGACCGTGACTATGATATCGAAGTGCATCTTTCCGAGTTGCAAGATCTGGCCCGGGCCTGCGACCTGGAGCCGATGGGCCGGGAGCGCCTGAAGCGGGCCACCCTCGAGGCCCGGACGTTTTTCGGCAAGGGGCAGATCGAGCAGGTCGCCCAGGAGGCCCGGCACCTGGGCGCGACCCTGCTGCTGTGCGACAACGAACTGTCCGGCGGCCAGATCCGCAACATCGAGAAGGCCACCGGGCTCACCTGCATGGACCGCACCGGGCTGATCCTGGCGATCTTCGAGCAGCGGGCCCAGACCCGCGAAGCCCGCGCCCAGGTGGAGCTGGCCCGCTACGAGTACGAGCTGCCCCGTCTCAAGGGCGCATGGACCCACCTGGAGCGGCAGGTGGGCGGCGTGGGCGTCCGCGGTGGCGCCGGCGAGACCCAGATCGAGGTGGACCGGCGCATGACCCGCCAGCGCATCGCCCAGCTGAAGAAGGAGCTCACCCATCTGGAGCGGGTGCGCGCCACCCAGGGCCAGGGGCGCTCGCCGCGGGTGCCGCGGGTGGCCCTGGTGGGCTACACCAATGCCGGGAAGACCAGCATCCTCAAGGCCCTCACCGGCGAGGGCGAGCCCCGGGACATGCTGTTCGCCACCCTGGACACCACCACCCGCAAGGCCTGGCTGGGGGTGGACGAGGCCTCCGGAGCCCCCCGGCACGCGCTGGTCTCGGACACGGTGGGCTTCATCCGCAAGCTGCCGCACCAGCTGGTGGCGGCCTTCCGCTCGACCCTGGGCGAGGTGCGCAGCGCCGAGGCGCTCCTGGTGGTGGCCGACGCCGCCAGCCCGGAGCTGGAGGACCAGCTCAAGGTGGTGGGCTCGACCCTCAAGGAGATCGGCTGCGGCGAGCATGACCGGCTGCTGGTGCTCAACCAGGTCGACAAGCTCACCCGCCCCCGGCGCCTGGATCTCAAGCGGGCCCACCCGGAAGCGGTCCTGACCTGCGCCCTGAGCCGGGACGGGGTGGAGGAGATCCGGCAATGGCTGCTGGACCTGATTCCAGGTGCACCCAAACCCCGAAACCTGGAAGAATGGGAACGCTGATTCCCCGTATTCATCCTGCCCCGCGGATGGGCCGATAAATAAATTGTCAAATTTTGAGGCTTGTCATGGAAAAAAACAGGCTTTCCTTCAAGATATTCCTGTCGATCGGGATCGTGCTGTCCCTGGTCCTGGTGGCGGCGATCTGGCTGGTGGGCTCGCGGGAATCCGGCCTCATGGAAAGGGCCTTTGACGACAACCTCACCACGATGTCGGTGGTCTCCCGGAACATGTTCCACGCCACCGCCGAGGAATACTGCCGGACCCACGGCATGACCTACCACCGGATCGAGCCGGGCAAGGCCGGGACCGGGGCCACCGCCGATTTCGAGCGGGAGGCCATGGCGGCCTTCACCGCCGACCCGGCGCTGGCGCTGCGGCAGACCGAGTTCCGGGGCGAGGACGGCGCCATCGCCAAGTACACCCTGGTCCCCGCCCGCATGACCGACGAGTGCGTCCTCTGCCACACCGCCGCCGGCATCGACAGCTTCAAGGCTCGCAAGACCGGCGACCTGGTCGCGGCCTTCGGGGTGTCCGTCTCCACCGCCGAACTGCGCCGGTCCGTGCGCAACACGCGGATCGCCTTCGGGGTGGCGGGACTGGTCATGCTGGTGGTGGTGGGCCTGATCGTGACCTCCTCGGTCCGGCGCCATGTGCTGGTGCCCCTGGGCGCCCTGTCGGACACCTTCGGGAAGATGGCCGGCGGCGACCTGACCGCCCGCACCCGGATCCACAGCCAGGACGAGATCGGCCAGCTCGGCGAAGCCTTCAACGGCATGGCGACGCAGCTGAACCAGGCCATGCGCGACGTCAACCTGGCCTCCCAGCAGGTGGCCTCGGGCAGCATGGAACTGGCGGCCAGCGCCGAGGAGATGACCCGGACCGTGGACCAGGTGGCCGGTGTCAGCGTCGGCCTGCGGGATGCCGGCCGGGGCGTCCAGGACGCCCTGCGCAAGCTCGACGCGAACGTGGACGCCATGGCCGAGCAGTCGCGGCGCACCGGAACCGAGGCGGATTCCGCCGTGGTGGACACCGACAAGGGCGCCAAGGAGGGCCGCGGCACCGCCGAAGGGATGCAGGCCATCCAGCAGGCCACCACCCGGATCGTCACCGCCGTCCAGGCCATCCAGGGCATCGCCCGCCAGACCAACCTGCTCTCCCTCAACGCAGCGATCGAGGCCGCCAAGGCCGGGAACGCCGGCAAGGGCTTCGCCGTGGTCGCCGAGGAGGTCCGCAAGCTGGCCGAGCGCAGCGCCCAGAGCGCCAAGGAGATCGAGGGGATCATCCACACCACCGAGGAGGCCGTGGCCAGCGGCGACGCCAGCGTGCGCATCACCCTGGAACACCTGGAGGCCATCCGCAAGCGGATCTCGGATATCGCCACGCGCATCCGGGACATCGGCGGGCTGAGCACGGAGCAGGCCCGCACCTCGGCCGGCGTCGGCAAGCTCATGGACAGCACAGCCCAGCAACTGGACCAGAACGCCACCGCCGCGCATCAGCTGAGCACCGCGGTCGGCGAAGTGGCCCGGACGGCCGAGGACCTGGCGCATGTGGCCGAAGGCCTGAAAAACGTTGTCAGCCGATTCAAGCTTTGATCTTTTCTCGGCGAACCTCGGCTACCTCCGCGTCCTCGGGTACGCCAGGTCAAGCCTGGTCAACCTTACTAACTGAAAGGAGTTAGTCCTGTTAATTGCTCGTTCAACAGGTAGCCAACTTGGCGTGCGTCGGGGTGACCCGGGGTGCGGAGTCCAATGCGGCGAACGCATGAGCCGTAGCAACATCGAACCGATAGTAGCCTCGTTACGCAAAGTGTACCGCGCCCGATTGTTTAGACCAGAGATTAGCATCACGCTGCCTGCCCGGTAACCCAGGCTTGGCGGGCCTCGTCGGGTGTGCGCCCGCCTAGCTTTTCCAGCCGCCAGGCGCGGTTGTAGAGCTCCATGAAGTTGGCCAGTGCCTTCCGGCCCCCCGTGCCAACAATGTTGAGACAGAAACTTTGCACTCGTCTCAGCTATGGTGGGCATGGAAGGAATTGGAATGACGAAGGTTGTCAATTTAGGAAATGGCGAGGTCCAGCTGACCCGCCCAAGGCGGCGGCTTTTCACGGCCGAGTACAAGCTGAGGATCCTGGCCGAGGCTGATGCCTGCAAAGGCACCAGCCAGACGGCTGCCATGCTGCGCCGGGAAGGCCTGTACCACTCCGCCCTCAGCGAATGGCGTGCAGCCCGGGCGTCAGGCGCCTTAAGCGCCCTGGCGCCGGTTAAACGCGGCCCGAAGCCCCAGGGGGTGAATCCCCTGGAGGCCGAAAACAAGCGGCTCCAGAAGGAAAAACGGGTCCTGGAACGGCGTCTCAAGCGGGCGGAGCTGCTTCTGGAAATCCAAAAAAAAGCTTCAGAGTTGATGGGGATAGTGCTCGACCCGCAACTCCAGGACGACGAGAGCGAATAGCGGCCGCCCAGGAGATGGCCCAGGCGCATAGCGTCCTGGCCACCTGCCAAGCTCTCGGGGTGTCACGGGCCACCTTCTACCGGGAGCGGGCACCCAAGGCCCCACCAGGCCCCCGCCCGACCCCCAAGCGCGCCCTTTCCGAACAGGAAAGGCAAGCGGTGTTGGCCATGTGCCACACCGAAGAGTTCGTGGACCGGCCTCCAGCGACGATTCAGGCCACCCTGGCTGACCGGGGGATCTACCTCTGTTCCACCCGGACCATCTACCGCATCCTCGATGCCGCTGAGGAAGTGAAGGAACGGCGCAAACAGGCCACCCACCCCGTGTACGTGAAGCCCGAGCTCTGTGCCCTGGCCCCCAACCAGGTATGGAGCTGGGACATTACGGAC
>Ga0316217_10002250_pt1 | contig 23534 bp, 21 predicted proteins | sample 1anoAmetaG_FD_203633 | JGI IMG/M metagenome (GOLD analysis project Ga0316217, IMG submission 203633) | Freshwater microbial communities from Trout Bog Lake, Wisconsin, USA - 1anoA | ecosystem: Environmental > Aquatic > Freshwater > Lake > Hypolimnion/Profundal zone | place: USA: Wisconsin...
TTCCATGAACCGGGGCGGTTTTTAACTTTTATTGAATTGGGTATGCGGAGAAAGCAACTCGCTTTAATTTGTTAACATTACAGATATGTGTGGTATTGCAGGAGTTATTCATAGAGGGCAGATAAAAGACACCGGTAGTTTAACCGCACACTTTCTTTCCGGCCTGCGCCATCGCGGACCTGATTACGAGTGGAGTTTACAAGGTGATAACTACCTGTTGATGCATACCCGGCTTTCCATTATTGATTTAACCCCGGCCGCTCACCAGCCTTTTGAGAGCAACGACGGTAATTACATTATCGTTTTTAATGGTGAGATATATAATTACCGGGATATAAGAAAGAAGCTTGAGGGGCAGGGTTGTGTTTTCAAAACCCATAGCGACACAGAGGTTTTAATACAGGGTTTTATAACCTGGAAAGAAAAGGTACTGGATGAATTAGACGGCATGTTCGCCTTCGCCATTTTTGATAAAAGTACTGGTAAGCTTTTTGCGGCGAGGGACCGGGTTGGAAAAAAACCTTTGTTCTATTGTCTTACCAACGACATCTTCTGTTTCGCATCCGAATCGGATGTAATTGCAGATTCGGGGTTGATAGCAAAGCGATTGTCATTGCCGGGTGTCAATTCGTTTCTTGCTATAGGATATATTTTATCGCCGGGCTCTTTATATGAGAATATCTTTCAATTAAACCCGGGGGAATATTTATGGATGGATGGTAAAGATTTCAATCTTCGGACTAAACCGTATTGGGATATTTTAAACAGCTACCAAAGCAAAATCGCCATTACCGAAAATGAGGCAACGGAGCAAATCAGTCTTCTTTTAAAACAAGCAGTGCGGAAGAGATTGACTGCCGATGTAGAGATTGGAGTTTTTTTGAGCGGTGGTATTGACTCATCCATTGTGGCGGCGATTGCTGCTGAAGGTCATCCAAACATAAAAGCATTTACGGCCGGGTTTGCGGATGCGGCTTTTGATGAAAACAAATATGCGGCTATTCTGTCTAAACATATTTCGGCCGAGCACTATACGTATAACATGCCTTCCGTGAATACGGGGGCTCTGATACAAACGATAGATGAAACCGACGGAGTTTTGGCTGATACCTCTATCCTTGCTATGAATCCGCTGGCAAAATTCACAAGACAGTATGTAAAGGCCGTTCTGTCGGGCGATGGGGCCGATGAATTGTTTGGTGGTTATGCCACATACCGGGCGTTTCACTATAAAAGCAAGTTAAGTTTTATGCCACCGGTGGCATGGAATGCTTTACGTAAACTCGGTAAGGTATTACCGGCTCAATCGAGCTCCAAAGTGAGCTTGAACTATAAGTGGGATAAATTTTTTAGCAGCGGCACCATGGATGATGTTGAAGCACATTATCATTACAGGGAGCACCATAGCGTGCAAGAAAGAATTGCCATAATGGGTGCGGAGTGCAAGGAACTGATTATGGACAATGACCCTTTGATTAAGTTTAGAAAATATGGAGTGCAGGCAAAAGGCTTAAATGTATTTGAGCAATTGCTATATATTGATTTTAAAACCTGGTTGCCGGATGACATACTGGTAAAAACCGACCGCTCATCAATGCAATGGGGCCTGGAAGTCCGCTCGCCTTTTTTGGATAAGCAGTTACTGGAATTTGTAGCATCTTTACCAGTAACGCTCAAAAGTGTAAATTCCTTCGATAAAACGTTACTCCGGAAAGCTTTTAAACCCTTGCTGCCGGAACCAATTTTAAAAAGGAAGAAGAGTGGTTTTAATGTTCCGCTGGAAATGGATACGAAAAATTATTTAAGTGAATATAAGTTCCTGAATGACTCAATTTACAAACGCAAGATAGATGGTAAGTATAGTTATACCGGCCTATAATGAAGAACAGGTAATTGCCGAAACGGTGAATTCGATAAACACGGTTTTCGAGCAGGCCGGTATGGAAAGGCCTGAGATAATTGTGGTGGACGACGGCTCAACCGACCAGACGAGTGCTATTTGCCAGGGGCTGGATATAGTTGCAATGAGAAACCCTGTGAACACAGGATATGGATTTTCATTAAAGAGAGGCATAGAGAAAGCTATCAATGATACGATTGTAATTGTAGATGCTGATGGTACTTATCCTGTAGAACATATACCGGCATTGCTTGATACCTATAACCGGGGTTTTGATATGGTAGTTGGAGCCCGCACCGGCAGTTATTACGAAACCTCGCTTCTGAAAAAAATGCTTCGTCTTTTTTTAAAAATGCTGGTTGAGTTTACCACCAACAATAATATACCCGACATCAACTCAGGACTCAGGATTTTTTCAAAGCAGGAAGCGAAAAGGTATTTCAGCCATCTTTCAAACGCTTTCAGCTTCACTACTTCTATCACCCTGGTGTATATGTTAAACCATAAATTTGTTACATACGTTCCAATATCTTATCACAAAAGGGTTGGCAACAGTAAGGTTAAAATTGTACGCGATATTTTCAGAACCCTGCAATATATTTTCGAAATCATCCTGTATTATAATCCGGTAAAGATTTACATTTTGCTACTTGGAGTGGTAATTGTGCATGCGCTTATATGCGAAACCATTTATAGCGTGTTTGACTGGCAACCGGCGGCGTGGATGGTGCAGGCAGATATTATTTCGGTTCCGATTATGGTAATAGCAGCTATGCTTGCCATGCAGTTTAAGCAGTATAAAAAAACGGAATAGAGAAGTTAAGATGCGCAGTTCTTCATTTTTCAGGTTCATCGTTACGCTTGTTATGGCCGGGCTGCCATCGTTATATATGTGTTTACGCTACCCTGTTTTTTTCAATAGAATTGATGCCACCTGCTATTTTAATTATCCGGGTAGTGTACCGCACTATCCTCTCTTCTATCCTTTCTATTGCAGTACAATTGCCAAAATTTTTGGCGATAGCATGACTACCATGTATGCCTTGATAGTCGGGCAGCATATTTTTTATATCATGGCTATAGTATATGTCGCAACCTATTTTGAGTCGCTTTACAGCCGTATGGTTTTTTTGACCTGTATGTTTTTTGCCTTCACGGCTGTGGTGTATGTGCATGGAGTTTATACAGAGGCCTGGGCTATTATTGCCATTGCTTTTATGACTGGCGCTTTGTTGCGAATTTGTAGTAGCGGTAGCAAGTCAGGAAGACTGCACTATTTCATTTATACCGGTGCAATGGCTCTGCTTTTGCTTACTCGTTTTGCCGGCGTGTTTTTAATTTTTACGCTGCCTTTGGTTGTGGTATTGAAAGGTGCCTGGAGCAAAAGTATATTTAAAAGAGGACCGCTGATATCCTTGCTGAAACAAAGCGCATTGCCTTTAATTTGTTTGGTGATTGTACAGGCAATAACGGGTATTGTTGTTAAGCAGCACTATGGCCGCAATTTTTCGGTGTATGGACAACCAGGTACTTACCGAATTAACGATGCTTTAAATCCTGTTTATGCGCACCGAAACCCGGATGAGGTGATGGCTTGCTATAAATCAAAAACAACAGACACGCTGGTCAAAATCGCTTTCGACGTCATCAGGGTGAACACCTATAATGAACTATGGATGGGGGCCTATCGTCCATTAGACTCGGTTAGAACCGCGTTCATTCGAAATGGCATTTGCAACTCCGTTCAATCAACAGATGACTATTTAAATGCAGCATACCGGATTTATATTTCAACTCCTTCATGCTATCCTTACAAGGCCATATTTTCCGGATTCTACGACCTGTTATTCAATCCCGTTTGTATAACAGAAGTAGTGCATGATACGCGCAGTTTTGTACAACGGGATTATTTATCTCTGCCGGCAAGTTTCTCTGCGCTAAAGAAAGAGGTGCCAATAGAGGCAACATTATCTTCGTACAATAATGCAGATACCGATCCTTTATTTTTCTTTTCTCAGTATTTTTTGATTCCACCTTTACTTATAGCAGGCTTGTTGTTTTTGAAATGGAGATTCAAAATTACAGGTTGGCTGATGGTGCTGAGTGGGGCCATTACCATGAGCATGTTGGCCAGTCATTTTATTAGCTCTGTAATAACAGCGCATGAAAGCAGGTATGGGCAACCTGCAGAACTGATGATGTATTTAGTTGTAAGTGTTGTTATAGCAGAAACCGTGCGCGTAAAGCAAGTGCTACCTGACAATAGCAAAACGGGTATTGATGGTTCCCGTTGAAGTAGTCAACCGGCTGATGTAAAGACCCTGGCTTAGCGAACTGAGGTCAACGTCACAGTTGTACGAATCAGAAAGCGGTTCGTTGTTGAGCACAGACTTAACCAGTTGGCCGTTCAAATCAACAATCTGAAAGGTTACCAGTTCCGGTTGAGTCACCTTAATCAGCACGTGCAATTGGTTGTTGGTGGGATTGGGGAAAAGACTCAACTCGTTGTTAGCTGAAACAGGGTCAATGCCGGTGACAGAATAGAGCGGAATGAAAGGGCCGCCGTTGGTGGGCACCATAAATAAACCCATGGCCGGACCATTATTGTTATTGGCTGGATTTAAAAAACCAGAAGCCAGCAGAACCGCGCTTTGAGCGTTAAAAGCCAGGAAATTTGCGAAGCCGTTAACAAGAGTATTGCCGCTGGTATCCTGAAGATACAGCACATAAAATTCGGAAGGAAGAGACACGTAATTGGTTTGTTCGGAGTATTCTACATTGCTGAGTAAGGTTGGTCCTCCTTCGGGCTGAAGGTTTAAACCCGGAGCATCGGTAACTCCATTAATCATAAAAAAATCAAAGTTCGTTAAGCTGGAGGCCGTGAACTCAGCCGGTGACTTTATTAATATTTTGAAAGCCGTGCTTAGGCCATCGGGATTGGGTGCAAAGCCGGTTTGGCTTTGTAATCCGAGAGCGGTGGCGATGAAAAATGTGTCGCGGGGAAAAGTGAAAGTTTCATTCCAGAAAGTATCGGCTACCGAGAGAGAATTTTTAGGTGCAACGCCAATATTATAGGTTGCATAAGCTTTAAAAATCAACTCTGGCGTAGCATTCCTGAAACCGACATTATGAAAAGCAAGCAAACCATTGACGTAGACGTCGAGTGAATCAATATTGGGATCGGGACTATTGTTGAGTAATTGAAAACCCGCAGTCTCCAGGGGGAAATTGATAACAGACCCGGTATTCAGCAGGCCGTACATACCAAAGGCTGAGCTGCTATCAGTGCTGTCAATATTTACCAGTCCCGATAGAAGAATAACGATAGATTGCCCCCCGAAGTTTGTGAGGTTAGCAGAAAAGGTGCCGAAATTCCGTGTGCCGTCTCCACTAACCACCTGGAATTCATAGGCCTGATGATGAATCGAAGTGTCAGCACCGGCCGAACCATACACCAAGCTATCCGACGAAATGAGTGATGAACCGTTACGGTATATTATTTTGATGCCTGGTAAATCAGTAACGCCGTTAAAAAAGCGGAGCGTAACAAGGCCTGTGTCGTACACCTGGGTGTTATAGAAAAAGGCAAGTGAATCGATATTGGAGATTATGTTGATACCAATTCCGGTATTGAGGTTATCTGGGTTCGGGGCAAACCCTGAACCATTAACTCCGGAAATAATAAATTCGATTCGCTGGTTGGCCACAAGTGTACCAGCGGGGAAAGTATGGCTATAAATAACGCCGTTGGCGAGATTGCCATTAGAGTGCTTGTAGTTGATAGAAATGGTAAATGCAGTATCAGTGGGGTAGGCTATAAAACCGGTTGCCGCGTGATAAACCACGTTAGAATCTTCGAATGCACCAGCGCTATTCAGGTTACCTCCATTGAAGTAAAGGTCGATAGTATCTAATGAAGGATCGGCTGAGTTTTGTACGATTTGAAAAAAACCATAACTCTGTGCATTGAGCGGACTAAGAGCCGAAGCCAGGAAAAAAAAGACAAGGATACTTTTAGGAAAAGCGTTCATTTAAAATTAGGCTTGTTCAGCATTAACGTAATTTGTTCTGCAAATTGCGACAAAATAAATTGTTTTTTAGCAGCAATCGGATGAAAGGTTAAAATGCATTAAATAGCAGGCCGACAAGCCAACTTTTGTTTAAGGTCTTAGATGAAAACTTAATTCGGCTATTTTTGACATGTAATGAAGAACGGATGTTAAGATATTTTATAGCTATAGCTTCATTTTGCCTCTTGCTTGCGGCCTGCACACCTGAGCCAACTCCAGGTGTAAATGTGCAACAGCTTTGCCCTAATTATAACGCTGTTTTTATTGAGCATCACGGCAGCGATTCGGCCATGTTCTGGATACCCAATTGTTTTGCCCCGGGAGATAGTACAAGCCCGAACGACAGCCTGGTTGAATATGAAAGAAACATGGCTCAAATAGTTGTTACCATCAGGGACAGCGTGGATAGCATATTAATGGTTTATGATAACCATTCGTTTCAATATCCGGGCTTTGCCAACCATACGGTTTGGTATGGCAACTATTACGCCGGAGTGGCGCCTGAAAAAAGCTACCAATTAAAAGTTACGGGCACTTCGCTGTACGGTACTAATTTTACCCTATATGGAACTGTAAGTTTATTGCGTTATTTTTTTGGCAATGACACAACCAGTGCGCATCCATCAAAATTTTTGGTCAATTGCGATACCTGTACTTTTAATTCTCAGTGGACTGGTTCCAATGTAAATGTGCAGCTATCAACGGATGAGCATTTTGTGCCGGATGCTTACCATCAGTGCAATTAACCGGCAATGGCGATACTGTTGTATGGCAGGATATTGTGGTTTTCCTTTACTACAGGTTCAACCATCTCTTTGTCAAGCGTAATATAAAAGGTCGAACCCTTGCCGGGTTCTGACTCAACCCAGATTTTACCGCCATAATTGTCTACAATTTTACTACAAATTGCCAGACCAACTCCGGTGCCCTCATACTCGCTTGCCGTGTGTAAGCGTTGGAAAATTTCGAATATCTGTTGTTGGTATTCCGGAGCAATGCCTATGCCATTATCGGCAACAGATATAATATGAGCTGTTTCATTGTCCGAGGCGCGAATCATTACCTGGGGTTTTTCTGAAGTATTATATTTCAGCGCGTTGCCAATAAGGTTTGAAAAGAGCATATCAATATGAGAGGGAGCCATTTTTAGCACCGGCAAAACATCGTGACTTATTACTGCTCCTTTCGCGTTGATGGCATCTTCCATTTGCTTTAATGTTTCATCAAGCACCAGATTAAGGTCTGCCATTTCCAGTGGTTTGTCGTTCTTATCCGCAATAGCATACTGATAGATATCGCCGATAAGTTGATTGAGGTGCTTAACTGACTTGATGGTATAAGCAATCATTGAATTTGAATCCTCATCCAGTTTGCCAGCGTTTCTTCTTTGTAAAAGTTGTAAGTGCGAAGCTATGTTTCGCAGGGGCGATTTGAGGTCATGAGATGTGGCGTTAACAAAATGATGCAAATCATCGTTTTTGCGCTCTAGTTCAATAGCGTATTCTTTTAATTTCTTTTCTGCTTCCTTAATATCTGTTATGTCGAAAGCATAACCTACAAGACCACTTATTCCATGCTCGTTATAAATCGGGGAAACACCTTTCATGGAGTATTTAGTGTTTCCGCTCTTATCCACAAAAGTTTCCTCAAACTCTGTTGCCTCGCCCGTGTTCAATGCTTCATATAATATAGCTTCCCTGGCTACAGCCCCTTTAACATCGAGGTTACGGAACTTAAAATAATCCACATTGCTTTTACCCAGAAGCCATTCCCGCACTGAAGCTTCTTTTACCGCAGCACTATTAATGTAGGTATACTTCAGGTCTTTATCCATAGTAGCAATGTCGATTGGGATTTGTTCAAGAATAGACTCATATAATTTCTTTTGCCCTACCAGCTCATTTTCCTTTTGCCGCATTTCAGTTTCGTAGTGGGCGTTTTTATTATAAATGAGGTAGAGCAAAACAGCCATGCAGAAAATCTTTTCCCAAATGATTAAATGATAAAGCGACAATTGCGTTGTTAAGGGCAAAGCAAATTGAACAAAATATGATGCCATAGCCTGGTATAGAGCGAAGGGGATAAGGCAAATGGCTATACCCGAGAAAATAAATTTCTTATTTTTTATTTCAAAAAAGTATAACGGTGTAAGGGCCGCCAGCAATAAGAAATCTATAACATGAGTTTGTTCCCCGAAAACAACGGCATTTACACTTGTATCAATACTGATGAAAACTATGGCCGCCATTTTAGCCACATTTACCCGTCCTTTTCTAACTATAAAATATAATGTACAGAGTGCAACAATAAACCATCCGGTAGTAAATGCCGCACTATGCAAACCATTAATGAGATGTGAAACGAGACAGATAACCTGGATAATAAGGACTGTAAGCCAGGTACGGTTAAATAGCGTTAAGTCGTGCCTTTCACGCTCGTTGGCCATTACATCGGTGCCTGTTTGAGCCAGATTATTCCAGATATTACGAATTGAAGAAAACATCTTTGTTGCTTACGGTTAATCGGATAAAGGGTTGCGCGAAGCAAAGGTTATAGAGCTGAAAAACAGCCTTTTGAAGGATGATTTTAATCAAATTATTAAAAAATGTTGCTATCATTTAACCTGATTTGGTCTATTTGCCAATGGCCTTATGCCCCTTACAATGTGAGCTTTGTATTTATCCACCCAAGCCAGCATTTAAAAAAATGACCCCATGGGTTTAATCAACTTCCCTCCTTCTACCACTACTATAATTCCGGCAACCAGAAGAATAAAGAGGAATATGAAAACGCTAAGCCTGAAAAATTTCATGGCCTGCTGGCTGTAGTTTGAATAAAGCAACCAACCCACAAGTGCTGTAGGGAAAAAACATATCGTAGCCACGATAGCGAGTTGTCTTTCCTCCCGACTCATGACGTTGGTTTTAAGCCGTATAAATAAATAGTCCACCAGCTTTCGCTATCGGTAAATACTTTTTCAAGTTGTAGACCCTCTGCATCTGCATTCCTTATTTCTATTGCAGAAATAAGATACTTTCCTCCTAAGTCTCTAAAAGCTTTAGCATTAAAATCAAAATGATCTACATGCCGGGGTGAAAATTTATAGCAATTAAAGGCCTGGTGCTTGATACCCAACTCTGAACTGAAAATATAGCACCGATTTCCCCATCCATCATAATACTGTGCTATATCATCACTTTTTGATATCTCTCCTGCAAACACATTTCGGAAATTTTCCTTGTAGTGCAAATCGTATACCGACATAAGGCCATCCAATGTATAAAGGCCATTGTACTGGGCTACACTGGGGCTAATTCCCAAACTGGCGACCCGGTAAGTATTAACAGGCTGACCAATGTATCCTTTGATTTCATCAAACTGGTTTGTTGCTATATAGTTCTCAAATCCGGGAAACTTCTGGTGCCCGGTAAGCATACGGTAATTGTGAAGAACTTCGTCATTTCCGGCAAGTGCCTGAAAAATTTGAAGTAAAAGGAAAGGTAGTACAAAAGGTTTGAGGACTGCTGAAGCGCGCATTTTTGTTAATGCGATAGCAAAACCCAGAAACCATAGCATGGGTAACAAAATGCTGAACCGGTTAAACCGGAAGCTTTTCATAAGAGCGATTTTATCACTTAACCAATATTCGGGGTAACTATAAAAGCCCTGGAAGAAGCAGATAAGAATAATACTTCCAAGAATCGCCATCAATAACGGTTCGGATTTGTTAACCGTTAGCGAAAATGCTATAAACGAAACAGAGGTTATAAAAATTGCAATATGATAATGGGTGGTAAAAAACAATAAAAAGGAATCGCCCAGGGCCTGGGTTAAAGAAGGCTTTTCGAACATATAAAGATTGTATGCCAGGCGGTGCGACACAAAGGCTGACTTTGAGAGGGTGGCACTTATCATTTGAAAATTAACCAGCGCAAACATCAACGTTAATGCTACAAGGCCAATGACATAATGTTTGCTGAGCGCAGATTTGTACAGAAAATAAAAGCCAACCACGCCCAGAAGCACAGCAATGGGAATGGCAAGCCATACAATACTAGTATAAAAAGGAAAAAGCAAAATGATGGAATAGCTTAATGCTTTGCGGTGATTATGATGTAGATTCAGAAATGCCCATAGCAAAAGAGGCTGGCCCAATACTGAAATACCAAACGGCGTAAAGGCTGATAATACGCAAAACGACAAGGAGCACAATAGCACTATGTAACGATTTTCATCCTCGGGAATAAAGTAGTTACGGAGCAGTAGTGCCATACCAAAGAATCCAAACAAACGGAGTAAGAGACTACTGAAAATGTAAGCCTTTTGCGGCCCCAGGAAAGCTACTAAAAACATGTTGAGCGACAAACCGGTTGGGTAAAAATTACGAGGAAGGCCATTCATTACCTGTGGTACTATGGCATTAGCGTGAAAGTTAAGCGCCATATGCGCATCGGCAAGTATCTTCAGCCATATCCACTCACCTTCCAAAGTGTCATGCAAGCGGATATAGGAGTTAGATCCCAGTACAAATAGCGGGAGGACATATACTATAACTACTATCAGTATAATCCCTTTGGTTAAAAGACTGTAATTGTCATTTTCCTTTACCGGTATCATGGTATGCCTTGTTAGTGATTCAGAAGAAAGAACCCTACTGGGCTGGTTCTTCCGCGCGCTAACTTTTGCTATAATATTTTAGGCCAATAATACCCACCAGCAGCACACCTGTAAATAGAATTTGCTGCAGATTATAAGCCTCGTGAAAGACAAATATGTCTAATGTTTTTGAAAGGATGAGCGCCAGGCCCATCCAAACGGCAAAAGCTGTTGATGCGGGAATGCCTTTCATGGCCATCGAGAAGAAGTAAATGTTACTAAGTCCAAAAGCAATATATCCTACTAAAGGCAATAAGGTTTTCCATGGCGCAATTTCAGAGAGCAAGGTCCTTATCTGAATATCGGCAATGGCCTTCATGCTCAAAAATTTGAGACTGTATATCCAGCACGCTTCAAACGCAGCGGCAATTAAAATGTAAAGCCAGTATATCATTTAGCAATTTTTGAAGAAGGCTCAATCGCCTCATTCACAAAAGTACGGAGCGAATCTGACCACTCAATATACGATTTTACCCCAACAAAGCTCTCTGCTTTTTTTACATCGAAGCGCTTAAAGGCAAAGGCCGTTTGTAAAAAATACTCCCGTGGATATTCGTAAGGCAGGCCGAATTTTTGAGGCTTCAGAAATTGGTACTTGAATGGGTTTAAACCAGGTAAAAAACCTGTGCCGAAAATCCAGTCCCAAAAAGCAAATTTAGTAGCGTAGTTGGCATAGAAAACCTCCCGGTGATCGGCATGGTGCCATTGATGCATTTCCGGGCCATTGATAAAATACTGAAGTTTACCACTGTGCACGTCAATATTTGAATGTATCCACATACCCCAGGTTGCATCTAAAAGTGCTTTAATTGGCACCACCACAGCGGCAGTTTTTACATCCAGTAAAAGTACAATGGGCGCAAACTCAATGGTTTGATTGATAATAATTTCAAGAAAGTGCGAGCGCGAGCCTGCGAGCCAGTCAACAGTTTTTACGGAATGGTGTGCCTCGTGTGTACGCCAAAATATAGTATTGTGCTGTAGCCGGTGGAACCAGTAAATGTAAAAATCATGAGTTACCAGAAATAATAACACCAAAGCCCATACCGGCCAGTTGGATAAATAACCCACATTGCCAATGCCGAGATAAGTTTTAGCCGGAGCAATGATGTAATCGAAGATTAAAATCTTTAAAAAATAGCTTTGAACAATGGTGTACCAGAAGAAGTCAAGCCACCAGCCCTCGCGAAAAAATTTTATGCCTTTGGTATATGGAAATTTGCGTTCCAGAAAAACCATAAACGGAATCCATGAAAAAAGTATAATGGTTGTTATTACCTCAATGTGACTCATTTTAAAACAGATTTGCTTATGCAAAATACAAGAAATCAAAAATCTTATTTTATGACTTTTGTTTCTTGTCCCTTGCTTTTTTACGCCACTAAGAATTTACTTTTACTTCTTTAACTCTTCTTAGTTTCTGTCGCTGCCCTATTTCGCTATCGTAAACCTTCTTTACCCCGTCTCCCAGTCCAACTTCGACATCCCTTATGTCGCGAACCAATTTAGTCATGCCCATGGGCTCAACAGATGCGGCCTGGTCTGAGCCCCACATAGCGCGATCAATAGTAAAATGCCTTTCAACAAATGTGGCACCCAATGCCACTGCAGCAACAGTGGTAGCCAAACCAGTTTCATGACCTGAATAACCAATAGGAACTTGTGGGAATAACTTTTGCAATTCCAATATCATTTTAAGGTTTAGCTGCTCAACAGGGCAAGGATAAGCCGAGGTAGAATGGGCTATCAGAATATTTTCAGTGCCGACTTCTTCAATGGCATGAAATATTTCATCCATGGTCGACATGCCGGTGGAAAGAATCAGGGGTTTACCCGTAGCTTTCTTTTTCTTTAATAAGTCTATGTCAGTTAGAGATGCAGAAGACGCTTTGTACAAAGGAGGGTTGAATTTCTCCATAAAATCAACCGAAGGCTCGTCCCAGCAAGATGCAAACCAGGTAATATTTTTTTCCTTACTGAACTCATCTATCAGGGCGTATTCTTTTTCTCCAAACTCAACTTTGTAACGATAATTGATATAACTCATGCGTCCCCACGGAGTGTCGCGCATGATATCCCATTGGTCACGGGGCGTGCAAATTTCGGGTGTGCGCTTTTGAAATTTGACAGCATTACATCCGGCTTTAGCTGCCTCTTCAATCAGGTGGAGAGCAGTTTTAACAGAGCCATTATGATTAATACCTATCTCGGCTATAACATAACAGGGTTCATCAGGGCCTATGGCATGGTGGTGATTAATGGCTATGGTTTTCATGGGTCTGTTTTTAGTTTTCGGTTCTTAAATATATAATTAATTCAGCAAATTCACGGAAGGCGCCTTTACCTCCTGAAGCACGACAGATGTAATGGGCATGTTTTTTTACCGGTTCAAAAGCATCGAAAGGACATGCGCTTAAACCGGCCATTTCCAAAATTTCTATGTCATTGGTGTCATCGCCAATGTATGCAATTTCGTGTGCTGCGAGGTTATGTTTTTGTAAAATTTCCATTAGCTTTTCCTTCTTATTGCGCGCGCCTAAATACAAGTGCTGCATTTTCAATTTCTCGCCGCGGCGGCGTACTATTTCAGAGTTTTCTCGCGTTATTATACCTGAGTCAATACCACACAACTCCCTCAATCGCTCAACTCCCATGCCGTCGCGCAGTGAGAATTTTTTAAGTTCCTCCCCCTGCTCGGAATAATAAACGCAGCCGTCCGTCAACACACCGTCGCAATCGGTAAGTAAGAGTTTTATTTTTTGGGCTTTATCTCTCAAAGTTTCACTCATAGTTACATGGCCGTCCACCCTCCATCTACAATTAAATTGGCACCGGTCATATAAGCCGATGCATCACTGGCCAAAAAAATGATGGCTCCTTTATAATCATTAGGCACAGCCATTCTGCCAAGTGCAGTTTTGCGGCTGTAGTTTGAAACAAAGAAATCATCCTGGTTGTTCGAAACACCGCCGGGGGACAGGGTATTGACCCGTACTCCCTTTTTGCCCCAGTATGCCGCCAGAAAGCGGGTAAAATTCACTACAGCGCCTTTTGTTGCTGGATAAGCAGGTGATTTATAGAAAGTCTGCTCGCCTTTTTCGTTTTGATAGATGGACTGGTCCGGCCCAACAATACCATAGGTGGAAGCGATATTGATAATGCTGCCCTTTTTATGGTTTGCCATTACTGTACCAAAAACCTGTGAACACAAAAAGACACCGGTAACATTTACATCCAGTGATTTTTGCCACATCTCTAAAGGGTAATTTTCGAACATCGATTGTTCAGCTGCCATGGCTGGGTTTTCGAACATATCATTAATGGCCGCATTGTTCACCAGTATATCTATGCTTCCGTAGCGTGAAATTATTTTGTCGCGTGCGGCTTGTAAAGATGATACACTCGTAACATCTGCACTTATTCCGAGATGCTGTTCTCCCAAAGAAGCTGCCAATTTAGTCGCATCATTTTCATTAACATCAAGTGCCACAACATGGGCTCCGGCTTCGTTCAGGGCATGGCAATGCTCCCTGCCTATCAGGCCACAGGCACCCGTTACGATTGCCGTTTTATTTTTGAGAGAGAACAATTCCATACCTTTCAATACTAATATTTTGTTTTTCTGAAAACCATTTCTAAAACTTCACCCTGCAAATAGCTTTCAGGCTTTCCGCTTTGCACGGCCTCCTTTAATATCGGGAAAACCTGTTCGTAGGCGTTTAGTGTGAATTGAATATCGGCATCGGTGTGACTAAAACACATATTATGAAACCCACCCCAAAGCACGCCGCGCTTAATCATTTCCTGTTGCATCAGTGTTTTTAAAATGAGCGGATCGCCTGCGCTGGCATTGAAATTGACTATACTTCTGCAATCAAAACCGGTGCATGAAGTAATATCACTAACCCCGGCTTTGTCGGCACGCTCATTGTAACCCTCCTTTATCAATTTACCTTTAGCTGCAAGGTAAGCAGGTACGTTCTTTTCTTTAATTTCGGTAATTGTAGCAATGGAAGCTGCTAATGAAAGCGCTTCGCCCCCGAAGGTTGTAAAGATGAAAACATCCTGTTCTCCCCGGCTTATCACGTCTTTGCGACCAGTTAAAAAAGATACCGGCATTCCGTTAGCCACTGCTTTTGAAAAGCAGGCCAAATCGGCTTTTATTCCAAAATATTCCTGCGCTCCACCTAAAGCAATTCTGAAACCACTCCACATTTCGTCAAAAATGAGCAACGAGCCATTTTCCTTCGTTAAGCGCGCCACCTCTTCCAGGAAGCCATCTTTAGGGGCTTCAAAAACATAAGGTTCCAGGATAACACAGGCAACATCTTTGTCCAGAACGGTTTTTAAAGATTCTATATTGTTGTATTGGAAAGTTTTGGTAAGAGCACGTGTTTCTTCGGGTATGCCCGCGTTCCGCAGGGTAGTGCCAATATACCAGTCGTGCCAGCCGTGGTACCCACAACATAGCACTTTATTACGACCGGTAAAAGCCCTCGATAAGCGTACAGCAGCACTTGTAACGTCGCAACCTGTTTTTGAAATACGGATGCTCTCGGCATGAGGTACTACCTCATGCAGTAACTCGCAAACCTCATATTCCAACCGGTGCATCAGCGAAAAGGTTATACCCTTTTCCAATTGCACTTTAATGGCATTGTCAACTTTGTCGTAGCAATAACCTAATGATATTGGGCCGATACCCATGTTGTAGTCTATAAACTCATTGCCGTCCACATCCCACACATGGCTGCCTTTGCCTCGCTCCAGGTACACCGGCGCAACACCTCTTGAATACTGCCCGGGCCCTTTGGCCAGAGTTTGGGTAACCGGATGCATTATCTTTTGTGCCTTGGCCAAAATTTCCTGTGATTTTGAAATATTCGGCAGGCCGTGGGTTGATGCGCTATTGTTAGACATACTTCTCTTTTTAAGTTTTAATTATCGGCTGTTACCAACGAATTTTTAGTAACCGCTCCATTTTTTTCTTTTAGTTTTTCTGAAATTTTTGCTGCAATCTGGGCCGCTGTAAAGCCTTCGTAATTCAATACCTCGCTTAACAAACCGGGCCTGAACCATCTTTCATTGAGGGCAAAGGGCAACACGTTTGCCGTGGTTTGATGCTTTAAAAAAATCTCGGCTATAATACTATAAAGGCCACCGGTTAAAAAGTGATCTTCAATAGTTACCAGCAAACCCGAATTAGCGGCCACTTTCAAAATGGTTTCCTCGTCTACCGGCTTTAGAGAACGCATATTGATAAGACCCACGCTTAATCCCTGGGCCTCTAAAATTTCTTTGGCTTTGTAGGCCTGCTCAAACAACATTCCGTAAACCAGCATGGTAACATCCGCACCCTCACTGATAATTTCAGCCTTACCGCTTTTAAACGGTTGGTGTTGAACTACCGAGGGCCGCGTATTCAAGCGTACATAAGCAGGAAAAGGTGATGCCCAAATTTCGGGCAGCATGGCAATCATATCTTGTTCATCAGCCGGGCAAAAAACGGTCATGCCGGGAATTGTACGCATCAGGGCTACATCTTCAATAGCCTGGTGGGTGGGGCCATTTCCGTCTGATAAAAAACCGGCTATCCAGCTGCTTAATTTAACGGGCAGTTTGCCAATGCCTACATCGGTGCGCACAAACTCATAAGCCCGGTAGATAAGAAAAGTAGCCAACGCGTGGCATACCGGTATGCGGCCTCTTAAAGCCAGGCCCGCTGCCATGCCTATCATATTCTGCTCAGTAATCCCGGTATCTATAAACCGGGGACCCAGCACCGCAGGTAAGTCGCGGATAACAGCGCGGTTTTCGGCAGTCATCACCACAAAGCGCTCATCGGCTAATGCGGTTTGCTTCATTAATTCCTGGTAATTCATATTATCTTACTATTAAGGTTTCGGAGGTCAAAATGGTTTCATGTTCGCCGTGTAGTTCTTTCAGCAGGTCTTCCACTTCGTTACTCGTAAAATTGCAAAACCACCGGTCGGCTCTTTCCTGTATGCTCGGCAACCCTTTTCCGCGTACGGTGTCTGCAATAATTACGCTTGGCTTGTCGCTGCTAAAAGGCAATTGGAAAAACGTCTCTTCCAATTGTTCGAAGTCATGGCCGTTTATGCGTTTTACTTCGCAGCCAAAAGCTTTGAATTTATCTTCCAAAGGTTCCAACGGTATTAAATCCTCGGTACGCATGTTGGCCTGAAAATGATTGCGGTCAACCACCAGGGTAAAGTTGTTCATTTTGTAAGCACTGGCCACATGCAGTGTCTCCCATACCGAGCCCTCGTCTAATTCGCCATCGCCGGTAATGACTATTACCCGGTTTTTCGATCCGCGTATTTTGCAGTCCATGGCTATACCTAAAGAAACTGCAGGTAAATGACCCAAAGAGCCTGAGTGAAATTCAATACCCGGTATGTTGCGGTTAGGGTGCCAGTAAATGTGGTCGTTAGATTTAAGGTGATTATCCAACCTGCTTTTTTCCATCCAACCCAACTCCACAAACATGCCATACAATGCGGGTACATCATGTCCTTTAGACAATAACAGGTAATCCCGTTCAGGGTCGTTCAGCCGTTCTTTACTAATGTTCAAAAAACCTGAATATAGAAATACAATCAGATCGGCGCATGAAAGCGAGGCTCCGGTAAAACACCCGCCACCGGTCGAAAGCCGCACTATATGCTCTCGCACTTTTAAAGCACGCTGGTTTAATTCTTTTAATTTATCGCTGGTCATAAGGCTAAATCTGTTTGGTTTGATCGGCTGTAACCGTTTTTAATTCATTGATATGATTGCGGTACCAGTTTACACCGGCATATTTTTCGTTGATAGAAGTAATCTTTGGATTTGCCTTCAGCAAGTTCAAAATATCCTGTAATCCAAAATTGTGCTTTACAGGATAAAGACATTCATAAATGGTTTTGATAAAAATGAAATCTTCGGCATAATCAATAGTAAAACGATGGCTCATGGAATAGTCTAACCCCGTTTCCCAAACAACATTACCGACACTGAATTTTTCAGGATGCTCCCATATATAAGGAGTAGTGTGTTCCCGCTCAAAATCCTTAGTGGCTTCTTTCCAGGCTATTTCCAGCGTCTTAAAATTCATTACTTCCACATCGTTACCGTCAGGATACGTAGCGGGATGCAGATTACTTACATATTCAAAATCACTATCCAGGTAATATTGCAGCACTCTGTCAATTACCTGCGGGTCAATCAGCGGACAATCAGAAGGTATCTTGACTACTGCATCGGCTTCCAGCCACTTGGCCGCCTGGTAGTGTCTGTCGAGTAAATCGAGGGTACTACCTCTGTAACAAAGAATCCGGTTGTCTTTACAAATGCGGGCTATAATATCATCTTCATGATCGAAAGTTGTGGCAACCACCACAGTTCCTTTTAAAGCAGATGCCTGAACCCGCTCCACCTGGCGCATCAGCAATGACTTGCCCTGAATCTCCTTGGTTACCTTACCCGGTAAACGAGAGGACCCCGTGCGTGCTTGGATTACTGTCACAATTTTTTTCAATTGAGCGCTGGATTTAGGTTTAACTTACGGATGCCTAACGAAGATTTATGCTGGCTCACAAAATCGCGACCGGTACCTTTAAACTCCATATAGTTGGCACAGATTTCAGCTATTTTTTCAGCTGAAACACCCCCGTTTTGCTGCGGGGTAAGGCGCTTTAATTCTTCAACATCAAAATACGAATGCACTTTTTTGCCCAAAACAATACCCACATAAACCAAGGTAGACCACTGCGTTATCAACTCGCAACAATTGGCCACCATGTGGTTGGAATTGCCATCGGTAAAAATGAGGCTATCGGCCGGGGCAACAGATTGAATTTCGGCAACGGCCCGTTTAAAGTTTTCGTTGGGATGCAGCTTAAAAAGTAGCTTGCGGCCAGCCGCAATTTTTACGCACTGATGTAAAAACTGCATGCGGTTGTCTGAACCATAAGTTTCACGACTGTCCGATGTGGCTACCATAACATAATCGTTATAAGGGAACTGGTTGTTTTCAAACTGTTTAACATTGTCAAAATTTACAATACCGGTAGTTATCATTTTGCCCGGATCACTGCCCATCTGCGTAAAGAATTTTCGGTAGCCTTCTGAGCCAACGCAATAGATATCGCATAAGTTGGAAGAACCATTGAGCGACGTACCCATAGCCAGATACCTGGGTATAAAGCGCGATGCCCTTACTATTTTCGACCACGCAGTAACTTTGTCAATCATCCCTTCCTGCACCCAAACGGTTTTACCTTTGCGCAAATTCCGAGGTACAATCAGGTCATTGCAAAAAAGTGTCATGTCGTATTGGTTGCGCTCGCCCCGGTAATCGTTCTGCAAACCATTTTCGCGCAGGTAATTATCGGCCTTCTTTTTAAACTCACCCGCCATTATAGTATGCTCCAGCATACCGGTTCGCAGGTAAAATTTCTCAAAACCATAATCGGGATAAAACTGGCTAAACCAGCAATCATAATCATCCTTTAAAAACGAGGAGATTTGATGCATCTGGCTGGTTTGGTTGGGGGAACCAATGATGAAAAGAATCTTTTTCTTAGCCATATTACCGTGCTGATTTCAACCATCAAAATAACGAATGCAACGTTAAGCTATTGTGACTTAAACAAAAAGCGAAAATTTCGATGAAATTATGTTAAGCCCCTTTGGCGTTGATGTTAAATTGCTAGTTACAGGGGTAAAGATGGTACCCTACAAGTATTGGATATAGTATCAGCCGGATTAAAATAATTGTTCTTTAAAACAGCTTGTTGAATAGCCTGGGTAAATCCGGGTGACCCATAGGATTGCGGGCAAAGCGCTTCATTGTTGTTAGTAACTACCTGAAAATCAATTATTCCCGAACTGCTTAGTTTGCCTAGTATTTTACCCCCGGTTAAACTGTCATTAACATTTACAACAACATTACTTACCCCGCCATAAGTAAAGGAGTAAATAGAGTTTCGTTTAAATTTTACAGTAATCAACTTGCCTCCTGCCGTGCTGGTATCCGGAACGATAGATGAAATGATACCGGAACAGGCCATTACAACACTCTCGTTTGTATCCGAAAGTTGAATTTCGTAACCTTTGTTAACCGCACCATTCGACAAAGTATCGCCAAACGGAACAAATTTTAAGGTTGAGGCAACACTTACAAACTCAAAATCAAGGGTTGGCGAATCCTGGTTTGGGGGTAAAGGCGGAATTTCAGGCGTTTCCTTATTACACGATGCCATGAAAAGCAGCCCACTACACATTAATACAACCCAAACTTTATGCATTGCTTCGTTAAGCGCCCAAAAATATGAATTTGCTTTGTTGATAAAAACGAAATTCGATAAAACACCCCGGGGCTTCGATGAGCGACTTAAATGATAAAGCTTGTCGGGGGCCATTGTCTTTTTATCTCTTCTGCAATCAATTCAAACAATATACGCATAAAGTATGCCTAAGTTTAAGCTTAGCGAATTATTAAGCCAGGTTTTAATCATTAAAGCAGCAGGGCTCGCACTACTTCTAACCTAAGGATTTAGGATAAGCCTGAATTTTTTGAATAAATTTGCCCTTAAACACAAAATACAGGTTTATGGCAGAAGCGGTTAGGTTAGGCAGAATGACGGATACCATGGAAGAGGGTTTTTTGGCCGAACTGAATATAAAAGTTGGCGCTAAAGTGAAAAGTGGTGATACCCTGGCCGAAATCGAAACCGATAAAGCCACCCTGCCTCTCGAATCATACTTTACCGGTACCGTTTTGTACGTAGCTGCTAAAAAAGGCGATACACTCAAAATAGGCGATCTAATCGGTATTATTGGAAAGGAGGGAGAGGATTTTTCATCTCTGTTAACTACCTCAGCTAATGCGCAGGAAAAACCTGCCGCCAAACAAGAACCTGTCGCCCCGCTAAAAGAAGAAACAAAGCAAGCTGTGGTTGCGGAACCTAAGGCTGAAAGCGTACCTGCCGAGAGCGAACGGTTAAAAGTATCGCCGCTGGCGCGTGTAATTGCCAAGGAAAAAGGTGTTGACCTTGCGCGCGTAAAAGGCAGCGGCGAAGATGGCCGTATTGTTAAACGCGATGTTGAGAAACAGCAATCATCATCAGCTGCAGTCCCTGTATTTGTTGGTACCGAAAGTTACAAGGAAGTGCGCGTTAGTCAGATGCGCAAAACCATTGCCAAACGCTTACTTGAAAGTAAAAACGGAGCGCCTCACTTCTATCTTACCTACGATATAAACATGGATAATGCCATGGCGTTACGTACCCAGCTTAATGCCATATTACCGGCTAAAGTTTCGTTTAACGACCTTGTTATTAAAGCGGTAGCGCTGGCGCTTCGGCAAAACCCTGCGGTTAATTGTAGCTGGCTGGGCGATGTTATCAGGTATAACGAGCACATACATATAGGTATGGCTGTTGCAGTAGAAGATGGCTTACTGGTACCAGTTATAAAATTTGCCGATGGAAAGTCAGTTCAGCAAATATCGGCAGAGGCCAAAGCCTTTGCTGAGAAAGCCGGCACTAAAAAATTATTGCCACCCGATATGGAAGGCAACACCTTTACCATCTCTAACTTAGGCATGTTTGGTATTGACGAGTTTACCGCTATCATTAATCCACCCGATGCCTGCATACTGGCAGTAGGTGGTATCCGACAGGAGCCGGGTGTTATTAATGGTGAAATTAAGGTGGTGAACAAAATGAAAGTTACCATGAGTTGCGACCACCGTGCCGTTGACGGCGCTACCGGTGCTAAATTCCTGCAAACGCTTAAAAAGATACTGGAAGAACCTATCCGACTGGTATTGTAAAATCATTTTTGCTGCGTTGCTGCTTCTCCGCTTCGTAAGCCGGGACTTAGCGCAGCGCCAAAAGAACGGGCTAACCGCGCGTATCTAAAAAGCCCTACCAGGGCTTCTACCACGGCATGCTGGTATAGGACAATGGTTTTGGGCCCTAAAAATTGGCGTTTAAAACATTTTTTCGCCCCTTAAAATGATAAGGAATGCTAAGTAAAGCAGGTAAAAGCGGGTAAAAGCAGGTGTTTTTGGCCATTAAAAATCCTTAGCATCCATATTTTATGCGAAAACGACTTACAAAGGCAGTAAGACATCAAGATTCTCAAAAAAAACCTCGAAAAGACTCACAATTCCAGGTATCCTCCAGGGAATTCTTTGAATTTTTCTTTGTGCCTTAGTGGCCCAAATGCATTTGCTTTTTGATTTTTCACCGCTTCTTAGTTTAAATCTTGTTTTACCCCTCCTCCGCGGGGTGCCTGTATGTCAAAGAACGCATTAAACGGGCATGCTTTTGATACCAGTTTATTTAACGCTAAGGTAATCAAAAAAATCTAAAATTAGGATATTTGTTTTGTTGTGCGGGAAATCGCTGTTACACCGCCGACATCTTACCCCGGGTGGCGTAATACAGTAGACCCAGAAAAAAGACAATCCCCAGTATGCCGCATGTAGCTTCGGTATATAACATACCGTCAGAATGCCACCGGGTTTGAGCCCACCCGTCAACAATGGTCATATAATAGATAGGTGCATTTGAAAGGGATGCGTAAACGGTGTATTTGGTAGCAGCAGCACCCTTACCTATGGCCTCAAAAACAAAAGCGCTAAACCCGGCATAACACAAACCCAGCGAAAAAGCGTACAGTGAGGTCCATGCTACATACATTAATTCGGTGTGTGGACACAAGGCCATACCGATAGCGCAAAGCACTTCGGTTAAACCAAAAGCAACATAGGCAATTTGCCGGTTGCCCCGGTCGCAAATCCATCCGCCCAGCACACACCCCGCTGCAGTAATCAGGCCGCTCATTACACCGGTAGCAAAGGCAACTGTATCAGCACTTGCTTTCCAGTCGCCCGATACTGCCGACCATAAATTAGAGGCAGCGCCGGTACCCAGTGGCAAAAAACACAAAATCATGGCTAATACGCCTAACCGGGTCTTGAGCGTATCCCATAAATCCATAAGAAGGTTTTTTAACGTGTTTAAAGCATCTGCGGCACGCACCGTCGACGGGTGTTCCTTTACAAAAAACAAACCAACGCAACAAAGCAGGCAAGCACCCGAAAGCACCACGGCCGGGGCCCAGGGATTGTTTATATGCTCAGCCAGCCAAAGCCCGGCCCCGCCACCTATACCGCTGCCGCCCAGGTTTCCGGCCTGTAGGTAACCGCTCATATTTCCCTTCTTTTCCTCGGGTGTATCGTGTGCGGCAAGACTATTTACTGCCATACCTAAAAATGAAGAAGCCACATTGCCGGCAACCACAATAACCGTTAACAGTGGCAGGCTGGATGCTTTAATGGGCAAAATGCCGGTAGCCAGTATACTACCGGCAGTAATAAGACTAGCGAAGAGATACCACTTTTTAACCGTAAAAGACGAATCGACCAGGGGCGCCCACAAAAATTTAAACACCTGTGGTAATAAACTGGCCCCAACCAGCGCTGCAACTGCGGCCACCGGTATTCCTGCTTTTGAAAAAAGATAGGCAAAGGTTACAGTTACATAACCCGAAATAACGCCAAACGGCAATATCAGCACCAAAAAAACAAAGGGATGGGCCGGCTGGTGAGGCGGCTCGTTTATATTGTATAAGTCTTTATTCATTTTCGAATGTAATATTTTGCCGGTAGTAAGTAAGCCGCTGGTAAGCAGATACTTCCAAAAAAAATGAGTCGCTACTTTGTAAAAAGCAAAAAGCCTCTATATTTGCAGTCCCTTAACCGAAAATGGATCGGTAGTTCAGTTGGTTAGAATGCCGCCCTGTCACGGCGGAGGTCGCGGGTTCGAGTCCCGTCCGGTCCGCAAATAAGTGCGCAATGCCCTTGTCGGAGTTCAACTCTAACAAGGGCATTT
>Ga0316217_10002251_pt1 | contig 23530 bp, 15 predicted proteins | sample 1anoAmetaG_FD_203633 | JGI IMG/M metagenome (GOLD analysis project Ga0316217, IMG submission 203633) | Freshwater microbial communities from Trout Bog Lake, Wisconsin, USA - 1anoA | ecosystem: Environmental > Aquatic > Freshwater > Lake > Hypolimnion/Profundal zone | place: USA: Wisconsin...
CCTGCACTGATGGACCAGCTGGCCGAGCGCCTGGCCGGGGTGCTCCCGGTGCTACCCTTCTAGCGCAAACCCAATGAACTTAGGGCTCCAGCGGCCCGTCCCCGGCCTCCGCCGGGGAAGGATCCCGGGAAAATCCCTGCTGACAAGGAACTGGCCATGAAATTGCTCGGTCATCACATCCAGCCCTGGTTCTGCGCCGCCGTGCTGGTGCTCGGATCCGCCGCCTGGGGGGCCCAGCCCGCCCAGGCACCCTCGGCCGCGCCCCACCGCCAGTTCTGGCGGCTTTCGCTGTACACCTGGGTGAAGCTGGTGCCCAGGGAAGCCGGCGCGCCGGCCAATGACCAGCCGGTGGCGCTCGAAGCCGGGACCCTGGCCGTCCAGCTGGGTTCGCTCGCCATGCCCGGGCCCGCCGGGGAGGAGCCCCTGTTCACCAGGGACGAGGCCGTCAAGCTGAGCACCCCCCTGGGTCAGGCCTTCGCCGCGGCCGGGCCGGACGAGGATCTCCTGCTGGTGAGCACCAACCGCCGCGGCGGTGAGAGCCTCATGAAGCTGCCCAGGGCCGTGACCATGCGCCTGTTCTGGAGGGAGAACGCGCTGCAGGTCATCGTCCACGACACCCGGTTCCAGTTCCTCGACCGCGACGAGCAGCCCGTCTTCACCTTCGGCTCCCGGACCGTTCCCGGCGCCGCCCAGGTCCACGCCGCCGGCGCCGCCAACCTGCGGGCCGATTGGCTGGCGCTCCAGAGGCCGATGCCGGTGCCGGTGCCCGCCGCCCCGGTCACTGTCCAGGCGCCCGCCGCCCCAGTCGCGGTCCAGGCACCCGCAACCCCGGCCACGGCCCAGGCACCCGCCGCTTCCCCGGCGCCGCCCCATCCCGTCCGGGACGCGGCGTTCTTCGAGCAGCAGGAGCAGCGCCTGCGCGCACTCAAGCACCTGCGCGACGAGGGCCTGGTCAGCGAGGAGGAATTCCGGAAGAAGCGGCAGGCGATCCTGGACGAACTGTAGGGAACCATGATCCACGTCCCAACAGGACGCGGTGATTGGAACGGACCCCAGGTTACTTATTGTGGAAGAAATAGAAACCTGACATAAGTTGACAATGACGCCTAGCCACCAGGATTCCATGCCCCAGGCCGGAGCCCCCTGCGAGGGCTCTGTCGCCGGTCCGGGCCGCACCGTCGCCATCATCCAGTCCGGCTACCTACCCTGGAAAGGACACTTCGATATCATCAACGATGTCGACCTGTTCGTCTTCCTGGACGACGTCCAGTTCACCCTGCGCGACTGGCGCACCCGCAACCGCATCAAGACCGCCCAGGGCCCCGCCTGGCTGACCATCCCGGTGGGCGGCCACCGGGACCTGTGCATCGACGAGGTCCGGATCCCCAACCCGAGCTGGCAGGCCAAGCACTGGGAAACCCTGCGCTACACCTACGGCAAGGCGCCGTTCTTCCCCCTCTACAGGAGCTTCTTCCAGGACCTCTACCTGGGGCGCCGCTGGGAGTACCTGTCGGAACTGAACCAGTACCTGACCCGGACCATCGCCCGCGACTTCCTGGGCATCCGGACCGAGTTCATGGATGCCCGCCCGCTGGCCACGACCGGGCGGAAGACGACGCGCCTGCTCCAGATCCTGGAGAAATGCGCCGCCACCACCTACGTCACCGGGCCGTCCACCCGCTCCTACCTGGATGTGGAACTCCTGGCCAGCCACGGCATCCAATCCATCTTCAAGGATTTCGAGGGCTACCCGGACTATCCCCAGGCCCATCCGCCGTTCGAGCACAAGGTTTCCGTAGTGGACCTGCTGTTCAATGTCGGCCCGGAGGCGCCCGCCTGCATATGGGGCTGGCGCGGGGCGAAGGTCGCCGGGGGCGCCCCATGACCCGGGACCTGGCGCTGTTCGGCGCCGCGAACACGACGGTGGCCGGCGTTCCGGCCCGTTCTCCGGCCTGACCTGCTACCTTGTCCAGACCCGTGGGAGGACTGCGCATGAAGAGACCCATCAGCAACGCCACCTTCGCCGGGTGCGCCCCATGACCCGGGACCTGGTGCTGTTCGGCGCCGCGCACGGCACGGTGATCAAACTGATCGACGCCGTCAACCGCGAGGAACCCACATGGAACCTCATCGGCTTCCTGGACGACGCGGCCGAGCGCCAGGGTCTGGAGCTCTGGGGCTACCCGGTGCTGGGCGGACGGGAACAGCTGCCGCGCCTGGCGGCCGACGGGGTGTGGGTGTTCAACAATGTGGTCGGGCACTGGTCGCGCTGCCGGGCGGTGGCGGAACTGCTGGCGGCCCATGGCTGCCAGGTGCCGAACCTGGTGCACCCGGGCGTCGACCTGAACCACGTGCGGATCGGCAGGGGCTGCCTGCTTTCCACCGGCAGCGTGGTCGGCTTCAATGCCGTGCTGGGCGATTTCGTGACGGTGCGGGGGATCGCCCAGGTCAGCCATGATGTGCGGGTCGGCGACTACACGCTCATCGGCCCGGGCTCCACCCTCGCCGGCAAGTCCCAGGTGGGCAGCTGCTGCTTCATCGGCGCCGGGGCCATCCTGCTCCCGGAAGTCACGGTCGGCGACAGGGCCGTGGTCGGCGCCGGCGCGGTGGTCACCCGGGATGTGCCCGCCGGCATGACGGTGACCGGGGTGCCGGCCCGTCCCATGGCCTAGCCGCCCCTCCGGCACCCTTCATCATCAATACCCGTCGGGAAAGCCCTCGCATGAAAAAGCTCATCATCAACCTGACCCCCACCGGGATGATCCCCACCAAGGAGATGAACCCGCAGGTGCCCATCACCCCGGAGGAGATCTGCCGGGACGTGGACGCCTGCGCCGGCTTCGGCGTATCCATGGTGCATCTGCACGCCCGGAACGGCCAGGGGCTGCCCACCTACGAGAAGGCGATCTACGCCGACCTCATCGGCAGGATCCGGGAACGCCATCCCGGCCTGGTCCTCATCGCCTCCACCAGCGGACGCACCTATTCCGAGTTCTGGAAGCGCTCCCAGGTGCTGGAGCTGGAGGGCCCGCTCAGGCCGGACATGGCCAGCCTCACCCTCAGCTCGGTCAATTTCAACAAGGTGGCGAGCATCAACAGCCCGGACATGATCGTCGACCTGGCCGCCAAGATGCAGGAGCTGGGCATCAAGCCCGAACTGGAAGTGTTCGACCTGGGCATGGTGAATTTCGCCCACTACCTGATCCGCAAAGGGCTGATCACCCCGCCCTACTACTTCAACATCATCCTGGGCAACATCGCCGCCGCCCAGGCCAAGCTGCTGCACCTGGGGCTGATCGTCTCCGAGCTGCCGCCGGATTCGCTGTGGTCGGTTGGCGGCGTGGGCGATGCCCAGCTCGCCATGAACGGCGTCGGCGTGGTCTGTGCCGACGGGGTGCGGGTCGGCCTGGAGGACAACATCTATTATGATGAGGACCGCCAGCGCCTGGCGAGCAACCCCGCCCTGGTGGAACGGGTCCGCCGGCTGGCCGACAGCCTGGGCCGGCCGGTGGCCACCCCGGCGGAAACCCGGGCCCTCCTGGGCCTCAGGCCCTGAGGCACCAGTCCTGCCACATGCCGCGCAGGGCCGCCGCCACGGCGCGGGCGGAGGCCGCCTCGTCGCGCATGGGCGAGGCGGCGCACCGGGCCCGGAGCCCGGCACGCAGGGCCGCCAGGCCATCCAGGTCCGCGCTCCAGCGCTTGGCGATGGCGATCCAGCCTTCCAGGTCCTGGGCCACCCAGTCCTCCAGGCCCACATAGGCATTGACGGCCCGGCCGGTGTGCCGGAGCGCCTCCGGCCGGTCCAGGACCAGCGCCGGCACCCCCATCCATAGGGACTCGCAGACGGTGGTGCCGGCGTCGGCGGGAAAGCTGTTGAGCATGATGTCGATCTGGTTGTAGTAGTCCATGAACGCGCGCAGACCGGTCCGGCGGTGGAACACCACCCGGCCGGGATCCAGACCCGCCTGGATGATCGGGCCCAGCTTGAAGGCCTTGTGGGCTTCCTCGGCGCCATCCCGGATCAGCAGGTGCAGGCGGGAATCCGGAATGGCCGCCAGCAGCCGGGCGGCAGCCTGCATGAAGGGGGTCCCCACCCGGTGCGTCGCGCCCAGGAAGCCGAAATGGATCCGCCCGTCCCGGCGGGCCGGCAGTTCCCCCACCTCCGGGGCCTCCGCCGGCGGCCGGTAGCTGAAGGCCCCCTTCAGCCGCCAGATCCGCTCCACGCTCCAGCGGTCCGCTTCGCCGGGCGGGTCGGCCCTTTCGGTGGTCAGGCGCCAGTCCATGGTCCGCAGACCGATGGAGCGGTCGAAGCCGAGCATCGAGACGAGCACCGGCGCGGGCTTCACCGCGAAGACATCCAGCCGGCTGTTTTCGGTGGCGCCGGCCAGATCGACCAGGATATCGACCTTGGCCTTCACGACCCTGGCGGCCACCATGTCGGTGGTCTGCCCGGTCGTGGGGATCCATTCATCCGCCCGGGAGCGGTAGTAGCGGGTCCACTCGTCCTCGCGGGCGTTGCCGACGAAGCAGAGCAGCCGGAACTGCTCCCTGTCCAAGCCCTCCATCAGAGGCGGCAGCCAGTGCCGCATGGTGTGGTCGCGGTAGTCCGGGGATACCAGCCCGATCCGGAGCTTGCGGTCCGGGTTCCGGTCATGGTCCGGCAGGAACCGCGGGCGGGTTTCCGCATAGGCCCCTTCCATGTATTTTTTCCCCTTGCGGTGGAAACTCTCGAGGGTCGCCCGGGGGTCCAGGTTGCCATGGAAGATGCAGCTGCAGGCACAGCGCCTTGAGGTCGGATCCTTGGCCATGGCCTGTTCCATGAGGGCAAGCCCGCCCTCCGCGTCGCCCATGCCCAGGAGATCCGCACCGAGGCCGACCAGGCAGGAAGGGTCTTCAGGATCCAGCTCCAGGGCCCGCCGGCTGTGCTCGAGGGCGCCGTCGAAATCCTTCAGATCTTTGAGGATCCAGGCCAGGTAGCTATGCGCCTCGGCGCTGCCGTCGATGGCCAGGGCCCGCTCGCAGGCCGTCCGGGCAGCCTCGACCTCGCCCAGGTCCTTGAGGGTGCCGGCCAGCCGGAGCAGGATCTCCGGGGCCGCAGCCTTCACCGCCAGGGCCTCCCGGGCCGCGCCCAGCGCTTCCGGGCGCTGCCCGAGCCGGACCAGCACCTCCGCCAGGCGGGTGAGGGGCGCGCCGTTGCCCGGGTCCAGCGCGGCCGCCTTGCGCAGGGCCGTCGCGGCGCCGCGCCAATCCGCCAGGTCGCCCAGGGCCGAGCCCAGGAGGAAGTGGGCGATCCCGGCCTGGGGCGCTTTCCGGATCAGCCGGCTGGCCAGGTTGGCGGCCATCCGCGGCTGGTGCATGCGCAGACACAGGTCGCAGGCTTCGACCAGCAGCTCCGGATCCCCGTTGCCGTGCTTCAACCTTTCCAGCATGGCGGGCAGCGGCCCCGTTTCGTTCCTGAGGTCCTGGACGGCCATGGCTGGATGCTCCGATCTTGGTTCAATCCTACACTGCGTGGCCGCATCCTTTCCAGGCGAGGCCAAGCGGCTCTCCGCCCGGTTCCCGATGCCGGCCCGGAACATGAAAAATGCCGCCCAGGGTGAACTGGGCGGCAGGATTCCCGAAGGAGGGTCTTTCCCTGTGCGGGAAAGGGGCTAGAACATGTAGCGGGCGCCAGCGCCGAGGATGTTGTTGGAGGCCAGGGGATAGCCGGCAGCCAGACCTTCGTTGTACTGGCAGTTCATGTAGCCGGCATAGACGTCGAAGGGCTTGGCGATCTTGTAGTCCAGGACGATCGAACCGAACTTGGCGTTGCCGGACAGGTCGGCGGCAGTGCCGGTGCCGTTGGAGAAGTCGTTCTGCTTGATGTAGTAGTAGCCGAGGGCGACGTTGAACTTGGCGGTCACGTCATAGTTGCCGCCCAGCCAGTAGATGTCCACCTTCTTGGTCTGCTCGGCGCCGCCGATCAGCAGGGCGTTGGTGACGGTCTTGCCCACCAGCGTGCCGTAGATGCTGGTCATGGTGGCGTCCTGGGCCGGGTTGCTGGGGTCGGTGAACTCCTGGTGCTGGTAGCCGCCCTTGATCCAGAGCTTGCCGATCTTGTACTTGGCCATCAACAGGGTGGCCTTGGTGTCGTAGAAGGTGACCTTGATCTGGCCGGGGTTGACGAAGGTGTTGACGACGGAGCCGGTCCCGGTCTGGGTGTTGGTCATGAGGTTGCCGAGGGCAGTGTTGTCCTTGACGGTCATGTAGCCGATCTGGACGCCCCATTTGCCGTTGTCATAGCCGGCGATGAGGTTGTCGGCCGAACGGGAGCTGGAGGCGCCGCTGACGCCGCCGAACTTGTGGGCCCAGCCGATGTCGAAGCCCTGGGCCTTGAACATGTACTTGAGGCTGCTGTCGAGCCGGGCGCTGTCGGTCTCGCCGCCGCCGCCGCTCCAGCTGGAGGAATAGCCGACGGGCGAGAACTGCTGCGCGCCGTTGGTGGGCTCGTAGTCGCTGATCATGTCGGTGAAGAACGTGGTGTTGCGGCCGGCGGTGATGGTGCCGTAGGTGGGCGAGGTGGCGCCGAAGAAGGCGGAACGGCCGAACAGCTGGCCGCTGACGCCGGAATCGGAGTTGAATTCGCCATTGTTGTTCGCGGGGGTGCCGGCGACGTTCTGGGATACGGAAAGCGCGCCGTTGCCGAGGGTGCCGGCGATGATGTTGAAGCCCATCTCCAGCTGGAACATGCCCTTCCAGTCGCCGCCGATGGCGGTGTCGCCCTTGAACCCGAAGCGGTCGGCGGAGAGGCCGCCGTTCATCAGGCCGGTGACCGAGGCGGTGGCCGCCTTGGTGGGCCGGGGATCACCGGTGGAGCCGTACTCGTCGGTGAACGTGGCGTCGTGGGCGACCCGCGCCAGGGCGACGTCGAACAGGCCATAGACCGTCAGGCTGGAATCGCCGCTGGGGCTGGTGACCTTGAGCGGGGTCGCCTGGGCGAGCATGGGGAGGCCGGCGCAGAGGCCGAGTACGACTAGAGAGAGTTTCTTCACGGTTGGCTCCTGAAGGTTAGTGGTGCGTGAAAGCTATCTTGTCAGACGATTGTGACAAGATCGTGAATTCCACAACTTTTTCAACTTCCCAAACCGTCCCCGGGCGGATCGGTGCTGGGCCGGACTGGCTGCGTTTTGATAAGAAAATCAAAGGAGGTGTGAAAAACAGAATAATACAAAGGTCCCGGATTGCCCCGGAAAAATCTCTGTGAGCGGTCGCCTTGACCCCCTTTGTGGTTGTTTTGGAGTCATGACCGGAACCGAGGGCGTTCCGGGCGGCGTCCCCATCGATTCCGGCGCCGGGCAGGTTCCACAACCCCTGCCCCGGCCCGGCCAGGCGGGTGGGGAGCTTCTGCGTAAATGGCTGCCTAATGGCAATGATGTGCATTATTGTATATGAATAAAGTGATCATCATGGAAAAATAATTGATTTTATCCGTTGATTCGGAAGATTTTCAGGAGACACTGGGGGCCTTACAGCACCTCCTTTAAAAACCTATTTTCAGCCTCAGGATCCTCATGCGCATGCTGCCCTGCCTGCTCGCCATCTCTCTGTTCGCACCCCCGCCCCTCGCGGCCTGGGGCCGGAAAGGGCACGAGATCGTCGCCTCCCTCGCCTTCCGCGACCTGCCGCCGGATCTGGCCCCCTGGTTCCAGGGCCGGGAGGCGGTCCTGCGCGACCACTGCAACGACCCCGACCAGTGGCGGCTGGCCGACCACGAGGAAGGGCCGAACCACTACCTAAACGCCGACGCCTACGGCGGCCCGGACCGGGTGCCGCGCTCCAGGGCGGCGGCCCGGACCCGGATGGGCGCTGATTTCGACCGGAACGGCCGGGTGCCCTGGGTGATCCTGGACCGGGTGGACCGTCTGGCGCGCGCCTTCCGGGCCGGCGACCCGGCCGCGGCCGCCTGGGAATCGGCCATCCTCTGCCACTACGTCGGCGACCTGAACGTGCCGCTGCACACCGCCTCCAACCATAACGGCGAGCTGAGCGGCCAGCTCGGGGTCCACCACCGCTGGGAGAGCGGGCTGGTGGAACGGCTGGGGTCCTGGGACCCGGAGCCGCGCACCGCCACGTGGGACCGGCAGGCCCGGTCCGCCCCCTGGGCCTGGCTGCGGGAATCCCATGCCCTGGTGGCCGGCGTGCTCCGGGACGACCTCGCCGCCGCCGGTCCCGGGGAGCCCCGCTGGGACGCCATCGCCTCGCCGTACTGGACCGAGTTCAACCGGCGCCAGGGCCCGGTGGTCAGGGAGCAGCTGGAACGGGCCGGCCAGCGCACCGCCCAGATGATCCTCCTGGCCTGGCACCTGGCCGGCGAACCGGCCGCCGCTAAGGAAACCGGAAGCTGACCCTCGCCCAGAACGTCCGTCCGGGTTCCGGCACCCGGCCCGCGGGCGCTCCGTAGCCCGGGACGGCGCTGGACGGGCGGTTGACGTGCTCGGCGCAGGCGCGGTCGAACAGGTTGTCGATCCCGCCGCTGAACCGGAGCCCCCCGGCCCAGGAGGGCCGCCATCCGGCGGTGACCGAGAACAGCGCGAAGCCCGGCGTCCGCCCCTGGTCCAGGCCGGCGATGCTGCCCTGGCCCGGGGCGAAGCGGTCCTGGGCGGCCACCAGCCGGGCCTGGGCGCCCGCGGACCAGGCCCCTTCGTCCCAGGCCAGCCCCAGGTCCGCCTCCGGCGGCGGCATCTGGGCCAGGGGCAGGCCGTCGGTGCGGTTCCGGCCCCAGGCGCAGGCCAGGCTGGCGTCCAGCTGCAGCGGGCCGGCCAGGACCGCGGTCACGGCGGCTTCGAAGCCCCAGGTGGCCGCCAGGACCGGACGGACGATGGTGGCGGCGCGCGGACTCCCGTCCGCCGCCCATTTCGGGAAGCCGGACTGGATCAGGATGAAGTCCGAAACCACCCCGCAGAACCCCGAAAGGGAGGCCTTCAGCCCGCCGGACCGGAAGCTCGCGCCGGCGTCGAGCTGGGTGGCGCGCTCGGGCCCGGTCCCGAAGGCGCTCGGGGAACCGGCGCTTTCCAGGGGAAACAGCTCCCAGTAGTCGGGCGGGCGCTGGGCGTGGCCCAGGCCGGCGTACACCGCGGCCGGGCCCAGGGCCCATTCCCGGCGGACGAACCCGCCCGGCAGGAGGCGTTCCCGCCGGGCCCCGGCGGTGGGGTCCGGCTGGGCGGGCCCGCCCGTGGGCAGCAGGAGACGCAGATCCTCGGCCCGCCACAGGTCAGTCCGCAGCCCGGCCACCATCCGGCCGCCGCCGGCGCAGGCGCGGGATCCTTCGCCGAACAGGCCCGCGCTCTCCAGCGCGGCGTCCTCGACCCGGGGCCGGTCCGCCACCGGCGCGCTCCAGGCGTTGCGGCTCATGCGGACATCATGCCGGCTGCGCTTCAGCTCGGCGCCCAGGATCCACTCGGTGGCCGGGCCCGGACGGAGGGTCACCGCCAGCCGGGCCGTGCGGGTGATGTGCCTGGGGTTGCGGACCGTGGGCTGCGGGGCCCCGGGCGCGGGCAGCCAGGTGCGCAGCGACCCGTTGTCCATGACGTGGTCGACGGCGGTCCAGCCGGCCTGGAACGCCACCCCGGCCACCCTGGGGGAGCAGTCCTGGACCTCCAGGCCGAGGCCCAGGGAGCTGCGCAGGAAGCTCACCCCGTCCATGCCCCGGTCGGCGTAGGCGGCCTCGCCGTCGCCGCGGGCGCCCCGGACTTCCAGCCAGACCCGCTCGCCGGGGGTCCAGCCCAGGGCCCCGGCGGCGCCCCAGCGGCGGTAGCGGGAGTGCACCGCCCGGCCGTCCCCGTCCAGGTAGTCCCCGGACCGGGCGTCGGCGCCGATGGCCCGGCCGTAGCAGCGGGGTGTGCCGGCCCGGACCTCCAGGACCCGGTCCCGGCGGTCCCGGCCGCCGGCCAGCCAGCTGCCGCCGGCCGCCCACCCGGACTGTTCCCAGCGCGGCGGCGTGCGCTGGAACAGCACGGTCCCGGCCGGATGGCCCGGGCCATTGAGCACGGTCTGGGGCCCTTTCAGCACCTGCACCCGGTCCCAGGCCCCGGGCAGCACATAGGCGGTGGGGGGATCCATGCGTCCGCCGCAGCCGCCCGGGGTCTCCTCTCCATCCACCAGGATCCCCAGCCGGGAGCCGGCCATGCCGCGCAGGACCGGATCCCCGCCGCTCCCGCCCTTGCGGACCAGGGCGAAGCCGGGAACCGGGCGGAGCGCTTCGGCCCCGTCCCGGGCCGGGCAGCCCCGCGGCTGGCGGGGATCCAGGACGGTGCAGAGCGGTTCCGGGGCGGAGGACGCGGTCACTTCCACCGCCGCCCCGGGCTCCGGACCCGCCAGGGCGAAGCAGGCCCCCGGCAGCAGGGAACAGCGGAAGGCGATGAGCGTGGCAGCCGACATGGGGAAGCACCCGGGGCCTCCCAGGGTTCATGCCGGCAGCGGCCCCCGGGTTCCGGCCGCCGCCAGGGCCTGCCCGGTCAGGGACTCGGCGCAGGCCGCCAGCGCGGCGGCCGGCCCCTGGGCCACCACCGTCCCGCCGCCGGCGCCGCCTTCCGGGCCCAGATCGATGATCCAGTCCGAGCCGGCGATGAAGTCCAGGTTGTGCTCCACCGCCACCACCAGGTGGCCGGCCGCGGCCAGGCCGCGCAGCGCGGCGAGCAGGTGCTGCACTTCGCCGGAACCCAGGCCCCGGGTGGGTTCGTCCAGGAGCACGGCGGCCGGGCGGGCCCCGGCCCGGGCCAGCAGGCCCGCCAGCGCCACCCGCTGGCGTTCCCCCGCGGACAGGGTAGCGCTTTCCTGGCCCAGCGCCAGGTAGCCCAGGCCGATGTCCGCCAGCGCCTGGAGCGGCCGGGCGATGGCCGGACGGCGCTCGAAGGCCCGGGCCAGCTCCCCGGCCGTGCCGGCCAGGACCCCGGTGAGGTCCAGCCCATCGAGCCGGCACTCCAGCACCGGCGGCAGGAACCGCCGGCCCTGGCACGCTTCGCAGCCCACCGTGACGTCCGGCAGCAGGTCCAGGGCCACGGTGATCACCCCCCGGCCCTGGCAGGCCTCGCACCGGCCTCCGGCCACGGCGGTGGAGAAGTGCCGGGCGGCCAGCTTCAGGGCCCGGGCCCGGGGGGTGGCGGCGAACGCCTTGCGCAGCGGTTCGGCCACGCCGGTGAGGGTGGCCACGGTGCTCTGTCCGCCCGCCGCCGGTTCGGCCTGGTCCTGGGCCAGCAGCTCCAGCACCGGCTGGTGCCAGTCCAGGCCGGCGCAGCCGACCGGGCCGCGGCCCTGGAGCCCGGCCTCGATGGAGCCGGCCAGCACGCCCTGGACCAGGGAGGACTTGCCGCTGCCGGAGACGCCGGTGACCGCCACCAGGGCGCCGGCCGGGAAGCTCACGTCGATCCCGCGCAGATTGTGCAGGCGTGCGCCGCGCACGGTGACCCCGGGCCGGAACGCCGGGGCCGGGGGCGCGGCCGGGACGGGGCGCCGGAGTTCGAGCCCCCCCGCCCGCACGGCCATGATCCGGCCGCCTTCGGGGCCCGCCCCCGGCCCCAGTTCGATGACCCGGTCGGCCCGGCGGATCAGCTCAGGGTCGTGCTCCACCACCACCACCGCGTTGCCGGCGTCGGCCAGGACCCGCAGCAGGCCGGCCAGCCGCGCCGTGTCCCGGGGGTGCAGGCCGCGGGTGGGCTCGTCCAGGACGTAGGCCACCCCGGACAGGCCTTCGTCCAGGGCCGCGGCCAGATGGACCCGCTGGGCTTCGCCGCCGGAGAGGGTGGCCATCTCCCGGTCCGGGGCCAGGTAGCCCAGGCCGGCCCGGTCCAGGGCTTCCAGCCGCCGGAGCATCAGCCCGCGCAGGGGTCCGGGCGCGGCGGCCGGGCCGCTGCCGAGCCAGCGCAGGGCCTCGGCCACCGGCATCCGGGCCAGTTCCGGAAAGCGCAGGCCGCCGAAGCTGACCGCCCGGGATTCCGGGTTGAGCCGCTCGCCGCCGCAGGCCGGGCAGACCGCCTCGGCCAGCAGCCGCTCCAGCGTTGCCCCTTTGGGATCGGCATGGGTCCGTTCGTATTCCCGGTCCACCAGCACCGCCAGCCCGGCCCAGGGGGTGGTCAGCTGGTGGACCCCCTTCGACGCCCCGCGCTGGTAGCGCCAGGCCACCTGGAACAGCCGCCCGCCGCACCCGGCCATGGCCACCTCCCGCTCCCGGGCGCCCAGTTCGCGCCAGGGCCCGGAGAAATCCAGGCCGAGCTCGAGGCCGGCGGTGCGCAGGGTGGCGAGGTGCTGGCCGTCCCGCTCGCCCAGGTAGGCGCCGAACCGGGTCCCGTCCATGGCGCCGTCGAACAGGGACCGGTCGGGGTGGGACACCAGCCGCCCGGGGTCGCAGGCCTGGATGAAGCCCAGGCCCTTGCACTGGGGGCAGGCGCCGGCCTGGGCGTTGGCCGACAGGGCCGAAGCCAGCAGGCCGGGGCGGCTGCCGAACCGGGCGAACAGCATCCGCGCCAGTTCGTCCAGCCCGGTGACGGTGCCCATCCGCGACCGGGGATTGCGCCGGCCGCCGGGCTGGGACACCGCCACCGCGGCCCGCAGCCCGCGGGCCGATTCCAGCTCCGCCCCGCCCCGGCGCGGCAGCAGGCGCCGGGCCCAGGGCGCCACCAGATCGGCGAACCGGTTCCGGGCTTCCGCCAGCAGGGTGTCGAACACCAGCGAGGACTTGCCGCAGCCGGACGGGCCGGTCACCACCGTGAGCCCCTGGGCGGGGAAGGCGATGTCCAGCCCCTTCAGGTTGTGGGTGGTGACGCCGGACAGCTCCATGGGCGGCTCGCCGGCCGCTCCGGCAGGCGGCTCGGCCGGCGCCGCCGGAACCCTTCCGGCCAGGTGGCACCCGGTCAGGGACCCGGCGCAGGCGGCCACCGCCGCCGGCGGCCCGGCCACCACCACCCGTCCGCCCCGGGGGCCGCTGCCGGGGCCCAGGTCGATGACCTGGTCCGCGGCCCGCACCACCTCCAGGCTGTTCTCCACCACCAGCAGGGTGTGCCCGGCGGCCAGCAGGCGGTCCCAGGCGGCCAGCAGCACCGCGGTGTCCGCCGCGTGCAGCCCGGTGGCCGGTTCGTCCAGGGCGATCAGCGAGGCTCCGCCGGCGGCCCGGGCCAGTTCCGCGGCCAGCTTCACCCGCTGCGCCTCGCCGCCGGAAAGGGTGGTGGCGGGCTGGCCCAGGGGCAGGTGGCCCAGGCCGCAGTCCAGCAGGGCGGAAAGGATCCGCCTGAGCCCGGGGTGGTCCCGGAAGCAGTCCGCGGCCTGCTGGACGCTGCCTTCCAGCAGGTCCGCCACGCTGAGCCCGCGGTAGCGGACCGAGAGCACGTCCGGGTGGAAGCGCCGGCCCGCGCAGGTTTCGCACACCAGGGACAGGCGGCCCAGGTGGCGCATGCCCACCTCGATCACCCCGGCCCCTTCGCAGGCTTCGCAGCGGCCGCCGGCGGTGTTGAAGGTGAAGTGGCCCTTGCCCAGGCCCATGGCCCTGGCCTCGGGGGTGGCGGCGAACAGGTCGCGGATCAGGTCGAAGGCGCCGGTGTAGGTGGCCGGGTTGGAGCGGGGCGTGCGGCCGATGGGGTCGGCGTCGACCATCACCACCCGGCGGAAGGGCCCGGAACCCAGGCGCGCCACCGCCGCCTCGAGCAGGGAGGTCTTGCCGGCCCCGGACAGTCCGGTGATGACGTTGAGGGCCTCCAGCTTCAGGTCCAGGGCCGCGCCGCGCAGGTTGTTGCGGGCCAGCCCCTCCAGCCGCAGGATGCCGGCCCCGGGCCGGACCGGGCGGAACGGGGGCCGCTCCGGGGCCCGCAGCCACTGGGCGGTGGGGCTGTCACCCTCCGGCGGCGGCGGTCCGTTCCAGAGCAGGCGCCCGCCCAGGGCGCCGGGCCCGGGCCCCAGGTCCACCAGCCAGTCCGCGCTGCGGACGATGACGGGATCGTGCTCCACCACCACCACGGTCTGGCCCTGGTCGCGCAGCCGGCGCAGCACCCGCACCAGCCGGCCCACGTCGTCGGGGTGCAGCCCGGCGGAAGGTTCGTCCAGCACCAGCACCAGCCCCCGCAGTTCGCCCAGGGTGAGCCCCAGCAGGCGCAGGCGCTGGGCTTCGCCCAGGGACAGGGTGGGCGCCGGCCGGTCGAAGCTCAGGTAATCCAGGCCCAGTTCGGCCATCAGGCCGCACCGGGCCAGCAGCTCGGTCCGGACCGGATCCAGCACCCGGGCCTCCAGCGGGCCCGGGCGCAGGTCCGCCAGGAACGCGGCCAGTTCCACCGCGGTCATGGCCCCCAGCTCGACGATCCGCCGGCCCTGCCAGCGCACCGCCAGGGCCTCGGGCCGGAGCCGGGCGCCGCCGCAGGCGGAACAGGGGGAGCTGCGCACGAAGCGCAGGATCGAGTCGTTGCGCTTGCCGCGCAGGATGGTCTCCATGACCGGCACCAGCCCGCGGTAGAAGCCCTCCTGGCGCGGGCGCGCGGTGATCCCCTCCCAGCGCAGGCGCGATTCCAGCGGGTGCTTGCCGTAGGGGATGCGCAGCCGCTCCGAGCCGTACAGCACCACCCGGCGCGCCTCATCGCTCAGCGCGTTCCAGGGCAGGTCCACCGATCCGCCGTGGGCCCGCAGCACCTGGTCCAGCACCGGCAGGGTCACCTGGGAGTACATCAGGTAGCCGTTGGGCGTGCTGACCCGCAGCGCGCCGTCGCGGATGGTCCGGGCCGGGTCCGCCACCAGCAGGTCCAGGTCCAGCCGGTCCTCGACCCCGAGCCCCTGGCAGACCGGACAGGCCCCTTCGGCGCCGTTGAACGAGAACAGCCCCCGCCGGGGCCGGGCCGGGCCGTCCGACTCGCCCAGCCGGGCGAACAGCACCCGCAGCAGGTCCCACACCTCGGTCAGGGTGCCCACGGTGGAGCGGGGGTTGTCCAGCCGGACCCGCTGGCCCACCGCCACGGCCGGGCCGAGCCCCTCGATGGAGGTCACCGCGGGCCGGGCCGACCCGCCCGCGAACTGGCGGGCGAAGGCCGGCAGGGTCTCCAGGAACCGCCGCTGGCCTTCCCGGAAGATGGTGTCGAAGGCCAGGGAGGACTTGCCGGAACCGGAGACACCGGTGACCACCGTGATCCGGCCGCGGGGAATGGCCAGATCGAGGCCCTGGAGGTTGTGCTCCCGGGCCCCGCGGATGGTCAGTTCGCGGCCCGGCCGCTCAGTCATGGCCCCTCCCGCCGGCGGACGCGGAAACCCAGGCCGCCCGTGCAGGCACGGGCGGCCTGGGAATTCCCGCTGGCCGAAGCCGGATCAGCCGGCGACGATCGCTTCGGACGGGCAGGTGTCGGCGCAGGCGCCGCAATCGATGCAGGCTTCGGCATCGATGGTGTAGATGGGATCTCCTTCCTTGATGGCCTCCGTGGGGCATTCGCTGATGCAGGCGCCGCAGGCGACGCAGGACTCGGTGATGGTATGCGACATGGTCGGTCTCCAGAAAGGAACAACCTCAAAGTAAGATATTTCCAAGGTCAAAATGGTCACAATTCGGACCGGCGCCTCCTGTTCAGGTGTTATTGTTGGTAACACACAACCTGAAAATTCTTGACGGAGCCCATCATGACCGGTAGGGACCGGACCGAGCCCCCATCCGCGACCGGCGACCTGGTCCTGCGGATCCTGCTCACCATCAGCTTCTGCCATTTCCTCAACGACATGATCCAGTCGCTGATCCCGGCCATCTACCCGATCCTGAAGACCTCGTTCCACCTCAGCTTCGGCCAGATCGGCCTGATCACCCTCACCGGCCAGCTCACCGCCTCCCTGCTCCAGCCGGTGGTGGGGCTCTACACCGACCGCCGGCCCCAGCCGTTCTCCCTGCCGGTGGGGATGGGCTTCACCCTCGCCGGCCTGGTGCTGCTGTCAAGCGCGGCCAGCTTCCCGGCCCTGCTGGCGGCGGTGGCGCTGGTGGGCGTCGGCTCCTCGGTGCTGCACCCGGAATCCTCCCGGGTGGCGCGGATGGCCTCGGGCGGCCAGCACGGGCTGGCCCAGTCGGTGTTCCAGGTGGGCGGCAACGCCGGCGGCGCGCTGGGCCCCCTGCTGGCGGCCTTCTTCATCCTGCCCCGGGGCCAGCGCAGCATCATCTGGTTCGCCCTGGCGGCGCTGGCGGCGATCCTGCTGCTGGGCAGCGTGGGCGCCTGGTACCGGCGGACCGGGCTGGGCCTGCTCCGGGCCGGCCGCAAGGCGGGCGCCACCCACCAGGCCCTGCCGCCGCGCCAGGTGGCCATGGCGCTGAGCATCCTCATGGCCCTGGTCTTCTCCAAGTACTTCTACCTGGCCAGCCTCACCAGCTACTACACCTTCTACCTGATCAGCCGCTTCCACGTGTCGGTGCAGAACGCCCAGATCCACCTGTTCGTGTTCCTGGGCTCGGTGGCGGCCGGCGCTCTCATCGGCGGTCCGGTGGGCGACCGCATCGGCCGCAAGGCGGTGATCTGGGGCTCCATCCTCGGGGTGCTGCCGTTCACCCTGATGCTGCCCCACGCGAGCCTGTTCTGGACCGGGGTGCTCACCGTGGTGATCGGACTGGTCCTGGCCTCGGCCTTCTCGGCCATCCTGGTCTATGCCCAGGAACTGATCCCGGGCAAGGTGGGGACCATCTCGGGGATGTTCTTCGGCCTGGCCTTCGGCATGGGCGGCATCGGCGCCGCCCTGCTGGGGCGGCTGGCGGACCGCACCAGCATCGTGTTCGTCTACCAGGTCTGCGCCTTCCTGCCGATGATCGGGCTGCTGGCCTGCTTCCTGCCGAACCTGGAAAAGGTCAGGCCCGGGCTTGGGGCCCGGGCCTGACGCCACTGATCCGGACCGGGCTACTGCAGTTTCAGCGGCGCGGCGATGGTGCCGGGCAGCCCCAGTTCGCTGTTCGCGGCGACCCTCAGCAACCATCCACTCACGGAACCCGTGTTGGATCCGCAGGTCGGATTGTCGAAGCCCCCAGCGCTTGCCACCGAAACGGAGGTGCTGGTGCCATTGGAATTAATATTCGCGGGCACCATGAAACTATGGTTACTCATGTCCCAGTATGCGGTCTTGCCCAGGATGACCGTCCCTGGGTTGCCCCCGTCATTCAAATAGGCGGCGCCGCTGCATATGCCTCCAGAATAGGTGGCGAAATACACCTGTGCGCCGGAAGTCGTGCTGTCCCAGTTGATACTCACCAGGTAACCGGTCGAAGTCAGGACTGTGAAGCCGTAGATGTCGACCTCGACCGTCTTGCCGAGCGTGACGCCGTTGTTGTCGATCACGCTCAGCCCTCCGGAACCGGTCGCGCCGGTCGGACCGGCCGGACCGGCCGCGCCGGTGGCTCCGGTCGCGCCGGCCGCCCCGGGCGTTCCCGGCGTTCCCGGAAGGCCCATCGGACCGATCGAACCCGGAAGGCCCTGGCTGCCCGTATTGCCGGTCGGACCGGCCGGACCGGTGGCCCCGGACGGGCCGGTGGGGCCCATGGGGCCCTGAATGCCCTCGTTGCCCGTGGTGCCGGCCGGGCCAGCCGCTCCGGTAGCCCCGGACGGGCCGGTGGGGCCGACGAGGCCCTGGATGCCCTGGCTGCCCGTGGTGCCGGCCGCGCCGGTGGCGCCTGCGGCTCCAGTTGCGCCGGCCGGGCCGGTGGGACCGACCAGGCCCTGGATGCCCTGGTTGCCGGTCGCACCGGCCGCGCCGGTGGCACCTGCCGCTCCGGTAGCGCCGGACGGGCCCGTGGGGCCGACCAGGCCCTGGATGCCCTGGATGCCCTGGTTGCCGGTCACACCGGCCGCGCCAGTGGCGCCGGCCGGGCCGGTGGGACCGACGAAGCCCTGGATGCCCTGGTTGCCGGTCGCACCGGCCGCGCCGGTGGCGCCGGCCGGACCGGTGGGACCGAGGAGGCCCTGGCTGCCGGTCGCGCCGACCGCGCCGGTCGCGCCGTTCGCCCCGGTGACGCCCTGGATGCCTTGGATGCCCTGGGATCCGGTGGCCCCGGTGGCTCCGGTGGCTCCAGCGGCGCCGGTGGACCCGGTGGCCCCGGTGGCCCCGGTGGCGCCCGTCGCCCCGGCCGGGCCCACCGCCCCGGCCACCGAACCCGGCACCCAGCTCGTGCCGTTGAACAGGATGCCCTGGCCGGTCACCGGCGCGTTGCTGGTCAGGTCAAGGGGATAGCCCTGCAGCTTGTCCAGGGTGAGGAGGTGCTGGGTCCCGCCCACGTCGCCGGAGAAGGTCCCGCTCACCTCGAAGGCCGAGCTGGCCTGGAAGGCCGGCACGATGGCCGAATCCGGGGACAGCACCACGTTGTCGACGGTGATCCTCAGGACGAGGTTGATGTCGACCAGCAGGGCCGCAGGGATGGACGGCGTGGCGGAGGAGCCCAGCACCACCGAGTAGAGCCCGTTGTCCACCCCGAGCGTGAGGGTGCCGGAACTCCAGAGCACGGTATTGGTGCCGTCCACGATCTGGAACAGGAACTGGTGGTTGCCGGTCACCGGCAGGGTGTTCTGCAGCAGCCGGCCCTGGTAGGCGATCTGCGGAACGTTCGCGACGCCAGCCCAGGCCGGGGTGGCGACCAGTGCGGCCGCGAAGGGGGAGAGGATGAGCAGGGCGGCTAGGGAAGTTGTGAGGGGTGAACGCATGGTCGGGGGCCTCGGCAAGTCAGGACGCGGGTGGGGAAAAGCTCAGCAGGGAAGCGTCAGGGCGGCGATCAGGGGAGGGCGGGATCGGCATCGGGCAGGAAGCCCGCTTCGTTGTCGAGGTTTCCGGAGACGTTGCTGGCGAGCACATGGGCCACCGGCTCCATGAGCACCCCGAAATTGGTCAGGGTCCCGTTTCCGCCGCTCTGGTAGCCGCCGGGCGCGCTCACGAGACTGGTCGGCAGGGTCGATTCCGGAAGCGGCGCCACGACCGTCAGGGAAAAGCTGGTGCCGAAGTCCAGGGACCCGGCCTTCCCGTCCACGGCCAAGGCGCTCCAGGACTGGGGCGCGACATCGGGATCGACCGCCACCGTGAGGTAGCCGGTGCTGGCGTCGGCGGGGATGCTCCCGCTGGCGACCACCCCGGCGGGCAGTCCGGTCACGGCGAAGGTCACCGCCCCGGTGAAGCCGTCCCTGCGGGTGATGGACACCACCGAGTAGCCGCTGCCTCCGGCCGGAATGTCCAGGGTGCTGGGACTGGCGGTGACGGAGAAACTGGGCGGCTTCGGGGTCGAGCCGCCGTTCCAGGAGACACAGCCGGTGGCGCCGGCCGCCAACAGAAGGATGCCGGCGGCACAGAGGCGGCGAGCGCATACCGGGGCGGTATGCCACCGGGAAGGATTGTGGTCCATGGAGATCCCTTCATGGTTCGGGTTCCCGGGGCGAACCCCGATGCGGGTCCGTCTGGAAATCAGGTCTGGCTGGTTGCCTGCATAGTTGATCATGCAGGTTGGATATCATCAACGAATAATTCTGTTTTTTTCAATGATTCACCGGAGCCATGTCGGGCCTTTTTCCGGCCTGACGATGGCAAGGCTTGGCCAACTCCATCCAATCTGTGTGCCAAGGCAGTTCGCTCAGGTCGCGGAGGAAAGCCTCCTGATCACCTTGTACGAACGATAATTCTTTTAGACCTGGAACACGGAGATCTGCCGGGCCAGCGTTTCCGCGACCTGGGCCAGATCCTTGGCGGTGCGGGCCACCTCGTCGGTGGTGGCGGACAGTTCGGTGGCGGCGGAGGCGGTCTGGATGGATTCCTGGACGCCCGCCTCCACCTGCCGCGCGGCCTCCTCCCCGGTCCGGCTCTGCTCGGTGGTGGCCTGGGCGATGTGGCCGGCCAGCCGGCCGAAGGCGGTGAGGCTGGCGCGGATGGTCTCCAGCGAGCGCACCGTGGCGCCCACGGTGATCCCGCCCCGGTCCACCGCCGCCTTGGCCTCCTGGATCAGCTGGTTCACTTCCTTGGCCGCCAGGCCGGAACGCTCCGCCAGCTTGCGCACCTCCTCGGCCACCACCGCGAAGCCCTTGCCCTGTTCCCCGGCCTTGGCCGCCTCGATGGCCGCGTTCAGGCTCAGCAGGTTGGTCTGCCCGGCGATCTCCTGGATCACCAGGATGGCCTTGGAGATATCGCCCGCGGTGCGGGTGATGCCGGCCATGGCCTCGGTGGTGTCGGCGCCCGCCCCGGTGCCCTGCTCCGCCGCGGCCTGGGCTTCGGCGAGCTTCACCTGGGTCTGCTGGGCGCCGCTGGCCACTTCCGAGATGCTGGTCGCCAGTTCGGTGATGGACGCCGCCATGCGTTCGGCGCTCGCTTCCTGCAGCTGGGCGCTGCGGGCGATGGAACCGGTGGCGGTGGACATCTGGTCGGCGGCCGCCGACAGCTGGTGGGAGCCGCTGGCGACCTGGTGCACCCCCTGCATGATGGCGCCCATGGTGCGCTGCAGCTGCTCGCCCATCCGGTTGAGGGTGGCGGCCATGGATCCGAACTCGTCCCGGGTGGCCAGCCGGCTCCGGGCCCGCAGATCGCCGCCCGCCGTGGCCTCGAGCACCTGGGCGAACTCCTTCAGCGGATTGCTGATGCTGCGGCCGAGGACGATGCCCAGCAGCAGGCTCAGCACGGCCACGGCGCAGCCGGCGGCGAGGGTCAGGACCACGGTGCGGCCGTAGGATCTCCGGATCACCAGGATGGCGTCCTTGGCCTGGTCGAGGTCCGAATCCGCCAGCCGGGTCGCGGTGCCGTTCAGGGCGAGGTCCATGGGCAGGAACTTGGCCTCGATGAGGGCGGCGGCCCGGTCCTTCCCGCCGTCCCGGGAGGCCGGGAAGATCTCCTGTTCCCGCAGGCTCTTCATGGCCGCGTAGCCGGCCATGAGCTCGGCGCAGTTGGCCTGGGCGGTCGTTTCGTCCTTGGGGATCAGGCGGCCGAACTGGGTCAGCTGCTGCTCGAACTCCTGGTCATAGGCCTTGCAGAGGACTTCGGTCTTGGCGACGGCATCGGGATCCTTGAGCAGCACATGGGCCAGGGTGGAATACTGCATGCGCAACCGCGCCGAGTTGCCCTGGCCCAGCTGGGCGATGGGGGTGAGGTTGGCCTCGAACATGGTCTGGGCCTGGTGGAACGAGCCGCGCAGGCTCCACAGGCTGAACCCGATCAGGCCCGCCAGGAAGGCGAGGATGAGGCAGAACGAGACCATCAGCCTCGCGCGCACGGAAAGGTTGTGGAACCATGACATGCCCATCCGGAAGCCCCCCTGGTGAAGCCCTACGCTGCGTGCAGGCCCTGGAATCCCGTTCAGGGACAAGGCGATCGATTAACTGGCCGGTCTGTCGAGTAGTTTTCATAAGATTGCCACGAACCGGCCCGGTTCGATATCATCAGTCTGGATTTTCCACTGGCCCGCCATGTTTCACGCCATGAAAGACACTCGATGAACCAGACCCCCAGCCGAAACAATCCCAGCCACTTCCAGAACCTGGTCGCGGCCATCGTCGCCAGCGACCTGGCCGAGCCGCGCACCCGGCACATCGACGCCGGCTACCTGCCCAACCGCGACACCGTGATCGAGATCGTCAAACTGCTAAGGGAACTGCTTTTCCCCGGCTACTTCGGACGCCAGCACCTCACCAGCTCGACCCTCGAATACCACGTGGAGGAACTGCTGCGGGCCATCGACACCAAGCTGTTCGAGCAGGCCCGCAACGCCATCCGCCACCACGCCACCAGGCGGGGGGTGCCGTGCGCGGACTGCGACCAGGAGGCCGAGCGGGTCGTGCGCAACCTCCTGGGCGCCATCCCCAGGCTGCGCGCCATCCTCGCCACCGACGTCCAGGCGGCCTTCGACGGCGATCCGGCGGCCGCGGACTTCGACGAGATCATCTTTTCCTACCCCGGGCTCCTGGCCATTTCCACCTTCCGGATTGCCCATGAACTTAACATTAATAAACTCCCCCTTATCCCCCGGATCATGACCGAATATGCTCACAACATAACGGGCATCGATATCCATCCCGGCGCCACCATCGATGAATATTTCTTCATCGATCACGGCACCGGGGTGGTCATCGGCGAAACCACCGTCATCGGCAAGCGGGCCAAGATCTATCAGGGGGTGACCCTCGGCGCCCTGTCCACCCGCGGCGGGCAGACCCTGCGGGGCGCCAAGCGGCATCCCACGCTCATGGACGAGGTGACGGTCTATTCGGGCGCGTCCATCCTCGGCGGTGAGACCGTCATCGGCGAGGGGGCGGTCATCGCCAGCAACGTGTTCCTGACCCAGTCGGTCCCCGCCCGCACCCGGGTCTCCGGCAAGAGCCCGGAACTCCAGTACAAGAACCACGCGCCGGTGGAATTCAAGCAGGACTTCGCTGCCGACTGGGTCATCTGAGTGGAGAGCCTGGACGCCCTCTTCCAGCGTCAGCGCCAGGCCCGCCCGGGCATCGGGGCAACCTCGCCCGGGCAGCGGCGGGCCAAGCTCAGGCGCCTGCTGGAGGCCCTCGGCGCGCGCAGGGCCGAGGCCCACGCGGCCCTGCGCGCGGACTTCCGCAAGGTCCCGGAGGAAGTCGATCTGGCCGAACTGTACCCGCTGGGCGTCGAGCTCAGGGGCGCCATCCGCCACCTGGACCGGTGGATGCGCCCGGTGCGCGTGCCCACGCCGCTGGCCTTCACCGGCAGCCGGGCCTGGTACCGGCCCGAACCCAAGGGGGTGGTGCTCATCATCAGTCCCTGGAACTATCCGCTCTACCTGACCCTGGGCCCGCTGGTATCGGCCATCGCCGCCGGCAACTGCGCCGTGCTCAAGCCTTCGGAGTTCACCCCGCACACCTCGGCTTTCATGAAGACCATGCTGGCCGACCTCTTTCCCGAAGAGGAGGTCGCGCTGGTGGAGGGGGACGCCGGCACCGCCGCGGCCCTGCTGAAGCTTCCGTTCGACCACATCTTCTTCACCGGCAGCCCGCCGGTGGGCCAGGTGGTCATGCGGGCGGCGGCCGAACACCTCTGCTCGGTGACCCTGGAGCTGGGCGGTAAATCCCCGGTGCTGGTGGACGCCGACGCCGACCTGCGGCTGGCCGCGCGGCGGATCGCCTGGGGCAAGTTCCTCAACGCCGGCCAGACCTGCGTGGCCCCGGACCATGTCCTGGCCCATACCCGGATCCACGCTCAGCTGGTGCGGGAGCTGATCCGGGCGGTGGAGGGCTTCTACGGCGGAAGCCCAGCCGAACGCCAGGCGAGCCCGGACTACGCCAGGATCATCAACGGCCGCCACCACGCCCGGCTGCGGGGGCTGCTGGAGAGCTCCGGCGGCCGGATCGAGCTGGGCGGCGAATGGGACGCCGGCGACAACTATTTCGCCCCCACCATCATCACCGGCGTCGCCCACGGGGCGCCGGTGATGGGCGAGGAGATCTTCGGCCCGATCCTGCCGGTGCTGGAAGTGGCCGACCTGGACGAGGCGGTGGATCTGGTGAACGCCAGGCCGGCGCCGCTGGCCCTCTACCTGTTCACCGGCCGGCCGGCCGCCGCCGAAGCGATCCTGGCCCGCACCGCC